>Ga0265797_10012378_pt1 | contig 10464 bp, 9 predicted proteins | sample P2T30metagenome_FD_192433 | JGI IMG/M metagenome (GOLD analysis project Ga0265797, IMG submission 192433) | Plant litter microbial communities from East Loma Ridge, Irvine, California - P2 T30 | ecosystem: Environmental > Terrestrial > Plant litter > Unclassified | place: USA: California... | reverse complement strand
TTCTAGGTTTTGCGACTGGGGCTGCGGTGTTGCGCCAGTTGCTGACCCCCCCGACTGTCGACCTCCTCTTCTACTAGAAGAGTTTGAGCGTGATGATGTGGGTTTCGCTGGCTTGCCTTCCTTTTCATCTTGTTCGCGCTTCTTCGCTTTACGCTCTGCCCACCACATGGTCATTGACTGGCTCCGCTTCTCACTCTTGACACGCGGTTTCCGTCTCGACGCGAAACTAGGTGAGGACTCATCAACATAATTGTTCGTGTATTGACTCAGTGGAGCGGTGTTCATATACGCATCAGGTGTACTGGACTCGCTTGGATGCGTAAGAGATGCCTCTTGGGGTGGCGCAGAATACTGGGGGGTGCTTTGGAAAACCGTCTCAGCAGAATGCTGTGGCATCAAGGGTATACCATCCGCAAAAGGCTGGGAGTCAATCGTAAACTGCCCCTGACCTTCGCTCATCGAATTCAATGCCAGAGGTGGTGGGTTTGGGCCATGCGCTGATGGCGTCGGGGTCCCAGCTTCACTAGTTTTCTTTCGTGGGCCCTTCTTCACGCCATAATCACTACGTCGAGCAACATTCTTACTACCAGCTGGACGTCCACGCTTGCGGACGCCATCAGCATAATCATCAACATCAATTGTTGATGACTCTTCGTCTCCCGAGCTACCGAGGACAGACTCCTCTCGCATTTCCTGTATGCGCTGGTGGAGTAAGTTACTAGCCGCGGTTCGTGCGCGCTTTGTTGGCCTTCCTTCTGGCTCGGGTGTCTCGGAATTGGGCTTTGCAAATCTGCTGACGCCCTTCTTACGTGCGCCACCCCATCCGTTGTGCTTCTTGGGAGTGTTGGCACCTGTGCCAGTATCAGTGCCGTCAAACTTGCGTGTAGCCTTTCGTTGTCGTTTTGAGGGCCGGCCTTCGATGTCATTTTCTTCTCCTTCTTCTTCGCTGGGTGCTGCTGACTCTAGCATGTCGCGGTTACGACGTGTACGAAGCTCTCTACGACCACCCTTTTCTGCGCCAGGTCGTTGTGCCCAAGGATCTTGACACCCTGGTGGTTTCTTCGGATCATATGTATAACCATAGAGATCTGCTTCCTTCATGTCTTCGAAGATCTCCGGTGCCAAGGGAATGCGCCCGCCATTGCAAGCCTTCTTGGCTGGATGCATATGAGGCGCGGTCTAGGAATATTAGTGCATGGAACTGCAACACTGAACTTGACTTACCCTTGCATCCAACGTGAGATATTCATCTTGCCAGGCCTTGAGGATGTATTGGGCATTCTCTGCCAACGCATAGAGATTCTCAGTACTCCGTTGGCCAGCGGGGAATTTGGTAAGGGCAGCAATCGCAGCTTGAACGTCAGCCATCGGCTTGAAGCGCTTCTGAAGGAGGTAGTCGGCCCGATCTTCGCACTCTGCCTCGGTGGGTGAAGGTGCATCCTGGATGAAAGGATCTGGAAGGTCGGATTCCGATAACACATCATCTTCGGGGGCTAAGAGTTTGGGAACGGCTGACTCGGCTGGCGTAGATGCGGATTCGCGTGGTGTTTGCGAAGCCGACTCCGGCAGCAGGGCGATCTTGGGAACCGAAGTCTTGTTTGAGGACCTAGACGGCTCAGATGCTCCGTTGATCGACTCGGATAGAGCTGAACGATATGGCCCACCCCTATATTTAGGCATGGGCATGTGCTCAAACTCATCCGCACTGTCATCTTCGATTGCTTCATCGTTGTCATCTTCGGAATCAGTAGCACTGAATGGTCGCGATGGTGGCTTGGCGCCATGGTTTGGTGTGCTCTGATTGGAGGGTTGGCCATCGCCATCTTCAGTAAGAGGATACACGGAACCAGCACTTCGAGCTGTTCTCGACGGCGCATATGAAGCAGATTTTGCGATGCCTCCTCTTCCGCGACCACCTCTGCTGCCTCTGCCACGACCGCCTCGGCCGCGTCCACCACGTGAGCCGCGACCACCGCGACCGCGACCTCTTGGCGCGGATTGGGGCGCAACCGGCATCTCAACCTCACTTTCTTCGGCGCTCTCTTCTTCAGACTCGGAATCGTCTTCATCTGGAGAAGGCGATGCTTCTAGAAGAGAGCCGACAATAGATTTCCGTTCTTTGGGAAGTTTGCCGTGATGCTTCCTGAGGCCGTTGAAAAACTCGGCCGACAAGCCAAAAACCATGAAAAGCGGATGCTCATAAGAGGCATAAATCTCGGGTGCAGCTTCAAAGGAATTACCGGAAATATTGGAAGCAGAGCGAGTAGTTTTCCTCGTGATGGTAGGGCTTAGTTTGGTAGGACTTGACTTTGAGGCAACCATGTCCGACGTATCTGACTTTGATGGGGCTGGTTTTGCTCCTCGACCACGGGTTCGGGTAGGCGTGTCATCTTGCTGCGAACCGCGGCGTTGTGCTGCACGCGTAGGCGCATTTCTCGGTGGTGGCATTGCACTGGATCAGCGACCAAAAGCTAATAAAAGATGTTGGGTGAAGTTTGGTTTGCATCAGTGGAAGCAATGTCTCCATGTAGGGGCCGAGGGAGGCGTAGCGCGAATCGCAAGCTTGTCTCAGGGTGACGGAAAACGTGCAGGTAAACAAGATGACCAAAACCTTGCGCCCCGACAATTGAAGCGCGTAAACCGATGACGGCGTCGGGAAAAGGGGAGCAAGAAAAGAAAAAAAGGCAAACGGTATAGACCGTGGTACGGCGTGTGATGATCTTTGTGACGGGGTCGTGGCTGCTTCAGCAAAAGGCGAAGCATGATGCGCTTGGCGCATGCTCGACGGCCAATGGCGAGACGGCGCTAACTGCAATTTGCCTGACGCTGGCACGTAGTCGTCGTCCACCTTGGTATTGTCCGTATGCTCGATTAATAGACGCGCCTTCACCTTGGTCTGAAGCCTGACGCACATTTACTGCCACCGCTACTACCACTGCTGCTACCACCACTACCACTGCTATTGCCGTTGCCATTGTCTGGCATACCTGGCTTATTCATCTTGTGCTCATCATGCCGCCCAAGACTGTGGAGGAGCAGCTGGCGGAGCTTGAGATGGAGGCGGAAGCGCCCGCACCACTGCCCAAGCATGCCAAAGGGTCCCGTCCTCCACGCCAGAAGATTAACAAGGAAGATGCTGCGGCTTTGAAGGAGCTGGAGGAGCTAGAGGCATTGGAGAACTTCCAGCAGCCGGCCGCGCCACGGCAGCTCAGCCGGCCAAACACACCCAAAGTATCGTCATCGTCAACTGCCTCAAGCAATCGCCGTGCGGCTGGCGTCGCCACTCCTTCATCCACCGCCTCGGCACGCACGAGTGAAGACAACAGGCCCATTCCCCCAAGGAAGTCGGGTGAAAGCACCCGCTCGTTCCACCAGGGCTTTGTGCCCCCGCAGCAAGAGCCAACTAGACAGCATGCGGTTGAGCCTAGGGAGGAGAAGCAATCAGGGGGCTCATGGTGGGGCGGGGGATGGGGAGGGCTGGTGTCGACAGCCACGGCAGCTGCAGAGACGGCGAGAAAGCAAGCCGAGGCCGCCTACCAAGAACTCCAGAAGAACCAAGAAGCGCAGCGATGGGCAGAGCAAGTGCGAGGGAACGTCGGTGCTCTTCGTGGCCTAGGTACATGCAATTCCAACCACACCCTTCACCACCCACCGTGCTAACATGCATCAGGCGACGAGTTGGGCAAGCGCGCCGTCCCAACCTTTACAAACCTCCTCAACACGCTCGCCCCACCCATCTCACAACATGAACGTCTCCAAATCCACATTACGCATGATCTCATCGGCTACCCGTCGCTGGATCCCCTCATCTACCAGACATTCGCAGGCGTCATGGCGCAAGTGGAAGGCGGCGACTTGATGGTCATCCAACGAGGCTCCGAATCAACCCAACGCGGTTCGCTCGAAGGCTACCGAGGCGGCAGTGGAGGCTGGAACGACGGTCCATGGTGGCGTCACAGCGACAAACGCGATCTGAGCGTAGTCAAGGGACTTGTGGAAGGCACCAAACTTGCACGTGTCAGTGCAGAGTCATATGCGAACGAGTTCTTCAATGCAAGAGGAGGTGTGGAGGAAGCTGCGAAGCAGGCAACCGAAGACCTCAGTGAGACAAGTCCCGTCAGGAGTAGTGACATATTCATTGCTATCCAGGCCATCAGTTACCCAGTCCAAGCTGAACTCTTCGCCACATCATCCTCGGAAGAAAAGTCTGAGGTTGAAGAGCAAAATGAAGATGACGAGCAAGTAGCCTTCGCCATCTATCTACACGACCCCATCCACGGCATCAGCTTCAAAGCCATCTCGCAATCCTTCCCTTCCAAATGGGTAGACTGGCTAGATGCACCTGCAAACACGGAACTCGAGGGTGAAGAAGCACAAGTACCGCAAGAGATCAAGGAGATTATTGAAAGTGGCGGCGTGGATCCTAGAGAGTGGGTGAGTGAGTGGATGGAAGAGACTATCAATCTGAGTGTGGGCATAGTGGCACAGCGCTATGTTGCACGCAGAATGGGTGTCGGCGAAGGAGGGTTAGGGAGAGGCAAGACCAGGGAGATGATTGTGGATGCTGGAGGCGGCGAGGCTGCACGAGCTGGCATCATTTGAGCATATTTAGGTGTTGGATGTTTCTTTGTTCCTTGGGTCAAGGATACGGCGCTAGTTTTCTACAAAGTAGAGCTCTGCCTACGAGCGGGGTGCTTGAGATACCAACGGGAACATGTCCTCCTCGTATTCGGCGGTTTTTCGACGTGTTATGCGATGCTTAAGTGACGCTGTCAGCAAACAGTGCTTGATCCAACCTCTTGCACCATCGCCCCGCACGCACAGTGGCACCCGCACATGGCAATACGCACTATCTGGTTGTTACTGCTCGTGTGCTTTGCAGCATGATCCAAGGCCCTCTGGCCAACCTAGAAGCAGTAGGTCGTATCCGAATAGTTGTCACATTCCCCCCAACGCCTTTTGTAGAACGCTTTAAGGTACCGCAGGCAGCTTTCATCCAGACTTCTTCTTGTCCCCGGCTTCCTTCTTTCCAGCTTCCTTCTTGTCCCTCTTTCCTCCTTTCAGCATCTCCAAATGTCCAGCCTTTTGTGCAAGTAATTTTTCAGTCTGCCCGACTAGACCCGAGCTGCTCTTGTGCTTGATCTTGTTCTGCGTTATTATCGATGTCTTCTTGGGCTTGATGACACGGGCGCCACGCTGAACACGTTGGGTAGGCCTAGGAATTTGACATTAGCAAAGCTCCAAGCACGGTGCTTATTGTGCGACATCGGACGTACTTCTTGGGAGCCGCGGCCTTGCTCTTCTTGACCGCACCTTGGGCCATTGTGCAAAGACGGCTATCGTTCGAACCGAGGAAGCAGAGGCGGCGCAGCCTGAACTTTTCTCGTACAACCGGGTCGACGACGGACGTGTTCGGACAATAACGTTCCGGAGCTTGCTCGCGGGACGATGCACTCCAACAGAAGAGTCCCACTAAAAAAACGGTGGTGACGTTGGCAAAGACGGTTGCTCTGGCTAATTGGGCGAGTCGAGCTTTCCCAACTTTTTTTTTCGCGATCCTTGGCTGTGGGTCCCTGGCATGTGGACACGGCGCGTTGCGGGGAAGCCACCCGCCACACACGTGACACATTTAGCCTTTTTCCGCAGCGTGGGGACAAGGCTATCTTGTGACCAAAAATCCGTGGACCCGTTTTCCAAGCGTGCATTCCCTGTGCATATATTGTGCATTTCCTTTCCCTTCTCTCTACTAGAGCCTCTCCGTGTCCCAGGTCGACGGGAGGGAACCTTGGAAACGACCGGAATAATTTTCCCGTCTTTTTCTCACTCTGGTCATCCAGGCCTATTGGCTCTCCGTATAGCATCAATACATCTTGTATTCCCTATCCATGCCAGACCTGTCTGTGCTCTCTAATGATCCGCAAATTAGCATGCGCACAAGTTTGCCGTGTCTGCTAGCCGCCAAGGCGCTCCTGCTTCTAGAAGGGAAAGCTTTATAGCTAAAAGAAGACTGGACACTTGAACTTCACTTCCATTTAGCCTTCCACAACAACCGGTCGCGGCTGGATCCACCCATTATTTCGGGCCGTTGGCAACTAGTGCACATGTCCCTAAGGCTGCAGTGATGTTAGTCAGTTACTAGTGAAGATGGGAAGGTGCTTTGCGCGCATGCAGGAGAACTAGGTCGTTCAGAGCGTAAAATGGGGCCATGGGGTAGCCGATCATATGGGGGAGACATGGCCTGGGGAAATGATTCAAAAGCAGAGTAGCCTCCGCGTAGTTTTGGTCTTGTTCAGGACGTTGCTCGACGACTGAACAAGCACCATGGAGCTCCTCTCTCGTACTATAATCAGCGCTCTTTCGCTGTCGGTTGCCTTTGCTGGCTCTGCTTCTGCTCTCGAGGCTTTCCGCAAGCCAACTGTGAGCACTACTGCAGGCAATGGAACCACTCTTCTCGCCTCTCGTGGCTCCCCTGTGAGCATCCATGCTGATGCTGCTGATTGGCCTGGTGTCTTGCGCGCTGCTCATGACCTTGCGCTCGACTTTGGACGCGTCACTGGCAGCAATGGTACAATCAAGGTTTCTGGTTCGGCAACGGCGAATGCTTCCATGATCTTCAACGTTACTGGAATCAGCAACGACTGGAGTGTCAGTGGCAGTGCTCCCACAAACTCCTCCGCCGGAACCATTATCGTTGGTACTATCGGTAACTCAAGCCTGATCGATGGCTTGATTGCCAGCGGTCAACTTGATGTCAGCGGAGTCGAAGGCCAATGGGAGGCCTATGTCAGCACAGTGGTAAAGAATGTCGGAAACATGACTGGCGAGGCCCTCGTTATTGCTGGTACGTACAAACCCGAGGATTTTCTGACATCATTTCTGACACCCGTAATCAGGTAGCGATCGCCGCGGTGCCATCTACGGTATATACGATATCTCTGAGCAAATCGGTGTCTCTCCATGGTACTGGTTCGCAGATGTACCCGCCAAGAAGCACGAATCCATCTACATGCTCAAAACCACAAAGGTCCAGAAGTCGCCTACAGTCAAGTACCGAGGTATCTTCATCAACGATGAGGCACCGGCTCTGACTGGTTGGGCGGCCAACCGCTACCCCAAGACACCCAACGGCGCAACTTTCGGAGCACAATTCTATTCCAGAGTCTTTGAGCTGTTGCTCAGGTCAAAGGCCAACTACCTCTGGCCCGCTATGTGGAGCAGCATGTTCAACGTTGACGACCCACGTAACCAGCCGCTTGCCGACGAGTACGCTATTGTGATGGGAACGTCGCATACCGAGCCCATGGTACGCGCTACACAGGAATGGACCAAGGTCGCCAAGGGTAGTGAATCAGGATGGTCATGGGCGACCAACAACGCCACCTTGTACGACTACTTTTACCAAGGTGCTCAGCGTGCTGCACCGTATGAGAATGTTATTACAGTGGGTATGCGAGGATACCACGACACTGCCATGTCCTCCGATGTACAAACCACCGTCCTCGAGGCCGTAGTCAACGCTCAACAAGACATTCTGAACAAGATCCACGGCAACGCATCCGAGGTTCCTCAGATGTGGTGCTTGTACAAGGAAGTCCAAGATTATTTCGAGGCTGGCATGGAAGTCCCTGATTGGGTCACTCTGCTTTGGACCGAAGACAACTGGCAAAACATCCGCCGCCTCCCAGTTGGTGATGAGAAGAAGCGATCGGGCGGTGCTGGTGTGTACTATCACTTTGACTACGTCGGCGACTCGCGCAACTACAAGTGGCAAGATACCATCCAGCTTCAAAAGACCTACGATCAAATGAAGCTTGCCAAGGATCGTGATGCGGACCGCATCTGGATTGTCAATGTCGGTGATATCAAGCCTGCCGAAATTGCCATCAGCCATTGGTTCGATATCGCCTACGACATGGACTCGTATGATGAGACCTCTGTGCCCGAGTGGCTGACTGGATTCGCTGCACGCAACTTCGATCCCGAGCACGCCCAGACCATCTCCGACATTATGGATGAGTACGGTGCCCTCGCCAACATGCGCAAGTTCGAGTGGGTCGAGCCATCATCCTTCAGCATTCTCAACTACGAAGAAGCAGACCAGATTCTTGCTCGATGGGAGGCACTTGCCGAGAAGGCCAACGCGGTCAACGATGCGCTCCCTGCCGAGCAGCAGCCTGCTTTCTACGAGGTTGTTCTCCATCGCGTGCTAGCTGGAGGCAACATGGTCGACATCCAGGTTTCTGGTGCACGAAACATGGTTTACGCGCAGATGGGACGCAACAGCGCAAACTGGTGGATGCAGCGTGTGATTGACGGAATGAACAAGGATACCAACCTCACAAAGCGATACCACCAACAACTTAACGGAAAGTGGAATCATATGATGGACCAAACTCATCTCGGGTATCAAGGATACTGGTAGGTCTTGACTCGGGTTAAACATTCTTAGTGATAAAGATGCTAAACATAACCAGGCAACAACCCATGCGCCAGTCCACCCCCGACCTCCGCTGGGTACAGACTCTTGAGCGCTCCCTCGCAGGCGATATGACCATCTCCGTCCAAGGCTCCAACGCCTCCATCCCGGGCGACGACCAATACCACAGCAACGGTGGCGCCTCGCTGCCCTTGCCCGACATGACACCCTTTACACCCAAGCGCTGGCTCGAGATCTCTCACCGCGGCACCGAAACGTTTTCTTGGAAAATTAGCGCAGACCCATTCATAGTGCTGTCCCAGGCCTCCGGAACCATGGCACCCACGGACCCCGACGTCCGCGTCTACGTATCCGTCGACTGGAGCAAGCTCCCCTCCGGCTTCAGCGCGACGAGCAAACTAAACTTCACCTCGTCCACCAACTTCGCTACCGCAGGCGGCAACCCCCAAGTCACTTTTGCCGTAAACAAGACGTCCATTCCCGCCGACTTTTCCACCGGCGGCTTTGTCGAAGCAGGCGGCCAGCTCGCCTTTGAAGCCGAACACTACACCCGCGTCTCCCCCGGCACCTCAAACAATACGTATATGACGCTGCCCAAATACGGCCGCACCCTCTCCGCCATCAAGCTCGCCAACAACCTTGCTGAATCCCTCACTTCAACTTCCGCTCCAGCTCTGGAATACGACTTTTACACCTTCACTCCCACCTCGGCTTCAAAGGGCCTCAATGTCACTCTCATTCTGACCCCGACACACAACATCAACCCCAAGGTCCCGCTTGCGTATATTACACAGGTCGACGATAAGCCAGTCCAGCGCAGACAGTATGTCATTGATCAGCCGCAGCCAAACTTCCCCGTTGGATGGGGCAAGGCGGTTGCGGATAGCGCGTGGTACAACACGACGAATTTCGGGGCCACGACTCCAGGAAAGCATACGTTGAAGGTTTGGCTCGTCGAGGCCAATGTCGTGCTGCAGAAGGTGGTGCTGGATCTTGGAGGCGTCGTCGGCAGTCATAATGGACCTCCTGAGAGCTTTAGGGTTGGTGCGTAGAAAGGTGTGTGTGTGTCTGAATGTGCGTTTGCTTGAAGAAGTAGATGTGATATTTCCATGATATCATAATTTTATTGTTTATTCTTATCTTGTACAAATGTTTTGGTCGAGTTCGGGCTGTTCGTATATTGTCAGGCTGTTTGACATCGTGTGCTGTTTCGTTGCAATACCCCATTTTCTAACCCCACCCTTTGCCTGAACAACTCTCGTTGCAACGCTGTATGCCCCAAGGAGATAAAACATAACAAGTCTCCACTGTGTCTTAAGATGCAGGCATGCGCAAGGTTGTCATGGGAGTAGATTGGTGATCTTTCACCCATGGAAGAAAAAAAAGTGCCTAGGAAGAAATTATATCATGGATACAGACATTTCATTCTCTAACGTCATGATTCCATGTATCAGCGAGGTACATGACCGTATATGTAGTGCGGTATAACAGTATTGCTGCCCGCCGCCCTCACCAATCGGCCCTTCTACCTAAGTAGAGGCGGCACGAACTCTCCTTTCCGCACTGTTGGGTCCCCCCCGCGCGACGCTATAATCGCGGGAGAGCGCAGTGGACGAAAGACGAGTTTAGGATGTCCAAGGACAGGGGGTTAGTTAATGAGGAGCATAAAAAAGTAAGCGTGAGTGTTTTTTGTTGTTGTTGTTTCCAGGATTCAATCAAGATATTCATGGTACTATGATACGTTAGAGATTTTATTCAGATGTATATTCACTGCTTGGAAAGCAAAAGCATCATGAGTTGGAAATGTGGAAAAGTCATAGATATGGGAGTAAAGAAAACGTGGGGGTTTTTTTACAGGAATTTCGCCATTCAACATGCTATATCCAAGGGATTTGCTACTACGAAAGCGTAAAAGAACATGACACACGGTGGAGAATTGGAAGAGAAACTCGTCAACTCGATACACATCAGTTTTTACTGTCTTGGTGAATAACGCCACCAACAAGGAGATATAATGAGGCGTCTAC
>Ga0265797_10012377_pt1 | contig 10464 bp, 11 predicted proteins | sample P2T30metagenome_FD_192433 | JGI IMG/M metagenome (GOLD analysis project Ga0265797, IMG submission 192433) | Plant litter microbial communities from East Loma Ridge, Irvine, California - P2 T30 | ecosystem: Environmental > Terrestrial > Plant litter > Unclassified | place: USA: California... | reverse complement strand
TGGGAGGGTTGGATGGGGGAAGGGGCGGGGAAAGGGCACGGAGAGGTCTTTGAGGGTGGCTCGGTGCCAGAAGAGGAGGGGGAATGTGAAGAGGACGAGGCATGGCAGGAGGAGGTATTTGGATGTGATGGCTCTTGGAGGGATCCAGCTTCTGGAAAAGAAGGTGAAGGAGCTCGAGGCTCGTCGGAGCAGAGGGACTGCTTCTTCTTCTTCCATTATCAAGCAGTCGGACTGTAGAGCTTTGTCATTGGGAAGGATATGGATGTTAAAAGGAATGGGGCAGAACGAGAAGCAAAGTTGGACGGACCTATACATCTGAACCTCTCGTCGTATGCAGCGACTGTAGGTCTCTGACCCCTGCGCATGTACATCATATTTGGCGAAGCTCAGAAGGTCGAGAGGCGGTGGGCGCCAATGGTGTAAGTCCGTCCCATACGAGCTTGCCAGCCCATAATACTTGTAGTTGAGCTGTGAAGAAGCATTACAGAGTCGTAATCAATTCATTAAGACGCATCACGCTTTAGTATCCCATGCCCATCCATCAAAACTCGTGGATATAGGTGTTCGCAACACCTTACCACAATATGTAACCTCTGGAGCATTCAGTCTTGAGCTCAAATTGACGGGAAGACACTATGACACAGCCAGCACACTCCTCGCTTGCGACTTCCGGTCGCGTCTGTTGAAAGAATTTGGAGTTGGCAGTGTTAGTGGACGGACTTCGTGGTTGTTGTACATCCGGACTTGATTATCATAGGTGTGCGCTGTGACTGGGAGATCGCATTGAGTATCGAAAAGATTAGAACAGGTGGCCTCCTCTTCTTCCAGAAATAAACGTGTCTTGTTCGTTCGTGTCAAAGCAAAGGTGCTGTCGTGAAGATGCCTCGGCTAGTCAGGAAGCTAGGTGGAGACATCTGGTAGAAGCTGCGAGTACGCTTTGCTCACCTTTACAAGAATCTCTTCAATGCCTCCTTGAAGATTCTTTAAGGCTCAACACAAGCTTAATATCGACAGCTCTTATAGACTCGTCGAGCAATTACAGGTCCAGATCCGTTCAGCACACGGAATCACCATCAGCAAGGAAAATGCCAAATTGACCACACATCGCTGGCGGGTCCTCAAAAAGCAAGATCAGGAACGAAACAAAGGCTATGAAGATGCAATGACGATGTCGCAAAAAGAATTGACATTGGCGTCGACTTTGTGTGGGTGTTTCCGTAATTCGCGTGTCTGTCACCCGAGATCGGAATTTTACCCGTACCACGCGCCACAACGACAAAAAGTCAGCAAACAGACCAGCGAATCGCCAAAAAAGAAGCTCTCCAGCTGGGAATTGAACCCAGGTCTCCTGCGAATTGTCTGATGACAAGCAGAAATACTAACCACTATACGACTGAAGATAAACCAGCTGTTGAACCGGAGATGTTGTTGCTGATGGGAAGTCTGTCAAATTAATCATTTATATACGCTTAAGAAAAGCGCGCAAGCAATTTTGCAGCGACCCGCTCTGCGCACCTGACTCACAGAACGTGTGGGGGAAGTTTCGTTTGCAAAAGTATTGTGGCCGCTAGCGGCATAATTTAGAAATAATAAGCGACAGCAGGGTATTAACGCTAACTTACACAAGAAATCGCCCACAGCCATATCCACTTTCCGCGTTCTTCAAATTGGCTACAGTACGCTATCTCCTGCAATACAGAACAATCTTCTTATACCTTTACTTGCTGCATCTTGTCGGAAGCTGGGACCTCTGCAGACGAGTCATCCCGATCTTTCCCATCACTAGCCTTGCCCTCCACCACTTCGTTCTGGCCCAACATCATATGTTCGATATTGACCTTCGGGCCTTTGAACCATTTGTGCGCGGAAACGAACCACCATATTGTGACTAAGAACATTGGTCCGCCGTAGACGAGACATGTCCAGTTCATGTCGGCAGCACTACACATGCATTAGCAAGCTTTTCCGCTGAAAGAGTAAATGGTAGATACGCACGTCAGCTCTGCACCTGTAACAGAAGGTAAGCACAAGATGGGTACCATGAGCGCAACGAATGCCGATGCAATGACGCCAATTGGAATCGAGAACTTGCCCAGATTCCATGGTCCTGGGCGGAATCTGTCGCCTACGAAGAATACGCGGATGAAGATCGGGATCGTGAAGGCAATGAAAGCTGCAATAGCACCAATCGAGAACAATGCGCCAACAGCCAGATCCCCACCGAAGATTAGTAGTAGTAGAATGATGCCAATGGCGCAGTTGAACCAGACTGCGTTCGCCGGAGTCTGCGTGTGTTTGTTGACGCGCTTCCAGTACTTGCTCAGTGGGAAGCAGTCGTCACGGGCGTACGCGAAAGTGACTCGAGATGCTGCGATCATACAGCCCTGACCCATGCTGAAGCCCGCAATAATCGTGATGGCGAGAATGATCAGAGTGATCTTCTGCGGCATACACTGCATCAAGTACGCAGCAAATGGCTGTCCGAGTTCCGAGTCCAAGACGCTCTCAATGTCAACGACCGTGTACGCAACCACAAGCTGCAAGAACCATCCAAAAATGCCCCCCGTCGCCGAAGTCAATACAATAGCGCGTGGTGATGCTAAGTTCGCATTCGAGCACTCCTCCGCCAAATGGAACGGACTGTCATATCCGCTCATCGTCCAGATCACGCCGATGAAACTCATCAGCACACCCACGCCAGGTGGAAAGGACGTGCCTTCATATATCGTGCCCCAGACTTCGCTCGACGGAGCGAATCGAGGCAGGTCTCGCTCTGTGCGATTGGTGCCCGCTGGAATCAGGATAATAACAACGACCAAAGCGACGAAATTGAATGTTGATCCAGCGCTGTTAAACTGCGCGAGCCACTTCGTAGGCATGGAACTCAGGATAGCGTGCAGAATCATGATAAAGACGGTCAGCAGGAAGACCTGCCAGTCTTGCGGGACGTATTCAGGATTGTTGATCGACGCTGCTGCCAGTATCATAGCCGAGATACCATAGTTCACTATTCCATCTCATCAGCCTCGTACCCTCCCTTCAATCCACAAATTACAATATCTTACCAGACGGCGCGGCAGTAACCTGCGCACACCAATTACTCCACCCGGTAATCCACGCCGCAAACGGGCCATACCCCTTGGGCGCAAGAACCGCAGCAGCATAATACAATCCCCCACTCGTCGGCATGGAGCTACACAGCTCAGCCATGCTCATCGCAACACACTGGATTCCAATCATAGCCACGATCCAGCCCCACGTCATCCCCGCGGTGCCCGCATACCCCATGCCATAATACAGCGTGGATGCGAAACTGGGCAGCAGGCCCAGCACCGCGAAGCTCACACAAAATGTTGTGAATAAGGAGAACTCGCGCTTGAATTCGCTCTTGTAGCCCAGTGCGGCGAGCACTTCGTCGTCGGCGGAATAGACATGGTTGGTGGGGTCGTAGGGTACGTCGCCGTCTTGGAGGACTGATGTAACGGGTTCGTCGCCGATGGACCGATTTCGTGGTTGAGTTGACATGGTTGCGTCGCGTGTATTGTCTGACGATAACGACGAATTCAAAGTCAACGATGGTACTGATTCTGTCGCATGGACAACATTTCCGTCGAACCAAGGCCCCGCGCGTGCAGCGCAGCTGCCCGACTATCTATATAAACGGCACGAATCCGTATGCATCCTGTGCATTCCAGGAGCCAGGGTGCCAGCGACCCAGTTATCAGAAGCGGGGTGTTCACGCGAGCGCGCGGACCCGTCGCGGCGATAGACGTGTGGGCAGCGAATGATGGGGCGATGTGTTTATCAGTTGGTTGCATTTGCGGTTCGCCTAGATAGTGGAGGAGATGGCGGCTTGGTGCTGCAAAGGTGTCCGGATGTCGACCAACTGTCGTGAGTGGAGTGGGACGGACTTGTGATGGACGCCACAGTAAGCAATCACTGCACTGGGAATGTCATGGCTTGCATGTGCTTGGAGGGCTGGGACTGGATTGCATGTTTGGGAATGATGGCTGGGGTTGTGATACCAAGGCAGATCATGTCTATCGTGCCGGCTGGACATGCTTCAATGGGCAAGGGCTTGTTCAACGGGCGAAGGGTCCATGCTTTCCAGGATAACAGCGGCATGGGTGAGAAATGGGCATAAACTGGAGATTGGTGACAGTGTGGGTTAGCTAAACATGATACGGAGTAGAGTCAAAGTCTTCCCAATGCTGATTCTACGCCTGGCGATTCATAGACATTCGGCATTGAAGAAAATGTCAGAATATCGCCTGCGTTCTTGCCACAATGCGATAATCGCAGATGATATCTCAGTAGTAATTCGAGCATGCTCCATGATCCATCTTCGCCCCTGGGAAAGCTCCGACAGGCGCGCTCCTCTCAACATCATCTGCACTGTCTTCCTCATCACCATTGAAGACATTCCTAGGATCTGGTGGCGCCCTCATGCGAACAAGTGCATCTTCATCGAGTGCTGGAATAACGAACATCTTGGTCGTGTGATACTCGCGGCCAGACGGCATGCTTGCCAGCAGTGGCTCTGATGGCGGAACGAGTTGTACGCCGACCTGTATGTGTAAGTAATTTTCAGTGTCAAAAATTCGAGGCGCCGACTCACCGTGTCGTTCATCTTCTCCCACTTCTTTAGCAACATATCAACGATCCGCCCTTCCTCAAACTTGCCTGCATCGGTGCCCCAATCTACACCTTTCTCGATCTTGCGGTCTTCGCGCTTCTCCTGCCACTCCTTCTTGAGCTTAGAAAATCCAGACGACTTCTTCTCCTCATCTGCTGTCAGTGACGCGAAGCCTAGCTCTTTCTTCGCGCCGCGCAGATATGCGATGCCTTCGCCAGTCTTGCCACCTGATTCGGCGTCGCAGGCCAGAAAGCGACACGCCTTGCCTTTTGCTGTTCGCCTGAGATCGTCTACGTATTTGAGAAGTTCGTCGTCGATCTTGGAGGAGCGACCAAGCATGGCTTGAGCTTTCGCAGCGTGCTCGGAAGCCGCGAGGCATAATCGCGCGAAGAGATGTGCCCTGACCTTGGGAATCTCGACGCTCTTGAACATCCAGTCCTTGTTCTGCTTGTTCCTGTCTTCTAGCACGACACTTGGATATGGATCGTCCTTCAGCACTGTAATGAGGGTTGCCTCGGCCATGGTGAGCGCAGCCAGCGCACCCATCATGGAAGCCGTTATGTCCACAGCGCCAGGCTGCGCGCTCCACTGTCCTGCACGATTGACCAGATATGCGTGTATGGAGTTCGCGTCGAGGAAGTGCTTCATGGAAGCTCCGACGGCTGTTGCGCGTTGCTCGGGCGATGGCAGGCTCGCATTGTATAGCGTATGTAGCTGTGCTCGAGCCTGTAGGCTGTAGACGTAGGCGAGAGTAGACAATGTGAAGCACAATTCACTTTCCAGGCTCTTCAACTTCACTCTTGCCGGCTCCCGGCCTGGTATTGACGAGCCCAGAGTCGAGCGCCATTCCACTTCCAACTCCTTGACCAGCACGAGATCGATCTCTTCTCCAGCGCAACTTCCGCTACTGAGTCCAGCGTCTAACGCAAACAAGTATGGTATGTAGTCGTTCAGAGCAGATAGTACGGTCGAGAGGTTCGAGGCTTGTGAGGTTGGTGGGATGCGCTTGTGTCGCTTGAGTACGTCGCGGACGACGCCTCTCGCAGTGGTTGCGCAGTTCGGTAGCGACGGGTGTGTACCGCTGTTGAAATAATCGGTAAACGATATGCTCGAGGTTGTTGGAAGTAAGAAGGGGAAGGGCATCTTGTGCTGTGTTTGTCGATAGCAGTCGATGCAGGTACGGAGCTATGGTGGGGTTACAGTGCTAGCCTTGGCCGCATTATGCCATGAGACTCGCAATCAAGTGGCAGACCCAAAATCACTATGACGAGACTAAAGTTGAGCTTTGGTAGAGTAACAGGCTTGCTGTTAAGTTGTTGTGTAATTGTGGGCTTACATTGAGCAGCAAACGTTTGCACTCCCTTGCTTCGGCTGGTATATATACAGAGTTGCCAATGCAAAGCAGCCAAAGTGTTGCCAAGACGAATCGCTGGAACGGAGTTGAACGCCAGACGGTTCTTCTTCCCGTTGTGTTCCTCCGTGTTCTCCGTCGTGTTGTGTTCGTTAATGGCGGATGCGCCCCTCTCGACGTTCCCTTAGACATTTCCTACGCTCTACAGCTTCTTGTACGGGTCGTCGATGTAGTTCTGCTGCGCGAAAAGGTATCCCTTGATCTTCGCATCCTTCAGCAGCTCGAAGTATCGCTCTGTAATCATTCCGTTAGCCTACTGTAGTACATGCCCAAGCCAAACCGCGGCTTCATAGTGCCGCTTGCCAAGTACAAGTCTTGCGCAACTCTAGCATGTCGTCTAGAGAGGATACTGCTGATTGCACATACCTCGCAGATGCCCGCACTTCTCCAAATGGTTGACGCCCTCCCTCCGATAGCACTTGCCCATCTCCTCCCTCACTAACCGCGCCATCATGCTCTTGACCCATTGCTCTCTGATGATAGCGTCTTGTGCAGCCTTGAGAGCTTGATTGTCGTCGTAGTCGACACCTTCGAACGTGGGCTTGACTTTGGGCTTCTTCGCCAGGAACATTTCGGACTCGGGAGTCGGCATTGCGGTGGCAGCGTGCGCGTTGCGCGGGTCTGTAGAATGATGTGTCTTTTGGGGTCGGGTTCGGTGTATTCGAGCGAGCAATTGGCGGCGCGAAGGTGTGTAAGCGAGTGGAGTTGGACGTGAAGCTGCGCTTGGGTTCGATCGCAGGCCGAGCCACGAGTTTAGCTGCACGTGACCGGGAACATCAAATCTCCAGATGTCCTCCAGATGGATCTGAGTAAGAGCAGTCACCGCTTCTGTACCTTCCCAAACAGACGACTGAGTCGCGAACCGCGTTTCCAAGCCCCGAAAATGACTTGCCCCCAGATTCATCACGAGATTAAGCTGCTTCCTGTCGCTCTCGACACGTTCGTCCGCCGCCCAAACAATCTGGTCAAGCTCTTCAGAAACGACTTGGCCGACATCTGCGTGCGAAGCATCTAGCAACTACGGATATGGTGACCCACGTGAATGAAGCGGAGTACTTTGACATTACGACTTAATTCGACACCGACTTCGTCCGGGATCTTCATGTCATCAGAACATGTTGCTTCGCCTCAAACATAATATCTTGGAGCCAAGGGCAGCGGACTCTGGGTCTGGATTTCAGACAAAAGCTTCAGCACACATGTTGGCTCAGACTAAAGAAATTGTCGGAGCAAAACATGGAGCTGTGAACGACGTTATGTTAGAAATAGCCTCGACAAGAGCTCTGTGGGTTCGGGACGAGTCTCGAACGCAGTCAGAGAAGTGCAGGAAGCTCTGTCCAATAGTTTCGGAGATCTCTACACGTGAAGTGGAATGCAACGAAATTTACGATGCTGTAATAGATGGACACTTATTCTCATCGGGCTACTTTTTCTGAGCAATGTCTGGCGAGCAGTGCTCAGTCAGGATCAAGCGCTCTCACAACCATCAGTGAGGCCAATGATATACTTGCCTTCTAAAACAGGGCTACGGTGCAAACGAGCAACACGCGGTCATTCCCAGATACTGCACGTTCACTGCTGACTGACAAGCTCCAGCGCCAGTCCAAGTATTTCTCGCTCTTTTTTTTTCTGTTCTCATCTCCTCTCCTCAACACCGACTTTACAACGTTTCGGATCATGGCTGGAGACAATTTGACAGACACCGTACGAGCGCAAGCACCGGCAACAGATGTGAGCGACACTAAATCCAGCAAAGCCACGTGAGTTCTTGTCCAGACCCGAGACTTCAACGCACTAAAACATCACAGCGCTCAACAGCAACCAAAAGAGTCGCCGCTCCTGCGTCTTCCCGCTGAGCTTCGAAATGAAGTATACAAATACGTACTCGGCGGCAAAAGCATCCTCGTCTGCTCCGCGAAAACACGTTCCCATGCCAATCTATTGATTCATCAACATTTCTTCTCGGCCCCACATCGTAACGACTGCGCCTTTGTTCACCATTCCAGACGAGACCTGTCTATTCTTGAAACGTACCGCCAGATCAACGCTGAGGCGAGATCGCTGCCCTTCACACTCAACGCGTTCGTTAGCTTTCCGGAGGCTCTTGCCGACCTCGATCTTGTCGTCGGCGGATCTCGGTCACGCCTGATCGAAGAAATACAGGTTCTTGTGCTTTACAGTGATGTGATGACCATCAATCCTGCTCGCCGTAGGTTCAAATCGAGCGCTATCCGCACGTATGCAGATATGGATCTTTCAAGACGCTTTCCAGCGCTCTGTCGACTCGAAATCGCTTGGAAGGCCGGTAGGGGATGTATGAGCTTCTGGAGCAATCTGAGAAGCAGACTGAGAGTCGATCTGGAGCATGTGTATGGAGAATGGATACGTGAGAATGGCGTCAAAACTACGGTAGTGCACGCTGATGGCGATATCTTTGTCTAAAATCAAGTTGGTTATGTCAAATACATAGGTATGACACCTCTTGATTGATCACCATCACCATACCTAGCCGCTTTGACTGTTCCCACTCTTTACGCCCGCCGTTTTCACCCGTCTTTCCGTTATCAGGTGACGCCTGACTTACATCCTTGGTATGCTTAGGAAGTGCAAGCAGCTTGAAGATTCCAGTGATATTTTGCACGCGCTCGTGAAACATGCAGACATACGGGGACTGATTGTTTTCATCTTACGGCGCTAGTGCCCCGGCAACCGTGATCCTCACCTTGTGTCACTTATCCAAATCTTGATCCACGCTAGTCACCTCTACGTGCAGCTTTTACCTCCATCCGCTAGAAGGCCCAAAACTGAACCACTTCAATATCACCTCGCCAAGAAGAGGCCCCATCTTCCCCAATTAAATCACCGCACCCACTCACACAATGACCTCAACGATGCTTCTGCGCCGCGATGAAGTGTGAACGATGTCGTGACTAACACTTTCGATCACGATGCTGGCTGATTACAGCACGCAGCAGAACGCAAGCCGCTCGCCCCTCCTCAAACTCCCTGCCGAACTCCGCGAGATCATCTACAATCTGGTGCTCGCCGACCTTAAGATCCGAGTGTGCGGCAAGCTCAAGTGCGACTACTGTCAGCGTCAGAAAGAGCTGGACCGGCAGGACAACTATCCCTGGAAAGACCCTTCGAACCCATCCGCCCACGGAAAGGATAGCCACTGGCTTGATCAAGGCATCCATTATCCCCATCACCTTCTCGCGCTCACCGCCACCCGTCGCCAGATCCACGCGGAGACCTGCCTGATCCCTTTCGAGTCGAACGTGTTCTGCGGATACCTGCTTAATCTGGATGCAATCTTGTCCGGCTGGCTGCTGCCGTTCCAGATAGCTGCGCTTCGCAAGCTCCATATCTACAGCAGGTCGGGACTTCAAAGACGAGCATTTCCGTCGGATTGCACGATTGTCAGGGCTGCGGCTGGTGACTGTGGTGCTCGGAGGGTATAACCCCGGCCCATTAAAGAGCAGAATGGCTCGCATGTATAGGATGTGGAAACGCTTGGTCAATGCGCTTGAAGAACAGAACATGGCGGACAAAGTTAAGGTGAACCTGGGTTGGGAACACTTGTGATGAGGTGGTCCAGCGTGCTACAGATGTAGCGTCACTTTTATTTAGCAAACGGCAATCGCTGTACATTATCTTTGCTTCAATCTGCTAGAAATCAAGGGAGTGCAGGTGTTTGGAGCGTAGTAAGATTCAATTTCTATTGTCTCTCTTACCTTGGCGTTTCTCTCACCTCTCTCGATGAGGTACACACCACACTCTCTTCACCAAAAGCTTGAACGACCCTCGACTTCCAATCTTTGCCATGCTACAAAGTTCGACCACCAACATGCAATTCGAACCAGAGGATTTCGATGAGCCAGCTTCTCTACAGTCGATGTTGGCGCTACAGAATTCGAGCGGTCATATTCTTCGGAGAAGGTCAGGAAGGTCAAGATCGAGATTGTTCATTTGGATTGTGCTGCAGTGTGAACCGTGAAGAGATTAGGTTCTCCAAAATGTGATGAACTCCAAGTAGATGAGCCTTCCACAGATAGGATGAGCTCCGAGTAGCAAGGCCGTCACTGAAAGCCAGACAGCCCAACACAGACTCTTCTGACGAGTATCAGTGAGCGCCTTTGTCTCAGCTTGTGATATCACTCACACACCCAAGATGAGTTGGCAAGCAGTGTAAAATGCATATGCTCAATAGAAGGGTATTGGAATTTATAGAAAAGCACCAAAGGGGTAATCTAGCTAGCCTCAAACGAGAACAGCACACACACACACACAGACAGCAACACCGTCCTCCATCGCTCATGCCTCCAGCCCCTCGCACCCCGTGGTATCACAATACATCACATGCCTAACAGCATATCGTCCAACGAGTCCTCATAGCACATATCCAGCGTCTCTTGAT
>Ga0265797_10012376_pt1 | contig 10464 bp, 11 predicted proteins | sample P2T30metagenome_FD_192433 | JGI IMG/M metagenome (GOLD analysis project Ga0265797, IMG submission 192433) | Plant litter microbial communities from East Loma Ridge, Irvine, California - P2 T30 | ecosystem: Environmental > Terrestrial > Plant litter > Unclassified | place: USA: California... | reverse complement strand
TTTCCTTTGGCATGGTTCGAACCCTTGGCCGAAGTTGCCAATGCGCCGCCGAAACCGAAGAATCCCACAGATGCCGGCAAAGAGGAACGCTCTCGCGATGCGTCGCGCGAACTGACCGAAGATGACGACAATGCCTTCCGAAGGGGTACAGATACTTTGACAGTCGTCCCTCGTCCCTGGTCGCTCCGCAGTTGGACGGTCCCACCCAGCGACTTGACGATCTGACCGACAAGGTTCAATCCCTAGCCAGAGGGCGTTAGTTTTGATCAGCAATCAAGCGCATGAACCGACCAAACTCACCAGCCCTGTTCCCGGTGTCAATTTGTTCTCTTGTCGAAACGGTTTGAACAGTCCCTTGGCTTGGAACTCGGCGGACATGCCGATGCCGGAATCTTCGACCTAATGTGTGTCAGCGGAGGCGGACAGTGATATTCGTTCGGTAAGCTTGAATTGCTTCGCAGACAGTGGGGATGGGGTGGGAAGGAATGGAAAGATTCCTTTCTCGCCACCTCCCACCATCTTCCCTACCATCATCTTCGTTGGTCCTTCTGAATGGAGGGCTCACTCACAACAAGCTCGACAACCGTGGTCTGAGGTTTGCGTTTGGCTCGCTTCGCATGCCCACCGCCTTCTCCGCCTACCATCCCCAACGTAACACTAATGAAGCCGGAGGGCGTGTATTTCAGCGCGTTCGCGACAAGATTAATACAAATCCGCTTCCACGAGCCGCTGGCGACATGAAACATCCAGTCCGCACTCATTGCGTCGGCGATGTTCAGAATCAAGGTTGCCGGGTGGTCGGTTTCGGCGCCGTGGGCGTCCTGCGGCCGTTGGCCTCGCTGATCGAACCCGAGGCAGGCCGCGCTCACAGCGTCTTCCGTGAGCGTGCTCAGGTTGAAGGCGGACTCTACTTCTTCGTCGGCGAAATCTTCATCCGAAGGTCTTGTCGTGCTGTTCTCGGACGCTGAACCCGACTGTTTGTCCGATTTCATCTTTCTGCGCGTTTGTGTGTCACGGTTCAATCGTGAGTATTCGAGCAAGTCGTTGACCTACGAATTAAGTCAGTGCTGTAAGTCGGTGGTAGGTCACAGGACAAGGACGACGTACAACATCGAGCAAGGTGTTGCCACATAAAGTGATGGAACGGATCAGCTCCGCGCTCAGAGCGCTGTGAGACTGCTCCTCAAGGCACTCGGCGCTGCCCAAGATACCGTGCTACAAAACGCATGTCAGTCATGACTCAATATGGCACGGATTGACCAACGCTGCACGAGGATGGATTCGCAATTCTTGCCATGTGTTGGAGTACAGCATGCGTCAAATGATCACTTGCAAAGAGAAATTGGGAACGGACATACTAGGAGATCAGTCAGCATATTTCAACCAGTCTGAGAGTCAAGGGGTCCCGTACCAAGTGGGCTTCGCAATTCATGTGAGATACTCGAAACAAAATCGTTCTTCGAGCGACCGAGTTCCTGCGCCTCCAGCCGCCCGATCTCCGCGAGGACAACATCACAGAAAGCCGCCATGTAGGAGAGCTCGTGGTTAGCGGAGAAGATGCGCATCGAAGAATAGCTCACGGCAATGGAAGCGCCGAACCAGCGCTCCTGGTGTGGATCCCACATGCCGAGGAAAGCAAGGCTTCGTATGCCTGGAAACATGCCTTGGATTGCACGCGCATCCCGTTTTCTCGCACGTGCTCGCTTGCCCGCGCGCTTGCGCGTTGGTGTGCTGCTGGCTTCCACTTCTGGCTCAGACGTCGCTGAACCTGCGGCATCTGTCGGAAGGTCTTGGTCGTCTTCATCCGAAGCATCGCCTTCCTCGTTGAAATGCCAGACATCGCCGTTCGGGTAGCGTCGCAGCAAGCTCTTCAGGGTTTTTTGTGAGATCTTCGCTTGTTCGATTGCTGATTTGACCCGGACCTCGATGTCGGGGGCGAATGCAGAGCCCAGCACGACGCTGTATGCCACGGATTCTGCGGGTTTCGTTACTACATTGGTCTCGTCCTCTCGATGGCTGGGGCGAATTCGACCCTGCCTAGAGCTGAGTGAGCCGTCTGTCTCACTCTCCGTCTGAGAGAGTCCTTGTTGGCTGTCGATCAATCCGCCAAAGGTACCGACAGTGGCGTCCAGAAAGAGCACACCATCAGCCCCAACACCTTTTCGAATCAGCCCAGCAGCACGAGACGCGGTATCTTTGATCTTCGTCAGGACGTCGCTGTCGTGCGTGTCTTCTTTAGTGCTGGAGTTTGTAGAGTCTTTAGTATCTGTGGACGAATCCCTGGCTTCCGACTTAGGCTTCGACGATCCCAGCGATTCTGACAGCCGCTGAACATCAGGGTTGAGTAAATCCTGGCCACCACTTTCACCGGTGGTTTCTGCGGGTTTAGTCTTGTTCGTGTGCGGTACATCAGTCGAAACCACCTCCCCACCCCGGCTAAGGTCGAAGTAATCAGAACTCTCGAGAGAGAGAGGCGGGAGTCTGGCGTTGGGAGTCATGATGCGAGGCCCTCTGCTTTCGGCCGTAGATGTGTCCGCAGGCCCCTTTGCGACATCCTTGTCTTTCATGCGTGCGTTACGGTGCCACCAGTCTGCGGAGTCGGATTTACCTTCGACGAAAGCGGCGAGAGCAGCGTTCATGTCCCTGCTGCGCTGATTCTCTTCCTTGGCACGTACCTGCGTTTCAGAAGTCAGCCCAAGATCCACACCATCTATATAGTATGACACGCGTCGTTCGAGAAGTCTAAACCACCGCGCCATTATTCTAAAGATCTATTTGCCATCGTTTACACTCTAACATACCAGTTCGAGATGAGACATGACGGTCGAAGCCATGCTGCGGAGGAACTCGACCTGATCGGGCTCGAGTCCGTCGCGCGGTTTGTCGTCCAGGACACAAAAGGCGCCGATGTTGATGCCCTTGGGGGTGGTAATCGGCACGCCGGCGTAGAAGCGAGCCTTGGGCCCGTCTGTCACGTACGGTCGGTCGCAAAAACGGGTGTCCTCGGTCATGTCGTTGATAATGTGGGCGATGGAGGCGGAAAACGGGTCTCGAGCGTTGGAGCCATGGTTGGCGGCGGGCAGGTCGGCGGTGACCTCGCAGACGGACAGGCCGCGCGGGATCTTGGTGAAGCCCAACCACAAGGAATCGTCCGGGGCATGTTTGGAGGTGTCGTGGAGTGACATTGTCTGGGTGGACTCTGCGATGACATAGGCGTATTGGGAGTCAAAGAAGAAGATCATGGACCTGCGCGTGCCCAAGCGTAGGGCGGCAAGTTGGACGAACGAGGTGAGGGTGGTGTCTGTCGAGGAGATGGCGCGGTGGGCGGCAACGGCTTCCGGGCTGTGAAGGTCGCAAAACTTGGGTTCTGTGTTTGCGTATGCCAGTACGGACTCGTAGTACGAGTAAAATTCGCGCTCCCGGAGACTCTCATACAGGCGTCGTTCGCGCGCGGTTTTGATGCCGGCTCCGGATACATGTAGTCTTTCATGGCTGCCATTGGCGTCGGACCCGAGCATGATTCGAGACGCTGCTGAGGCAACCCGAGTGCTGTGTAGGCTGCGCAGAGGCAAGTCCGGGTGCGTGAGAAGGCAAAGGCAGTGGAAGGGAAGAATGCGGGATCGCCACTTTGTTGGAAGCGAGATGTCCAATGTACAGTACAGCACCTTTGCCGTCCCGCATCTGATTGGTAGGGCGGAAAGTCCGGTTGTCTACTTATCTACAGGCCCCACCGAGCACATTATTATCGGGACTGTGTACATGCCACCTGTAGGGAAGAGTTGATCCCGCGGCTTGCGTGAGGTTTGGCCTGGAATGACATCGGAGATGTGTAATGGGCAATGGCAGTGGTAAGAGCCTGGCGGTTGACTTGTCGCTATGTCGTAAACGATAACTACCCATCAATCAGGACATGTACCACGGAGAGACCATGTTTAGTACTCGGCAGAGTCAGAACAGCTGCAGAGCTGCAAAGTTGGTTAGACCACAATTAAACCGCCATCCTTGCCGCACTAGAGAGGCACCATATCCCACTAATGCAGGTCGCCCCAGCATGCCGCTTCACACCTGTCAACCCTCTCGTCAATCCTCACACAAACAAGTGGGGTTCGCGGTGTGAGTGCCCGAAGCCCCGGCGCGGTTGAGGCTTGCCATCCTTCTTTTTTCCTTCGGCCGTCCACCGTTACAGGAACCGACAAAACTACTACATGACTATGTATATAACCTACATCCATCGTGCCAAACTCAAAAGCCTCGTACATAGTACCTAGCGTTGGTGCCCAAAGGGCTTCTACATGCCAATGTGCAAATGCCATAACGGCGGTCCTCATCCGCTCTCCGCGCGTTTCAGCACTATACTGATCGTTGATGGCGTTTTCCTCTCGTCCGGGTCACTTGTTAGTGGAAACGGCAAGTTAAAGTGCGACCGACTTCGACACAACGGCCACACCCCCCGGAATACCATTATGTGTGGCTCGAGAGGGAACGCTGTCGTCTTTCTTTCTCGAGCTTGGTAGTCAATTCGGTTTGGGCGATGGCGAACAGAACTGACAAACAGACGGGACGCATAGCTGCCATCCTGGGATTTCCCAAAAACGTCCGGAGGGCGGAGCGCAAGCCAAGTAAGGCATATGCACACACAACCTCGAGGATCAAGGCACTCGAATAACCCAGCCCGCAAAGCCACAGCTCTGCCAGAGCTGACAAACCCTTCTACTGTCCGTAACTCGGCGGACTTGTCATAGTGTCGAGAGACACCGACCTCCGCACGCCGCTGTCCCGCGTGCCGTAGTCTTCAACAACACCTTTGCCTGGCGAGATATACACCAAGTGCACCCAGTGGTTCAGATCGGCAAAGCGACACGCGCTCTCAGCAAATGTCAATCGTTTCACCTTTCGTCGGCGGTCACGTGCGCCCAACCGACGAACAAATCCTCATACCAGACCAGACCTCATCGTTTACCGCCTCTCTTTCCGTAGCCGAAAAAGATGACTCAAGCCCCATCCGGCCCAGCCCAGCCATATGTCGTTGAGGGAGAGGTGGGTTGAAAAAAATATACTCAGGAAGATCCCAGGAATCTCACCCATCCCAAGCCAGCCTAGCCAACTCGCGCGCCCTCGCCATCTTGACAGGCTTAGTGATGAAGTCATCAACGCCGGCCTCAAACGCCCGCTGGCGGTGCCTGTCGTCACCAAGGGCAGTGAGAGCGATGATCCGCGTCCGCTTCTCCAGCCCGGCCCCGCTCTCCTCTTCGAGAGCGCGGATTTGTCTGGTCGCCTCGATGCCGTCCAGGACCGGCATGGACAGGTCCATGAAGACGAGGTCGTATGCCGAGGCGTTGGATTTGTAGGCTTCGACGGCTTGTCTGCCGTCGGCGGCTTGGTCGTAGGTACAGCCGCCTCTCTTGACCGAGGCGGCGAGGACTTTGAGATTCACTGCGTTGTCGTCTACGAGTAGGAGGTGGGGCCCGCTTTTTGGGGTGCTCAGGGGATTTTCTGCTGCTGGAGGCGATTGGTTTCGGGGCGATGCCGTGGTGTCGTATGTTTCCCTTGCGACAGCTGTGGGTCCGTCGTGGCTGTCGGATAAGAGCGCTTGTTTATCGTCCTCTGTGGGAGACATTCTTGATGGCGAGGGCGGTTGGGTGTCAGGTTTTCGCTTGTTCTCCTCCGTTTTCGTGGCGACGGGCGCGTTGGCTGTATCCGTAGTGAAAGCCATGATCTCGTCCAGCGCGCTTGCCAGAGTCCGGGGACCGAATGGCTGCCTAATGCTTACGACTATGCACTTCGATTCGCCGGCCGCTGCGGACCCGCCGTCTGCTCCATTATCACCGGCTCCACCATCGTGTCTCCACAAAGTCCACGCACCGCCGGATGTCGAGCTGTCAAGATATATAGAGTGTGCGCTGCCGTCGCTCTGATGCTGGTCGTCGCCGGGTGTTGCAAGTTCCACAACACCCATGCCAAATCCTTTTCGGGCAAGGTTGGCGAAGAACATTGACATGTTTGTGTCTGCATTGGCGAAAGCAGTGGCGCTCGGGAACGCCGGATCGCCTTGCTCTCCCTTTGGAACACTCGAGGCTGGACCCTGAACGTACAAGGTGTGTCCTTGGTGTCGGCCATTTGCGTACAAAGGGGCCTTCTTGCGCAACAGGCTGTCCAGGCCGTTCACAGGAAAGGTCATCTCTCCCAGAGGTATAGCGACATTGACACGTGTGCCAATTCCCTTGTCGCTTTGGACATCGATGGAACCGTCCAGCTCCTCCACAAGTCTCTTAACAATGCTCAGGCCGACTCCGGTTCCCACGGAGATGTCGTCCGCCTGCGAGAATGCCGTGAACAGATGTGATTGTAGGTAATCCTTGTCGATGCCGGTTCCAGTGTCGTGGATTTCGAGCCGTATCGTCTCCCGGGTATCACTTTCAGCCCGGGCAAGATATAGCTTGACGCTCACCTGGCCCTTTTTGGTGAACTTCATGGCGTTGCCGAACAGATTCATGACGATTCGTTTCCATGCGGCGGCTTCGCTTCTGAAATTCCAGTCGACGGAAGCGTCAACGTCGATGATAGTGACCACGTCGCCAGCCTCTATCAATTTCCGCGCGACCAGGTCCGATTGACCCTGACGGAGGTTCCTTATGAAACTGGTGTCATCCGAGGTGTCTCGGTCGCTGGCGTTCTCGCTCGCCACGTTGCCGATGAATATACCCTCGACAACATCGTGCACGAGTTTGCTCAGATTGACGGCCGGCAGCTCACTTGCCTTGGACTCGTCGTCTTTGGGGGCTCTGGAAGCGTGCTTTCGTTTTGGTGAATTGGTAATTCTGCAAGTGTTAGGTCATGTCCGATTTGGCAAGCAGCGGGGAATGGGCTCACTTGGAATAGTCCAGCAGGTGGTTGATGGTGTCGAGTAACATGGAGCCACAGGCATCGATGGAGTTCAACATGGACACTTCGGCCTCCAGCTTCATGGTATCCCGTAGTATCTCCGTGCTTGCGAGTATTCCGTGCAGAGGCGATCTCATCTCATGGGAAATGGATGAAATGAAGTCAGACTTGGCTTTCGAAAGAGCCGCCACCTCCAGTCTGCTGACTTCTGCGGTGATGGAGTTTCCAAAGGCGGAGAGGTAGTTCAATTCACTTGATTCGAAAATCCGAAGTGGGTCAACAGTCCAGCCTGCAAACACACATTGTTAATGATACGGGTGGTGCTCATGAACATATCTCCAGACTTACTGATTGAAGCGGCGAACCACCTGTCATTACGGTAATCCCACAATGTCGTAAAAGCAATGCTGCGCGCGTCTGTGGCGGCACCGAGTAATTCCGCGGCATCTTGCGCTTCGCTCGGGCTTGTTGAGTCTTCCGAGCACTGCGACCCATCCTGAGAGGCAGCACGAGACGGGTGTGTACGTTCTTGCCCAACCTCGCCGGGATGCTGCTGGAGCACTACCCCCAATTCATCGAACGAGAAGACATGACCAAAGGGGTATCTCTCGAGCAATCTCTGAAGCAGACTGTGGCTGAGTGTGAGACCACTGGCGTCTGATCCATTGCCTCGGAGAAGATCAACATCGACCGAGTGGCCGATCACCTCACACTTAGAATTTTCCAGTGCGGAATCTTGTTTGTTCGTGATTCCGACACTGACAGAGGAGCCAAGTGCAACGGCGTTTTGCGCTCCCGGTTTCTAAGAGTTGCAAGGTCAGCTGAGCTCGACTATGACGGAGATCGAATGTGACATACGACGAAAAATACACCGCCCAGGTCCATCGATTGGCGGATGAGATGGCTGGCGCGCGACACTGCCGTGGATGCACTCTCTGAGAAGATCGTCCCTCCATGAGCTTCGTCTCTGGTGGTGGAATGGTCGGGTATAGGTGCAGGATCTGAGGAGTTCAGGGGCTTTTCCAGCGTCGATTGCGGCGGCGCAGGCCGCTGCATATCCAACCCGCCACTTCCATCTGCATGCGACTCGGATGCATCTGAGCAGCCTGACTCCAATGTCGTCCAACTGGAAATTGAGTTTACGGTTTCAACCGATGCGTCCGACACGCTCCTATTAGTTTCGTCGGTAAAGACTCGTCCAATCCCAGGCATTGTGATGGTCTGATTTGAATCATCGCGGACCAATCTGATAGGCAAGGTCAGGTTCTTCTCAGTAGGCTGAGGCAAGGACGCCTGTGAAGATGGCGCGAGTGACCGGCGATGAGCATTCTCCTGCAGAGCCGAGTAGCCGGCGGCATACGAAGCAATACCGCCCACGAGACGCTGTGCACGGCAGAGCTCCTTTTGAGACTTGAGCAGTTCCAAATGGTTCATGATGGTGACGCCGACGCTGTCGAGGATTTGGATCTCGGCGTCGTCAAAGTCTCTCGGCCGTGTGTCGACGACGCAGTAGGAGCCGATTACATAACCAGTAGAGCTCCTTAGCGGCACTTCGGCGTAGCTGCGCATGTGCGGCCATCCTTTGACGTAAGGCCTGGTTGTAAAATGTGCGTCTGCAGTGAAGTCTCTGATGACATAGCGGGATTTGTCGCCGTAGACGTTAGGCGTGTCAATGGTGCGGTCGTCGGACGTGAAGATCTGGATGGTCTGGGGGCAGACGCCAAAGGCGAGTTCGAGAGCGCGGACGCCGAGGCACAGGCCGTCGTCGGAGCGGAGGGCATTGTCGAGTAACGAGGTCGACTGCGTGGCCTCGCCGATGATGTATTGATGGGTGCTGTTGATGAGCGAGATGAAGGCCCTGTCACAGCCGAGTTTGAAAGTGCCCAGCTGGGCGAGGGCTGTCAACGTAGTGTCTGCCGCGGGCGCTGAAGGCGCAGCCGCAACCTCGTCGTCGCCGATGGCACTCTGCGACGCGGGCACAATCTGAGAGGCTTCGAAGTATTTGGCCAGTTCAAGCGTCCGATTTCTCTCGTCCATGGGAGTGAGGTGCTCTTCCGGGTGCGTGGGTGGTAAGCAGGATTGCAAGCCTGCGCCAGCGCCGGCGCCTACAACGGCCGAGCCTCCTGAGGTCCAGCCATCCACGGACGACGTGTCGGTCAAGTCATCGGAAAGCCAGCCGTCCGAGGAAGACACGTTGGTGGCGGCGACGGTCATGGCGATGCTCGCACTCCGGTGCGGAGCAATTCGTCTACTGTGGTTAGCCCAAGTACACTGCAGACATGATCATGCTCGGTTGTGCGTATGTGTACACTTCATGTACCTACCTGTGTTGGTCTGTATGGCGGGCGGTGGTGGGTTGTTTTGATGAGGTAGAGTAAGGTATTTTGGCACTTCCAATAATGCCCGAAATCGCCACCACCACCAGCACAAGATCAAGGGTCCAAAGATCCCCGCGCCACACCACGAACTCAAGGGTCCACCTGAGCATGTTCTCTAACAAGGGTCGTGCATCCGCACGAAAACACGCTGAAGGGGGTGATCCTTGTGCTGCCGGTTGGTTCAGTTCAGCTGCTATCGAGATACATCAACACAATAAATCTCTGTAAACCACTGCTCCAACCACCATCTCCGTATGTACATAAGTCAATTCAGTAGTAAGGACAACGGATCCATTGAATGCAGGTAGTGTATACTAGCATGTGAGGTACAGTACTTCGCTGAGGGCTCACTGAGGACGCCGCGGAACCTACCTACCCCAAACAAGCAAGGACCATATGCACAGATGTCTGTTGTGCTTGGTCTTTCTGCTGAAATAATAATGCACATGGCATCCATGTGCAGGACATATAGTTAGCCATGCAGTTTTCTGATCGAATCTCTCAAAACAGAGCTTGCTCCCCCCGACTACCTAGCAATCACGTCCGGAGTCACGCCAAATTAACGTTCATGTGGTAAATTTCACATGTCGCCCGGAAATATGCCAATCTGCGGTTCGTGCTTCTTGTTCGTTACCATAACTCACTCACTCACACACAACCCCATTGGCAATGATCGTAAACATTCGTTCGTTTATTCGTGCGCCGCGTATTCTATAACTATACTGTACGGTCCGATCAGTACGCTCATCGCTATGCGTGCCAGCTTCAACGCCTGTCTGCGCCTGCTGCTCGATATGTGGCGGATATCAAGCCTTGCCATTTCGCCTTGCCCATACCTCCCTCGCTTGCTCGTTCTTTCCACACGCCAGCCTTTGCAACAGCTTTCCCTGCGAAAGCAACCCCCAAACGCCACGCTGTAAGCCACTGCTTCGAAGCATTGCGGTCCCCATGATCAATCATTTCAAATGCTCAATTCCTCAAGTGAATTCAACCCAACACTCTTCCTGTGCCGTTGCCGCCCCAGTTCTCGCCCAGACTACTGCCCTTCTTGTCAGGCACTACTTCGAGGCCGGCCAGTGTGATGTTGACCTTCTGCAGTCTAAGCAACAACGTCCTCTCGACTTCGTCAGCGGTGGCAGCGGCGTCCGCGTGTGTCTTGGTGCGAGTGTCGGTGCTGGGAGCGACGAGCGTACCGCTCACAGCA
>Ga0265797_10012375_pt1 | contig 10465 bp, 8 predicted proteins | sample P2T30metagenome_FD_192433 | JGI IMG/M metagenome (GOLD analysis project Ga0265797, IMG submission 192433) | Plant litter microbial communities from East Loma Ridge, Irvine, California - P2 T30 | ecosystem: Environmental > Terrestrial > Plant litter > Unclassified | place: USA: California... | reverse complement strand
GAAGAGGAGCAAGAGCTACACAAGGCGACCTTTATGCTTCGGCTGATCAAGTTATGAGGCCGGCCCATGAACAAACAGATAGCGTTTGGTCGTATAGAGAGAAGAATTTCATAACGTTCTAAAATGACATGCATTGTAAAAATAATGAATGCAATGCTCGAATCGTAAAATGAATCGTTCCGTTTTCGTTCCACGTAGAAGATGCTATCGCTGTTTGTATGCCTTCTACACGAGCCGGGAGGTTAGAAGCTTATGCTGTGTACTGTTGACGTAAAGAGGGACCCACCAGATAACATTGTTTTAGTTTCATGAACTCGTTAATGCACATGTCTTTGCGAACGTTGTTGTAGTCGGCGAAGATGCATTTGCCGTAAAGTGAGCTCTGGAATGTCTGTTAGATCCAGGGGGTCACGGTAGAAAGACTGACGTGCGTACTTCTGTCGAGCATTTTGCAGCTGCTGTGGCGAGCTTGTCGATTGGGCGGGTTCGACCGGGCATGATGTAAACTTTAGGCTTCTGCTTTGGGCCTGGAACTGCCTGTGCAAAATTCAAGCTGGGGGCAAATTCTCGTTGTCTGTCTTGGATCGTGTAATGTTACACAGTGGTAGTTCCTCGATGAGGTCAACAATGGACCCACCAAACTAAAGCCTTGGCGCTTCTCGTGGCGTGAATGGGCGACCAACCACCCGAACAACAAAGCGCGACGCTCTCACAGCGGGCGCAACGGTTCCCCAAGACCACCCAGTCACCCATACTCCTTTGTAATGCTTAACAGTTGCGCGCACTTGTCACATTCACCGCGACCGCACCGTATGCCGCTTTTTGGTAGCTCGCAGAATCCCCGGGCTCAACAGCTACTTCCATGTTGTCGCGAACGCGCCGGAGACGACCGAGTCGCGTGCACGAATGCTACCCTCCATGAGCCAAAATGGATATAGACGGACGGATCTGACTAGGGATGACTTGACCGATGATGGTAATACCGCTATTATTAGCCTGACTAGTTCATGTTCAGCACTGATGTTGCTGCAGTCATCTACACGCTCCACGACATTGTTTCTGCGGCGAAGAAATCCACAGAGAAAACCTCGCGCGCCCTTTTCGACGCCTACAACCATGTTCTGGAGTTGAAGCATCAACTGCCCAGCGATGATGCCGTCCTCCATCGCTTCCTGTCCTACATGCAGGAGCATGGGCGGGAGGACGAGGACTTGTTCGATCGGTTTCAGCGCGTGATGAAGGAGTCTTTTGGCATTGAAATCGAGCAAAGCACCGAGGAAATTGAAGCCGCGGCTAATCCAGACGCGACACGCAACCAAGTTCAGCCGAGCTTGGGGCGGTATACAAGAACAGGAAGCTTCGACTCGTTCCTTGACGGGACAGCAGATAAGGTCGCCGGAGTCGAATATGGTGATTTAGCCGTGCGCCCAAGGAGAGCATCGCAGCAAGGCGCTCCGGATGGCTATGGCGACAGAGCCCGCCAGCGGCGCTCGAGGTCGGATACAGAGGCGCATTCATACCAGCCAGTGCAGCTTCCCGTGCGCACCAAAGTGAATGGCAACATGCCGCGCCGCTCAACCTCCGTCCAACAACCACCAGTTCACAAGCGCAGCGTTTCTGTCTCCAGTCGCGGCAGTCTGCAGATAAAAAGAGGTGGACCAGTGGCAACGCGCAAGACTGAGGACCACGACGCAGACGAGAGCGACTTGACCGACCGCACGGCCAGCTTCGACATCTCTAGTATCCAGATACCGGGTGTCAACGCGCCCATCCCCGATGATCGTTACGACTCTCCGCGCCAGCAGCAGCAGCCCTTTGCTCCTGAACCCTTCCGACCCTCCGATACGCGGTTGATGGACGATGCTGAGACTTTTGAAGAGCAACGGCTACATCGAGTGACAAGGGAATGCATTCGAATATGGCGCGACCGCACACAGGCACGTTTAAATATGCGCGACGACATGGAACGAGCCGCCGCTGCATTCGATCGTCAGGTATTGCTCCGGGCTTCCATCGTGCAGCTACGTGACACTGCGCTTATCAGGCGATCTGCCCGAGAGACAAATCGCTTCTTCGATCGACTAGAGACCAGAGCGGACAAGGCCCGGAGTCTCTTTTTGCTCACCAAAGCCTTCACGCATTGGGCAAAATGCGCCGAGGATGAGGTCCAACGCACATCAGTCGCGCGGCGCCATATCCTACGCACACGCTTCTTCAACGGCTGGCGCGATATCACAGCAGTCAATGAGCTTAAAATTCAGCACTTTGCTCTTGCAAAATTCCTCTCCAAATGGCGTGCACGCACAGCTGAAGTGCGGAACAATGATCAGCTGGCTGGCGCATACTATGAAGACAAACTTGTCAATCGGTCGTGGAAGGCATTAAACGATGCATACCTGGAAAGGGGTGCGTTAAACTGGCATGACAAACGAACGGTGAGGACCACACTGCAGAAATGGCACGCATCGGTGGAGACTTTGAGAGAGAGAGATGCTTGGGCTACTGGTCGGAGGGATGCTACGGTTTTGCGGAAGACTTTCCAGACATGGTGGCAGAGAACCGCAGCTGTCCAGACCATGCAAGTACAAGCGAATGGCTTCCAACAGACCAGCGTACTTCGCCCGGCTTTCTACACAATACATAAGCAGGCACGACTCGGGCCGCTACTTCGACAGTTCCAGGCGCGCGCCAATCGCCGCGTACTGAGTACAGCTTTTCAAGATTGGCGCAAAGACGCCCAGCTATCTCGCCAAGCACATAATGTCGACCGAATGCGCGTCCTACGCAATGCATATACAGCCTGGAACGACAAGCTGCGCATCAAAGCTCTAGAAGATCGGATCAACGATCGTGTGATTGTAGAGTCTCTCTACAAATGGACACTAGCATCTAGAGTATCCCTCTTCCAACGCGTACACAATCGGCAGCTCAAGGAATCCATTTTCTTGACTTGGGTCACCAGGACGAACCAACGCGCAAACACCCTTGATGCAGCGGAACGACGATTTGCGCAGTTCAAGCGATCCCAACTCTTGCGGACCTGCTTGCGTAGGATGGAAGCCATCACTACGGAGAAAAGAGCAGAGCAGTTTGCGATTGTGGCAGAATATCAGCAGAAGCTAAAGCAAAGAATATTCGACAAGCTCAAAGAGAGACAAGAGCACTTCCAACAGCTGAATCAGTGGTCGGCAGACGCACGCTTCTACGTCCTCGGCAAACACACGCTGAAGACATGGAGCGAAGCTACACAGCATGCACGCCGCAACCGTAGGCGCGACACGTATTCGCAGGTCCGTAGAATGGTCAAGACGAATCTTGTGCGAAGAGTGTTCGAACATTGGAGAAGCAATGCGAATCATGTTGCAGCACTGACACAGAGGGCGAATGACATGCGCGATAACCGCACTCTGCAAAACAGTGCTACAATCATACATCAATGGCATGACCGCACACTTATACTCGGCCAGCAGGATGCTCAGGCGGCCAACTTGCACGCGTTCAAAATATCTACTCGGTGCCTCACCCAATGGTCTGAGCGCATGCATACGCTCCGTACTATGGAAGCTCAGGCTATAGCTCTCCGACAAGAAAGCACCGAGCTTGCTGCTACAGGTGCCCTCAAAAAGATGGGCTGGCGACTTTGGAACATGCACCGACAAGAAGATAATGCAAGAGCCTTGTTCGAAAGGAACTTTGAGAAGCATGTTAGGGCCATGGTACGCTTCTGGTTGGAGAGGGCCAATGAGCGGCTGGCAGAACGTTCTGCAAGTCCAACCCCTAGGAGAAGGAGGCGCCGTGATGACGGTCATGACAATGGCAACGCTGATGCTGATCGCGCCGACTTTGAGGAAGAGCTTGACAATGACAATGGTGAACAAGGTGGTCTAGATCAGCTCGGCGAGGAAACGCAGCGGTTGGAAGGCTGGTCTGCGTTTGACGAAACAGCACTAGGTCTGAACAATGACCTCGATCTTTCCCTTTCTATTACGCCAGAGCAGCCCAAGCGATATCCGAGCTTCACGCCCAAGGTATACTCTCGTCCTCCGCTCTCATCGTCAGCCCGACCATCAGGCTCCATTCTCCGTCGTTCAACCACATACGGGCAATCACAATCCGCGTTTCGACCTCAGCCAGCGACCATTGCCGAAGATGAAGAATCCGATATTGATTTCTTCGACGCTGCTCAATCAACCTTTTGGACGGGAACGCCCATGCCTCCTCCTCCAACAAATAAACCCGGGTATCTAAAGACACCATCGAAACGTAGTGTAGCTCGAGCCAAGCACCCAGAGCTACCCCCTAGTCCGGAGAAGCAGCTACGCGTACAGAGTCCCATACGCCAACCGTTACCCTCGGGTTTGGAACGCGAGAGAGCGGGTCTTACACTGGGTAGTATGAGTGCACCGCCCGTTCGAAGTACCCTAGACCCTAGCCTGGGAACAGGGCCAATTGGTGGTGTGACGAGTTTCGAACGGAGACTTCGAGAAGGTGGGTTTGGCGGGAGTGTGGCTGCAAACGGAGTCGCGGGACGTTTGGGAGGACGTGGTGGTGGAAGGTTTGGTGGAAAGGGCAGAGTGGGGTTTGGTAATGTTAGTCATATGGGTTGAGTATCATTTTCTGTATTTTGGTGTTGACATTGATGATGGGCAAAAAGCCTTTTGGTGTTGTTTGAATTGGAGTCGTATGAGTAGCGGTTTTGCGCCTAAGAGGATACCCCCATTATTTCGTCTTGTTCTTGTACAGGCTGCTTCCATCTCACCTAGATTTACCATGGTTAATTCAACCTTTTAAAACATCTCTTCACTCGGCGTACAGCTTGAAGAAAGTCGTACTGCGCCATTCATAGCTTAGACGCAGGTAAAGGGTAGAGACGTTGGGTAAGTGGGGTCCGGAGTCCGGAGCGGGCCGTGCTTGTCGGGGCCAACTGGCTGACATGTCTTGCCAATCTTTCTCAATCCCACTTTCGCTGGTTCTCTACAATCTCAGGCAAACCTCGGAAATTATTTACATGCAGATAGCTCACTTGCGTGTGCGGGAAAGTTCCTTAATCTAGTTCGCGGCCATGGGATTAGGATCTCGCCAGCCTCGTCAAACCCGCTGGCGGAGATCGATCAACACAGTTCAGACTCCTGGGACAGGTTTCCACTGCAGTGGTATTCAATCAGGACCGTTCGATGGACGCGTCTACGCCAGGGGCGAACTTCGTTGGTGGCTGCTGATGCCTTTGCCTTATTTCGCCTTCAGCCCCGTTGGCCCCTGTCCACGGCCATGCCACAAGAAGTCGCACAACAACGTTCATTCGACTTGTGTTCGGGTGAGCGTGTTTCATCGCGACCAGTAGCAGTCGTAATCCCCATTCTATGTTTTCCCATCACCTGCATGAGCCCTGAGATAGCTCCGCCCATTGGCCTTACCTGGGTTAGACACTAGACTTCGTGGTTGCCTTGGAGCCCTTGCAGAATCTAAATAAGTTGATGCCTTGGCTCTGCTATCTGGCCACTCGGGATATCAAATCCGTGCCCAGACACATCGGGATAAACGGCTGGGGCGGATTGGCGCTGATAGGCTACGCTGTTCAGCTTGGCTGCACAAGGCGTGAGCTGCATCGGCTACACCTAACTTGGGATCAAAGACAAGCCGCACACCTATGGGCAACGCCGCCATCTGAGCGATATGGAAGATTCTCCAAGAGGTCTTTCCTTTCGTCTTTCTATAACCCCCAAGTAGACCCACTGGTGTGTGTCAACTGCATCTTCGCCATTGTCCACCATGTCGGGAACCTTGGAGCTAGCGGCAGGAGTGTTTGCAATTGTTGGCGTTGCTGACGTTGCGGTGAGAACTGGTCGTGAAGTTCATGGCTTTTTACGCAACATTGTTGGGGCACCCGAGGAGATCAATCGATTATGCTCAACCGTCAAGGAGGTCGCCATACTCGCCGAGACCGCGAAACAGATTCTAGACAAAATCGCCAAGCGAAAACAAACTGACACAACGAGACAGTCAGTTGGCTTGTTTGAAGCAGCACTGAAGAGCTTGGCTCGCGAGCTACAAAACCTGCGGGTATTGAGTGCAAGATTCAGAGGCGGAAACAATACTTGGAGCAGGGTGAGGTATGTACTGGATGAGCGGAAACTCAACAAAGCCTTTGAAAACCTTGAGCGGTCAAAGAGTCTTCTTGGAAATGCGTTGCAAGTTGCTAGCAGGTAAGTCTTGTTTTGGGGATTTGCCAACCAGGCAGCTGCTGGACAATTGATACGACAAACTAGAACGCTACCGAGAAGACACGTACTTACAGCCTTTCTAGACAGAGATCGGACGATCAACACCAAGAACTAGTGAAAAGACATGAAAAAGAACACAAGCTACTGTCGGCGACTCTCCGAGACCAAACAAAGGTATTACATGGTCAGGTAAAGCTAGTATGCAACACAAATAGCATCCAGAGAGACACGCGTCGGATCTCGAAAACTTTGAACGCGACGCACCGGGAAAATATAAACGAACATCAGAAGACTCGCGATGCTCTTTCCGCCAAGATCGAGGATATCATCGCCGCTGAGTTGGAGAGGCTCCGGATGCCACTGGCTGAACGCACTTCAAATCGAAACGTTTTCTTTTTCGGTGAACAGCGCGACATGATCATGGCTTACCTACTCCTGATCAAGCCTCAGTTAGCAGCTGCATCCAGACATCTACTCTCTGGCGAGGATGCAAGTTTCTCCGCGCGTCAGGTTACTTGGCTGCAACTCGAATTCGACAATCTCGTGGCATCGGCAGCACAAGAAGAAGCGGCAAGGCATCATCGATCTACCGCCACTTCCTTGGACCAATGGCATTACTCCGAGAACATAGTTCGCCGTCCGGTCAAGAATTCGAGACGTATGATTGGCGGTCCAGGAACCGATGCAGGCCGAAACTGGGCCGTGGACGATGTGTACGGAAAGATGTCGCCTAGTAAGCCCTCAACGAGCGATCAGCCAACATACACTCACAACACCGCGTTTGGGATCCTCCGCGTATATCTTTCCCAAAAAGCCACCGAGTCCACGATCCAACGCTCAAAAGACGAAGCTGGCTTTACATTTACCTGTGGCATCGGCCAGTCAATCCACGCCATACACGTGCACTTTCTTCGTGAAGCCTTCAGTCCTTCAGGCCCAAGACTAAGTGCGCAACTTAACGTCTTCACCTTGGCCGAGTCCGAGGTTCATTACTACGAGCTTTTCGCTCATGGTAGTGCCGAAGACATTGATGATGCTCTACGAAATGGCGTCATTTCACCGTACCATATCAACCGGGAAGGGAGAAACTTGTGCCTATATGTGAGTGTGGTTGGGAACGTATCTGGGAAAAGTTCCCGCTAACATGTCCCAGTACGCTGCAGAGCATGCTCGAGTGGATATATTTGACTATCTGGATAGCCAAGGCATCGGTATTGCGAATCTGAAGTGAGCCAGTCGACATTGTCGTTGTACGTGCCAAGACTAACCAATGCCAGACATGATATCAGCCTAGTAGCAGGTCTCTTCAAGCGCTCAATGATAGACTACGACCGTATTGCACTCGAGACGTCTGTCGACCATGTCCTCCACAAAGTGTACGACACTTCGTCCTTTTTGTTCGAAACAACGATGAACATGCTTCTTTGGGACTATTACCGAAGGCGCCCTCGCTCCCTGCTTACGCAACAAATCCAACGGCTACAGAAAGAGAAGCTCGTCCCAGACTCACTCGTGCTCGACGACCAACCATGGGACTGGGCGTCAGTATCTACGCTCATGAATCCACTCTTCGCACAAGATGCTGTTTACATCAATACTCTTGGCAGTTTGGGACGTAATAGGATCCAGCGATGCTGCTGCATGGTGGTGCATGACGATGGCGCTGGTGACCAAGACTCCATTGCGGAAATTTCCAATGCATTGATCAAGGCGGGCGTCGATGTACATCATCGCGATCATGATGGCTTGACACCGAGCATGTACGCTAAACGCTGCGGCGCTTGGGAGGGATGGTGTAGAGCTCTTGAGAGAAACGGGCAGCATATCGAGCATGTGTTGAGGGAGGAAGATGCCGAATGGCTTTTGGACGAAAGATGGCGTGAGATATGGGTGGAAAAGTACGGTGAGATTTGATCACTAGAGACTGCGGACGGGCGGGGCCCGATTCCGTACCCGAGTGTTTTGATCCTAAAGGGGCTTCAGAGTTTTTCTCTCTCTCTCTCAGAAGTGGTCGACTTTTGCAATTCCGACTCCCCGCCTTGGCCCCCGGAGCACCGTTGCGGCTGAGGAGAGGAGGTATGGAGAAATCCAAACGCCAAGGAGTTGAGAAGAGAAAAGACGCACATTGGACTAGACGTGTGAAAATGGTAGTAGTGTCTGTGCCTTTGGCAGACACTAGAGCTAGCGCTGTCACCCAAAGTTTGGAAGAAGAAGAAAAAAAAACCACTCCATGATGTCATCACTCTGCTTCGCGCTGACATGTGCTGTTGACATTGAGCTGCCCCCTCCATCGACGCTCGGTAAGCTCGCAACCAATCTACCTCAAAATGACAAAGTCGTGCACAATGTGTTCGAAGGCACGCGATGTACTCGTTCGATGCCAGATAGATGAGACGCAGAAATGGCATTTTGTTTGCCCAGGCGTGTGCTGGAAGTCGGTATCTGGGGGTATTGAAGATGCAAAGGGAGTGCAAGACGAATATCCGCATTACCGATATGGTGGCATGGTAAGCTTCTTGGAGGGGTCGGGAGAAGAGTGTGAGCTGATGCTAGATGTGGATAGTGGAAAGACCGAAGTGCGGATGGGCCAGTTAGTGCTAAGAAACCCAAGAGGGTAAAGGAGAGACAGAGGGAGGAGGTGAAGATGCGAACGGACAAGAGGAGGGAGGGAGCAAGTGAAAGTCATGAGCGTGTACATGGAGAAGCGGGTGGTGCGGTGACGGACGATTGAACGCACATTCGTCTGCTGTTTGGAGACGGCGGTGGGTTCATGGATCAGGAAAGATGTGCGGAGTGGTAGTGGTGTGGAGGATGCAGACGGTGCAGAGTCTTTGTTTAGCTTATCGAAATAGCTATTCTTACCGCTCGCACGGCCTGGTCAAAGGACCGAGTGGTTTGTCGTATCATGACGAAGTCTATCATGTATTTAACTAGGCATGGTGGTGTTGCTATTGATAGCGCTGGCTGCAGCGGGGCTCTGCCATGGCACGTGCACCCTGGCCGTTCAGGGCCGTCGAGTGCTCCCTGCACCAACGCATCGGCGGGTGGCCCCATTGGCGGCCATGGCCAACAACAAGCGCCCGCACTCGTCTTGAGATGGCGTCTTTCTGCAAACGGCCTGATCTGGGACATGGCGAGAGGGCGCCAAGGTGAAGGGGAAAAGCTGGGGTACTGCTAAGCTGATGCCGAGGGTGCATAGGTAGGCTTGTTTGCTGTTTCGGGCCCAGGCATGCAGGCTGGACAATGGCCTCGATGTGCTGGCGGGCCGTCCAAGTCGCTGGCTGCTGCTTGGCTGCTCACAGGGTTGAAACGTGCAGCCGGCTGCTCAATCGTGTCCGGGGGTGCAGTCCAACGTCAGCCAGGATGTGCTCCGGAGCGCCATTGGCTTCGTCGATTGGATCGGGCCATGGAGGCTTGGGGGGTGCTCTCGCGTGTGCACAGGGATGAGCAGCCCGACACATTGTATTCGAGCGTCTGGAGTTCAGCGAGGAAATGAGGCAGCTCGCAGCTCGCAGCAGCAGCCGTGGCCGAAAGGAGGCCCTGCCCTGCTGCAGTTGGGCATGGCTCGGCGGCAATGTACCGTACACGCATCACCTCGCAGCGCATAGGCCCTAGAGCTCGAACGAGCCCCTCTGACGCCGCGAGTGGAGGAGGAAGCAAAGTCAATTCGGGCGCCAGTTATATAACTCGGCCAGCCCTCTCAGCGGTTGGGGAGGCACCATCTGTGTGCCTGGCGACACGGCCTAGTCCCCTTGTCGGCAAGCCTCGCGCGCACGCGCTTACTCGCTCCTCCACCACCGTATTGAGCCCCTCCAGCACGCTCGAGTCTTGAAACTTGAAACCCAACAACCCGCCGCCTCTTCCTCCTCCTGCCCTCCCCAGCAAACAAACCCCCCCGTCATCTGCCCGTTCTGCGCAAGCCATCTCTTGGCCTCGTAGCAGCGCCTTTTCCGCACCCGTCGCGCCTGCCGCCTGTCAAGTTGCACCTGCCTGTGACTCGTGGCCGTCAACGTCACTTGTCGTCCCCAAACCCGCGCGGCCGACACCTTCACCACTCCCCAAGCCCCCAACACACGCCAGCATCAGCATCGCTCACCACCCGCTTCCCCTCCCGACGTCCCCGACCCAGGCCTAGCTGAGAGCCTGTGACTCCTGGTCGATTCGACAATCGCTTGGCCGCAAACCCAGTAGAAGAACCCCCTACCTACTATTCTCCTCTGTCGATACGGTTGCATTGCATCCTA
>Ga0265797_10012373_pt1 | contig 10466 bp, 14 predicted proteins | sample P2T30metagenome_FD_192433 | JGI IMG/M metagenome (GOLD analysis project Ga0265797, IMG submission 192433) | Plant litter microbial communities from East Loma Ridge, Irvine, California - P2 T30 | ecosystem: Environmental > Terrestrial > Plant litter > Unclassified | place: USA: California... | reverse complement strand
CTCCCTGGCAAAGTCGCCTAACTGGCGTGACAACTTCGAGAAGGTGGTTGCGAAGGAAAAGTTGGACTTGGTGCAAGCATGGAAACAGGCTGACAAGAGCGACTTGGCGGAAGGCCTGTATATCAAGGTCGAGGAAGAGGGGATAACGAAAGAGCGGTATAAGTGGGTTCGACCTGACTTTGTCCAAGCCATCCTTGAATCAGATAAGCACCATGCCGAGCAGCCGTTCATCCCAAACCAGCTGCGGGCCAACGTGGATATTTTTGCTCCTCAGCTGACGCACACCTGGGATATCGAGGGGGAACCTGTATGAAGCTTTTGAGCCGAGAAGAGTTCTCGAAGCAGGTCTTGACACGCAACGGTGGGAAATGCGTTTTCTGCCATAAGCCCGCGGTGGACCCTCACCATATTCTCGAACGGAAGCTGTTCGCAGACGGAGGTTATTACCTTTCCAACGGTGCAGCCGTGTGCGATGAGCATCACTGGCAGTGTGAGCGGACGCAGCTATCGGTGGAGGAAGTCAGGGTTGCTGCGGGTGTTAGCAAAGTGGTGCTCCCTCCTGGCTTCCAGGAGGGAGCCACCTACGACAAATGGGGCAATCGTGTATGGCCATCGGGTCTTCGGTCCTGGGGGCCGCTGGAGGGGGACACGGGGGCTCGCAAAGCACTAGCACAGGGCGGTGTTCTAGGCCTCATGATGCCGGCGGACTTTGCGGAGTAGCAGAACCAATAAGGCAGATGCCTTGTGACAAAATAATATGGAGTCAATCATGAACATGAAGAATCTACGTCAGTTGGTTCCCGCTCCGGGTTCCCAGCCTGACTATGCAGCTTGCCTGGCCGCGTTTCCCGTATTGGAACGAGCGAAAACCACACCCCAAGACCCGGAGTACCACGGGGAAGGGGACGTTTGGACTCACACAATGATGGTGTGTGGAGCCTTGGTTTGCTCCGCTATCTACTTCTTTGCGACGGAAGATGAACGCTTCGTGATGTTTTTCGCTGCACTGCTCCACGACGTATCGAAAGCGGACACTACGGTAGTCGACGAAATCACGGGTCGAATCGGTCAGCCAGGTCACTCGAAACGAGGCGCCGTTGACGCCCGCGTTTTGCTCTGGCGGGCAGGTGCGAATTTCGACTTGCGTGAAGCAGTGTGCCGCCTCATTGAGGTCCACCAGCAGCCCTTCTTCGCTGTCACGTCGAACGAGGTTAGCGCGGAACAGCTGCGGTTGGTCCACAAGCTGAGCTGGCGCCTGAACATCCAGCATCTTACGGCGCTTGCTGAAGCCGACATGCGCGGTCGTATTTGCGCTGACCGCAGCCGAGCACTTGACAACATTGAGCGGATGCGAGACCTGGCTCAAGCCGAGGAATGCTATGGCAAAGAACGCTCGTATGTCGACACCCACACGAGGTTGCAGTACGCGAGGCACGCAAAAGGGCATCCCGACTATCCTCTGTACCCCGCTCAGGGTTCGGAGGTAATCATGATGAGTGGTCTCGGGGCGTCGGGCAAGAATAGCTGGGTGGAGAAGAATGCCCCAGGGGTTCCTGTCGTGTCGTTTGACGACGCAATGGCTGAGCTTGGCCTTAAGCACGGCAAGAATGACGGCAAGGCGGCACATTTTGCTGTAGAACGTGCCAAGGAACTGCTGCGCGCTAAGAAGCCTTTCGTTTGGAATGCGACAAACATCAATCCGCAGTTGCGGGACAAGTCACTGGACTTGCTCTACAACTATGACGCGACGGTTCGCATTGTGTACCTCGAGAACACCTATGAGGTACTGCGCCGCCGTAACGCAGCACGCGACTCAACGCTGACGCAAGCGGCACTGGAACGAATGTTCAATCGCTGGGACATCCCCGTTCCAGCTGAAGCTCATCGAGTGGACTACTTAGTCAACCAATAGCAGCTAGGGCTCCGGCATGTCGCCGGAGCCTTTGTTCGAAAAAGTTCACAGTAGCGTTCAAATCATTTTATGGTAAAAATGGCCGACGTTAGGCTATTTTGTCTCTATATGTATCATCATTAACTGCTGGGACGAAACCATGAATCGCCGCAATTTCAATAAACTGACCGTTGCTACAACTGCCTTAATAGCCGCGCAGGCTGTAGCACTACCTACTTCGCGGGGTGATTTGCCGAAGGGCTACGCGCTTCGCTTAGCGGACGCTCGTGGGCGCGCTGAGCATGGTTGGCTTAGCTCTCGACACAGCTTCTCGTTTGGGCGATATCACGACCCGGCTCAAGTGGGATTCTCTGACCTTTTCGTTATCAACGAGGACCGAGTGCAACCTGGAAGGGGATTCGGTACACATCCGCACCGCGACGTAGAAATCTTCTCCTATGTCCTGGCGGGAGCACTGGAGCACAAAGACTCTATGGGGACTGGTGCCGTATGCCGACCAGGGGATGTTCAATTCATGAGCGCTGGAAGTGGAGTAACCCACAGTGAGTTCAATCCGTCCAGCTCCGAGCCCGCGCACTTCCTTCAGATTTGGCTAGCGCCAGCCGTCGGAGGGACGGCGCCTCGTTATGTGCAGAAGCATTTCTCGGAAGGCGACAAGTCTGGACGGCTTTGCTTGATTCTATCGCGGGATGGCGAGCACTCATCCATCCAGGTGGGACAGGATGTCCACGTGTATGCAGGGCTGTTTGATGGTGACCAAGTAGCGGAGTTGGCGTTGCCGCCGGCACGTCACGCATATGTTCATATGGCGAAAGGCAGCCTTGAAGTCAATGGGATTAAGCTATCGGCGGGTGACGCCTTGGCAATCTCACAACCAGGGGAAGTGCTCCATTTCAGCAAAGGACATGGTGCGGAGGTGCTTGTCTTTGACTTGCGCGAAGACGGTACCAATCCATTGCAAGGTTGACGCCTCCCCGCGGCAAATGAAAAAGCCCCTCCGAAAGAGGGGCTTTGAATTGAAGTGCTAGCTCAGTCCGAAACGCTGAACGGCGCGCTCCGGCCTGTGCGGGCTTGCCAGAACACCAGGCCCGACAGGATGATTCCGACGAGAGCTGCGACCAGCGCGACTTTCCAGTCGATGTAGGAGGCTACTGCCAGCGGAAGCACAGTCAGTGCTACCCAAGCAAATAGGCCTTTTTGATAGCCGTACTGCATGCGAGCGCGCGTGGCGGTGCCGTCTCCGACTGCCAGGAAAAAGCCCAGGAGAATGCCGTAAAACAGAGTGAAGAAGTCCATCTGATGTCCTTTGTCTGGTTGAGAAAATTCGTTCTCTAACCTATAGCCATCGCTGACTCGCAACTAAATTCTGTGAAAAAGCCCCGGACAAGTCCGGGGCGAATGTTCAGTGGCACATGATGGTGCGTACCGAGTCGTAAAACTGTTGCTCAGCCACCCGGGCGACTTGAGCGGCTTCCTTGTGCTGTTCATAGAACACCGCAACTTGCTGGCGCTGCTGTTCATTGACGATGACAAACGGAACCTCGCCGTCGTCAGCTGGGCAGGCGCCGGCGATAAGGAGGCGGTAACGTTCGCCTTCTCTGCCTGCCAGCTGAAGCGCACTATGGACGCCCAGCGGGTCTTTTGCGAACTTGGGGTTGTAATAGTAGAAGAGCTTGTCTGAAGAGACCTCAGTGCAATCCACGGCGTCAGTGGCCGAGCGTACAGTGAAGCCAACACTACGCAGCGATTTAACCGATTTCATTTGTGTGTCCTTAGCGAAGTTGTCCCGTTCTGTGTAGCGAGCTCCTGATAGGCCTCGCTACACAGTAAGTCAAACTGACCAACAAGGACAACTCTATGACTGAATCTGCCACCAATACTACCGAACCGAAGGCATTCCGCGCATCCTTGGGCGTCTCGCTCAACGATTCTGCTGTCCTCGCAGTGCTCTACCGCCAAAGTGACTTGGCGACCACCCGGGCAATGGGTCTTGTCGAACGCCCCTACATCTTCGACTACTTTGGCTTGGAGCTTCCGCTGACGGCGGAGACCACAGCAGATGAGCTGGTCGACACCATCGAAAAGATGCACGTGGTTCGAGCTGAGGCCTACGCAAAGCCGTCGCTATCGAAAGCCACCTCTGAACAGGTGCTGACCTGCCGCGGTGGAGACACTGTGGACCGCGGAGCTGTCAGTGCAGTGCAGCGCGCACAGATGTGGGGAAACGAGCTTTTCAAACGAGGAAGCCGCGACTTCGAGCAGACCCGCTATATCTTCGAATTTAACCGAGAGAAAGTTGTGTTCAACCCCTGGACGGCTGACGTCGCGACACAAATCGCTAACGATGCCCTAGCGGCACAAGAGACGCGTGGAGTGGCATATTTTCAAAGCGCAGCGTATGCGGAAGCACAGCAGAAAAGCAAACTGGAACAAGAAACCCTCAAGCAACAAGAAGCCATGCTGATGTCGGCTCTGCCGGAAAAGCTCAAGGGCCCGCTGCCAGACCTGATGCGCTGGGTGACAGCATACGCTAAGTGCCACGACCGCGTCGGCGTAACCACTGAGCCAAGCGCCGTTGTATTAGCGTTTGCCGAAGAGGGCTTCAAAGAAAACGCTTTCGTTGGCCCCCAGTTCAAAGAGCTACTCAAGTCGGACAAGGACAAATTTGGCCGGTACGTCATTGGCCAGTTCCTGAATATTCTGCCAATGAAGTGTGGCATGCCGGGAATCCTCTGGTACTCCGCCGAACAGTACCTGGCCATGCCTGACGCGTAACGTCTTCAACACACCTCCGCTCGCGGAGGTGTTTTTCCATCGAGAAGAGGTTACTAGACGTCGAAGATAAGGCCATCAATTACAAGGAGAGCACATGTTTCAGCCAAATTGCAACCTAGTCGTCTTCGACACCCGCCAAAGCAGCCACTTCGCCCGCGAGATGTGTGCATTTTTGACGGCTCAGACGGGGGACCCCTTCGTAGGAGAGGAAACCGCGCTGGCGGCTCGCGATTCGCTGCGGTACCTGGATTGGTATGAAGAGAATGTTATCCGCCAGGAAGACGACGAAGGCGTTGACCATATAGTGCTGCGCTGGCCAACGCCTGGACGGGTCAACTACAAGGGACACCAAGACTTCAACGACAAAACGAAAGCCAACCTGCCGGCCTTCGTTAGCCTTGAGTCCCATCCGGCCTACGAAAGTGTGGCTATCATCGTTGATGAGCTACCTCCGCCAGCAGTGCTCGACGAGCTGGTCGAACGAGCAAAGCTCTTTTGCCTGCAAAGAAATCTGACCTTCATTGGCCACAGGCTCTTAAGCCCACACTACGTTGAGCGAGTAGTGCAGGCGGTCACCGGCTACGACGAAGTACTGTAATACGATTCATTTCAAGCATCCTTCGGGATGCTTCTTGTTTCTATGGGCCTCGAGCCTGTTTGATGTGAGTTGCTATAGATGTTAGGTCAACTACATTGAGGCTCTCGCCATGAAAACCATCAACGCCATCACCGCTCCATCCCGTTTCGCCAGCAGCTCGCTGAAAGACCGCCGCTGCTACGGTGACCTGGGTACTGCAGACATCAAGCGTTCCGAGCGTCGGAAATCCCGCCGACAACTCAACGCCGAACTGCAAGGCATGACGTACGAAGGTATGCACCGTGACTTCGGGATGTCCCGTCTCGCCGTCATGGAGCAGGTGCGCAAGACGCGCTCCAGTGACGAGTTCCTGTTTGCCGAGTTCATGCAGGAGACGAACCGCCCGCTGATTCAGCGTGTTGTTACAGTCATCCGCAAACGTGTCAACGTCCGTCGACCGGTTGTGGAAACTCTGCTGGTTCCGGCCTGATTCGTCAGCGCCACTACCATTCAAACCTCGTCTTCGGACGAGGTTTTTCTTTGCTTCCCACACGGAATACCGTGGCAGACTCGGCTCGAATGCCTACACCTGTAACCAAAACTATAGGAGACGGCCATGAGTACCGACGAAGTCAAAGTACTGTTGACGCTGATGCACGATGTTGAGGCAGGAGACCCGCTGGACTTTGGCCAGTTGCCATTGGACGACGCAGAGGCACGCCGTCTCGTAGCACTGTCGATACTGCAGATGCGAAACAGGTTGGTGGCGCTTACGGACTCGCAGCAGGAACGCGAAATGGTGTTGATGGCCAGCGCGGCACACCTGGTGCTGGAAAACTTTCTCATGCACTATCAGCGCTTGACAGCACGCGGGCATAGCGCTGAAGATGCAGCGGCCTCGTTGCTTAGCCGCCTTCGCGGCGGGTAAGCATGCGAGGTCTTGAAGACAAAAAGGGGCTTAGCTCCTTTTTTCTGTACTTGGTTCTTCCAGCACCTACTTAGAGGAGTCGGCCAACCTTCCATCGGTCAAGGTCGAAGCTCAATACGACGGCCAGTGCCTTACCGCGGATACGCTCGACAGGTAAGGCACCCCACGCTCGGCTATCTGCACTATCGTTGCGATGGTCGCCCATGACGAAGACGTGCCCTGCGGGCACCTTATATGCGGGCATATTGTCGAGGGTTCCAGGGCCTTCTTTCAAAGTATGTGGCCGGCCTGATTGTTCGACGGCACCCTCCGGCGTAAGCTGTACTGGAACTGGCTTGCCATTGAGGATTACTCGGTTGTTCTGAACTGCTACCGTATCGCCGGCTAGTGCCACAACGCGCTTAATATACAAAGTCTCGGCCGCATCGTAGCTGGCCGGTACATTGAAAATAATTACGTCACCACGTGCGGGCTCTGCCCAGTGAGCAATCTGCTTCGCGGCCACTGGAACGGACAGGCCATACGCTAACCGATTGACTGCGACTACATCACCTGGGTCCAACGTTGGCTGCATTGACCCCGACGGAATGACACAACCGCCAGCAATTGTGTGCGAAAACACCAATGCTGAAGCGAAAATAATGGCGGTAGAGCGCCATTCCTGGAACACTTGCTTTAGATTCATTTGCAGGGTGCTCGTCATGCTGCATGACGCACATAGTGGATGTTGGATGTTATAGGGAGCGTACTTATTCGAAAACTGAAAAAGTGCTCGAGTATGCCGTAACGATTGCTAAAGTGAAAGAAAAAGCGCCTCAGAAGAGGCGCTTTGAATGAAGTAAGACTTATTGACGACCTTTGGATGGCGCTTGGGCGGGAACCCATTCGCCAATCTGCAGCAGGCCCATCCCGAGAGGGAGGACAGACAGCAGAGCAGCTACCACCGCGCATACGATTGCCGGGAGCAACCACAGCTGATGAATCGAGGTTGCCAATTTCATCATCGGGAAGCAAACTGCAACCAACGAAAGAGTTGCGATGCTGCCAACAATAGCCAGTACCGTGTCTTCGAACGTTTGCGAGTCACGTTGGTCGGGCATCCAACGCACAACGGTCACGACAAGTGCCAGTGCCAGAAAAGCGAGGCCCGTGGCGAGTACAGCTGCTTGAACTTGGGACAGCGAAAACGACGTACGCGAGTAGGCAGTAACACCGTACAGCGCGACGGCGCCGCCAGCGATTGCGCCCGACACAGCTGCCGAGATTGCGATACCAAGGAGAGATTTTTTGGACATGATGGCCTCAGAGATTAAGTTGAACTAAAATGTATAGCAACTACATCTAAAATGTCAGTACTACACTGAAAACGCACATTACTGTGCTATATGGCTGTTCAAATAATCACAAGGAAAGCAATGCGAATCATTTCCCGTTTCCAGGACTACTACGACCGCGGGATGGCCCATGGCGCCGACCACGCTCGAGCATTCCTGCGAGAAACTTTCGAATATTCAGAGCAGAGCAGCACCTGTCCGATACCCTCGCACCTGGCTCCGCTAACGGAACTGCTCAAAAGCGATATGAGCGCAGGCCGTGCGTCGCTTTCGCCCTTCCTAATTGCGTTTGCTGGTAAGCTCTATCCGGGTGTACGCTGTCACGTGACAGGTTCCGCGGCAGACGCCCCACCGTCGCAAAGCTCCGCTGAAATTGTGTATGACAAGGAGAGCTTGTTTCGATTCTGCGTAGCGCACAGTATCGACTTAAACAAGAAGGGATTGTTTGACCGTCGAACACAGGCACAGCGGTTCCAAGCATTTTTCGACCTTAGAGGAACCACCACTGGTGCAGGCCCGCTGACGACGGAGGGTATCGCGATTGCTGTCGCTGTTGCGCGCAGGCCTGGTCATGTACTGGTCAACCCCGCGCTTAAGCCCTTTGAGTTTTTCCGAGTGTTTGATGCCTGGCAGGCATATCAGGAACTTGACATGTACTTGGGCTCTTTGGCTGCCCCTGATACAAAGCCACCGGTGCAGGTGTCCGACCCTGACCGAATCAAGCAGCATGGCTTCGACAAGCAAAGCTTTCGCAAGCGACCACAATGCAAGTGACTACTACGTCAGGCTTGCCGCCGCAGAGCCGGCCTGGCGTTAACCCCATTACAACACATCAAACAGGAGTATCGACATGGGTTATGGTGTAAGCCAAACTGATTCCAGTGTTTTCATCGCAAAGAAATATCGTGCGAAAGTGAAGGCGGCGATTACGGCGTTGATGACACGGGCTAGTGCTACCCGCGATGGAAAGTTCCGGTGGGTCGATACCAGTACCGTTCTTGAGGCTCGTACTCTTGATGAGCAACTAGAGGAGTGGCGCTGGGCCCCTGAGTATGACGACGAAGGCAACATCGTTAATTTGGAGTACCAGGGCGAGAAGCAAGGGGACGAAATTGAGCTTTTCAAAGCTATGGCTCCCTTCGTCAAGCCCGGCAGCTACATTGACATGATGGGCGAAGACGGAAACGACTGGCGCTGGTACTTCGACGGCACCAGCTGTGTATTACAAGACCTCGACTAGAGATGCTCTTCGGCGAGTGCCGAGGAGCTGAGACCCTCTCCGAGGGTCTTCAAGCCGGGGTACGGGGGGAGTCGAGCTTCCGCGGCGATTTTAAGCTTAACTCTTGAGCACAACCTAGCCCTTCGAGCAGCATTGCGCACGACTAGCAACACTACTGCTGTTGTTCTATGTTGATTTCAGTGACGTTTATGTTGAATTTCGGCACTATTGGCGCTATAATGTAACCATATTGCTTATGGACGCGTGTTCGCATCTGTAAAGCATCCATACTCGTTACCCTGCTTTCCTGTCTTTGAGACTTAGGGGCAGGCGCATCCATTTATCCGAGAGACCTGACTCTGCGCTGGCGAAGCCCGCTGTCAGGCAACTCCGTCATTTTGAAGCTGATACTTATGTCGAATACACAATTTCATGCACTACGTGTACCTGTGCTGAGCCCCTCTGACCAATTTCTTCGTTCTTGTGAGAGGCTTTTGGCCGAAAAGGGTGTTGACGGGAACGTTAGCTGTCTAGGCTCCGTTGGCCCTGGTCGGCAGTTTGACGATGGCGGCCTGCGCATCACCTCGCTGACACAGGGCTATGACGCGGGCGCTTTGGATGTCGAACTCACTTTCGCTGCTGGTTCGGGGCAGACAGTTAGCTCGCCGGCCATCCAACGGCTGCCGGGCGCGCGCATCACTCGCGTTCACAGCCATTGGGTCTACGGTCGTCGACGTCTCGCGCAGTATGAGCAGGCGAAAAAAGGGCAGGGGCCTATTAAAGGCACTCCATACGAATCGATTCACCAGCCTACCTGACTGGTGCGCTGAACAAAAAGCCGGCAGATGCCGGCTTTTTTGTACGTTAAAGAACTCTTTTAGAATCGAACTGCCGCGGACCTGCGGACAGTCGGAAGCCGCCGAGGAGGGCGGGCTGGGCGGGCTGCGGTTCCAGCCACTGAACAGCTACCCCTTCTGTTACCGCTGGCGAAATCAAATGGCCCTGGATGTATTGGCACCCCGCTCCAATAAGGAAGTTTCGTTGGTCTTCCGATTCCACCCCCTCAGCAACTGTTTTCAACCCCAACGAGGTGGCCAGGGAAATCATCTCTCGCACCAGCTCTTCGCTCTGCGGGCTGCGGCCCAATTCTTGAGTAAAGGACCGGTCAAGCTTCAGTAGGTCCAAAGGCAGTTTCTGCAGAGAGGTAAGCGTCGAGTACCCCGTCCCGAAGTTGTCAAGAGCTATCCTAAAGCCTGCCTTCCTAAGCTGGCGAAGCATGTCTATCGTGGTCGTGATATCTTTCATGAGGTCCGACTCTGTCACCTCCAGTTCGATGAGCTCGATATCTACTGAGTATTTACGTGCAGCCTCCACCAGCCTTTGAGGCAGTTTGTCATCTTGCATCTGCGATACCGATAGGTTCACAGCAATTGGCTTCGCTGAGAGCCCTGCGTCACGCCAGTGTGCAAGCTGCCGACAAACCGTTTCAAAAACCCAGCCACCAAGATAATGTATCAGGCCAGACTCGTCTGCCACTGGAATAAGCTCGGCAGGCGTGATGTCACCGTACTCCGGATGGTGCCAGCGTAGCAGTGCCTCGAAGCTGCAAACGTCGCCATCGGCTAAACTAACCCGCGGCTGATACTCGATTGACAAGCCCACTGCTTCAGAGAACAGCGTCTTACGCAGTTCAGATTCCAACGACAGCCTACGCAGGCCTG
>Ga0265797_10012372_pt1 | contig 10466 bp, 10 predicted proteins | sample P2T30metagenome_FD_192433 | JGI IMG/M metagenome (GOLD analysis project Ga0265797, IMG submission 192433) | Plant litter microbial communities from East Loma Ridge, Irvine, California - P2 T30 | ecosystem: Environmental > Terrestrial > Plant litter > Unclassified | place: USA: California... | reverse complement strand
AACTAGGGTATGCATTTCACCTGCTCTCCAGAAGCCCCACTTCCGCGATTCTTTGCTGTAATTGTGTTCCAAATCCACAGCGAACTCACGGCCTCATGTTACGCGGCAACCGCTGTTCGCCATTGTCCAGGACCTGTGTAATCACAACCCTGTACTACGAGGCCAGTTCTCTCAGATACACAGCTCCAAATCGCACTCGGTTCGCCGACCGCTACGGGCCCCGTCAGCCTACAACTATACAAATTGCTCACGAATGCAACTGAATATCCCAGATCTAGCGAGGCCACTGCTTTCTTTGTTTGTCTTCAAGTCATCTTGGTCTTGGTAAACGATAGACTGAACGCGCGGTCTTCGTAAAGGGTTCAACAAGATCACCCGAGTAACATTGCGACTGAAGACCCAGAGCGCCTGTCACAATATCACAGGATCAAAGTGGCGTGACCTACAGCGTTGATGGGGGACCGATCGAAGGACGATTCGTGGCTGCCACGAATCCACAAGGCCAAAACAGACCTGATCCTCAACCTCAACAAAAGCAAAAAATAAAATCATGCCTTCAACACAGGTATCCATGGCTCCAGTGAGTATTTATAAAATGACCCATCTCCGTCCCGGTATCTGAAACTCGGAGAGGTTGGATATTTCTTCACTGTCTTAGCTTACGTTGTTGTTGTTGTTGTCTCACCTTACGTCCTTTGTCTCACATTCACAAAGTTCTTGTCTCGCCTTATGGCCCTGGAATCATTGCATTGGAATATATTGCCCAATGCGCTCGGAGTCCGAATAGACGCGGTGGATCTACGATTGTTACGCCTTGTGGGGGTATTATATCGATTTTCTGGGCTACGTGCAGATGTAGTGCTGATGACTCTCGATGCCAACGCATGGCACAAGCTTGGGAATCAGGTCAGGTGCTGACTTCACGGTATGGCAGCTTGGTCACAAGATGGGACATCAGTCCTTTGATCTCAGAGAGAGCGAGGATCGAACGTCTGACAACGATGATGAAAAATCCGGCATGTCAAAAGATGATTGTAATTGTAAATGTTCATGAATTCGTTATTTCGCTATGAAGGGTAGGCGCCCGCGGGTTTCAGGTGCCTGCACCACCACAAGAACGCCCCATGCGTCTCCCAAACAACAAATCGACTTGAAGAAAAAAATGTAACACCAGAAAGGCGGAATCAAAGAATTCAACAAAGGAGAAGTGAAGTGAATGGAGAGGAGGGCAAGCCCTATGAGCCGAAGCGCATCGCATCAAGCGGCGTGCAAATGCAAGCAACAGAAGGGAAGGAAGCTCGAGTCGAAAGCCGGACTGCATCAAGCAGCGAGCGAGCAGAGAAGCGAGGAAACACCTCACTACTGAGGGGCATTCTGCAAGTTCCATCTTCCGAACCAATCGAAGACAACAGGAGTGAAGTCCAGAACCGTCGACTTGGCGCAAGCCTTGATAGTCTTCGCATCCGAGTTGTCGGCCTTGACATCGGGCCAGCAGTGCGCAGCAGGCTCGTACAGATGGTAGTGAGTCACGCTCTTCTCCCACGCGCCGCAGCCGAAAGTCGTGATGTGGTAGCCATCCTTGTTGACCTTCGAGGACTCCGCGCCGGTGCCGCAGTTGCGCTCGCCCCACCAGCGGACCCACGAGCTGATCTTGGGCAAGTCGCCGCCGTTGCCTTTGCCACCCTTGTAGGGGACCGTGTTGTCGGAGTCGCCGTGGGCTTCGAGCATGGCGCGTTTCTTGTTGCAGGATGCCTTGCTGGTGTCGGTGTACAGGGCAGCGGAAGCCATGGCGAAAGCGGCGAATTGGTCGCCCGTGTCTGAGCAGGCGAGGGTGTCGACGAAGCCGGCGCCGTTGCTCTTGCCGGAGGCGTAGATTCTGTCGGTGTCGATGCAGTAGTCTGATTTGACCTGGTTGAGCAGCTCGCTGACGAACTTGATGTCGTCTACGCTTTGGTCGGCGTAGCTGGGGCCTTGCCAGGCTGCACCGTCGGAGCCTTGGACACCCTGTGGGTAGACAGCGATGTATTTGGACGAGGCTGCGTAGTTGTAGTACTGGGAGTTGTCGTGTTGGTTGTTGGAGTCGCCACCGCGGCCGTGCTGTTGAGATGTTAGCTGGGTACGCCGTTATGTGGAGATGAACCGAGAATCTCTAGATGAATGACAGTCGTTCATGTCTTCAATCAATAGAGATGTAGATTGGTGAAGAGTACGTACTGCGATATTGTTAGCAAGCATTCTATCATAAAGCTGTGCGATCAAAACTTACCAAAGTCGAAGATCAAAGAGTACTTAGTGTTGGAGTTGTAATTGTCCGGTACCTTTGAGAGAGGTCAGTCATGATCAAGAGGTAGTATGCTTTAATTCACTAACCATGACTTTGTAAGATCTGGAAAGCCCTCCGGAATTGATGTTGAACGGTCCGTTGTAGCCTGATTCCTGTGATTTGCCACATCCTGACGTCGGAACGGCAGATTTGCGTGTAAAGCCTTTCAAGCCATGGGTCAAATCGGTGGTTGCTGCAGTGGCTTTGCGTGCAAGATCTGTCAAGCCATGAGATAGATCGATAGGTGCTGCAGTGGCCGCAGCCGTGAAGAGAGCTGCTGTCAAGAGGTGGTAGTTGAGCATGCTTGTGGGTGTTTGTGGGTGTTTGGTACTGTCCTAATTTCCAAGGGGGGAAGTACTGTGTACATATATACCTGTACGGTGGAGGCAGGACATGTGAGACCTGTATCTAAGACTCCAAGCAACCGCCGGCCACGGATTCAACGGCCTGCTTGGAAGGGGCGATTTGGCAACAATCACGGGTGCATGACCTCTGACGTCTGACGGGACGATGAGAGTCCAAGAACGGAAGCTCGAGAAGCGTGAGAACGCTCAAGAAGCTCGCCGGTGCCATCGTTCCATGCATGAGAAGTCGTGATCCGGATGTCCTGACGAACCAGATCGTGTAACTGGCTCGCGAGCCATGGTCCCATGTGAAGAACGATGCGGTGGCTGCATGGCAAGTGCGATGATCCTACCTAGCCACGGAAAAACGAGAGATGCGGATCAAGGGATGCATACTACTAAGGTACTGCACTGTATGGGCAGGTATCGAGTATTCGACATCCGAGGTGGGAGGGCCAGGCGAGCCGTAGCCGGTAGGAAAAGCAGGAGATGCAAGGAAGAAAAAGAGACAGACCGCGTGTGCTCGACCTTACCAGCTTGCAACTAAGCCCGTGTCAGCCGGAGCGTCTCGATCGGCGTGTTTACACTGTACAAGCCTTTTAGTACGGTCGGTCGTAAGGCTTCTTCACGGAAGCAGACATGATGATAGTGTACCCAAGTTTGAAGGCTACCCATCTGTCCTGACGAACTGATCTTCGTGTCTGAAACTCGAACACTGCTTCGTTGATCGGTAGGTTTGTGAAGATTGCAAAAAGCCTACCATGGTATGCACGTTTGAGCTCGTGACATACTTCCGCTGGAGGTGCGCATGCCGTGGCTTGTGGTCACTTGCCATGCTTGCCATGTAGGCGGTAGGTGGTAGGTATGATGGCGGCACGAGCAAGCCAAAAGATCGTCCTTACATGGTGGGGTTGGTTATGCCGTCTGCCGCACAGCACGCTACTGTACTGTGCTATCATATGCCGTTTTAGCCGTTTATTATATCTCGTGCAACACCACAAAAAAAGACCAGAGTCAGGGAGGGAAGTTCTTCCCCGAGGCCGGTGTTGTCCGCCCAGTGCAAGGCGGAAGGCGGCTGAGGCTTGGAAGTGTGGCAGTAAACGGCTCGAGGAGTCCACAACCGCCAGCGTGGCAGAAAGATAAGGAACCAAGGGGTAAAAAGGCGCTGCGTCAGACCTGAATACAGCATATGCTGCATGTATGCTGCTTGTAAGAATTGTCCGAAGGATTTTGATGTAGTATGTAGGAAGAAGAGGGGTCTAGGTACATAATACCCCGGCATGTTGTGTCTAGGCGAGCGGCTGAGTCAGCGGTCAGCGTCTACAAAGCAGGCAACACGTACTACATGCATGTTTTTTTTTTATTGTTCAATTGCAGACTGCAGATGTTCCGCCTTTTCCCTTAGTATGTGGCTTGAAACTTGCCAGGGAAAGTGGGGTTTAGGTCTGCCATTGGGTATGGGTATCATCTCGGCGTGCATGTGACTGCACCTAAACAGGAAAGTCAAGTGAAGGTGAAGCTACACCGCTATCATCAACAGACCAACACATACCGACACCAAGCAGCCGTACGGCGCAGTTGCATCTAGACTGTGGAGGCATGTCCAACCCGTGTCATGGTCTTGTGTATCCACAGTATTCGAGTCATCTAAGAGCTTGCCTGTATTATTTCATGCCGACTAATATGCCCTCAATCTGGCACTGCCACTTATCAGAACGCGTCCTCAAGCCCCTTCGATTGATTAAAACATTGAGACCTAGTAAGGCGACGTGAAGAGAATTTTGTTCGTTGCAAGACGTATGCACGGCCTATCTGAAGATATCAACACATCGGAAGGCATCTCGGCCGTCCCCATATCCCCATAAACGCCTTTGTCCTAGAAATGCAGATTTGTGCATCGAAGCTGGGGTGTTTCGCCAACGAAATGAGAACCTGTGTCTTTCGCAAAGTGTGACGAGTGCCGCCAGTAAGGGCGACGGTGATGTGTTGCAACAATCCCGGCCGTGTCGTGTCGTAATGCGTGGGCATGGAGTTTTCGTCGCAAGGCACGCACGTGAGTAGCTGGCCTTTGACTTCTCGACAGGATGGCAGAGGCGCGCTACGTCTGGTGGTTTGGTGGGCGAGTGGTCTACTTGACCATTCTCTTTCTCTTGCCGACCTGGGCAGAGAAACCGGTCTTGATGGCGGTGACGGAACGTCTGGAACCGCAGCTGTTACAGGTGACGAAGTACAGTCTGTTCTCGCCCTTGTTGAGCTCGGTATCGGGGCTGCGGCAAGTCTTGCAGGTAACGTATTCGACTGTTGATATTGTTAGTTTGTGAAAATACGATGTACGTCGCTTGTGAGCCAAAAACTTACCAATGTATCTACGCAGCACGTTCTCAATCTGCTTCTGCTGGAAGCGACCCTTGATGACAAGACGCCTGCTACCGTCGACGGAACCAGAGGTACCCAATTCGGCGAACAAGAACTGGGTGACGTGTTCGTCGGTACGCTTCATGCGCTTGCAGATCTCGGCAATGTTGGCGAAGATGGTCTTCTTGTTACCTTCACGCAGACACTGCGGAGGCGGGATCTTGTAGCTCTTCATTCCGCTGCCGCCAAGGTCGGGGTGGCTGTCGGACAACATGAGGAAGAAGCGGCTGAGAAGGCTCTCGTAGTTGATCGGCTTTGTCTCGTCGTGTGCCCAGATTCCAGTGCCCTGGATGAGATCGCCCTCCTGAAGGCCTGCCTCAGCCTTTGCGGACTGCTTCTCGGCCGCATCATCGGCCAGCACTTTCTCCTCGTCGCCACCTGCGGCCGCAAGCTTGGCCTCAAAGTCGTCGACGGTCGGCGCCTTGGGCTTTTTCTTCTTCTTCTTGAGCGCACTCAGGTCAACCTCGCCATCCTCAGTCTTTGACTTCTTCTTCTTCTTTGAGCTGAGCGCAAGGGCGTCGAAGTCATCGGCGGCCTCGTCAACGGCGGCGTCAGGCTTTGAGTGTGATTCGGCGGTGGTGTCCTTGTCGCCTTCCGAGACGGCCTGGGTGACCTCGCCGTTGGAGTCGACGATGGTCTCGCCCTCGGCGAATGCGACCGATTTGCGCGGTCGTGAGTCGATGTCGGCCATGATTGTGTTTGTCGTGGTGTCCAGGAGAAATCCGATGGCGCCGCCAGTTGGAAATCAACAGCAAGCGGGTGACTCAAAAGTGTGACGCGCGAATTAGGGTTAGTGTTGAACACACGGACGTAATCACTTCGCCTGGGGTCTGGCCGCCTGGGTGATCGCTACATTCACTTGCACTTGGTTGGGCGCTACGATTCTTGTGTTAATTCATATACTTTCACTACAGCAACAGAAAGAAGCAAACGCCGTTCCGTCATCCATCATCCATCAGCCATCGATACTCGCAGTGACGCGTAACTGCCCGGCAGACATCTTATCATGTCCGAACCGTCCTCCTCATACGCGAACATCCCTCCCGCGAGCACCCTAGATGAAGTCGACTCCCTGCCCTCATCGTCTGCCGGTTCAACGACGTCCATGTCACCTAGTGAAGAAGAAGAGATATCGGATGCTGAACGCGAATGGAACGAAAGCCTTCAACAGCTTGAACTACTCCTGACGATGGTTCTGGTGCCATACCTCGGCAAGTACTTTGGCAGGAAATGCGCATACTGGGGTAAGTTTTGTTGTTGTGAGAGCAATAGTGAGCACCAAGCTGACACAGCATAGGTTGGGGACGGTTCATGGAATGGAAATACCCCGTCAGTGTTGAAATCACCAGCCCTGGGGCCTTCAAGGGCGCCGGTGCCGTCGAGGCTGCCGCTTCGCTCTGAAGCGCATGACAAGAGCAAATGTTTCGATTACAATTGAGAGACGGATGCCTTGAAACAGTCGCAGCCCTGGTGGCGGCAGCAGTTCAAGACGTGGGATAGACACAGCGGATCAGTGAGGTCTCGCCAGCTATTCAGATCGACCACTGGCGCTCGCAACCCCATATGATCTTGCCAAACCGAACTCGAAAGACTTTCGCGCTCCGCATCAAACACAAGCTGCTCGGTCCCAGCATGTGCCACTGCCCTGCGAATATGATTGAGGGAGCTTCGGCATCACTGGATCCTGATATACGGAAGACAGCGACTCGTGGTTTCCGGCCAGGTTACCATGCTTCCAAGGGATCGACGTGAACGTGTTACAGACCACAATCAACCACCATCTCCCGACTATTGGAGCGCGTCGTATCGCTTCCACCGATTGGCACGACTGCGAGCAACCGATACAGACAGTCCGGATAAGCTGTTTACAGCTGAAGGTATGCACGGAAGACTTAGGTTCTCAAGCTAGAGCCTTCGTCAAGTGCAAGGATGAAGATGTTCATTAAGAGTCTGTGGCTAGAGATTATCAGAGCCTGCTGATCGCGATCAGTGCCCAAATGGAAGGTTGGTTGGTATGGCCATCGTCCGGATTCTCCGGGTGAAATAGTACGTCAAGGCACATGCAGTACATACGACTTCGTTCCTTCCCGTAAGCCATTCTTGACGGCAATACTGCACAGACATAGTCACGCAAACCCGTTGAAAGCTTCTCATCCATTGCATGAATAAATTGGAGCATGTTTGACATGGGATCAGTGTATGCGGTCAAAGTACACGGTAGACTTGTAAAATATTGCCTTTTCACCATGACAATGCCATTTAGATTTACGTCTCGATGGGTTTTAATTGAAGCTTCTGAGCGCTGCTGCAAAAGCTATGTTCCCAAGACCTTTCTGGTGTGCGGAATGCGAAACGTGATTGGCCGGGTGAAAGTTTAACCATAAACCTTCGTTGACGGGACATCTCATCTGTGACCACGGAACACTGCCAGAGTGACATAACTGCTGTTGATCATACTCGACCAGGCTATCTATGTGAGTTCCCAATCATCGTATGAGAAGCGCTGAAGACGGGAATCAAGCATCGAGCAGAAACACATGACATGGGAAGCCGGAGAATACCTTCCACAACGCAGATATGCGTATCAGTACAGGAGGTGTCTCTGACTTGATGCTGCCGACTTTGGGTGTATCAGGTGGGAGTGACTGGAGCAGTCTCGGTTCTTTGTTGCTATCGGCTATATAGCTCAATGCCACATTGCCGGATGTGGCGAAAACTTGTGCATCAATGAACAAAGGACAGAGGATAGAGAAAAGAGACATAGAGCTTCCAAGCAAGCAAGCAAGCATAGTTCCCGAAGAACAAGAACTCTCATCCCGCAGCAGAAAGAAGATACCCGTCGACTATAGCAAGCACCCACACAACAAAACGCACTCACACATATCTCGATAACCATGCCCGCAGCAGGAGGAGCAGGAGGTGCTGGTGGAAGCCGAGGAGCAGGAGGTCCTCGCACTGGCGGCGCCAAAAAGACCGCCCGCGAAGCTGCGCCAAAGGGTGTTGAGAAGAAAGCCGCCAAAGCGCCTATCAAGGCTGTCAAGGAGAAGGTCTCTGCGGCTAAGGAGAAGGCCAAAGCAAAGAAAGAGGCGCAGAAGGCTAGCCATGATGAGCGCAAAGAGGCGTATAGCCGAACAGAGAAATCGGGCGACAGGACTACTGAAAAGAACGTGAGCAAAGAGAAGAGGGCGAATAGGCAGTTGAGGGAGTAGCGTCGGGCGCTCGTGATGAGCTTGGTGCTCCTTCGGGGTGGCGGCGAAGATGTTGTAAGCTAGTCGGATTTTCCAGAACACATTCGCGCTTTCGTCCACGTTGCATGAGGTGCAGCTATGCGCCGACCTAAAACACATGTCCTCAATGCAGTTCGCGCAAATCTCAATCCGTAGCTTCGCTATTCTCCTGGTTGCCACAGTCCACAGCCAACTGCCGTGCAATTAACGCATTAATCGATCTCCATTCTAATTAGAATTCGCAAAATTGCGGAGACGTCGCTGGAAGACTTGGTGCTGTTCCTCCTTGAGGGAATCTTTGGCTCCGTATGGGACCGGAAAATCAGCGCGGTCCAGTTCAACGATATCAACAGCAGCGTCTTTGGCGCCATTGGCGATCCCGAACGCCTGAATGAAGAGGTGAGCGTCTTTGAAGAACAGTTTTGCTTTTTCACCAGGGCCACGGCGATCTCGCATGCCGCCAATCTCCAGCGACTTGAGATTAGTAGCGCCACCGAGCATGGTCAGGCCGCTGTGGTTTGCAACCTTTTTAGCGCCTCGACTCGAGCCCCAGCTCTCAATCCTGATGACATTGAGGCGCTTTTGGTTGAGGTGGCCAATCATGAACAAAAAACCCATAAGCGCGGCAGAGCCCGTGAAGATGAACTTATGGCCGTAAAGATAGTTGATCGCTTCTGCGTTGATCTGTTTGTTGACGGCGAGCAGGGCGGGACGGAACTTGGTCATGGTGTGTCCGTACATTCGAGTGCGATAAGGCATTTGGCGCAATCCTCTGCTGGTAACCGCAACATGCACGTTGTTGGGATCGACGAGAGCCATCTCATAGATCATGTCACGAAGCTCTGGTGGCAGATTGAGAAAGCGGAAGTGCTTCTGCTTCCTCGGCTTGGGAGTCTTCTTAGCCTTCTTCTTGAGCGGCGCTTTCGTAGTCTTCTATGAGATATGTCAATTGTGCAAGCCGATTTGATAGTCATGTACGTGGCGTACATTGCGACTGACGCTGAAATCCTCGTCTTCCTCGCTGTAGATCGTTGTGATTTGCTCTACGAGCTTCGGATCTTCGCCCTCGCTCATGTGGTCGGAGTCATCCTCGACTTCCACATAAGAGACAGCAGTGCGCTTGCGCTTGCTGGTGAGCATGGGCGGTGCATCCAAGGCGGCGAACCGTTTGGGGCTCTTGTTGGTGCTCATGGCTGGCGTTCGCTTGGTGTTGCCTCGAAATGTGCTGATCTAGCGGTGTTGTATTGTTGAAGCAAAAGGCCAGGTGGGTCGGTGCAAAGTTATGGCTGCTCGCTGAGGCGAAATCGCATCTTTCATGGCAGTCGCGTGACGTGACAGGCAGCAGCCTTGGCGGCACATTTTTGACCTCACTTCTGTACGGCGTGTGTAAAAAAGATGAATCTGAGTGTCGACAGTGAAGGAGTACTGACTTCAGAATAGGTGAGTGGCGGAATGTCGCTCCATGCTTACTGTCTCTCGCGATTTCAATACTGACTCTAATCCAAGGTAAAGCTCATGATATACAAGGTGATCAAGTACAGGCGCAGGCGAGCTAATCAAGGACGAAGCTCGTTCCCATGTCAGTACTTTATCACTGGGACAAATATGATACCGACAACATGCTGGCTTGAGCTGCACGACCGTCGTCTCAGCACGGCCACAGGAGAAGAGCGGATGAACAAAAGTCCATCTCCGCCGATTTCCGCCATCAGCTTGGCTTCCGCGCGCCAAACTCCTTGACATAGGAAGGCATCTTGAACTCGAAATGAACCCATCCACAGCGGAAACCGGAGCGCAACTCTCCTGGGTTGCGCCAGACGTACATTAGAAGGAGATGTCGATCAACACTATGACCATAAATACATAAAAATGAAGTTCTGTCTTCACGGAACAGATAATCGAAGTATCTACCCAGTATACCTGCCGAGACGTTCCCCGCGCCGCTACATTGAGCCACATTAGCCGAAGCCGTGCCCACATTGCCGTGGGTTCCGATCCGGAACTGACATCAACAGGCAGCTCGCCGGCTCAGTTGCCGAGCTCGGGTTTACCACTATACATCTCTCTCTTTTCCCCAGAATCAGACCTCACTTCTACCCCAGAGGTGAACTGGTTGAACACTGATTTGACATCATGGAGTTCGCACGCTCCTTCAGC
>Ga0265797_10012371_pt1 | contig 10466 bp, 10 predicted proteins | sample P2T30metagenome_FD_192433 | JGI IMG/M metagenome (GOLD analysis project Ga0265797, IMG submission 192433) | Plant litter microbial communities from East Loma Ridge, Irvine, California - P2 T30 | ecosystem: Environmental > Terrestrial > Plant litter > Unclassified | place: USA: California... | reverse complement strand
ATCCCAGCTGCAGCCCAGGCATTGCTCGTACACCACGCGCCGTCATCGCTCTTTACGCTGTCTGTGCCCTCGGCATTGGCGATGTGTCGCCAATACCCTTTCGACGTGCCCAGCACCTCGCAGTATAACTGGCACTGCCGTACACTCTCTTTCACCATGCCTATGTCTGAGGTGAAGACACCGTGGTATGCAAGAGCAGGCGGCACCATGTAGATGAAGTCTGCCCACAAAGAAGGGTACGCATCGCGATGCGATATCGCGCCATTGCTGTATCTAGGCGTGGTGGCGAGCAGGTCGAGCAGCTGGCGATTTACAGCGGAAAGGTAAGGATTGTCAGGCGCTTTTGACGTTGTTGATTTGTAGAGCAACAAGGCGGGAATGCAAAGAGATGTTGGATCGGACGACGAACCTAGCCGCTGTCGTTAATATACCTTCTTCGCGACCAATATCAGATGGCTTACCGTTGCCGTCACACAATCTCGTGCTATTCGTCTGTATGAACGGCTTCACATATCGCAGCGCCTCTATATCCTCCACAGTCAACTCTGGTATCTCGTCTCGTGGGAACGGGTCATGAAAGATGCTGCAATGAGGATCTCTGTACTCGAGTAGCGCTTCAAATACGGTGCCGTACTCCCAGCTATGTGACGCATTTTCCTGCGCTTTAGAGAGAACTTTGTCGATCACAACCAGCGGGATCATATCGCGAACTTCCCGATTGATGCTTTATGTTGGTTCCTAGAGTCGACGGGGACTGTAGCTTCGAAGCGCGTGCATACACGTCTGCGTTATGACGTTCGCGACGCGCGCATATGGTGTCATCTCCGCGCCTTCGCTTCCTGCCGCGGGCAGGTGCAGAAAGCTTGGTGAGGGGTTATTGTTCCTTCCAAGAACCCTCGAAGCTTGACTCAACCAACTCGACAGGCCCACGAGAACGACTCAACTTACGTTTTGAGACTTGATCAACTATAGAGGATATTGGGCCGTTGTAAGCTTACATGACCAAGCATAGAACTCGCCCCTGCGCGATGCCATGGGTCATGTGTGCTCAAAGACAGAGATGAGTGTGCTCCGAAGTACATGTCGTATGTTGCTACCTGCCTTCAAAAGGGCACGCGGGTGGACTGAATGGTATCAGGAGACCCACATATTGGTGTGCGCAGGATTACAGGACCAACCGTGTCGACTGGGGTGGACGCCTACGCAGTGTTACCGCACTGACGTTTACCGAAGCTGACAGCCAGCTTTTTCTTGAAGTTCGGCAAGTAAGTAAGTACTAGGATAAAATGCGAAGAGGGTTCCTTCACTTAGAAATTCGAGTACATGCTAAAGCTGCTAGATTGTTGTCTGGTATGACAGTGGGTCGCGCCATTATGGCCCTACGGATGATGTACCCACAAGACAGAACGGGCTGGAATAGACGCAGTAGTAGTAGTACCCACAAGAGACCCGCAGTGAACATCCTCGAAGCGACGTCCAAGCTTCTGAGATCCTGCCTGGGTGAAAGTTTTACGTTTGAGAACCTCAACGGTACGAATGCTGAAGATAAGAGTAGCACAGTATGATAACGAGGGAGGCCTAATAGCATTGCAGTTGAATGTCAAGATTTTCTAAGCGAATAGGTACCAACCTGTCGAGCTACTGCGTCTATCACTATACGGTGCATACAGTCTTGGTTGGTTTCATCGGCGACTTGTCCGGTAGGACCAAATAATCGCGCCGCCGGATGAAGCACGAACCGCCATCCCCGCGATCTCCAGGTTTTGCAGTAAACTGTCAGTCAGTGCACTCTCCACGCGCCCCATGATCAGCTCCATTTCTACCCAGACCCAGCTCGCAAACCAGCGGCGGGTACCTCGAGCGCTAAGGCTTCTAGGCGTATTTCCAGAAGCTTGTTCGAGCTCTGGACACGCCCAGTTTGAGCCTCATGCAGACGATACGCGCGGTTTACGTCGGCTCAGTTCTTATCACCTTACTCCGCACGTAGGGCGCATCTCCAAACCCCAACAGATGAACAGTGCCCGTGGCGCAAGGTAGTAAACCCGAAGGAATGCGCGCCGTGCAGAGGGGACGTCATCATACGAGTTAAGCAACGGGCTGCAACCATCACAGCGCTCGAGGTATTTTCCCCCGCCTTTTCTACCGGTAGTTCAAACTAGCCAACGACAATTGGTTCCCCAGAACCCGTTCCGACAAGGATCTGGGCTACGATCGTCCAATACGTTCGATAAGGACTTGGCCACCGAAGCCGTACCACGTTTGGGTAGGTCCGAACCGCGAACGTGGAGTAATATTCCTCTCGCGCCGGGCCATACACCACATTTGCTGAAAAGTCTGCTATCACGACCGGCGCATTCTTTACCCGCCTTTGACATCCCATCTATATAACCACTAGGCATCCCCCTAGGGCGAAAGCAAGACTGGTACCGCCGACCAAGCCTTCCTTCTGTTTCGTATTAACCATGCCGAACCACCACATGGCCGACGAGAAGCCTGAGGCTGTGCCATACGGATACGATGAAAGTCAGGTTGGCTTTGAGGAGCCGTTTGTTCACGGCGCCGCTACTGTTGGTGGTGAGACTGGACGAGGAGGAGACACACATCGTGGGCTGAAGAGTCGACACATCCAGTTTCTGTAAGTTCGCCCTACCTTGTGTCGCTAGAGCAATCACTGACCCTTCACCAGTGCGCTTGGTGGTGCTATCGGAACTGGTCTCTTCATTGGATCTGGATCTATCCTTGCTTTGGTCGGCCCTGCTCCCTTATTCATGGCCTACCTCAGTATGATGCTTGTTGTTTACAACGTCATGAACAACTTGGCTGAAATCGTCACTTACCTTCCCATGCGCGGTATTACTATCCCTTACTTCATCAAGCGATTCGTAGACCCGAGTCTCGCATTCGCCGCTGGTTGGAATTACTGGTACGCCTACGCAATCTTAGTGGCCGCCGAAGCCACAGCTGGAGCCATTCTTCTGGAGTACTGGGAGACGCCTGTCCACAATGCTGTCTGGATTACCATCTTCCTGGTCGTGGTCTTGTTCCTTAACATCGTTGCAGTCGAGGTATTTGGAGAAGCCGAGTTCTGGTTCGCTTCTATCAAGTTCATCACCATCATCGGTCTCGTTATTCTCGGCTTTGTTATCATGCTAGGTGGCAGCCCAAACGACCAAGGCCGGCTCGGGTTCAGATACTGGAACAATCCTGGGGCTTTTAAACCGTACATTGTGGAAGGGAACTCCGGGCGTTTCCTGGCCTACTGGACTGCGTTCGTTCGTGCCGGATTCGCTTTCATCACTTCGCCTGAATTGATTGCGATCGCTGCCGGAGAGACTATTGCCCCGCGCCGGAATATCCCCAAGGCTGCTGGTCGATTCGTCTACCGTCTTGCTATCTTCTACGGTCTGGGTAGCTTTATCATCGGTGTCGTTGTCCCATCAGACGATGATCGCCTCCTCAGCAAGAGCTCCAACGCTTCCGCCTCTCCCTTCGTCATTGGTATCCAGCGTGCGGGAATCGTAGGTCTGAACCACGTCGTCAATGCGGCCGTCTTGACATCAGCATGGTCTGCCGGAAACGCTTTCTTGTTCTCTGGATCCCGTGTCTTGTATGGGATGGCTCTCAATGGAGAAGCGCCCAAGATTTTCGGCAAGACCAGCAAGAAAGGCGTACCATATGTGGCTGTTCTCGCTACATGGGTTATTGGACTCCTGGCATACCTGAATGTCTCCAGCACTGGCGCCCAGGTCTTCTTGTGGTTCTCCAATATCTCCACCATTTCTGGATTTATTGCCTGGATCGTGGTCATGATCACATACATCCGCTTCCGCAAGGCCATGATCTTCAACAACTTGCTCAAATCTCTGCCTTACCGCACACCTTTCCAGCCATACCTTACATACTTTGTCCTCGGCGTAGTGTCGCTCCTGACTCTGACCAACGGTTTCCAAGTATTTGTGCCAGCGAACTGGTCTGTGTCCGACTTCCTTGCCGCTTACATCACCATTCCAATCTTCATCGTACTTTACGCTGGTCACAAGATTTACTTCCGGACGCCGTTTGCGATCAAGTTCGAGCACATTGATGTTATGACGGGTGTGCGGGAGATGAATGAATTGTGCAAGGACGATATTACCGGTGCGCCTGTACCGAAGAACATTATGCAGAAGATCTGGTATTGGATTGCTTGAACTGGCACCACAAAACGGTTGCGAATCTTCCTTCTACTTGCTAGCGTTTGCTTTCATCTTTTTAGCCGTATACCATTGCTAGATCAACAAGCTGATTCGGCACTGTTACTCCTCGCCGCGAGCATTGCACTTCTACGGCGTCCTGAATCAGAGTTCCTTGATTGTGATTGTGAGGGCTCCCGCTCTCTGTTATGCTCTTACTGGTTGTTTGGGACATGCAGATGAACCATAGGATCAGCCTTACTGTGAATCTACAGCTGTTCACGCCTAACATCAGGGTCGATAAGCTCATGCATCAACACTGCACCTAGCCACTGAGATCCCGTCCAATGATCATCTGGCATACGACGACATTGGAGCGCGGAGCAAGGCTATGACATCGAAGTCATCTGAGCAGCATTCAATAATGAACAGCAATAAGTACGACATCATAGTTGAAGCGGTGAGAACGCAGGCTACATACACACGTTGCCCTACGTCTTTCATGCATTCCAAATCATAGCGCGCGTCGATCAGGCTCACCGGTTTCTGTGCTACATGCAGGTGCTTTCGATTTCGAACTAGCGTGACGCCCTGCCACGTTTCCTACACACTGATAGCCTGATGTACCCATGCACGTTGCTCGGCTAGCTAATGCGGCTCTGCCGTTGACCCGGGTTGGCCCCAGGAGAGGGAGAACCCAACTTAACGGTCTAGCAATAACGCTGGAATGCTCGTCATCTTTCTTGTCTTGTCTAGCTTGGAGATAGTTGCGAACGAGAAGATAGAAGAACGCTCGCATCTTGCCTGCAATGGGCTTTTTCTTTCGGATCGCTTGTTGATTGATGCTTGATTGATTCGTTCTCTGGTGAGTCCCAGGAGCTGGCATTCGAGTGAACACGCTATGATGCGTGGTCTGCGGCTTACTCGAATCTGCATATCAAGCCGATTACCTCTTTGTTCGACGTTGAGTATGCGGCCAAGTCCGTAGCGCCAGCATTTCGCCTATATTGATGCGCTGAAGAAGCAGATATCGAACCTGTTGCCCGGGAACTTATGCTGGCCGGCATCGCCGGCGGTGGCGTGCAGGACACTTCGCTGCGCCCGCAAGATCAAAGCCGGAAAGAATTGACGTTCGGGAAAGGTAACGATGATTGACCTTGGTGATTTTGAGGTTGACAACGCATTTGAGCTGTTGCCTTTGCCTACGCCTATAGTGATGAGTGATGCACACAGGTTGTGGTGATTTGTTCACCTCGGGTACGCTGCTCTTGTGCCAAATGATTGGAAGCGTGGGGGTTGAAGGATTTGGGCCAAGGATGCGCTGCGGGCCCGCAACGGATCGAAAGCCTCAGCCCTCGATCTGCTGGAGAAGCGCGCAGAGGAATATCAGGTCATTACCTTCATACTGCTGTCTACCACTGGAATATGCGGAGATTCGCCTTCTTTGTCTTTTTATATGCTCGACCGCCGGGCTCATTTAGTGGAGGAGTCGGGCGGCGGTTGACGTTCTTTGCGGCAATGTCGCGATGATGACTTTTTGATTCCTAAGCCCCTGCCTTCACCGCCAGTCGGCAGACTCAACGGGCGTCCGACCAGCGTGCTCAGCCCTGATCCGGAATCCTGAAGCTGATGGCGTGGTATCCGGTGAGAAGACTAATATGTTGTGTACGTGTTTGATTTGATGACAACAACCGTTACGACGCACGTAGGCTCGAGACGAAGTCCGTAACGGATGCCTGCTTGTTGATTGGAGTGACGATACCATATTGGCCCTTGTTTGCATTGCTGAAAGGCAGTAGCAACGGTGTATGCTATGTGGTGGAAGGCAGAATCAAGGTCGTGGTCATCCAGTTGGTATCTATCGTGAGGCAGAGCGGACAGGGTATATAGAGATCGATTTCCTGACTCGTGGGTCCCCACAATGCGATCAATTCACGGTTCGAATCGACCAGCCTGCTGCCTACTCTTTCTTATCTTTGCTCGATCAGAGATAGCTTCGAATAAGATCAAAACTGCCGAACCGATATTGCTGCATCGGGAATCCTACTGAACTCCGGCTATCATGCAAGGCCCTCCGCGCCGCTACTCCGTCCTGTACGGCGAGATTGTAGAGAACCCAGAGCTTGCGAAGTTCCGGAGACACCTAGACCTGTGGACTTGGATACTGTACAACCAAACGGGGGAAATCGATAAGCTACGCCGAGAATGTGATGAACTTATCAAGACCATTGGCGCGGAAATTCCTGGCTGGACCGTCCGCACACTCCTGGATTATCACCGGGCCTACGACTTGCACGATCACCCAGTCTTGAGATCCAAGATTGACGTTTTGAAAATCTCGGTCCGGCAATACAGTAGGTTTTGGCCGATTCTGTGTGCCAAGGATTGTGCTGACGGTGGCAATGTAGGCGAAGATCTCCGTCTCGCAACCCATGTTGCTAGCTTACCTCACCAGTCCGACATCTATGCTCGACATTTCGCTGCTCGAAAGACTTTGTTCGAGGAGGGTCTGTTTGGACCAACCAAGGAGAAGGCGGCCATGTACACCCAGATTCCGTCGCATGCCGATACATGTTCTTTCAAGGACGGCGACCTAGATGAGCAGGATATGTTGACTGCTTTCGTTATTCGGCACCTCGAATCAGTCAATACGTACGTAACGCGGTTCATCACTCGCGTCCTAAGACAACGATCTCTTGAGGATGGCGTTGCATCCCAGCAGTACCTTGAGCTGGACAAGATACAAATGGTCGCCAACATACTCACCGGAATATATGTACCAGTATTCCTAGCAATATGCTTGGGCATTCTGAGCTGCATCGAATCTGAGAAAAACCGTATTGTTGTGCTCGGTGTGCTTGGTATTCTGCTTGCGCTCCTCATGGTCGTGTGCGTCCCGGTGCCGAAACGTAACGACATGTTCGCAATTACGGCGGCCTTCTTCGCTGTGGGAGGTATCTTCATAGGAGCGAAGCGTGAAAGCGATTGATGAAGGGAAGGAGCGGGCAGATGGTGGGTGAGCTAGGTGCAGGTGCCACCTCATGCAGGGCTTAACACAGCTGACGTAGACCGTGCAAATCAACGCAATGATGCAAGCGCCGTTCACTGCTATGAACTATGTCGCAAATGATCAATCCTCTTGTCATCATGAACAGAGTAATTCGAGAGAAGCATACATACGGTTGCTGAGCACACCTGGGAACTATACCTACCTAGGTGTCTCCGCATCATCAGCGGCGGTACTTCGGTGCTACTACCTAGATCACGGTAGCCACACAAAATCATCGCCGAATGTTCCGAACCAACGGTATCGTAGCGCACTTAACTTTGTTCACCGTTCGTTGCAGTATGCAGGGTGGTGGAGAAAGGTGGAGAAAGCAATTATGTACATAGGTACCCTTTCTCATCATCATCTTCCGAGATGAGCTCGCCTGAGCCACAGTAGACTGATAATATCTACCTAGGCAGTTTAGGCATCACCCGCTACGCTACAAAAAGCTACACACCTGTGAAATTCCTTTTGGAATGTTGGGCAATCAGCAAAAAATGGTGTGGGTCCGTGTGTCTACGACGACGAAACACGAACCTCTCCAGCTTCGCGTATGTGACAATGGGACTCTTTTGAGACATAGAAGTCAATAACGTACGTCCTTTAGATTTGGCGTCTCCAATAGTACAACCAAAATGGACGTCGCATCTCGAATATTGCGCGCCGTGAAAGCTGGTAGTGCCTTGCTTTTTTCTGCCCTAGGATCACGTACCGACGTCGCTGCGCCAACATGCAACTAAATATAAGCACTGTGTTGGTTGTTTTCCTTTCTCGGGGGAACGGGGCTGCTTTATGCGTCATCACTCCAAACTTTCGTCTCTCTCTCTCTTCTCCTCTTGCTATCGAACAGCCAAGCGGATGCTTCAAGACCCCTCCACACCCTTAGCATTATGCAACAATCAATCCCTACGCTATACGTAATGTCGCGTACTAAGGTTCCAATTGCTCCGCCGAAAGAGCTCCGTAGGTACATCGTTCATCAGTGGAAACTGACGAGCTGAAGTCTTTCTAGCTCCGTCGAAGTAGCATAGTCAGTGGCATGGCATCCTTGAACCACAAGTGCCAAAGCTTCCAAGTGTCCAGACAAGGTACTTAGAGGCTCGCTCTGCATGATGCCCCCATTTGCAATGACTAACGTGTGCGTGTATTAGTCTCAAAGTTATATAATGTTCCGAATAGCCGCTGGAATGCATCCCCTGCACGCCCGACCTTCCTACTGCGAAACCAAAAAGCAGCCATATCGGAGCAGCAGATTCAACCGCTAGACGCACAACGGGACGCAAAGGGTATGGGGTCAAGTGTGAACAGCCTAGTGGAGTGCTGCGACTTTATAATGTACCTGTATCCCTCCAGTCCATGCCATTGCGCTCTATCAACGGCACCAAGTCTCACTCCATTGAACGGTTGTACCTGCAACATCCGTGTGAGAGTAAAACATGGCATCCATACTTCAGTGAAGCATCAAGCTATCGTCAGCCCTTGCTTCGCTACCATGTCCGAAGATAGCCGCGACGAACCTTCAAGACTCCGCATGTACATGACCATTGTGAAGATCAGCGAACTAGGATCTCGTGTCGTACCAGGGAGTAGTTTTGGATGAATTTAGCGTGCTTGTTTCAAAGTCTTTTACCTATTAGATACCACCAATCAACGAGATCATATTAGCTGATCTCTTTAGTCCATGCTAGTCCACGTTCTCTTCCTGTCACACACTCTCCTCATACACATCTGCGTTCTCATGTCCACTTCTCCGCAGGAAAATCTTCATGCTCTCCAATACCTGCTTCTTCAGATCCGATCTCTTCAGGTTCTGCCCCGGAAATCCTCCATACGTCCTGTCAAACTCGAACGGCTTGATCGCTTTCCATATCCCATGGATAGCCTTGGGCGTCAGTGGGATCATATTAGGGTACGCCCACATGAACGAGTAGGACGTCGTATCCGGAACGCGGTGCGCGTTATTGAATCCAGACTACCACGATTGTTAGCCATGTTAACTCCAATAACATAGAAGAAAGAATAGAACAGGACTGACAGGTACACTCATAAACGTATCAGCGATGAAAAGCTTCCGATCCCACCACAACACCGAACTGCCTTCGAAGTGCCCACCGCATTGAATCATCTTGGCTTCGCCTTCAATCTCTTCAATCGGAATGACGCCCCTGACAAACCTCCTCACATCGTTCTGATCCTTTCGGTTCAACCACATCTCATCGTCTCCGCACATATACACCGGGCACTCGAACACACTCGCCCATTCCAAATGCGTCGTGTAGAAATGCGGATGGCTAATCACAATCGCCTTTAGCCCACCTTTTCCCTTGATGAACTCAATCGTATCAGGGTTTAAGAAAGCGACACAGTCCCAAAGGATATTGCCACGTGATGTCTGCAGTAAGATGGCTCTTTGACCAATACCAAGTTGCTTGCGAGTCGTGCTAGAATCGGCCAGACCGGGAGGAAGTTCCGGTGGAGACAAAGGCGCAGTGGTTATGTAGTGAATACGAGGGTCTTCTTTATCCGTTTCAAAAGTGTTCTTTTGGAGGGGCTGGCAGGCTGAGAGTGAGGTCCAGGATTGTCCTGATGCGGGAACATACTGGCGCGGGTCCTAGACATTGATTAGTTTTATTGCTTTTGTGCTTCGTTTCCTGGCTGTGGTGATTCCAGGTTCTTGGTGTTGGTGATGGACATACATCGCAGATCCGACATGTCTCCGGGTGCTGCTCAAGCGGAACGTCGAATTGCGTGCCGCACGTTTCGCAGACGGCTAGGTTACTAGGCTCGAAAGTCATTTTGTCGATGTTTGAGGTTTATACATCGAGTCACGACTTAGTCGAGGCGGAAAAGGCAAGTGGATGGGCGAAGATGCCATCATGCTTGCGATGTGTGATGTGGTAGCTTCAAAAGTGGGGTTCGAGAGGGGAAAGAGCAGCTGATGAGAGCTTCCTCAATGGCAGCCACTTTTGGGCCTGCAAATGCATTGAGTGAGACTTCTTAGGACCATACCGCGATATCACGATTTTCAAGTAGGTTCACAAGCGCGTCAAAGTGTGGGGCTTGCTTGAGCATATTCCCAGGTTTACTCCGGTACTCAAAAGCGGCGAATCAGCAAGCACAAGCACTGCATTATGCATCTTAGCAGGCGTCACTACATTTGTCGACTTATTAGCTGCGAGATTCAACGGTACCTGCACACTCAGGATGGTTGATGGAGATATCATTTGCAAAGTAACGATACTGGG
>Ga0265797_10012370_pt1 | contig 10466 bp, 8 predicted proteins | sample P2T30metagenome_FD_192433 | JGI IMG/M metagenome (GOLD analysis project Ga0265797, IMG submission 192433) | Plant litter microbial communities from East Loma Ridge, Irvine, California - P2 T30 | ecosystem: Environmental > Terrestrial > Plant litter > Unclassified | place: USA: California... | reverse complement strand
TTTGTGGTGTTGGGGGCTGCGGGGGGGGGGGGGGTGGTGGTGGGGGTGGGGGGGGGTGGAGAGGAGGGTTTGGAGGGTTGTTTGGGTTGTGAGGAGGGCGAGGGTGAGGGCGTGGGAGGGGGGTGTGGTGGCGGCGGTGGTGGTGGGATGGGGGGTTGGTAAAGGGGTGGGAGGCGTGGAAGACGGTGAGGGCTGGGGCGCTGCTGCTGCTGCTGTTGCTGTCGCTGTCGTCTTGGTCTGGGTCTTTGGGAGTTCTGCGGATGGAATCCTTTGGGGTTGGGGTTGGTGGTGGAGACTTTTGAGGTTTCTTGGGGGTGAGGATGGTTAGAATGAGTGCTTTCAGGCGGCCTTTTTTCGTCTGGGCTGAGGGGGGAGTGGCGGGCTTTGGTGGCGAGGTTTTCCTTTTTGAAGCCGGCGAATTCGATGTAAGTGAGACGTTCCTTTTCGATCACGTCGATGAAGCGGATTGGTTTGGGTTGCTGGAGGCATTTGCAGCAAATTGGCCGGGAGATAGTCTTGCGCCAGGACATGGATGGATCACGGTGCTTTCTCGTGGAAGATGCGATTCGAATGGTGGATCTCAGATAGCTGCATCTCGGGCAGTGGCAGCGCTTGTGACCGCAGACTCTGCATGTATGCTTGCAGGTTGGGGAAGCGCAGGTGGTGTTGTTGTTGTTCATGTTATTGGAAGACATGTTTTGCTTGGATGTATGAGCTGTAAATCGACCGGCGATCTTGGGTTGTTTAGTTTAAAAGTGGAAAGATGTTTGATGTTTGATGGTTAGCTGCTGAGATACTTGACACCACTGGAGTCGCGGCTTCTACTTGTACACTTCGCATTTGTCCATCCTCGCCTAGCACCCTGAGATCGGAATCGCAAGGCGAACAAAGCGATTCATTCGAGCGAAGTGAGACGGTGTCGAAGAAAGTTTCGTCTCAGGAGCTGCTCCGCACCCGTAAGACTCACGTTCACTTAGAAATATTCTGAGATGGGCTGTCTTCGTTCAGCAAACAATGAGCGAGGGAGAAACTGGATACTCAAGACAAAGTCTGAGACTGAAACGTCTGGAAGGAGCGAACTATTCACTTATGCAATGCGCGAGGGAGCAAGTCGGAGGTATTTCGAATTAGCAGGTGGTGACAGAGCTCGTGATGCATCCCGAATGGTCCCAGAAAGAAACAACGACCTGTGAGACATTTTGAGATAAATTGCACACAAGTGAACGGGTGCTATGCAAGATTTGAGTGAATTGGTGAGACCGATGGAAAATGCCGCTTACAATGCAATACTTTGCAATACCGGAGACCACTTTCAGAAATAGAACAATGCAACTTCGCGACATTACTCCTCGTCGCTGTCGGTATCGGTGTCAGTTTCGCTTTCGCTCTCCTCGTCCTCGTCGGTGCCAGATTCGTAGTCGCTCTCTTCGTCGTGCGCGGCCCTCCTGGCGGCTCTACGCTTGGCTCTCTCTTCCTTCGCTGCAGGGTCGCTGGTCGTCTGGCCCTTGAGCGCAGCCATTTGGCCGGCGATGGTGTCTGCATTCCGTTAGCATAAATTCCTACATCGGACAAACAAGTATACATACCCTCGTCAGGTTCGGAAATGTCATCGTCGCTGTCAACCTCCTGTGCCTTGCTCGCGTCGTCGATAATGAGACTGATGTCTTGCTTGTAGTCGAAGCCAACATAAGAGTCACAGATGACGTGCATGGTGAATTTGAACTCGCCAGGCTGGGGCGGGGCCTGGAACTGCATCTTCATCGTCACCACCTCAAAGGTCGGGGTACCGTCCTCATTGAATGCGGGCTTGTCGAAAGTGGAGAAACGGAATGGGGGTACAGCGATCTTGCCTTGTCTAGAGTCGGCGAGGAAGATGTGCCATTTGGGCTCCCTGTCACGGGGAAGATAAGGCGCGTGTGCGAGAGGGATGTGGTGCTGCTCAGTCTCCTTGTTCTGTGCCTTGAGATCGCCCTCGGCGGGATCAGGGTCCTCAAGATCCGATGCGGTGACAGATGGGATTTTGGAGGTGCCGGGAGGAATAAAGCGAGCCTTGACAGCCAGCTGAACGAGAGACGAGGGAATGATGTACTTCTCACCCTGAACCTTGAAGAAAGCCTTCTCGATTCTAAGGTAAGGTAGTTGACGGGCGACCTGCTCGGCTTGCTTGAGACGATCGTTGGTCAGACCAGCAGCTTGAGCGAGTGCTTGGCGTTGCTCCGATGGAAGTGCCATAAAGGACTGGATCGTGAGATGCTCTTTAGTAGTGGACGCGGTCTTCGACTCAATCTCCTGGATGATGTTGGGAGTGAAGTGCGGAAGCTGTAGAAGTGGGAGGTTCAGAGTCGTCGGAGGAATGGCTTGTGTGAGACCTTGAGCCATTTGGTAGCATGAGAGTACCGGCTGGGTGAAGCCATACGCCAATCCAATACTCGAAAGAGCTTCGGTCAGTCTAAGAGCGGTGGGCGCGACTTCGAACTTCTCAGCTTCCAGTGTGCGGTCGTCAAGATCGATGCGACCTAGGTAAGCCCAAATTAGAGCCAGAGTCTTGCGGCGGGTCGCATCGTCGAGCTCGCTCAGAAGCTTCTTGTCCTTTGCCAACATGCCCAGGGAGAGGTCATTTGCTTGTACTTTCTTCTCCAGCTTCCCGAGTCCAGCGTCGGCCTTTCCACCAGGGAGAATTTCCTGATATTCCATAGCACTGCTGAGAGCGCTAGCGATGTCGCCGGCATCCATGCGATCCTTGAACTCCTTGAACATGTTTCCGGCGCTGGTGACGAGAATGCGTTCCTTTGTCATCTTTTGCATGCCATACCACCACTTTCCGACCAACCAAGGGAGACCAATGCCAAGCAGGATGCCGTAGAAGATCAGAACGTACTTACCGCTGCCCTCGGCGATCAGGAAGTGCGGCAGTGCGATGCCGAAGCTCGTGCTTTGCTTGCCGTCAGGGTTGCCGTACTGGATGAAGTTGTTGCGGATCTCTTCGTCTGTGAGAGCTTTGTATGCCTTTACGATTTCCACCCACTCGTCGTTGATGGCCTCCATGGTCAGGTTGTTGTTGACGCCCGGCTGACGCTTGTCCGGGTGCATGGTCACTGAGAGTCTGCGGTAGCGCGAGTTGATCTGCTTCTCGGTCGCAGACATTCCCACGTCGAGGATGTCGTAAGGGTTCCAGATTTTCGGCGCATGGCGTGCAGTCACAGACATGAGGTATATCATATACGCGATGACAAGCCATCCCGTCACGGCTGTGATTATGCGTTTCATGCGAAGCTCTTTGCGCTTTTGCTTCGCGCGCTGTGTGTCGATAATGTCGGCATTGTTGGGTGGTGCGGGCGACTCGATCTTGGGCGCTTTGCTGGCGGTGGCACTGTCTGAGGGTGCGCGCAGAAGTGTGTAGGTGAGAGGAACAGTGATGAGCGACGTTACTGTTAGAAAGAAGAAGGGAAAGAACTGTGCATCGTTGTCGTAGTTGTATTCGTTCGACATGGTGGGCGAGTGTCCGCTATGCGGTGATCGAGCGCAGTCGTTGGGTTACCGCCGCAGAGAGCCAGGAGTTGTTTAGAGTCGTGAGAACAGTAATACCATGGCCAGCACGGAATGGCGGTGGTACGAGAGTGAAGTGAGAGGTTGTCTCGTGGTTGGGTGGTGATGATGGTGTTGGGAGAGGAAAGTCGCATCCAGAATGACAAGTGTGTTTCCCGATCCGGAGGGGCAGGAGGAGCCCGCTGGCTGACAACGGCCTAAAGACACGGTTTCCTCCTCCTGTTTGTCTTTGACAATGAAACTTTTACTCCCCCCTTTTTATTGTGCTTGTCGGTTGGCCAGTGATTGCACGTGGTTATCAATTAGCTTACCATGGGCCCTCGGGCATGTTATCGTTGGTTTCGAACAGTATCTTTTAGGCTAACCGAGCCAAACGATGGTATCGAACACACCTGCCGCCATCTCTAGAAAGCACGACTGAGAAGTCGATTGAACCCCAGCCATATTAACTATGGTGCCGCTGGGGAGTGTTGCATACAGAGTAAGCGAATGGATGCTGAGCGTCAGCGATGCACGAAAGATTGATCGCAATCACAATCTTCATTTCAATTGGTACAATATATTGGTAGTGTATATCCCCAACGTCGACAATACAACAAGTAAATCACTACTTCTTCCCGTTCGGAACGCCTGACAGGCTTCTCTCCCACGGGTACCGTCCCCGACCGTCGCGCCTCGGGTATTGCTCGATCAATTCCACTCCATCGCCGCTCGACTGGTATGGCATGTTGTACATCGAAGTCACCGTTGTCCTTTCGATCCCCCCGAGTTTGCTCGCCGGACCTCCCGCCTCGATGTCGCGCTCGCTCGCACTGCTCGGCAACCTCGCAGTACTCTTATCGCCCGTGACGCGAGAGGTCATCGCCGACCGGCCGCCGGACATGGATCTAGTATAGGATGAGATCCTGCTTCCAACGTGCTCACGAAAGAAGTACACGACAGGACCGATGACGGTCGGCAGACAGGCGCAGATGACGCCGATTTCGCCCTCGAGGCCGCTCCAGAGCGAGATCGAGTTGTAGTGGTAGGTTGCGTTGGTGTATTTTCCGAGCTGCGCGACGTATTGCAAGCGCACCACACTGCAGGCCGTGACGAAGAGACCGATTATGAAGATCACCATGACGGCGATCTTGCGCCTGGTGTCGTAAACCGTAAGGCTCAACAGCTTAGGAATTGGGAGGAAGAACACCACGAGGTCGAAGGTGATGTTGAATCCGCTGTTGGTGTAGACACTGATCTGGGGCGAGGCGCACTTGCCCTCGTGCTTGCCATCCCATTGTGTCCAGTACAAGCTGACAGGCCTGCATGCGACGCCAAAGGAGATGATGAAGCAAGCGCCGTAGATGACCAAGGCGACGATGATGCCGTAGCAGATGTGCGTGAATCTCCTTGAAACCTCTTTCGGGAAAATGCGGAGGTATAGCAGTATGATCGAGATCTTTGTGAGGACGATGACCAGTTGATAGCAGTACTGTTCAATATAGAAGTACTGGACGTGCTGTCGGTCAGTGGAAAAGTATCGTGTTGCGCTTTCAGCGTGTCAATCATACCTTGAGAATCAATGTTATGTCGACAAACGGTACAGTCCAGATATCTCTGCCCATGCCATGATAAGTCACTGTTGATGAATGTCAGTATGATCCACAGGGCTGGAACACATGGGCTGAACGAACTGACGTAGGATAAGGCCGCGGAGGGAATCAGAAGTATCCAAGCTGCGAGGATGGTCCAATCATCCCCTCCGATACTGCTGTCCTGAATCTGCCATCGTGCGAGGAACCGTATCACAAGGCAAAGTGCTCCGGCAGCGAGAAGGCCAGTGATAACCCGTCGTAGCATTGGTCCGGAGTTGTGGGGAGGCACCTTGCAGGCCTTCTTTTGCCATGCTTGAGCAGCTGTGGCGGATTGTCAGTAGGGACTGGAGGCTCGAGACATTTCCCATACTCACTCAAGATCTGCTTGATGTTACAGGTAGCTATAACGCATCCCTCGCTGGCTTTGCTGTACGACTCATCGTTGCACAGGCAGTCGATATCCATGGAGTTACATTTCGACTGGGGTAGTGTTGCTGCTATGCAATTCCCCTGTATACAGTGTCAGCTTCGTTGGCTCCCTTCGATGCGAACACTGGGTTGGACTGAGATACGTACGGCGCAATTCGGGAGGTTTGCCAGTTCTGAGATCAACTCGACGGACCAGTCAGGCACACTGCCTCCGGATGTCTGCGCTACGACAGACAACGCTGGAACAAGGATACTTGTGATAGTCGAGAAGCGCATGATTCGCGTCTGTTGCCGATGGTTCTGTTGTTGCAGGCCACGACAAGGTGTCTATGCAAAAGAGTCGTGAGGCGGGGATTCGCCTCGGGTCTGGTTATGTATGCCGGGCACTGTTTAGGATCTGCGGCGAGGACATGGGTCAGTACCCGATTCACTTTCAGCCCAAAGAGGTCTGGTATGTCGTCTTTGAAAGAGATCGAAGCCAGGTGCCCGGGATCCTTGCTGGGTAGACTCCTCAGTTGGGCCATGATGGGCGAGGCGTTGGCTGTAGTGTGATATAAGGTTCGCCGCACAAAGACAGGGTACTGCTGTGTTGAGTGGCAGGGCATTTAGAACAGTGGCGACGGTAACCAGAGACTGGGCTGCAAATGAAGAGGCAAGCACTATATAGTCATCGGGTTGGAATTGAATTGGGGGGCTTTCCGCATGTCCCCAAGTACATTTCTCTTGTGTAGTTGTTTCAGTCGCGAACATATCTTGAACTGACAACCACCGTGACGTGCCTGGTGCTTGATGCCTGACACCCAGTTGCCGGAAATCCATGGGGTTGAATCTGGGCTTGTAAGTGGATAAGCATGTACGTACATACGGCGCCCAAGATCAGCCCGATAGTCACTCTCTGTGGAAACCTTACATTGCGGTTGTGTTTCATCTTGCAGATTTGATTTTCACCACTCACCGGGTCACCTGCTTGCTTGCCTGCCGAGTGCGAACTGCGTTCGTTAATGCCGTGGGATGTGTAGCAGGTGACAACGTGATAAACACCTCCTGTTCAGCATCGCCTAGTATCAACTCGTGATTTCTGAAGCGCAGTGCAGGATCAACTTCTGTCAAGCGAGCGAAGTCGTTTCTGCCGCGGCACTCACTCGTCGTTCGCAAGCGGCTGGCATCAATGTAGTAATCAGCGGTAACCCGGTTGTCGAAGGTGTTTTGAAACGAACATTCGGCTCCAAGTCCGACGGGTTGGTGTTGATCGTTCTCGAATTTCTCCGCGAAATAGATAGCGTAGAGTTTGTATGTGGTGACAGCCTGACAGGCCGCCGACGGCGCGATTTATGATTATTAATTCCCCTCTTTTGATGCCCAGCTCTCAATTGCATGACCGCGTTACTTTGGGTGAATATGTTGTAGGAAGCAAAGGAAGGCTTCAGAAGGGCGGCCCGCCCAAGATCATATCATTACATCCGAACCGGATGCGAGCATGTCGCTGCGTTTGAGAGTCATGAGTATGCGGTGGCTGGCAAGCTGAAGTCTGAAATATGGAAGAAAGACTTTGGATGCACAACACCCGGTCAGCAGTCTATTTTTGAGGTGAGTGTAGGATAAAGCATGCGAGGATGTCTCCTCCTTGCCGAGTAACTCAGTGGAGGGTTAAAGTGTTTTCCTTGGTCCATGAAGTTCCCTTGATTCAGAGGCCGGTGTGCGACTCTTCCATTTGGATTCCATGTACGGAATATCGCCAAACACGTTACCTTTTGGCGACCCTTCTCCAGGAGCAAGCCGGTCATGTTGATGTTGCCGGCCACGCAAGCACCACGTCGGTCCCTTGGTCTGGATCTCGAGTTCCATCCACAGGTCCCCTTTTCTTGGTGAATTGTGGGGAGAGTTGGCGTCATGCTGGCGTTCTGCCTGCCTCCGTCGCTCCGATAATTTGTTGAGCGGATCTATCCGCTTACTCCTAGGAAAACCGCTATAACTGCACTCTTTTTTGATTTACTTCCTAAGCTTCTGATCAGGCAGCATTAAAAACACTATCGCAGCTAATTGATAAAAGATCATTGATGCGCTGGTGGTGGAAAGTGATCAATCGAGCTGAAGTTGCCAAAGAATCGGAACGCCGGAGGTGGTTCTGAACTCTTGACAGATGTCGTTAATCTGTGCTCTCTCCCGGGACGAGTTTAGACGCGACGTTGGGTGGGCGAATTGCTCCACACAAGGACAACAACTTGGAATTCACCAAGTCCGTAACGTCATGAGCTTTGCTTGCAAGCACGATTGCCAAGTTGCCAACAACACCAGGCTGCCGATTGCCGCCGATAGCGTCTCTGTAGGGCTACGCAAGGCTAGCCTTACGGTCTTGAGGTGGATACATGGGATGCAATCATTGGACGGCCTCGCATTGTCAAGACAGGCCCCTCGACGCCGTCGTTGCGATTTCGATTGTGGTCGTCACATGAAGCATCACATGAAGCATCGACAATGACGTTGCCGAGTCCGTCGTCGAAACATCTCAATGAGGGAGCTCCTTCAAGCGTAGGTATATAGTTAGCCATTCAAGCTCCTCCAACATCGCTCTTCTCTCTTGCTCATCAACCAAAACACACACCACAAACCAACCAACCCTCTCAACAACCACCAACCCAAATCACAATGTCTGGACTTATGGACAAGGCCAAGAGCTCTCTCAAGGGTAACGACAAGGCCCAGAACTTCGCCGACAAGCAGGTCAACGACCGTACGGTTTCCCCACCACTGACACTCACCTCATAAGCCCAATGAAGCTAACATCCATCCGCAGAGGTTGACAAGGCCACTGACAAGCACGGCCTGGGCGACAAGTACGACAAGAAGATCTCCGACGGCATCAACAAGCAGACCGACGAGCACGTCTTCTCCAAATAGATTGGGAGATCTAGGAAGCTACCATGGGGTTAGATATATCATCCATGGATCATGACGATGTAATGACGATACCTAATTGAGAATATTTCCAACTTTCATCTCCAATTTGCGTTGTTGATACTCGCTTCATGGAGAGACAGTCTCAATATGTTGGACGCGTTAGCATGCTCGGTGATCATGCCAGGTATCGAGAGTGAAGATGCCATATTTCGGCACTACAGCCAAACCACAATGGATGTATACAAGTTTAAGAACCTGCTTGTAAATCATAGGTCGTCCGTCTGGCGATGGCACCGATGTATATCGTCTTCTGGGATGACAAAGAATTTGATGATGGAGGCAGAGAAACTGAAGACGTGATCCACAGATCGTATTTGATCCTCCAAGACGCTCTAACCCTAACCCTACGATAAGTCTTGGCATGTTTCTGATGCTGTCTTCGCCTGCCAGCCAAGGGACGGAGCTCTCCTATGTATCTCCTTCTTGTCCTTTCATCTCCCTTTGCTCTTTAGGCTTGCGTAACTTGCACCGAAGATATACAACATCCGACGCATACACTCAATTGGACAACATCAAGATGACATATATCGCTAGCCGTGAGTCCTACGTGCCTGCGTAATGGTCTGGCGCCCAAACTATAAATGGCATCACGCTAGATCCTTCGGCCCTGGAGAACAACGCAATTCTACCTTCCTGGGTCCCGGCTTTCTGCAGCAAGCTCTGTATGCAATAGCGAAAGATTTGTGAGCATGGTACTAGCAATACTTGACACTTCTACGAGCGCGAGGTTGGCGGACGTGGCGTCGTGGTTCCTGACTTACACCAAAAAGTAAACGATATCTTGACACTCGAGAGCGTTGAGGGCCTGCCTACTGAGACAGCAGGCTGAAGCACTTCAACTGCACGATATCTGAGCTACATCCTTCGGCAGGACTTGGATCTCGTATTTTGCCTGCCATCAGGTCATTCGCGCTCTGCACCCCCCGGACCTCCGAAGGTTCAGCGACGGCAGGTGAAAAGATCTCTCTCTACCACCAATACATCGATTGAATTCTACCAATTCTGACAATGACAACGTGCCTACTAACCAATTACTTGAGCAATGTAGTTACTAGCAAAGAAGTGTAGACGCAACAGTTCTCGTATATATGAGCCGATCGATCTACTCTATAGACTGTATGATTTATCGGAACTCCGGAGCACGGTATGACATGGATCCACAAATGTAAGATCGTGGGAAAGAGACGAAAATAAACCCAAGAGACCTCACTGTGGGCAAGTGGTGCTTTTCATAGATATTTATACTACTATACTTGTAGGTCTCGAGGTCATTGTTCTCATCATCCACCAACACACCTCAACCACTACTCCCACCCAACAATCTCATACCTTCAACACCTCAACTCATTCATTCACAATGTACTCGAAAGCACTCCTCGCCTTGGCGCCCGTTGCCGCTCAAGCCGCCCAGTCAGCTCGTTGGCCTGTTTTCAACCTCCGTGCCAATGTCACAGAGCAGTACATTGGTTACGGTGCGGAAGACTGGGACCGCCGCGAGTTTTGGCACAATGCTCCCATCGGAGAAGCCTCTAAAGGCGACGTTACGGGTCCTCTATTTGACGTAACCGAGTGCCGTACGCCTGTACGTGCCGGCCTGAACGACCACGGCAAGTGACCTCCAATATGGAAACGGATGTCAGAGTGCTCTGCTAATTCCAGCAGGTCCATACTTCAGCCCTTACTACTTTTACCCGAGTTCCACTCCCAGTGGAGTCACAGAGATGAGAGCCGGCAGCGACTACAAGATGAAGATTGCGCAAAAAACCGAGACTGATGCCAACGGTCGTCGCGCCGTAGTGATGTCCCAGTGTGACACTGGTTCGACTAGCATTCAAATTACCGTGACGGAGCCCTACCACCTTACCTACGAGAACAAGGAAGCCGACGAGGAGTTCGGCAGCTTCTACCTCTGTGGTGGCGGCAAGAAGGGCGATCGCTACTCCTACGGCGACGGCCTGT
>Ga0265797_10012369_pt1 | contig 10466 bp, 14 predicted proteins | sample P2T30metagenome_FD_192433 | JGI IMG/M metagenome (GOLD analysis project Ga0265797, IMG submission 192433) | Plant litter microbial communities from East Loma Ridge, Irvine, California - P2 T30 | ecosystem: Environmental > Terrestrial > Plant litter > Unclassified | place: USA: California... | reverse complement strand
AGTTGGCGGAGGGGACGGATCTGGAATCGAGGTTCTTGTTTGGCGAGACGGAGGCGCTGAGGAAAGGGAATAGGCTGAGGTTTAGGCGGAGGAGGGAGGAGATTGATTTGGAGGGGTTGGCTTATGTGTGAGTGGGATTGAGGCAGACGTGTAGAGTAGCGATATAGCTGTTAATCATGTGACATCGTGTTGGTGTAGCACGAAAGCGTTGTAGGCAGTATTCCTGGTGATGAACACGAGATTGGATCGGCATGGCAAGAAACATTGCGCAGGGATGACGAAGCGACTGCTGACATCAAGCCTCACGCATTGCGCGTCTTCGTGCAGCACTGGATGAGGAAGAGTAGGGTGGAATGGACAAACGGTTTGTCTCAACACAATGGTGTGTTGTGATACGTCGTGTTGCTGCGGGCGGGCGTGCGGGCGTGATGAGGGCCGCCAAGGATTAGCGCGTAACGGGTTCGACCGCCCTTGCCCGAGCTTTCGCGCGCCGTCTCACCTCCTGCACTCCATCCACCACCTGTGCGCATTCCGATGCTGGCCGTGAGATGTCCGCATTTACCTAACCTGTTGCGGTATCAACCGACGGGAATTCTGACACTATGATCGGAAGACATCATTTTACACCAGCACCCGGCGACTTGTTCAAGTCTCCGGAATGATGCGTCGCGGTGGACAACCTTCGGAAACATTACAGTAATCAGCCCTCGAGATGGCTCAACGTCGGCAGAATCCCTGAAGTATGCGAAAAGTTTCCGTTCCTTTTGACCATCCTGTACATGTAGGGATGTATATATACGTATCACGAAGCCAAACCAAAGATGCGGCACGCGCATGAGTCTGGTCACTCTACAACTTCACCCTTCCCAACTTACCATGTCGTCGCAGAACCAGCAGCATGAAACAACCGTCTGGCTCTGGCCGACGGGCCTGTTCCCGCGCCGGATCATCTACTACCTCCGCGCAAAGAACATTACGTCCTCGATGCTTCACGAGAAGAACATACGTCTTATCCCCATCTTTCTTGACAAAGATGCGCCGACACCAGACCTCGTCCCCCACCCCGGCCTCGAAGCCCGTCCTACCGGAACCTCGGTGCCGGCACTGCGCATCACATACGCCGATGGCACAATCTTCTGGATATACGAGTCGAATGCGATAATGGAGTACTTCGAAGAAGTCTTCAGCGTGGACAATGGGTATCTGGACGTGAGGGGCGCAACCATCCAACAACGGGCTCGGACGAGAGACATCTTGAGCCTGCTGTCCGATGTCATCACTTGGAGCAACGTCGCGCTTGTACATTCGGATCCGAACACGTTGTCCTGGTCGGGCTTGACAGAGGGTGAGATGAGTGAGAGCGCGGCAAAGCATGCGCGTGGCAAGTTCCACATGCTCTTGTCGCGGTTGGAGGCTCGGATACAAGGAGACGTGGTTGGCAACAAGAGCGAAAGTTTGAGTGGTGATGGCGCAAACGTCACATTAGCGGACCTCTGCATCATGGCCCAGGTGGAGTATATGCAGGAGATGTATGGTCTCGATTGGGTGGCCGAACATGGGGTGTTAAGGGTCTGGTATGATAGGACTAAGGGACAGAATTGGGTTGCCAGTAAGAGTGCGCTGCAGGACGTTGAAAGAACGGGTGAGTGGACCAGGATACTTGACATGTGAGAGCGGCGGTATGTAGTTTAAAGATGCCCAGTCGAAGCTGTACTGCTCTCGGTCGAAAAACTGCTCTGTTCCGCTGTTCCGATGTCGTTGCGCGGCTTTCGAGGTGCAAGGGCTTGGGTCAGCCGCCAAGAACGAGCTTAAGCGGGGCGTCAATCCAGCCACTCCCGCGGCCATGCACACCGTCCCACCTACCATCTCGCAGCATGCACACCTATGGAACTTGACGCGCGACCGCCAGTCAGAACCACAGTCTTCCCAGAACCCGTCGATGAGAGCTCTATTCGTCTTCTCCGGTTCTCGCAGCCAGAAGATGGCGTCTTCGTTGGCAAGCTGCAGAAGTTCGCCATCGCCAGCGCCCCTCATTATTACACAGCCAGCTATGTGTGGGGCGAGCGCAAGTACAAAGGTGCAAAGATTAATCTGAAGACCGGAGGACTACCCATACTAAACAGCCTGGTACCATTTATTCACATGGTCACCCGCCATGGCGACTTCAAGACCACAGACTGGTGGTGGATTGACTCGCTGTGCATCAACTTGGATGATCCCAGCGAACGCGAGAAACAGGTGCGCATCATGGCAGACATCTACAAAAGAGCCAGGCGAGCAATAGTCTGGCTGGGTGAGGAGAAAGAAGACGGTAGCGACTGCACCGATGCCATCGACTTCATGCACTACCTGTCCACCTTGCAGATCGGGTTCAATGGGGACGACCTTGCCATGCGCAAGAAACTCGAGAACCCAGAGTTCACCGATAAGTGTGCCGCCGTCAGTAATCTTCTCGCCAGGCCGTGGTGGACAAGGGTCTGGACGTTACAAGAGTTTGTCTTGCCAAAGGAGGCGAAACTCTACTGTGGCGTGGATAGTATCAGTCGCGGAAGATTCAAAAGCGCCATCTATAGCATCTTCCTTTGCAGCACCATCAGCAAGGACTTTGAACACGAGCTTGTTCCGCGAAAGCTCTTTGATGGAGCCTTCAATCGCCGCCGCATTCATCAATGGCACACCAAGCCGGCCTCGATCGGCATCAACCTGATCGCCATCATGGCGTATCTGGGTAATCACTCCGCCACCGACAGTAGAGATCGCATTTACTCCGTGCTAGGTTTGATCACTGAACAAGACCGAGCGCTCATCGGACCTGCCGAATATACCACCAGTATTGCGCACCAATTTGCACGACTCGTTCGCTCTTTCTGGACCGTCCATCGGTCCCTGGATATCGTCTGCTTCGCGCATTTGTTCTGTCCTAACGCCGCAGTCAGCGACCCCGGTGTCGAAGATCCTGTGCCTACCTGGGCTCCGGACTGGAGGACGACAATCGACTTCGCTTCGCCTGTGCCGCTGATGGCAAGCCAAAGTGCGTGTGAGCACATTGGAAACTTCAGACCGCTACGATCAACACGCTGGAAAGCAATCTACGATGCTCCTGGAGAGACACTGAGGAAAGAAGCAGATGTTTCATTTTCCGAGGACTTGAAGGAACTCCACTGCAACGGTGTCGTGTTGGACACTATTCACGGGCTCGGCGGGCTTGACGAGCGCGAATTGCGATGCGAGAGCTTTGTCTGCCGCGAGGCCGGTCATGACTTGATGCAGTCGCAAGAATACCAGCATAGTGCTTCGCGAGTCGCAAAGCAGCCTGCTGAGTGGCTTGAAGCTATAGCGCGGTCCTTGGTTATCGACCGTCGAGACAAATACCTCTGCTTCCAGGCGCCATCGCACTACATCAGCGACTTCCTCTTCCTCTGTCATGCCTGTGTTGACGGCGATCCTGTCGACTGGAGCTTTGCAACATGGTTTGAGCGCAACCGTCATGTGATGTTCGGCAACATGTCGCTCGAAGACATAGTCCGACAGATACCCACCAAATTTTCTTCACCTGCCCCAACACTGCATCGGCCACCGTCGCATCCCGTACATCAGATGAACGACAAGCTCGATACCTTTCTCTCACGCTTCCACGATACTGTGCGGAAGAAAGCGCGCCGGCTGATGGTCACCGAACAAGGCTACGTTGGCATGGCGCCGTGTCGCGCAAGGCCGGGCGATGTCGTGGCTATCTTGTTCGGATGCAGCATCCCGCTTGTCCTGCGGAAAGTGGCGTTGCAAGCTGCGTGGCAGGTTGTCGGTGAGGGCTTTGTACATGGCCAAATGAATGGCGAGATCGCAGACGAGCTGAAGAGCGGGACGCTCAACGTACGTCGGTTGAGGCTAGTCTGAGTCGTTGCAGCTTTTTCTCACGCGCGTGATATGTCGGTAGAAGAAGGAGCTCAGCGAGCGGTACAGCGCATGCAAGGTAATCGGTGCCTCTGCTGTAGCTCAGCCTTCTGGTCCAACTTCAGCCTTGTCAGTGTTGGTGCACCTATTGCCAACCCAGATGACCCGAAACATCTCACCATCAGGATACTTCGAGCGCAACCCATCATGTCGCTAAAGCTCATATCCTTCTATATTCTCTTGCTTTCAAGACTTGCGACGACGCTGCAACTCTTCTAGACTTCGTCCAGGGCTCGCGACTTTCTTTCCCGCACCAGGCTGTCCGCCAATCGACAACACTGCGATAGAGAATTCCACTTCCCGCAGCTATTGACGAAGTGTCGTATCACAGGTCACATGGCCATTTCATTGCGCCTGACAGTCATTTTATTCGTTGCGCGAAGTGAAAATAGTTCCTGGGCATCAAGCGTGTGTCGATCGGGGGCCATTTCGCTGTATGATACCACAGCTTTGCGCCACTTCGCATCGTGATTCGCAATAGTCGGCCCAGGCTGCTGTTAGCGTACGAGAAACCGAAGATAGGTTTGCTGCGCGTAAGTATAAAGGTATGCCCCTTGCACTTGCTGACGGCTGCCCGCTTGCCCTGCCTGCTTCAGCTCTAGATCGCGACACTTTGCCTCGTACCGGAAGATCCGCACAAAAACTTCTCCGACATGTCTGGAGACTTCTACTATCCGATCGTTCCACTCTATGTCAATGTCAATGACAAGGTGGAGGTGTCGTGGTGGTCAACATTTGCCGAGCGACTGCAGTTCTGGTGCTATGAGAACGACAACAACCCAGATCTAGGTTACAGTGCGGCCCTCACAACATATCTTCAAGATCATGTTTGACCTGACGAGATGTTAGTATACGAGTACGACATTCCGCAGAATGGCACGCAAGATCTGTCGCTGCCAATGCTGGAGCAGGACGTGAAAGATTGGAGCGAGCCTGTCGAGTGCGGTATCAAGTTCTATGAGAGAGGTGGAACCACGACTATCTACGCCTCTTCAGTCACCATAAGCTCCGTTGCAACTCAGCCCGCATCGATCTTTGCTTTGTCGTCGACCGTCACGTATGAGCGGACCACGACAAGCGCGCCGGCCTCGGGCACCGCATCAACCCCCGCCAACACAGGCAATACAGCACCGCCAACCGTGACGCCCACCAGCCCAGTCGTCACCACAACCTCGAGCGACAGTGCTGGTCTGTCCACAGGAGCGAAGGCTGGCATCGGCGCCGGTATTGGTGTTTCCGCGTTGCTTGTCGCGGCGGCTGCATACCTGTTCTACCGCAACCATCGCAAGCTAAAAGATCTCAACGCACGACTTAGCTACCAATCTCAGGCCGAACAATTCAACAAGCCTCCGGGTGTTGCGGTCGCGCCTCATGGAAGCAATGGATACGAGAGGCCGTACAGCGAGGCTACAATGTCGCAGGTTCATTCTTCGCCGCAGGTACCGGTGCAGCTTTCCTAGACGTGCGCTTAGGGTTTAACGGCTGCTAGTATTGCGCGTCGCATTCGCAGGGTCTCTTGACTAGTTCTGTGTTATAATACTACCCTGTTGTCGTTCGTTCAATTGCTCCGCTTGCACATCCCTCATGGTCATGACTACACAATGGAAGCGGAAAGTGTAGTCAGTTCGACTGGGAATGCCTCTCACCACTCTTCAGACGCGTGTGTGAACCCCACACGATGCGACAGCAGCCCTGGTCAACCACCATCTCCGACTCTCCAACCCCCGCAACGCGCGTGCCCAAGGTTTCTCTCAAAAAGACTCGGGCTCGAGCGTGAAGCCCAGAAGCCATGTCTGGATTGCTGTGCTTCTGAAGCCCGCCAATTAGCGATGATGCCAAGTGTATGGCGCAGCCCATGTGTGAGGTGGCACCACCCGCGTTTTCGGCTACGGCTCAGCCTCGCAGAAGCAATCTTGAGCTCCCCTCAACAACGAACGCCCAAAATGACTCTTGCGCCAATCCACCTGGACTCACGATGTGACGAAACTCGGTATCATAGATCAACGGCGTATGCCAGCTTGACGATGCGCGAAACCGCCCCAACTTCTACCACCGTGCCCAGGCCTGCGGCGTAATGTTCCGCATCGTGCTGCATCGTGGACCCACTCCACATAATGGCAACGACAGAACATGGCATGTCAGTTGCTTGTGGCTTCAACATGGCGTCGCTCTCCTTTCGTAATCGCGAAAAACAAACTCCCTTGTACATTCGTTAGTATGCTGAATGGGGGCCATTTCGCTACACTGCGCTCTCAGCCTCACACCACTTCGCCTCGGGATTCGCGCGCTATCGTTCGAGGCTGCAAAAGACTTGCTGGCAATAAAGCTAGATATATGCGAGATAGAGATAGGCGGATCGCAGGCTTCTACAAAGCTGCTGCTGCAGCTGCTGCACTGGCGTACAACAACCTTTCCGTTCGACTCTCCACTTTCTCTATCTCTACCCTTCGTTCAGCTTGCAACGCCGACAGCGTCTGGATATGTCAGGCGCCTTCAACTATCCGCGCGAGGAGCATCATGTGGTCCTCAATGTCGATGACTCAGTGAATGTAGACTGGTGGTCGACCTTTGCGAATACCCTCATGATCCAATGCTATGAACGAGGCGACATCGAAGCAGGGCAGGGAGAAAGTGCGATCCATCACAGCCTCTCTTATCATCGCAACTTCGCTAACATTGAATCCAGCCTTCAGCTTAGATATCAATCAGAACGGAACCAAAGAATGGTCGCCAATCTACCTGTCCCGACAATTTGATGACTGGTCTCTTCCCGCAGGGTGCATACTTTCGATCGAAGAAGCGGGCGCCGGTAATATCGGGGGTGCCACGATAGGCGTTACCTCCGCCACCTCTTCTCAAGCCGCATCGATATTCGCGTTGTCTTCGACTGTAGCGTTGAACCCCGAAACATCATCTTCGCCAACGCCAATGCCAATGCCGATGTCATCTACGACCGCAATCTCGAGCCCTGCTAGCACAGTACCATCGATCCCGTCGACACCCACGCCCACAGGGCCGACCGATGCTACCGCAGCAGGTGTAAATAGCGGCGGCGGCCTATCGACTGGCGCCAAGGCTGGTATCGGTGCTGGTGTCGCGGTGGGCGCACTGTTTGTCGCAGCAGCGGCATTCTTATTCTACCGTAACCGTCGCAAGACGAAGGACATGAATACCAGGATGAGTTATCAACCCGAAGCTGAAGCGCAGCAGTACGAGAAGCCACCTGGTGTTGCAGTGGCGCATCACGCAGGTGACCGGGATACAAAGTCATACAACAACACCCCAACTTGGTCGCAGGAACTTCCATCGCCGCATGTGCCGCCGTCGGAGCTTGCGGCTACTCGATGACCATGCGAAGCTTTGGAGTACAACAAGGAGGAATGTATTTGATCTGCTATACGACGGCATTATGGAACTACTGAGTTGCGGGACGAAGAATGAGAAGGGCAAATAGAAGAACATACCACACACGCTCGCGTTACAATCTCAATAGTACCGATAGACTCGATACGTATCACTCACCAGATCAATGGCATGCTCTCGGCCCTGCGCCTTAATCTCAGCCTCCAACTGAGTCGCTCTGAGCTTCTGCTGCGCGTTCATATTGCAACGCTGTGTCGCTTGATCCATGCGCTGCTGTACCTCGATTGGTCGACATGGAGGAAAGACGTATCGCGGTAAGGGCCCACGCTCCGGCCAGACATTGTAAACCCGCAGCGCGTTATTCAACCCAGGGACCACAAAGATGCCGTCGGGATGCGCCGCGCAACTGAATCCAATCCAATCTGTGAATCCGGCCAAGCTGAGCAGAGGCATACCGCCGTATGGTAGCTGCGGCGCGCCCGGATTGCGCGTCACGACCTTGTGGTCGAAGAAGAAGCCTTCCATCACGTTTTTGAACTCATAGTCTGCCATGTCTTCTTTCGCGAACATGCCGCCATGGGTAAGACTTCTCTTCCCTACCGTCAAAACACGGGAGAGTCAGCAGTCGTTCTTGCGCAACCTGCGTACAGTGAACTGTTCGCCCGCGCGTAGCAGAGTACTTACAAATGTTGTCAGGATCCGGGCAGCGCGATACCTCTGCGAAACTCGAGAATGCCTCTGGCGTTATGTACCCGGTGCCTCTGGGATCAAGCTTCGCGAAGAACTGCTTCATCAACGCCTCGAACGCGGGTGTGGGCGATCCGTTCGTGTAGAACATGTGTTCGGTCCAGCCTGATGGTGGAGGCACCGGCTTCTGAGGCCGGGGAGGGAGCGCCGGTGGAGCGCCGGACATCGCGAGTGAGTGACAATGGCGCGCGAAGTGGGTGTCGCTGCGCGTTTGTCGCGCGACAGCGATGCGTTCCTGATGCGATACAAGGTGCCGCTGCCACGAGCCCCAAAGTCGAGGATGATCTTGCGGTTGAGCGAGGAAGAGGAGAAAGGCGGGGCAGGACAGCTGCCAGCATTGCCAAAACACGATGTTCAGCTGAAAAGCCCTTCCTGATTACGCGCCTGGCAAGCGAGTGGCGCATCTCGTCAACTTCCAGGGCGAGCGAACCCGTCCACGAGTCACTGTTCTGATCCATGGAAAGTATTGCGTGAATGTTTGAGGTTTCTTGCCTGACAACACGAGCCCGACACCACCCAAAGCCGAAGGAACTTTGTTGTAACAGAAGGGGAGGTGGTGAGTCTTCGATTGGTCGGCATGCGGCAGCTCGCTTGGCCGCTGTCAAACCTGGGCAAAGCCCTTGGCGCCGGAGACTTACGATACACAACCTCCTCCACCTCGACACGACAATGTAGAGATCGTCTTCTAAGGGTTCTCACGGCAAAGCTGCCATGTTTGCGACCTGCTTGACGGATCGCTGTGGCTGAACGCCACGGGAAACATATTCGCTCACGTTCCGCAAACGTGCTCAAATCCGCGCAGGCAGCACTGTCGTGATGCTGAATGTAAGCCTTCCGCACGAGCACTCTTTTACGCCCGGCGAGGGAGTTCCTGCAGGTTCTTACCCTCGTTCGCTTCAATTGAGCGGAATCTTCGTCCCGTCTCCTCTTCCCTTTCTTCGGCTTGTCTGCCGCGCCCGCCTAGACTCAAAGGATCATGGCGGCTAGGTCGAGACTGGAGATGGCGCTGTTGTGGAATAGATGTAGCGAAGTGACGACACGCCTGTGCGCAGCGAGCGCGAGGATATAAGAACTCTTTCGCAGTACCTTGTTCGCCACGTGCTCGGCAGGTGTTGAGAATCGGAGGTTACTCAGTATCACAAACGCCGACTGTCTCTTAGCTCGTTCGCAGGACTCACGATACATCATGAATCTCAGATTCTTTGGACAGGTTGTGGCGCTCGCCTCCTGTTTGCTGCCCTCGGCGGTGTGTCAAGCAGGAAACAGCTCATCGCCCGTCTTCACACCCGAGCTCAACACCATGCGTACCCTCTCCGTCGGATTCGTACGTATATCTTCGTAAGTCATAGACCTCATGCGCTTACCGTTTCCAGGTCATCTTTCCCGGGTTTGAGCTCCTGGATGTTTTTGGCCCCATGGAGATGCTGACCATTGTATGAACCCAACGATACTCACAGTCCTCGTGTCTCAGCGCTGACAGCGTCCATGTAGCTCTCGGCCTTCAACAAGATGACCCTCTCCGTCATCGCCGAAGAGACTGGCCTTGTGCCCGCTGGCATGCAGCCATACGGCCCTGACGACTACAGCATGCCGCCAACCGACTTCGGACACGTCATCGCGCCTCGTGTAGAAGCAACCCACAACTTCAAGAACGCGCCGGCGCTCGATATCCTCTTCGTTCCCGGTGGGCTCGGCGTTGTGACCCTAGACCAAAACAACGACACTGGGGTGGCTGACTTTGTTAAGATGCGCCTCGCTTCGCTCGAGTACCTGGTCGGCGTAAGCTTCGGCGTAGCGACGCTTGCGAGCGCTGGTGTGCTCGACGGCAAGAAGGCGACAACGAACAAGTCTGGGTGGGCGTGGATAACGGAGCGCGGACCGAACGTGACGTGGGTGCCGCAAGCGCGCTGGGTCGAGGACGGTACTATCTGGACTACGTCGGGAACCGCGTCAAGTATGTGCAATCGGAAGGACCGCATCGCGGAGGCGTCGACGGCGCGATTACTGACATGACAAAGGTCTCGATGCGACATACGCCCTCTTGAGCAGATTCTACGGCGCGCAACCGCTCAACTACCTGCTCAACGTAATTGAGTATGCGCCGCACCTGGACTCTACCTGGGACCCGTACGCGACGACTTTTAATGTGAGTAGCTTCGATGAAGAGAGAGGCTGCGCTGACGAGAGTTTAAGGTCTCCGGTTCGCACAACTCGTCCTGGCAGAGTTGCGTGAACTCTGTCCCGATGCCTATGCGATAAGCAAGTATGTCGGGGAGTGTTTGTGTTCGCGTCGCGTTCGCGAGAGTTCGACACAGTCGCGACGCGTTCGCAAGAGTTTGTTAGAGTCGCGACAATGTGTTAAGGTTAAGACGATGTATTAGAGACGCGGTGCTCGAGTTTCGCGC
>Ga0265797_10012368_pt1 | contig 10468 bp, 7 predicted proteins | sample P2T30metagenome_FD_192433 | JGI IMG/M metagenome (GOLD analysis project Ga0265797, IMG submission 192433) | Plant litter microbial communities from East Loma Ridge, Irvine, California - P2 T30 | ecosystem: Environmental > Terrestrial > Plant litter > Unclassified | place: USA: California... | reverse complement strand
CACAGCGAACCTTGAAAACCAAAAGCTAAAATGGCACGATAGCTTACTAATTGCGTATATACTAAGAGAAAAAAAAAGCACAATATTTAACTCACGTTACTACTGTAACCTAAAACTTCTACAAGAACATTTAAGGCTGTACTGAAAAACCACAAAATGACCAACCCCCACCCAATCACCTTGTCCATTCTCCATTTACGCATGGGGACGGCAACAAGTAGTCCAGCCAACGTGACTAGTAGAGTCGCTCCTGAAATGACCAAAGTAGTGCTGACAACAATATGATACGGTCGGAAGTGCACCAACTGGTCAGGATGTTTCTCGTGTCGATGTTCACCCTTTGTGATAATCATATAGCAGCCACTCAGGCCTACACCGAGCAAAATATTGAGCATGGGTCCGCCAAAACAAGCCGAGAGCGCCATGATGGGGAAGCCAAGGCGTGCAACGGTAATGTCTGCGACAAGGTCACCCAACGAGTTTCCGACAGCAAAGATTGTCAACCCAAGAATGGCGTCGGACATGTTCATGATTACGCCCAGGGTACGCAAGACGCCAACAACTTCGTTGGCAATGGTGCTGATCCAGGCAATGGCGACAACGAATCCAAGGAAGCAGAGTGCGGAGCGCCAGCGAGGTGGGCGATCTGGCGTGGTGGTAAAGAGAATGAGTGCAAGTGCACAGAGAGAAACAACAAGGCCATACAGCGTATGGCGTAGCAGAGCACGTGGGTTGTCGGGTTCAACGTTTGCCCAGAAAACTAGGACGATGAAGAATGGAGCAGTAAAGATCTGCACAATCACTAACCAGCGGTTCCAGTGTCTTGGATCAGAAGGTGTAGGTATACTAGGGAGTTGTTCAGGCGACTGTGCGACATTCTCGGAGCTTGTAATGTAGACTTGTGGTCTTTGGTTGGTACTGGTACTGAAAGAGCCGCCGTTGGGTGGTGGGCAATGTGCAGTTGTAGGGCTCCTTGCTTTGGAGAAACTCACGTCCGCGCTTGTCTCGGGCGGTAGGACGAATGATACACTGCGCGCGTGTGAACTCATGCTGTCCGGATGCGGTGTGCCTGCCGGGGTCAGGGTCAGACCCAGATCAAGAGAGAACTCTGCATGTCCTCCTTCATTATCATCCTTTTCAGGCTCCACCACCGGAAGTGTGATGGTGAGCAAGAACACAGGTAAACTTGCTACCAAACCCAGGACTTTGTCGAAGAAGCTTTTATCTGACCAACTAGTGAGGGTTGGGAATAGTGTAGAGAGGAGAATGTATGGTGCGGGCAGAAGGCTCGATGGCCACCACCTAGGCGTCCTGGCCTGATCAAGCAGGCCAAATGGGTCCCTTGAAAAGTAAGAAGACTCTGGAGATGCACTATGTGATGGCGGGCGCAGACTTGGAGGCCGTGAGGCCGAGTGGGCTGACCAAGGGTACTCTGTATATGCCGGGAAGGGTATTGGGGGCGAAGTAGCATCGGGAACGGCCAGTTTCAAGCTGGGAGGTTGAGGGCGCTTGCCTGGTTCGATGGTTGGGGAGGAAAGTGGACTCGCCGATGACGACTCCTGGCGGTGCGGTACTCGGTCATCAGCGCTGGGCGGCGCTAGCCTATTAGGTGATAGAGGCCGAGAGCTCGGTGCAGTGAGATTTGGTGCATGAGATGAGCGAGAGGGTGGTGGAGACAAGGAAATGGTAGGCGAGGGGGGAGCATTTAGTAGGGTCCTGTGATGACCGGGAGTTGGCAATTGGAAAGTGATGTCAGGAACTTCATATCCTTGCAGTGTAGTAGTTTGGAGCCGAATGTTGTCAATGTCGTTGGTTGAGACGGCTCGAGCTCGACTAGCCAGGCTTTGGTTGATGTCGAGACTCGGCCGGCTTGCTTGCGGCTCGATGTCGGAAAGATGGTCAGGCAGGCCGAACGGAGGTCGGGTGGCCGGGCCAGCCCCATGTGACATGTGGTGCTGCTGCTGAACAGAAGTGTAGGTAGGGTCGTCCGAGTATCGTCGGAGATTGATTGGCATAGACTGGATGTTGCGCGACTTTTGTAGCGAAGCCAGTACCGCGCGGAACTCAAGAGCGCCCACCAGACTAGGGCGGATGGGAGTATGCGTATTGCGGCGCGACATGCTCGGGCGGTTGAGGCGCATGTTGTTCGTCAACTCGCCCATCCACCGTTCGCGTTGCTCCTCGTTGTCGTCATCGTCGATCATGTCATGACCGCCTGCATGCTCAAGCATGGAGAAGTCGTCGACGGATATGTGGCGGGTGGAGGTCCCGCTGCCTCCAGGTGTCTCATCATCGTGATATTCTGGGATTTCCTCTTCGTCGCCCCCAGGCGTGACATAGTGGCTCCTCATGGCAGCTGCCCGTGCGCGTCTAGCCTTTCTCAAATTGAGCCACCAGTGCCAGGCCACAACGAATGCGACGTAGAAGAGGTAAAAGGCAACCATACTGATGGCCTCCCACAAGTGCAGCTTCCCGTCGACGATGAACCCCATGCTGAAAGTAGCGGCGACAAGGAAGAAGCCGACATCACGAACGAAGCTCTTGCGTGCAACCTGGAAGGGGCGGATCAGGGCCATGGAGCCCGAGACGACGGCGGTGATGAAGCATGCAGCACCAATGAGCTCGCCCACGGCCAGGCTTGCAGCGTGGGTGCGGAAGGCGGCAAAGGTGGAAAAGACATCGGGGCTGCCATTTCCAAAGGCGAGCAGCGTCACGCCAGCCAGACTCTCGCTCATGCCCAGCATGCGCGCAATCGTATTAAGATTGATGCAGAAGAAGTCGCTGGCAGCGATGCCAATGGTGCTGAAGAGGAGGGCGAGCCATAGCGTCATAAGCACGAAAGCGATGGGTCTGGCATGCGGCAGGCGGCAGTAGTATAGGCTGAGGTAGGAGATGACACCGGCCTCCTCGTCGGGGCAGTTTGCGCGCACAAAGGCGCACTGGTCTTTGGCATGGTGAACGAGGCGGCACTGGGCAGTTCAGCATGTGTCGAGCAATGTTGGGCATGCTAACCTACCTCTTCGTCTAGAATGGTCACATGACGCCTTGATAGGACGTGTTGCGCCGCCGTCGTCTCGCTATTCTGTGTCTTTGCCCATGCCAGCAGGGACATGAGGGTGATGGCGAGGATGGTGAGGGCGAAGGGACGCGCTGAGTAGCGCGGGCGGCGCCATCGCTGAGTATGCTTGAGGATTGTGTTGTCGTCCATTGTCACAGCATGTTTTGCAGACAGGAATGCGCTCAAGGCAGTAGGGGCGGTCTTTGAAGGGGATCGCATTTGCTGGTGGGTCGCGATATGGTACCAAGGCCATGCGCCTCGTTGCGACGCATCCAGTAGGATGCTGTTGTCAACGCTGTCGTGGCGTGCCGACGTCACAGCAAGGCGGAAGACGGAGCGCGAACCGTTTGATCGAACGTGGCTGTTATCGTCGGGGGGCGGTATGGGTGCAATTGGGCGACAAGACAAAGCAGAGTAGGCGGCGTGCACGGCGGAGGTGCCCGCTGTGGGCGTGGGTGAGGAATTGGCGTCGCATGTGCAAGCGTACTACTATTGACCGCCGTCGTCTGTGGTGACGGTGTGGCGGTGCAGCCCGCCTGTCTGCTGCCTGTCTGCCTGTCTGTCTACGGATAACAGAACCGATAAGGATGTGTGGCGCTCGACGCGGGCAGCGTGTGGCGGTGCAGCCCCCAGACAACAAACAACGCCCTGCGACTGGCGCATCGTCAACATAGCGCATATATCCACCACCATGGCGCGCACCACCAAATATACCACGGCTGCCTCGCCGCAAAAGACACCCATCAAGTACGAAAGCAGCCCCGCTCCATATACCCCGCCGTTGTGTCGCTAACCACCGCAGAGTGCCACTCAACGACGACCGGCAGGAAAAGGCCATTCGCCGCCATGCACAGCAAGAAGCCCAGCGTAACTCGATGCGAGCCTCGACTGCGACGCCTGCGAGGCGGCGTATCTCCCACGCCGTCGGACAGCACAGCCCCCAGACGCCTTCCCAGGACCCCGATGGCATGCCCGATATTACCGGCACTGCCGTCACGCCCGGGAAGCGCGTCATGCCGCTGCTGGCAAACTTCGAGGAGTGGATGAAGATGGCTACGGATAATGTTTGCGCCCCCCTCTAAGCCCGTCTCTAACGTCTCCCATGGCTAATGGGTATAGAAAATAAACGCAAACAACTCGTGGAACTTTGCCCTTATTGACTACTTCCACGAGATGTCGCTCCTCAAGGAAGGCGACACTGTCAACTTCCAAAAGGCGAGCTGTACACTCGACGGCTGCGTCAAGATCTACACCAGCCGAGTTGACAGTGTTGCTACCGACACGGGCAAACTGCTCAGTGGACTCGCTGAGAACGTGGGCAGGAAGCGTCGGGGCGACGCAGACGACGGAGAAGACGGCGATGAGGGTGACGGCGAGGATGGTGAAGACGGTGAAGACGGCCAGAAGAAACGAAAGAAGAGGGCCGCTCGGTCTGCCGAAGCCACATTGGCCTCTTCTTTTGCCCAACTGCAAAACAAGAAAATGGAGCTCGAATTCTCCGTCGACCCGCTCTTCAAAAAAGCCTCCGCTGACTTCGACGAGGGCGGTGCCAAGGGGCTGCTGCTCAACCACCTAGCTATCGACGCCAAAGGCAGAATTGTCTTTGACAGCAGTGACGATGCAAACGACGCAACAGCCCAAGACACGCGTGCCACTCCAGCCCCCGAAGAGCCAAACCAACAGGACCAGGAGTTGGCTGAGCTGCATGCATTTGACAATGTCGACATCCACCTGTCCGACCTTGCTGCAAAGTACTTTCCGGATCTGTCTCGCCTGGACGAGCAGGACGTATGCCCATCGATGAAGACTTTCGACCTCGGTGATGTTAACGGCTCCATGGATCTTCCCTTCCTCAAGGCTCCCGATGAGACCAACAACGACCAAGGTGAAAAAGATGAGGAAGATGAGGCCGGCAACCGGTCAGGCCTCTTTCTTGATGACGATAATCCCATGGGCTTTGACGATGATGACGATGTAAACATGGGTGGATTTGACCTCCCTCCAGAGACCGGTTTTGGCGAAGGTGGAGAAGTCTGGGCCCGAGAAGCTATCAAGGATCCACAGGCTCGCGTTCACACGATGGGGCTGGATGGCGAAGACGACGGTGCAGAAGGTGCGGACAATGCCATTAGCACTGACGCTCAGTACGGTGTCTCCATGGTGCACGGTCGGGACCATGAACAAGAGAACATTCTGAGCTACTTCGACAACGCCCTCAAGAAGAGCTGGGCAGGACCTGAACATTGGCGTATCTCCCGAGTCAAGCATGTTGGCAAAGCATCAACAGCAGCCAAGAGAAAGGAGAGGGAACCTTTCGAGATCGACTTTGCAGCACCCATGTCGCAGTCCTTGGCAGACATGCTCTATACGCCCGCCACCTCAAACTCAACTATATCTCTACCCAAAGCACAATGGAAATCAAAGTCACGCAACCTTTTGCCAGACGATAAGCACTTCAATTCACGACAGCTATTGCGACTCTTTCTGAAGCCCAAAGCACGCATGGGCTCACGGAGAGAAGGACGACGTGTACAGCCACCGCCCAAGGAGCCCACCAACGGTCATGTAGATGAAGCATACTGGGCTCAACAAGGCCAAGAAGACCAAGGCGATGATGCACAGGGCCACTACGATGCCGACTTCTTTCAAGACGATGGACTAGCAATGCCTGGCGGTCCCATCGACGACGATGATGACTTTGCAGATGCTCGCGATCATTTCTCGCCACCACCCGAAGTCGCCGAAGCCATGCAGCCACTGGACGGCATGCCACTAAGCTCGCAACCCGATGCTTTTGGCGCACAGCTGGTGACGCAAAGTCGAAGATTCCGACCAGAGTATGTTCAATATGCCAGGGTTGCGAAGAGGGTAGATGTCAAGAGATTGAAAGACGAGCTCTGGAGAGGCATTGGATTCGAAGGCGTAAGTCAATTTCTTACCTTATTCAAACTTGATTTTCAGTCATTCTCTTTGTCGTTTACAATGGCATAAAAACTGACCGCATCATTTAAAAAAATATTAGATATCCGCACCCCCTCAAGCAGACGCCGTAGACGATCCAGCAAACAAGGCTGTTGATGGCTCCCTCACTTTTACCGATGTTGTCAACAGCCTGCAAGCAGTCTACCCAAAGAAAGCCCTTGCAGACATCTCAACTAGTTATTGCTTCATCTGCCTGTTACATCTCGCCAACGAGCAGGGTCTCGTCATTGAGAATCAGGACAAGTTTGAGAATCTCACCATCAAAAAGGACTTTACCGCAGACTTGGGGGTTGGGGGCGATTAACCCCCCTTACACCATGCACGCAATACCAGTAGTAATCCTTGTAAATGAAATGTTGATATTTCATTGAGAAAAAAAAAATCCGCAAGTAAAGAGTAACTATAGCATGTTGATGTATAGAGTCTACGAAAGTATCAATAACCATACATGTTGGATTCGAGATGTGATTTACAGCATACATGGCCATGATTGCAATAATTTCTTCTTCATCAACATTCACAATAACTTGTGTCGGAATTTCAAAATACCATGAAAGAGAGAGAGTGTGTGTATGAGATCTGCGACTCAGTCAACCGAAAGTTTGTAATGGTTTGGTTCAATTTTTTTTTTCCAAATTTTTTCCTTCTCATTTGTTTCTTCTACATTTTGTCTCGAGATATTGGCAAAAAAAAATACATTAACATAACATGTTGCTAACCAACTCATTCACTTCGCTCAACAATTAGCACATTGCAAACAACCAAGTGAAAATCCCTGACTCTGCTAACTGTCCAGAAACACAATCAACCAAAGGAACAACACCAACAACAGAAGAATTGTAAGAAAGAAAAGCAGGTGAGGGTAGTCCAGATGTTTTCAACCAAAGCGAATACACATGCGCGCGCGAGATACGAAATTGTACGACGACGCTAATATGACAATGGTATCTGTAACTTTTTTACCTCCTTGTAAATCAATTAGCCAACCCAGTGTGTGTGTAGCTCATACATGACAGGCACACCTAAACTACTACCAGCACCGTGGGCCAAAGGAAACCAAATAGAATTTGTTGAGAAGAACCCGTAATGGAAGAAAGAGGAGAGGAACAATAACAAGAGCAAGATGGAGAAGAAAAAAGGGTAGGAAGAATCCTCAAGTTACAGTACAAAGAATAGGTATGACGAATTACTTGTGAAGAAAATTGCCCAAAGAAAAGAACAGTTGCGCGGAGTGGTCGATGCAGCAACCTTGGAGTGATCGACCTTGCCACTGTTTTCAGTATCAATAATTGCGCTATGGTTGTGGTGCTCCATCAATAGTCGTCCCCCCTTGTATGGCATTACGTGCAGTTTTGTCCACAGTATGTTCGGCCAATGGCTATTCCCAGCAATGTGATCCACTTTAGCCTCGCAATCACAATAGGGTGGGAATACCTTTGTATATCAAAATTTTCGGCGCTGTCCTGAATTCTCATTTCTTCTTTTTGGTATCTTTCCGGGCAGGAATGGTACCAGCAGCCCATCTGAAGAACGGTGATGGAGTCGACTTTTTGCGAGAAGAGCTTCCGGAGCTGCCACCTGAGGCAGGCAGAACTACAACGGCAGGAGGAGGAGGAGGCATGCCTCCATCAGGATGTCCTGGTGGCGGTGGGGGCGGGGGAGCCATGGCTCCAGGAGGAGGAGGAGGCACTTGCACTACGTGTGCATGAGATACTGATTGCTTCCTAGCCTTGTCCCGCTTGCCCTTACCTTTGAGTGGAAGATGACTTGACATGAACATCTGTGCATCTGGTGGAGGAGGGGGCGGAGGAGGAAATGCTTCTGGGGCCGGTTCCGGTGGTGGCGGTGGTGGAGGCTCAGGCATTGGCCACATGTGCATGGTAATGGCCCAGTCAGGCTGAATCATGGTTTCCCAGACTTGTGGTAGAATGATTTCCCCATCGGGCCCCACAAGGTCATAATGACCTTCGTGCACATGAGGACCAATGACGTCAACGTGTAAGAAGGCTTGTTTGATGAGTTCCTCCATCCCCTGTTCTAACGTTAGCCTGCGCCCATGCTACACGAAGGCGACAATGTAGTTACCTTCCAGGTCTTGCACAGATTCCATGGGAAGCTGAACTTGCGACCGACGGCGTCTTTGAATTTGATTGGGGCTTTGGGAGCATCGGATGGCTTGAGTGCTGCGGCCTCATCCTCAGCAGCCTTCTTCGCTTTTTCCAACTCTTCCGCAGCAGCCTTGGCATCTGCCAGAGCCTTCTCGTGTGCCTTTATGGTCTCTTCTTCGGCAGCCTTAGCATCCGCTAGAGCCTTTTCATGAGCCTTCTTGGTCTCTTCTGCTTCGGCGGCAGCCTTCTTCTCAGCCTCTTCGCGCGCCTTCTCCGCCGCCTCAACCATGTACTTGGCTTTTTCGGCTGCGGCCTTCTTCTCTTCCGCAATCCGGGCTGCTTCAGCATCTGCCGCTGCTTTCTCTGCCGCACGAGCCGCTTCTGCGGCCGCTTCTCGCTTCAGTTGTTCGTCTTTCTGTGCGAGGATCAGCTGCTCAAGCTTGGCAAGCTTGTCTTCATCGCCCTTTTTCTTCGCCTCCTCTGCAGCGATTGCAGCCTTCTCCGCAGCTTCCTTCTTGGCCCTTTCTTTTTCGATGCGTGCTTCCTGCTGAGCGATGAGCAAGTTCTCTAGACGTGAGAACTTGGCTAGCTCGGCATCTTTCCTGGCCTGCTCTGCAGCTTTCTCGTCCTCTTCGGCTTTGCCCATTAAGAGTTTTTCGAGTTTCGAGAGCATCCCCTCTTCCTTTGGATCGGGCTGTGGCGGTGGTGGCGGAGGCGGTGGTGGTGGCGGTGCCATGACCGCCATTTGGGCCATAGGCGTCTGCATCTGTTGCATAGCTGACTGTAGCGTCTGCAATTGCATTTGCATCGCAGGGTCCTGTAGTGGTGGTGGAGGTGGAGGGGGAGGCGGGGGAGCAGCAGCAGGCTCGGGAGGCTCCTCTTCATGGTGGGGTTTTGGAGTTGGGCGTTTTGAGGGAGGATGTTGTGGTGGTGGTGGAGAAGGATGCGGTGGGTGGCCGTAGGGTGGATACATGTGTGGCGGCATGCCATATGGCTGGCCTGGTGGGGGGGCACCGTAGGGTGGGTAGTAGCCCATGGGTGAGAAGGGCATCATCTCCCCTTGGGGCGCTGGAGGCATCGAGTTGTGATGGCCTCTTCGTCCCTGGCGAGGATCCCGGGGGTCTTGATGGCGAGGATCTTGGTGCCGAGGGTCCTGGTAGTCGGGAAAGTAGCCCCCCCGTGGGTCTGCGGCAGAGGGGGGCCCTTGGGTGAAGGGATTTTGGCCGTTTGGCGCAAACGGGTTCTGGGCATACGCAGCATGGGGATCATGGCCAAAAGGCACCAACTGGCCTGGAGGAGACTGTGCACCGCCTGGGAAGCCGTACTGAAAACGCGGGTCTGACATCATACTGGGCGCATAGCCGTTCGGCGTAGGCTGAGGGATATGTCCCCAACCAGCACTGGGATGACCAGGTGGGGGGCCCGGTCGCGCTTGGGGAGGCGCATATGGGTAGTCGTCGTCGTCGTCGTCTTCGACATCCAGAGGTTCCTGGTGGACGGATTGAGGCCTTGGCCGTCGCGGCCTGCGTACGCGCTCCAGTTTGCTTCGACTGCGACTGCGGCTGTGGCTTTCGTGGCGGGAAGGGGGGTCGGGCACTTGTGCTGCGTGGCGCGAAGAGGCTCGTTCGTGATGCGAGATTTTGGTACGCGGGCCCCGTGGTGGCGCTACAACGGACGGGGCAATGGCGCGATGCGCGACAGCGTGGTGGTGGGGAACAGCGTGATGCGGGGCAGAGTGATGCTTGACCGCTCGTGGGCGTGAGGCAGAGTCCGAGGGGTTGATTTCGTCAATGTAATCCCACGACCCTTCTTCTTCCTCGTCCTCTTCGTCCTCGTCCTCGTCCTCGTCTTCGTCTTCGTCGTCTTCGTCGTCTTCGTCCTCCTCGTCCTCCTCGGACCCTTCAGAAGTGCTGTACTCGTCTTCGCTAACCGAGACTACCTGAATGCCGGCCGAGTCCTCGTCGGTGTAGTCGTCGTGGTCGTCAAAGGCGCCGGTATGATTGTTGACAGTGATTCCCTTCCTGAGTCTGATCGCAACGTTAGTGTCGCCCTTGACGTGATAGCGGCGGTGGGGAGGGGTAATCGAGACACTCGACGGCGCCGTGCTGTGTGTGTTGCGCGAAGACGACGAAGACGACGCAGCGCGCGACTTGGCAGCGCGGCGAGAAGAAGTATGGGGCATTTCGCGACGATGGGGGAGGTGGGCTATGACTAACGGCATGAGGCTGGTGATGCTGAGGGAACCGTACTCGAACCCCTCTTCTACAGGAGAACGGCCGAGTCCGGAGTGCTGTGCTGAGTGCGCGAGGAAGGGGCGATG
>Ga0265797_10012366_pt1 | contig 10468 bp, 8 predicted proteins | sample P2T30metagenome_FD_192433 | JGI IMG/M metagenome (GOLD analysis project Ga0265797, IMG submission 192433) | Plant litter microbial communities from East Loma Ridge, Irvine, California - P2 T30 | ecosystem: Environmental > Terrestrial > Plant litter > Unclassified | place: USA: California... | reverse complement strand
TTAATGAGCGTATGATTTGGAAAAGTGTTTATATCCGGTGCGTACCAGAACTGAGAGAGTGCTGCACGCGGTGGTATTCGAAGTTGTCGCTAATGTGCTGGTTTTCTTTATCCTGATTATTTTTACCTCCGCAGCACCATCGCAGTCGTTGTTGCTTACATTGGTTTCATCAACTCTGGCTATGGGATGGAACTACCTTTTCAACCTGATGTTTGACAGTGTTCAGCTAAAAACAGGATTTAAAAAGAACTTGCGAGTGAGATGCCTCCATGCCGTTCTGTTTGAGGCGGGTCTGTTATTAGTGTTAATCCCCTTTGCAGCATGGTGGCTGGATATTACGCTATTCTCAGCATTGAGACTTGAATCCGGACTGGTGCTATTTTTTCTGACCTATGCTTTTCTGTTCAATTTGTTATGGGATTGGGGAAGATCAGCAAAATCAATGAAGATATTAAATTAATGTATCATGCCATTAAAATTTACTTTCAGAAATTAACCTTTCGCTTAGCCGGCTAATGGAACTTCGCGTGCGAGTGATCGCGCCCGAATGTATCCGATGCGTAAGGAAACAAGTATATCTGGTGTCAGGAGCCGCTTACTCTCGCCTGGCAGCATTGATATAACGGCGCGTCTGCTTAAATTAAGTTCAGACTGCGTATAAGCTCATTTCACAGGTTAAATCAGCAAGAATATTATGGACAAAGTCTACTATCTGAATAAGTTAAGGAACTGCCCGTCAACCGATATTCTGGATATCGTAACAAGCTATATGCGGAAAAAACTGCCTGGTGACGACCTCTCTTCATTTGAAGGCGCTTACGATCATCGTAAAGCCGAACTAATAATGAATGAAACCTACAGTGAAGTTCCTTCAGAAGTATGGAGACTGGTGTGCTGAGGTGAAAAAAGGAGGGCAGGATCACTCATAACCCATTATCTGCTGAGGGCTGATCACCCTGCAGATCATCAATTCCTGATAATCCTGGCGCGATGCATTTTGATCTCCGTCGGGCAGAATCGGTGAACAGATAAATCAGAGCATCACCTTTAGTGCTGTGATGCTCTGTCATTCTCAACAAACGCACGACATAAAGCGCTGTAAGAAATAGTAAGACAAACCTGCCAGACCACTGTAAACCGTTTTAAATATGACGCCAAAACTGGCTTCATCTGTTGTATTCAGAAAAGCTCGTACAAATAATGCCTTCCGGACTCACACGACTACGATAATGATTATCTGTTCAGGCGATATGCTGCCAATTTAGCTCATGCTCCACCAGCACCGATCCCGGAACGGCAAATCGTGTCAGGGTGATAAAAAAGGCTGCTCAGTCGTTAAGCAAGGGTGTATTAAGCACATTCAGATGATGCAATACCATTAAATTTAAATGTTGTTCGCCCGAACAGGGAGCATGCAGGCGAACAAAACGGGAATTCATTTCAGATGGTCACGATGATACAGAGCCCACTGCTCAATCCTTTCTCCAGAGGGTAGCAGGCAATAGGTTGTTATACCTGCCGAAGATTTTTCCTGGACCTGCTGACCACCGCGATTAACGCAATATTCACTGGCTGGATTACGCATTGTTAAACGCTGCGGTTCCTTGCTGTGCGGTGTGCAGGCGATAAGTAGTGAAGCCAGTAACATCAGTGAAACTCCTGCTAACCTGTTTGTGACGAACATAAAACCTCTCTTAACCTTATTTTTGTGAATTAAGCATTTACCCTCCAGTGGTGTGATTAAGTCTGATAGCACAACAACGACTTTATCAGGAATCCTCCTTTCTCCGGCCACATGTTAACCTCAGGGGTGACAATCATCATGTTTCCATTCTGCCGTCCACTCTGCACTCACCTCTGCGGGTAGCGATACATAATTATAGCGTGCTGCCACTAAACCCGCGCTTAACAACCTTACGCGACACATAAGCAGATAGACCTTTAATGCAGTGATTAAAATGAATAAAGCCAAAATTAGAATGCATGTGACGATAATTAACAAAAAACCCATTATTACAATCGATGCATTATCTTAATTTTTAATGGAAATTCCTCGCAAATAGGGCATCGCCTTTAACGTTTACTTAAAACAGGCACACTTGCGATGCCTTTACATAAATCCTTTTCCCGCTGCATAATCCCGCAACATTTGTATGTGCACTGCCATTAATGGGATCAATAAAACCTACAACTTATTGGTATCGCTTAAATATCGCTGCTGCTTAACACCTGAATAACAACTCATGATTCAGGTGCCATTTAACGATCAGACTATCAATAAATTCTTAAGGAAGAGTGACTGAGATGAATAATAAATTCCCGCGAAATAAAATCGCAAAAGCATTAATGCTGGCAAGTGGGATGGGGGTTGTGCCTCTGATTAGCTATGCTGCAGTCATCGGAAGCCAGACAGGCAATGAGATCATCTTAACTGATGGCACCACGCTGATTGCCGACCAGTCATCTGGCGACGGTTATTATGGCATCCTGGTTAATGGCGCTACCGCCGCAACGGTTACCATCGGCAGCGGCAGCACAGTTCGCGTGACAGATGCTGAACGTTATGCAAAAGGGATTTTTATTGAAGCGGCAAACAGTGAATTTACTGCAGATAAGTTAACCCTCAACGTTTCCGGTAAAACAGCGGTCGGCATTGAGTTCGGCGGAAAAAATGTAACCGCCAGTTTAGGATCAGGTTCCTCGGTCACCACGGTAGCATCAGGTGATTCTTTCGCCGAGGGCGTCGTTGTCAGCAATAGTTCCTCGCTGCAGGCAAATAACCTGCAAATAAGCACCCAGGGCACTGGCGGAACGGCTCTGCGCGTCAGTGGTTACGGAAGTCACGCCAGTCTGGGCGACGACAGTAATTTACAGACGAATGGTCTTAACAGTAATGCCGTTCAGGTTGATAACCTGACCGGTGAGTCGATTAATGGCGTGGCCACGTTGAAAGCAAATGCATTGACGATCAACACCCTTGGCAATAATTCGCAGGGTATTAATATCCAGGATAATGGTTCTGTTGATCTGGGCAGTAACTCGACCATTATTACCACTGGCGATCTTTCTGCTGGCATCTGGAGCTGGGGTGAGCTGAAGGCCGATCATCTGACAATCAGTACTGCGGGTGAGACCTCTGCAGGTCTGTCAGGCCGTGACAACAGCCTGTCAAACATTGGTGCTGGTAGCGTGATCTCCTCTGATCAGACTGGCGGCATTGTGGCTATGGGCGACAATGCCATCGTTAACTTCATTGGCAGTGAAGAAGAACGCAATACGGTCTATTCAGCAGGTTTTTATGGCGTATCCGCACAGTCAACCGGCGCAACCATTAATCTGCAGAACACCGATATTATGATGAAAAATGTGGATACCATGACCCTGGGTATTTGGTCCACAAGCGGTGGCACAGTTAACGGTGATGCAGTGACCATTACCGGCCCGGAGAATGCTACAGGTGTCTACGCCATGGCTGGTGGTAAAGCGAATCTTACGGGTGATTTGACCATTGATATGAGCTCCCCGGATGGGATAGCCATGGCTACGCGATATGATGAAGGTTATACAGCAGGTGTCATCACCACCGACGGAAAAGCGCAGATCGTTGGTAGCGTTTTATCCCGGGCCGGACTCATCGACCTCAATCTGACATCGGGTTCACTCTGGTCTGGCAGCGCCAGCAGCGATAACGTCAATAATGGCCATCTGAACGTTAATCTGACCGACAGCACCTGGAATGTATCGCGAACATCCAATGTCGATAATCTGACATTGAGTAACTCGCTGGTTGACCTCTCTGCAGCCTCGGATGACGCAACCTATTCAACATTGACTATCGCCAACCTCAGCGGCAGCGGCGACTTCGCCTTGCGCACCAATCTGGCAGGCGATGGTGCTGGCGTGAATAACATTGGCGATAAAGTTGTGGTGACAGAGAGTAGTTCCGGTGATTACGGTCTGACCATACAGAACCGCGGCAGTGCCGTCACCACTGGCAACGAAGTACTGACTGTGGTTGAAACGACTGATGGCATCGCCACCTTTAAAGGTAACGCAGACGTGGAACTTGGTGGCTATGTTTACTCGGTCAATAAGCAAGGCAACAACTGGGTACTCTCCTCACCTAAAGCACCAGAAACCCCTGAAGCAGATGATCCGGCCGTTATCCCTGCGGATGAGCCTGCCGCGACTCCTGCTAATGAGCCTGCCGCGACTCCTGCCAATGAGCCTGCCGCGACTCCAGCCGATAACGGTGGCACGGCGCCTGCCGGGCAAGACAACGCAACTTCCCCTATTACCAGCACGGCCAACGCAGGGGCTAACTTCCTCAACACTGGCTATCTGATGAACTATGCCGAAATGCAGACGCTGATGCAGCGTATGGGTGATGTTCGTCAGGGTAAGACAGCCGGGAATGTCTGGCTGCGCGCTATAGATGGACGGTTCAGCGGCTTTGATAATGGCAAGCTGAGCCGTTTCAGCCTGAACTACACCGGTTATCAGTTTGGGGTCGATAAACGTTTGTCCGATGAAATTCCGATCTATCTGGGCCTGTTCATGGGGGTAACTGAAGGATCGCCTCATTACCAAAATGGTAACGGCAACATCCGTTCTGAGCATTATGGCTTCTACACCACCTGGGTAAATGATGCCGGTTTCTATGTTGATGGCGTTGTGAAAGTCAACCGGCTAAGGAATCAGTTCAATGTTCACGATACACAGAATAACCAGGTATCCGGTAACGGTGTCTCTTCAGGTCTGAGCGGATCGCTTGAGGCGGGCAAAAAGTTCAGCTTCTCTGATCGGCTGGCAGGTTTTTATCTTGAACCACAACTACAGCTGACAGCAGGTCATCAGGATGGTGCTTCCGTAGGTGCGTCTAATGGTCTCAATATCACACTTTCAAGCTACAAATCACTGATGAGCCGGGCAAGCGTGCTGGCAGGGTATGAAATCAATCAGAGCAATTACAAACTCAACACCTATGTAAAAACGGGTGTAATGCGCGAGTATGCCGGGGATGCTGCTTATGCTCTGAACGGATCAAATGAACGTCTTTCCTTTAAAGGAAATGGCTGGAATAACGGCGTCGGCCTGAGTGCCCAAATCAGCAGCCATACGCTCTTCCTGGAGGCCGATATGGTAGACGGAAAACGTTTTAACCAACGTCAGGTTAATGCTGGCTACCGTTTTAGTTTTTAGAATCAACGTGCAGCAAGCGCTCGTATAACAGGAGGTGTTAATGAAAAAAACATTATGGATGCTGCTGGCCTTGATCTGCTCAGGATCCGCTTTCGCACGGCAGGAGTCCATCATCGCAGAAGCAAAAAACATGCGAGACGAACGTCATGTTACCCTTACCGGTACGATTAGTGGACGGGCTGACGATGACCACTACTGGTTACAGGACTCAACGGGTCGTATCCGTATTGATGTCGACGAGGATGACGAAGACGACGACGGCTTCCTTATTGGTAAAAAGGTACGGATAACGGGTGAGGTAGATCGCGATGACGGGCATAGCGAAATCGATGTTGATCGGCTCTTCATTCTGAAATAATTCCGGACTTCTGTTTAAAAAAGCCAGCTATAGCACTGGCTTTTTTACATTCAGGGCAGGTTTTACTTTTCGCGAAACGCTTCCTGTACGCGCAACAGAGGACGCAACAGATATTGCAGCAGGCTCTTCTCGCCCGTACGAATATCAACGGTGGCCGTCATACCGGGAATCACCCGTAGTTCCTGACTGCCGCTTTTCGTCAGCGTATTATTTTCCGTTAATACCATCACCCGGTAATAAGTATCATCGACGCCTGGCCTGCGGGCAGCCTTACTTTCCTCATCTTTTAGCGCGCCCGAACTGATACTTTGAACATGTCCGGTCAGGCCGCCATAAATCGAATAGTCATAGGCAGAAATTTTTACCACAGCTTCCTGACCGGGCGCCAGAAAAGCCACATCAGAGGGCCGGATACGGGTTTCCACCAGCAGTTGGTCATCCAATGGTGTCACCTCCATTATTGCGGCACCAGGCTGGATCACACCGCCAAGCGTATTGATTTTAATACTGTTAACAATGCCTCGTACTGGCGTGCGAACTTCAGTACGCTCAAGCGTATCATGGCGGCCATGGGCAGTTTCCTGCAGGCTTGTCATCTCAACATCGACTTTGGACAGTTCATCGTTAGCCTCGTTACGGTAGCGGTTTTTTCGCTCGGTAATTTGCAATTCGGCATCATTCATCTGACGCTCAAGTTTCAGAACCTCAGTTTTTGACAGCAGCGATCTGGCTGAGAGCTGTCGCGCCATTTCAAGCTCTTTCTGCAGCAATGTTTTTGACTTCAGATAGCCTTCAATTGACTCATTTACCGCCCTTTTGCGTAGTTTCCAGGCATCGGTTTCACGGGTAACCAGTTCAGGTACTTTCATGACCTCTGGCGGGAACACAAGCTCGCTGCCGGTCGCTTCTGCTTCAAGACGCGCGGCCTGGGCTTTCAGTGCCAGCAGGCGGTTAGCGCTTTCGCGGAAGGAGGCTTCGGCGCGCGTGGGATCGATTTTGGCCACAACCTGACCTTTTTCAACCGTATCGCCTTCATGCACCATTAACTCCTGCAAAATACCGCCCTCAAGGCTTTGCAAAACCTGTTCGCGGGAACTGGGAACAATTTTGGCTGACCCGGTTGTCACCTCTTCGATGTTGAAATTGGCGGCCCAGACGATTACCAGCACCATTAACGCCACGCTGCCCCAGGCAATAAATAGCCAGCCTTCCCAGCGATCCTGACGGGCGGCCCTCACCATGTCACTGGCTGTATGTTCGGTCAGGCGCTTTTGGTCAACGTTTTTATCAGGGGACAGGCTGCTCATACTGTTACCTCGCCAGATTGTGGCTGACGCTCTGTGCTTATCTCAACGCCAGCATGTTTCGCTGCGTTACGCAGCACCGATGCGGCCGGGATCTTCCCGCTGTTTAATAAACCGATAATCTCTTCACGCGGCCCATCAGCTACTTTGATGCCTTCATCCATCACAATCACCCGATCAACGTATTTCAGCACTGCCGGACGGTGGGTCACGATAATCACGGTTCGGCCTTCCATTGCCGGGATGAGCGCCTGCAGGATAGTGCGTTCCGACCCCATATCCATCCCCGATGTAGGTTCGTCCAGTAGCAGAACATCCGGATTCGACAGAATGGCGCGAGCCAGGGCTATCGCCTGCTTTTGTCCGCCGGAAAAGTTTTCACCACGCTCACTGACAGGCATACCAAAGCCCATGGGATGGGCCGCGACAATATCACTCACCCCGGTCATTTTTGCAGCGGCCATCAGTTCTTCGTCGCTGGCATAGGGTGCTCCCATCACCAGGTTGTCACGCAGCGAACCATACATAAAACGTGGTTCCTGATTGACCAGCGCGATACGAGTCCGTAATTCCACCGGCTCGACCTGGCCAATATCTACGCCAGCAATGGTGATCGTGCCTGTTGTGGGTGGATATAGCCCAACCAGCATGCGCAGCAGCGAAGATTTACCGCTGCCCATTTTGCCCAGTATGGCAACCCGCTCGCCCTGACAGAACCGGACATCAAGCTGCTCAACGATGGCCGGTAAATCGTCTTTATAACGTAATGAAACGCCCTGACAGACAATCCCGGTCTGGCTGCCCTGGGGAAGCTGCACATAAACCTTCTCATTATCGCGTTCAGCAGGGGCCTGCATCACTTTATTGAGGATGGCCAGCGAGGTTTTTGCCTGCTGAATACGCAATCCCAGTGCGGCAAGCGTTGCTATGGGCATTATGGCGCGCCCCATCAGGGTCATAGTGGCAATGATGCCCCCCATTGAGATATCACCATCACCGACCAGATAAGCACCCCAGACCAGCAGAATAACGGTGCCAAACTGCTGGGTCGTCTGAATAACGCTTGAGCCCATAGTGGCAAGGAACCGCGATTTCATATTCACTGCAGAGAGTTTTACGCTGGCAACATCGTGTTTAGAGGCGACCAGGTTTTCAGCACGCAGAACTTTAATGGTTTCAAGATTATCCAGTGATTCAATAACCAGACCGTAACGGTTACTGCCTATTTTCATTGACTCTTCAGCGTGGCGTTTCAAAGGGATCTGCATCAGCAGCACCATCGCCACGATGACCACTAATATCAGGATCACACACCAGACCAGTGGCCCGGCAACCAGATGGATTACAACCAGGAAGAGTAAAACAAAGGGTAAGTCAGCAACCGTCGTTAAAGCGGCTGACGTAGTAAGCTCGCGGACGCTGTCAAAGCTTTGCATGACATTGCCAAATGCACCGCTGGATTGGGCTCGACCCGACATTTTGCCGTTCAGCACGTGACGAAAAAGTTGTGCGCCCAACACCAGATCGATCTTTTTACCGGCGCGATCGGTAATCCAGGCCCGACCCAGCCGTGCAGCCAGTTCAAACAGCAACGCCAGACTCACGCCGATAGCCATCGTCCAGAGTGTTACGTAGGTCTGGTTAGGCAGTACCCGGTTATAAACCGTCATGGTGAATACGGACATCGCCAGAACGAGCAGGTTAATAACGACTGACAATGCGGCGGCTTCAAAGATATAACGTTTGAATCCCCACAAAGTATTCCAGAACCAGTGCCCTTTACCGACATGGACAATGTCATCGGCACGATGATCAAGATAAGACTTAGGTCGCAGCAGCAACAACTCGCCGCTATAGTGCTGAGCCAGGCGAGCGAAATCGACCTCAACAGGCTGGCTGCCCAGTGCGGGATCGATAATGGCGCACTTCTTTTCGCTACACTGTGTCAGCACGCAGTAGCCCGTTTCCAGACGCATGATGGCGGGGAGAACAAAGCTTTTCACATCCGTCAGGTCAATCTTCTGCCAGGCAGCACTCATGCCGCGGCTCTGCAGCGTGCGCAATGCCCAGTCATTCTGGGCGCTGATATCAGCGTCTGGTGGAAATGCAGGCATACCCACACGTAAAGCATTTAGCGTAAGCCGGACGTCAAACAGGCGCAGTGCGCTTTGCAGTGCAACCAGCAAAGTCTCCTGCGTATCTGATGGCGATCTGGATAACACTCTGTTTTCAGCATTCAGTTCAGAGCCAGCAGGCTCAAATTGTATATCAGTCACAATGGCGTCCCCTGGACAACTAATTCATTCTGGTCTGGCGGCAAAGCATGACAGCGGCCAGAAATACTCGTTTTTTACGTCAGCGTGATTAGTGCACCGCTTCGATGGTATTCGCTGGTAAAGCGTTAACCTTCTGCACCAGTTGGCTGGTTTTACCCAGTGCCGCAACGATGTTCCATTGCGCAGCCAGATACTGCATCTGCTGCTCCTGATAACTTGCGAGACTGGTGTAATAGTCGGTAGCAAACGAGATTAAATCCGTTAACGGACGCTGCCCCGCGAAGAACTGTACTTCCCCCGCTTTCCAGGTTTTCAACGCGGTTTCTGACTGTCTCTGTAATGCATTGAGCTGGCGTTCACGAAGCGGTAAGGAGACCCACAGCTGATCCAGCTGCTGTTTCAATGTCCGGAGTGTTGCATCCTGATCCGCCTCTGCGGCAATGAGTCGCTGAGTTTCAGCTTTGGCATTTGCCCTGCCAGCCCCACCATCCCAAAGATTGATATCGCTGCTCACCTGTAACGTCACCGCTTTAAACGGTTCCATTTCACCGTTGCGCTTTGGACTGTCCATACTCAGTTGCACACTCCATTTCGGCCTGTTCCACTTAGAGGCCAGATCCACTGCGGCTCTCGCTTCTTCTTTACGCTCGCGTGAGACCGCCCAGTTGGGATTTTCTTTCAGTACCTGTTGTGCCTGTGCCAGTGACGCGGGCAACAGACCCGCTTTTTTCAGATCGGGCAGGCCTCTGGTGATAACAATCTCGTGGTTCAGCAGCGAGCTGAGTTGCTGCTGCGCTTGTATATAGGTGGTGTAGCTCATTTCACGACTGGCAATCACGGAATTGAGGCGAGTCGCAACCTGATTGATCTCAGAAGCTTTGCCGCTATCAATACTGGCAATATTCTTTACCCGATTAAGCAGATCCTGCAGTGCGTTAATTTCTTTATCCAGCACAGCGACCACTGTGGCATTAGTGGCTGCAGAGGTGAAAAGAGAAAGCACCTGCTCGTTGAGATTTTCGCGCGTGACATTTACCTGAGCCTGCTGCATGGAATAAGCAGCCTGCTTTCCGGCAACGCTCGCATCAGTACGTCCGTGATCGTAAAGTAATTTACTTACAGTGATATGCGGGGAGACCGGGTTATTCTCATAACCGGGTTGACCTGAATATCCTGATGCGCTGATACCCGTGCTGATCTGAAAACCATCAGCGGCTTTTGCCTGATCGATATCATACATAGCACCGGTGCTGTTTGATAAAGCAGACTTTACCGATGGATGGTCGGCTGTCATACGAATCATTTCAATAAAGTCCGTTGCATGGGCA
>Ga0265797_10012365_pt1 | contig 10469 bp, 11 predicted proteins | sample P2T30metagenome_FD_192433 | JGI IMG/M metagenome (GOLD analysis project Ga0265797, IMG submission 192433) | Plant litter microbial communities from East Loma Ridge, Irvine, California - P2 T30 | ecosystem: Environmental > Terrestrial > Plant litter > Unclassified | place: USA: California... | reverse complement strand
CTCGTGGGTGGTGACGACCGTGCCCGTGGGGTTGTTCGGCGAGCAGACGATCACGAGGCGCGTCCGGTCGCCCACGGCGGCGGCCATGGCGACGAGGTTGTGGCGGCCGTCGGCGGTCAGGGGCACCTGCACGCTGGTCGCGCCGGCCACGGTCACGATGCCGGGGTAGGCCTCGAACGAGCGCCAGGCGTAGACGACCTCGTCGCCCGGGCCGGCGGCGGCGAGCACGAGCTGGTTGAGCAGCGAGACCGAGCCGGCGCCGACGTGCACCTCGTCGGTGGTCACGCCGAACTTCTCGGCGAGGGCGGCCCGGACGCCGGAGGCGCTGGCGTCGGGGTACCGGTTGACGCTCACGGCGGCGCGCAGGGCCTCGACGACCCCGGGCAGCGGCTCGAACGGGTTCTCGTTCGACGACAGCTTGAACGCGTCGGGCGCGGCCTGCTTGCCCTGCCGGTACGGGGGCAGGGCGGCGATCTCGGGACGGAGGCGCACGGGAGGGGTCACCCGGCCACCTTAGGGCGTGGCCTCCCCGCCTCGTCGTCCTGTGCCTCCTCGTGGGCCGGGCGGGCGCGGGTGCCGCCCGCGACTACCGCGAGGCGGGACGGGTCGGCATGATGGGCGCATGACCCGATTCATCGTGCGGCTGCTGATCAACGCGCTGGCCCTCTGGCTGACGACGCTCCTCGTGGCGGGGGTGTCCGTCGACGCGTTCGGCGACGGCGGCACGACCGAGACGGTGCTGACCTACCTGCTCGTGGCGCTCATCTTCGGCGTCGTGAACGGCGTCGTGGGCACGGCGATCAGGGTCGTCGCGTTCCCCCTCTACGTGCTGACGCTCGGGCTCGTGTCGTTCATCGTCAACGGCCTGCTGCTCGGCATCGTCGCGTGGGTCTCGGGCCTGATCGGGTTCGGCCTCGCGATCGAGGGCTTCTGGTGGGGCGTGCTCGGCGCGCTCGTGCTCGCGGTCGTCGCGTGGCTGATCGGCATCGTCGTCCGCCCGATCGTCGAGCCGCGCGACCGACGACGGTGAGCGGGCTCAGCGTCTGCTTCGTCTGCACCGGCAACATCTGCCGGTCGCCGATGGCCGAGATCGTGCTGCGTGACCTCGCCGAGCGGGCCGGGCTGGGCGACGCGATCGAGGTCAGCTCGGCCGGCACCGGCGACTGGCACGTCGGCGAGGGCCCCGACCCCCGGGCCGCCGCCGCGCTGACCGCCCGCGGCTACGATGTCTCCCGGCACCGGGCGAAGCAGTTCGAGACCGCCGACTTCGCTCGTCACGACCTCGTCGTGGCGCTCGACCGGGGTCACGAGCGCGTCCTCCGGTCGTGGGCCCCGGACGACGCCGACCGGTCGAAGGTGCAGCTGCTGCTGTCGTTCGACCGCGGCGCCGGCACCGACGGGCGGGCCGGCACGGACGTGCCCGACCCGTACTACTCGGACGCCGCGATGTTCGACTCCGTGCTCGACACGGTCGAGCGTGCCTGCGCCGCACTCTTCCGCCAGATCGAACCCGCACTCCGCAAGGGACCCTCATGACGTTGCCCCCCCAGCCCCTCAGCCCGCTCGACGGCCGGTACCGCAGCTCCGTCGGGCAGCTCGGCGACCACCTCAGCGAGGCGGGCCTCAACCGCGCCCGGGTGCACGTCGAGGTCGAATGGCTGATCGCGCAGACCGACCGCGCGGCGTTCGGGTCCGAGCCCCTGACGACCGACCAGAAGGAGGCGCTGCGTGCGCTCGTCGCCGACTTCGGGCAGTCCGCGATCGACGAGCTCGCGGGGCTCGAGGCGACCACCCGCCACGACGTCAAGGCGGTCGAGTACTACGTCCGCGCTCGCCTCGCCGACCTCGGCCTCGACCGCATCGCCGAGCTGACCCACTTCGCGTGCACCAGCGAGGACATCAACAACCTGTCGTACGCGGTCACCGTCAAGGCCGCCGTCGGCGAGGTCTGGCTGCCGGCCTTCGACGCCGTGGTCGCCGCCCTGTCGGCCTGGGCCGTCGAGGCCCGTGACGTGCCGATGCTCGCCCACACCCACGGCCAGCCCGCGACGCCGACGACCGTCGGCAAGGAGTTCGCGGTCTTCGCCCACCGGCTGCAGCGCCTCCGCGCCCAGGTCGTGGGCACCGAGTACCTCGGCAAGTTCAGCGGCGCCACCGGCACCTTCTCGGCGCAGGTCGTCGCCGACCCGGGCCTCGACTGGCCCGAGGTGTCGCGCGCGTTCGTCGAGGACGCCCTCGGCCTCACCTGGAACCCGCTGACGACCCAGATCGAGTCGCACGACTGGCAGGCCGAGCTGTACTCGCGGGTCTCGCACGCGAACCGCGTGCTGCACAACCTCGCGACCGACGTCTGGTCGTACATCTCGATGGGCTACTTCACGCAGATCCCGCAGGCGGGCGCGACGGGCTCGTCGACGATGCCCCACAAGATCAACCCGATCCGCTTCGAGAACGCCGAGGCCAACCTCGAGCTGTCGAGCGCCCTGCTCGACTCGCTCGCCGCGACCCTCGTCACGTCGCGCCAGCAGCGCGACCTGACCGACTCGTCGACCCAGCGCAACATCGGCGTGGCCCTCGGCCACTCGATGCTCGCGCTCGACAACCTCCGCCGCGGCCTCGGCGAGATCGCGCTCGGCCACGAGTCGCTCGCCGCCGACCTCGACGCGAACTGGGAGGTGCTGGCCGAGGCCATCCAGACCGTCGTGCGGGCCGAGGTCGTCGCCGGCCGCTCGTCGATCGACGACCCCTACGCCCTGCTCAAGGAGCTGACCCGCGGCAAGCGCGTCGGCCAGGCCGAGCTCGTCGCCTTCGTCGAGGGCCTCGACATCGGCGACGAGGCGAAGGCCCGGCTCGTCGCGCTGACCCCCGCCGGCTACACCGGCATCGCGTCGCAGCTCGTCGACCGGCTGGCGTAGCCCGGCCGGCGCGACCCGCCGCACGCACGAGGACCCCGCACCGGCTCGGTGCGGGGTCCTCGTGCGTGCGGCGGCGGAAGGGCCGGGGCCGGGGCTAGTGGGCCCGGGGGCCGTCGCTCTCGTCGATCTCGTGGCGCTCGTCGTCGTTCGGCTTCGCGGCCAGCGCGAGCATGGCGATGACCACGAGCGCGACGATGAAGCCGATGCAGAGGAAGATCAGCGCGAGGTCGAGCTCGCGGGTCGTCATGAGCACGACGACGCCGACGAACACGGCGAAGACGGCGCTCAGGCCGAGGAACTCGGCGGGGCGGACGCGGTCGCGCCAGCTGGGATCGGTCATGACTGGGGTGCTCCGTCTGCGGTGGGGTCGGTGGCGGGGCCCGGCGCGGCGTCGGCGCCGGTCTGCCACTTGAGCGAGAGGCCGGCGATCACGAGGAAGACGCCGACCAGCGCCCCCCATGCTCCCAGCAGGCCGACCAGCACGGTCGACGAGGTGAGGACGCCCTCGATCTCCTCGATGCCGCCGAGCTGGCGCGAGTAGTCGGGCGGCACCACGAGGAAGGCCACGGCCAGCACGAGGGTCAGCGCGCCGACCGTCGTCCAGTCACGGGCCAGGGGCGAGCGACCGCGACGGCGGAGGCCCGCGACGAGCTCGAGCGCCCCGGTCACCACGGCGAAGGCGGTCACGACCGCGACGAGCACGGGCAGGCCGCCGCCGGAGAAGACGAGCGCCAGGGCGCCGGCCACGAGGCTCGCCACGCCCTGCACGACGCCGAGCGGTCGGCTCGACCGGTCGTCGAGGAGCCGCAGCGACCCGACGACGAGCACGAGCCCGCCGACGAGGGCGGCCACGCCGAAGCCGAGCAGGCCGACGCGGGCCGAGTGGTCGGGCGAGAAGGTGATGGCCACGCCGAGGGCGAGCAGGGGCACGGCCCGCAGCAGCGGCACCGGCCAGTAGCGGGCCGCCGAGCGGGAGGCGTGCGACGAGTCGCCGAGCGGGGCCCGGCGGGCGGGCCCGGACGACGCGGGGGCAGACGGCACTTCACTCTTCTCGACGGGGGACCGACCCAGTTTACGACCCGACGGCGGGGGCCGGGGCCCGGGGTCGTTCGCCGTCGAGGAGACGTCGGCCCCGCGACGGGCGGCGGGCGGTGCCGGGGAGCCGACCCGCGCCTCCGGGTCGACGCATGCCGGAACGGGCATGGAGGAGGTCCGATCTGCCCGGCGGTCTCCCAGGCCCCGCCCCTACTGTCGCTGCATCCGAGGGCGACTGCTCACGACACGCGGCTGGGAAGTCGACCATCGCGGGAGCTCAATGTCTGCCATCGCACCCTCGGCCGCACCGGCCGGGTTCCGCCCCACCGTCCCCGGTCGGGCCAGCAAGCCGACCAGCACGTACTCGACCCTCCTCGCCTCGGTGCGCGAGGCCGGGCTGCTGAGGCGTCGCACCGGCTTCTACGTCACCGTCTTCGTCGTGCTCGTGCTGTGCCTCGCCGGCGCCGGCACCGGGTTCGTGCTGCTCGGGTCGAGCTGGTTCCAGCTGCTGATCGCCGGCGCGCTCGGCATCATCCTCACGCAGTTCGCCTTCCTCACCCACGAGGCCGCGCACCGCCAGGTGTTCGACTCGGGCACGCGCAACGACAAGGTCGGCCGCGTGCTCGCCGCCGGCGTCGTCGGCATGAGCTACGCGTGGTGGATGTCGAAGCACACGCGTCACCACGCCAACCCGAACACCAAGGGCAAGGACCCGGACATCGCCTTCGACACGGTGTCGTTCCTCGAGGAGGACGCCGCGAAGCAGACCGGCCTCATGCGCCAGCTGACGCGTCGTCAGGGCTACCTCTTCTTCCCGCTGCTGCTCGGCGAGGGCGTCAACCTGCACGTGCACTCCTTCCGCGTGCTGCTGACGAAGGAGAAGGTCGAGGGCCGCGCGCTCGAGATCACCCTCATCGCCGTCCGCATGGCCGCGTACTTCGCCGTCGTCTTCGCGTTCCTGCCCGTCGGCATGGGCTTCGCCTTCATCGGCGTGCAGATGGCCGTCTTCGGCCTCTACATGGGCTCGTCGTTCGCCCCGAACCACAAGGGCATGCCGATCATCCCCGAGGGCGCCAAGGTCGACTTCCTCAGCAAGCAGGTGCTCACGTCGCGCAACATCACCGGTCGCTTCTCGACCGCGTTCATGGGCGGGCTGAACTTCCAGATCGAGCACCACCTCTTCCCGAGCATGGCCCGGCCGCACCTCCGCGCCGCGAGCCTGCTGGTCAAGGAGCACTGCGCCAAGCACGACATCCCCTACGCCGAGACGACCGCGGTCAAGTCGTACGGCATCGTCATCCGCTACCTCAACCGCGTCGGCCTCGCGGCGCGCGACCCCTTCGACTGCCCCGCGGCGGCGACCCTGCGTCCCCGCTAGCCGGTCCGCGCCGCCGCCCCGCGGCGCCGCACGACGACGGCCCCGGCCCGCTCAGGCGGACCGGGGCCGTCGTCGTCGGCGCGACCGGACGTCAGGCCGTCGGCCAGGCGGCGAGCTGCCAGCCCAGCCACGGGCTGAAGGCGAACGGCGTCGCCTCGACGGCCCGCGCGAGCGCCGCGTGGTCGGTCCAGGCCCACTCGGCGACCTCGTCGGGGGACGGGTCGGGCACGCCGACCGCCCGGGCGGTGAAGACCGGGCAGACCTCGTTCTCGACGATGCCGGAGGCGTCGGTCGCCCGGTACCGGAACTCCGGCAGGACGACGCGCACGTCGGTCACCTCGATCCCGAGCTCCTGCGACGCCCGGCGGTACACGGCCTGCTCCGGCGTCTCGCCGGGGGCGGGATGCCCGCAGAAGCTGTTGGTCCAGACGCCCGGCCACGTCTTCTTCGTCAGGGCGCGGCGCGTGACGAGCACCCGGTCGTGCTCGTCGACGACGTGGCAGCTGAAGGCCAGGTGCAGCGGCGTCGCGGTGGTGTGGACCGTCGCCTTGCGGGTGGTGCCGACCGGCTCGCCGGCGTCGTCGAGCAATACCACGAGCTCGTCGTGCACGCCGACCGGATCGGGGTCGAGCGACTGGGGAAGCGCCGAGATGTCGGTGGTCATGAGAGGTAGTCTGCCCTGGTGGACGGTGATCACCTGCGTGCGGGCACGCACGCGAGGCAAGAGCGTGTCGACGCCGTCCTCGACGCCTTCTTCACCCTGGCCAAGCGCCGGGCCGAGTCCGTGGGTCACCGGTACGTCGAGCTCTGGCAGGTGCTCGAGCGGAACACCAGCGGCGGCAAGCGGTTCCGCCCGCGCATGGTGCAGACCTCGTACGACGCCCTCGGCGGCACCGACGACGACGCGGTGGCCCGGGTCGGCGCGGCCTTCGAGCTGCTGCACACGGCGCTGATCGTCCACGACGACGTCATCGACCGCGACTTCTCGCGGCGCGGCATCCCCAACGTCTCCGGCAGCTACCGCGACACCGCGACCACGGCCGGCATCCCGACGCCGGCCGCCGAGCACCGCGGCATGTCGGCCGCCGTCATCGCGGGCGACCTGGCGCTGGCGGGCGCGAGCCGCCTTCTGCTCGACGTGGCGTGCGAGCACGACACCCGGGCGCGCCTCCTCGACATCCTCGACGAGGCGATCTTCGTCAGCGCAGGCGGCGAGATGGTCGACGTCGAGCTGTCGCTCTCGGCCGAGCTGCCCACGGTCGACGAGATCCTCGACATGGAGCGCGCGAAGACCGCGGTCTACTCGTTCGAGGCCCCGCTGCAGGCGGGCGCGGTGCTGGCCGGCGCCTCCGACGCCATGGTGCAGCTCGTCGGCGAGTTCGGGCGCGAGGTCGGCGTCGCCTACCAGGTCGTCGACGACCTGCTCGGGGTCTTCGGCACCCAGGAGGCCACCGGCAAGACGACGCTCGGCGACCTCCGCGAGGGCAAGCGCACGGTGCTCGTCGCGCACGCCGCCACGACCGACGAGTGGTTCGCGATCCGCCCCTTCGTCGGCAAGGCCGACCTCACCGAGGCCGAGGCCGAGCACGTCCGTGCGCGCCTCGAGTCGTGCGGCGCCCGCGCCTTCGCCGAGTCGCTCGTCGACCAGCACGCCCGGCGCGCGCTCGACCTGCTGAACGGCCCCGACGTGGGCGACCGGCTCCGCGAGGCGCTGTCCCCGGTCGTGCAGACCGTGTTGGAGAGGGCGCGATGACGGGCCTGTCCCTCTACGACGCGGTCGCCGACGAGACCGCGTCCGGGGTGATCCGCCGGTACTCGACCTCCTTCGGGCTGGCCTCGCGCCTCCTCGGCCCAGACATCCGTCAGCACGTCGAGAACGTCTACGCGCTCGTGCGGGTCGCCGACGAGATCGTCGACGGCCCGGCGGCCGAGGCGGGCCTCGACGACGCGGCGGCCCGGCGCTGCCTCGACGACTTCGAGGCCGAGACCGAGACCGCGATGCGGCAGGGCTTCAGCGCGAACCTCGTCGTCCACGCCTTCGCCCGCACGGCCCGCGAGACGGGATTCGGCGCCGAGCTCACGCGGCCGTTCTTCGCCTCGATGCGCGCCGACCTCGTGGCCAGCGAGCACGACGACGAGTCGTTCGACCGCTACGTCCACGGCTCGGCCGAGGTCGTCGGCCTCATGTGCCTGCGGGCGTTCCTCGTCGGACACGCGTACCCGCCGTCGACCGTCGCCGCCCTCGACGACGGGGCCCGGCGCCTCGGCGCGGCCTTCCAGAAGGTCAACTTCCTCCGCGACCTCGCGGCCGACTTCGAGCACCTGGGCCGCAGCTACTTCCCCGGGGTCGACGTGACGACCTTCGACGAGGCGACGAAGCGCCGCCTCGTCGACGACATCGACGACGACCTGCGGGTGGCGGGCGAGATCATCCCGGTGCTGCCCGCGACGTCGCGACGGGCCGTCGCGCTGGCCCACGGCCTCTTCGCGGAGCTCAACCGGCGGCTCGAGGCGACCCCCGCCTCCTCGCTGATCCGGGCCCGGGTCCGCGTGCCGAACCCGGTCAAGCTGCGCATCGCCGCCGGTGCCGCGATCGGGCGCATCGCGTCCGTGCCGGGCCCGACCACCGCCGAGCAGTCGACCTCGTCGGCCACGCCGGCCCCCTCGCCCTCCCTCCCGACCTCCCCGCCCCCGACCCTCGGAGCCGCATGAGCACCCCCTGGCTGAAGCGCACCACCGGCGCCACGACCGTCGAGCGGCACGGCCGACGCGTCGTCGTGGTCGGCGGCGGCATCTCCGGCCTCGCGTCGGCCGCGCTCCTCGCCCGCGAGGGCCACGAGGTCACCGTGCTCGAGAAGAACCCCGAGGTCGGCGGCCGCGCCGGCAGCTGGGCGAGCGAGGGCTTCCGCTTCGACCTCGGCCCGAGCTGGTACCTCATGCCCGAGGTGTTCGACCACTTCTTCCGGCTGATGGGCACGACGGCCGACGAGCAGCTCGACCTCGTGCCGCTCGACCCGGGCTACCGCGTGTACTTCGAGCCCGGCCCCGAGGCCGACGGCACCACCCCCGACCATGCGCCGATCGACGTGCCCCTCGGCCTCGAGCGCAACGTCGAGCTGTTCGAGAGCGTCGAGCCCGGCAGCGGCGACCGGATGCGCCGGTACCTCCGATCGGCCCGCGACACGTACGAGATGGCCAAGCAGCGCTTCCTCTACACCAGCTTCGAGAGCGTCTCGCCGCTGCTGCGCGGCGACGTCGTCGTGCGCCTGCCGAAGCTCGCCCGGCTCCTGCTGCAGGACCTCGACACGTTCGCCTCGAAGACGGTGACCGAGCCCCGGCTCAAGCAGATCCTCGACTACCCGGCGGTCTTCCTGGGGTCGTCGCCGTTCCGCACCCCGAGCATGTACCACCTGATGAGCACGCTCGACCTCGACGACGGCGTGCTCTACCCGCAGGGCGGGCTGACGACCGTCATCGAGCGGATCGCCGCCGTGGCGGAGGAGGCGGGGGTCGAGATCGTCACGGAGGCCTCGGTCACGCGCATCGTCACCACCGCCGGCGGTGTCGGCCCGGCCGGCTCGGCGTCGTCGCTCCGCGGCGCGCGCGCCCGGGCCACCGGGGTCGAGTGGACGGACGCGAGCGGCGCCGGGCACACGCTCGAGGCCGACGTCGTCGTCAGCGCGGCCGACCTGCACCACACCGAGACGCGGCTGCTGCCGACCTCCCTGCGCACCTACGACGCGGGGTACTGGTCGGGTCGCGACCCGGGCCCGAGCGCGCTGCTCGTCTACCTCGGGGTCGAGGGCGAGGTGCCCGAGCTCGAGCACCACACGTTGTTCTTCGCCCGCGACTGGCACGAGAACTTCGAGCGCATCTTCGGCGACGTGAAGCGCATCCCCGACCCGCCGTCGCTCTACGTCTGCAAGCCGAGCACGATCGACCGCTCGACGGCCCCCGACGGCCACACGAACCTCTTCGTGCTCGTGCCGCTGCCGGCCGACCCCTCGATCGGCCGCGGCGACGTCGACGGCGACGGCGACCCGCAGGTCGAGCGCCTCGCCGACCTCGTGATCGACCAGATCGCCGAGTGGGCCGGCGTGCCCGACCTCGCGTCGCGCGTCGTGCTGCGCCGCACCCGCGGGCCTCGCGACTTCGTCGACGACGTCAACGCGTGGAGCGGCAGCATGCTCGGCCCGGCCCACACCCTCGAGCAGAGCGCCATGTTCCGGGCGGGCAACACGTCCGAGCACGTGGCCGACCTCTTCTACGTCGGCGGCTCGTCGCGTCCCGGCATCGGGCTGCCCATGTGCCTGATCAGCGCCGAGGTGCTGCTCAAGAACATGCGCGGCGACACGAGCACCGAGCCGCTGCCCGAGCCCGCGACCGTGCCGGGCGCGCCGGCACGTGCCGAGGCCGGCGGCGGCGGCGCCTGATGGGCGTCCTCTACCTCGTCGCGCTCGGCGTCGCCCTGACCGGCATGGCCCTGCTCGACCGGCGCTTCGCCCTGTTCTTCTGGCGGGACGGCTGGCGCGCAGCGGTGACGCTGCTCGTGGGCGTGGTGTTCTTCCTCGTCTGGGACGTCGTCGGCATCGACGTCGGCATCTTCTTCCGCGGCGAGACCTCGTTCATGACCGGCGTCCAGCTCGCCCCCGAGCTGCCCCTCGAGGAGGTGTTCTTCCTCACGCTGCTGTGCTGGCTGACGATGAACCTCCTCTCCGGCGCGCGGCTCGCCCTCGAGCTCCTCGACGAGCGCCGTTCGGCACGCTCCGGCGGTGCCCGGGCGGGCTCCGGGGGCGGTGCCTCGTGACCTACTGGTCGATCAACGCCGTCTTCCTCGTGCTCGTGGCCGCGGCGGCCGGGGCGGCCCTGCTGCTGGCCTGGTCGCGTCGGCGGGCGAGCCGCGCCTCCTCGCCGGGTCGTCCGCTCGCCGAGCGTGTGCGCGCGGCGGCGCTGGCGACCGTCGTGCTGCTCGTGATGACGGCCGTCTTCGACAACGTCATGATCGGCGTCGGGCTCGTCGGCTACGACGAGGCGCGCATCAGCGGCGTGAAGATCGGCATCGCGCCCCTCGAGGACTTCGCCTACGCCGTCGCCGCCCTCGTGCTGCTGCCGAGCGTCTGGAGCCTGCTCGGCGGGCGGCG
>Ga0265797_10012364_pt1 | contig 10469 bp, 16 predicted proteins | sample P2T30metagenome_FD_192433 | JGI IMG/M metagenome (GOLD analysis project Ga0265797, IMG submission 192433) | Plant litter microbial communities from East Loma Ridge, Irvine, California - P2 T30 | ecosystem: Environmental > Terrestrial > Plant litter > Unclassified | place: USA: California... | reverse complement strand
GGGGTTGGTTGCGGTTCGGGTGGATCGTCGAAATCGGACGGGTCGTAATCGTGGCTCATGGGCGATTCTCATCAGCCAGCGACCAACCCTCGAATGCGGTGTGATCCTGCGGTCGATTGATCCGGGTCAGCAGCTCAGTAACGATGGCGGCGTATTGCTGATCTTTGACCGCTGCATCGATTAGGAGGCCACCCAGGATGATCTTGCGGCGGGTATCGAGACGGCGACCTTCCGCGGCCATTCTTGCGTTGAGATCAGCGAGTCGGACCCTGGCTTGTTCCAGATCCTTTTTGGCTTTGGCGATCCGTTCAGGGGAAGGTGCAGCCATCAACGCCTCGCATAGTTGAGTGGCCGCCATGCGACCACGACCACGGAAGGATATCGTACATCGCGTGGTGTTACCACCCTTGACGACAAAGGAGACAAGGGCGCACTTTAGCATTACTGCGTAATGCGTGCGGCAGGAGGTCCTGCACCCGTGTCGCGGAGCGACAATGGGGCTTCCGCCCCACACCCCGACCAGCGTCATGCCGCTGGACTACGTTTGAGAAGGCGCGCGCGGACGATGGCGATCTACCATCTTGCGGTAAAATCAGTGTCGCGTTCGACCGGGCGCAGCGCGGTTGCGGCTGCGGCGTATCGCTCGGGCGACAGACTTGAGAACGAGCGTGACGGAATCGTCCACGACTATCGCGGAAGAGGTGGCGTTGAAGCGACGTTTATCGTGACGCCGGAAGGCGCGGAGTGGGGGCAGGATCGGTCGGCGCTGTGGAATGCGGCCGAGGCAGCAGAGAAGCGCAAGGACGCCAAGACCGCGCGGGAATACGAGTTGGCATTACCGGCCGAACTAGACGCTGGCCAGCGCCGCACGCTGGTCGAAGCGTTCGCGCATGACCTGGTGCAGCGGTACGGGGTGGCGGTCGATGTCGCGATCCATGAGCCGCATGATTACGGGGACACCCGCAACCATCATGCCCATGTGCTGACCACCACCCGCGCTATCGGTCCCGACATGCTGGGGGCCAAGACCCGCCAGCTCGACGTGCGATCGACGGCTTCGGTCGAGGTCGAGGCGTTGCGCGAGAGTTGGGCAGGGATGGTCAACCACGCGCTCGAACGCGCGGGCCGGGATGAGCGGGTGGATCACCGCAGCTATGCGCGGCAGGGCGTCGGGATCGAGCCGACCGTAAAGCTGGGCCATGCGTCGGCCGCGCTCGAGCGCCGTGCGCAACGCGCGCGGCCGGCCGACGAGAAGCCCCAGGCAGTGACGGTGCGCGGCATGTTCAACGAGATGGTGCGCGAGAGCCGGCGTGCGCGCGAGTATATTGAGCGCGGCCGGGAGTGGCTGCGATCGGTAGGCGAGCGGATGCGATCGGGATCGGAGCTGGCGGCGCAGAGCTTTGCCGGCCTGGTGCAGGGCGCGGCGCGGGTGGCGCGTACCGAGCTGGACCGGGGCGGGGGTGCGGGGTTGGTGCCGGCGACCGGTGGCGATACCCCCGGTCGGGAGCGGACGCCGCCCACCATGCAGCCTACCGCGCAGGAGCGACAGGTGCAGGAAGCGCGCGACCGGATACAGGCGCAACGCGATCGAGAGCGCGACGACCTCGATCGAGGCGGTCGTGGGCGATAGCATCAGGCGGCGATCGTCGGTGGTCCGTAGAGACCGAGGATGATCGAGGGGGCCAGCGAGGGCGGCACGCCCTCGTCCCGCAGCATCGCGAACATGGCGTCCTCGTCGGCGGTTGGAATCATGCCCTCGATCACAAGATTGGCGCGAGAATCGTCGTCGTCCTCGCGCCACTGTGCGACTTCCTCGGGCGTACCGCGAACATAGTTCATGGTGCGTACCTGGGCGCGCAGCGCCTCCACGTCGATCACCGCCATTACGCGGCCTTGCGAGGGCGTCCGCCCTTAGCGCCGTTGGCGCGCGCCGCTGCCGCCTTGGCAGGGGAAGTTGCCTGACCCGCATGACGGGCCAGCTCGCGCGTCATCCAGGCGCGCGTACCAAACATGCCCGACACCAAGGCTGGCACATAGAGGTCGGCATCAAGGGCAGGCCAATGGAGATTGAATCCAAGGCCGTCGACCTCAATGCCGGCAAGCTGATCGTCAGTCGCGCCGTTCAGATCCTGTACGAGCTGGGCCGGGAAGGCATAGGCGCAGCCATTGGTCAGATCGATTGTCACGCGGCCGGTCTTGCAATCGTAGTGGGCTTCCGCCGCACGCACCGCGGTTTCCATCAATTCCTGTCCGCGAGCTTCCGCCGCATCGAATTGGACCTCAAGCTGGGGATCAGTTTTTTGAGCCATGAATCTTCTCCTGTTCCGCGAGAAATTGCGTCTGATGCTCTGTCGCTTGAGCCATCAGCCGGCGCATGTCAGCGCGCTTGATGCCGATGCTTTGGATCATTTCTGGCTTCCCGTCCGCACCGAGCAGATTGATTTTCGCCTGTCCCGCACCGGTAATGTGAACATGGGCAGGTTCATGATCCAGCGTGTAAATCACAAACCGAAAGCCGTGGGCGCGGTGGACGACAACCATTGCTTTAAATAACCCATCCGATGGGTTTTTCAACGGGTAGCTTGGAGGTGACGTAAGCGATCGAGGTCGGTAGGCGGACCATCCTTTTCGCGGGATGACGGCTCAATGCTCAAAAGTGAACTTATTCAGCGCGTCATTGCGCTGAACCCCGACCTTCCGGAACCGATGTGTCGGACCTTGGTAGAGGGTTTTTTTTCTAGCCTTACCAAACATCTTGTAGATGGTGGTGCCATCGAACTGCGCGGTTTTGGCCGGTTTTTTCTGACGCAGCATGCGGCGCGAACCGTTCGTAACCCTCGGACTGGCGAAACCCTTCCGAAGGAGCCGTTTGCGGCGGTACGGTTTCGGGCAAGCAAGTCGCTATGCGCTCGCCTGAATGCGAATTAGCGCAGCTCGCCTTCTACGATCGGTGGTTCACTCCAAGTGAGATCATCCGCATCTTCCTCGGGCAGAGCCTCGGCCTTACCCAATGCTCTCGCCAGCGTGATAGCCTGAGCTACGATCATATCGCATGCAGCGACACGTTCGGTTTCCAGGCAAGCATGTTTCCAACCATCGACAAATGACGCTTCCACCCCGTCTGCGATCAGGCCATCGGCAAGGCGCTTTACGGTAGCATCGAGAGCTTCTGACAGCGGTACGGGGTCAGCGATAGCACCAGCCACCGCGCCACTGGCATGAAGCATGAGCTTAAAACTAAGGTCTTGCCGGAGTTTCATGTGCTCATCGTCGGTCATATCGGGCTGCTTCCCTTCCGTAATCCGCATATGCACGGTCAGCCCTGAGGCGGTGGCAAGGTTCACAAGTGCTTCCAAAGACAGCCTTGCCAGTCTGCCTTGCAATACGTCGTCAAGGCGCGGGCGTGTGATGCCAAGCCTATTTGCCGCAGCGTCCTTTGGCAGTTTCCAAGAGCGTACGCGATCCTTGAGAACCGACAGCAATTCAGAGCGGGCTTTGATGCCAGCCGCTTCTGCCGGGCTGTCTGCTAGCGCATCAAAGACGTTGTTGAAGGTCGTAGGTGACGTATCGGTCATGGGGCGTATCGCTATGCGGCCTTGAGCATGAAATCGACGTGGACGGCATCGTAAGGGAAGACGACGCCATTTTCAGCCCGATCAAGGACGCCGGCGTTGATGAGAGCCAGCACGTCGCCATGCACGGCTTTTACGTCCCGGCCGAGCCGGCGCGCGACTTCGCGAATAGCGAGAGGGCCCTGACCGGTCATCGCCTGGATAATGTCCCAGCGCTTCGGGCTAATGGTTTTCCAAAGCAGATCGATTGATGCGAAAGAGATGCGCTGACCCTGTGGTTCGCCACGAAAGGCAGCAGCCAGCCGCTCTTTTGCTTCGTCGATCGAGGACACACCGAGCGTTACTGTGTTCATTTTCCTGCCCTCCAGCTTGCTACGTCAGACCAAAAATCGGTTATCAGCGCGTCGATGCCTTGGAATGGGTAATCGACCTCGATCGCGCCCAGGTGCTTGTGATCGCCTTTACCCGCCTCGTTGTCGTACCGCATGACACATACTCCGGCATCCACCAGCGCCAGGCGGTATTTGAAGCTATGCGCGCTGCCTGGAACAGGAGCAGGCAGTTGCCAAACCACCAGCTCTACGAACGTAGTTTCGGAAAGCCCGATCCGCTCGCGCAGGCGTAATTCAGCTTTCATGTTGGAGTTTATGCCAACAGTGCCATCCGTTGTCAACTGCTCCAACAGTCCGGTGAGACCATTGCGGGCGGAAGGCCGGACAGTCAAAACATCGTGATGACCGAGAACGAACAACAGCTACTCGCCGCACTTGCCTGGATGTGTGAGCAGTATCTCAGCGATGGCACGGGCACGCTCGATCACTTGTGCATGAGCGCGGGTGAAGAGGCCGTCGAATTGCTTGCCGCATATGGTCTGGTTGATCCGTCAGGCAGAGGCGGCGCATGGACCTCGGCAGGCAAAGCACTGTTAGCCTCAGCCTGATGAGCGGGAAACGTGGCTGAAAGCGTCTTTACCGGGCCGTTGCGAAAGGGGTCCTTTTCGCAACGAGCTCTGAATTTTACCGTTTGATGATCTAACAGCTTCGGGGAGACGATGCGGTTATCAAACATCAAGGCAGCTCTGCGCCGAGTATCACGGCCACGGAGGTAGCGCGCTACCTGAGCGCCTCCCAATCTCGACTCTATTAAATTGCCCATTTAAGTCGGCTCAAAGATAGATGCCGCAACGAAGGAAGTAATTGTGCCCATCCAACTGCCGGATACTGTCGGTGAGGGCCGGTCTTGGAAGCCGTTAGCGTTCTTAGGGGCAACCCTCGTACCCGCCTTCTTCGCCGGCGTTTTCGCATTAATCCCCAACCTGTTCGAGCGCTTTGCGTCTCCGGATAGTAAAATCAGCTATTCGACTATCGTCAGTCCGCCGATCCGAACGGGCACCGACTTCTCTCGAATCTTTTCGGTTGCCGTTCTGAACGAGGGGAGCTTGAAAGTCACGAACGTCGATGCAACCGTTGCAATACCAGTGGGAAGCATTCAAACCGCGTCACTTGATCAGAGCGCTGGTGATCGCCCGCAGGTATCCACCTTAAATGGTGGCGTACGTCTGACAGTAAGGTCAATGTTTCCAAAAGAGAAAGTTAGCATAACGGTTCTTGTAGCGTCTCCCTCTGCCACATCGGTACCAACCGTTTCTGTTCGAAGTGATCAGGTCTTAGGCAATGTATCTGAACCATCAGCTAATTCATCATCTGATTTGCCAAAATGGTTTTTCCTTTTTCCAGCATTTGGGGCAGCTTTAGCAGCACCGCTTCTTTTTTTCACATCTAAGCGGGCTAGGCAGCAGTTAACTGGTGGAATATCACGGGAAGACACTATTTCCGTTATTATTACTTACCTTGATATTCCCGCTCTCAACCCGTTGTCCCTTGTAAATCATGATATGTCGTTTGCTCGGTTAGCTGATCTGATTTTTAGGATTGCGCAAAACGACGCGAGCATGTCAGCCAAATGTGTTTTGGCCTTAAAGTCACTACTCATTGTACCTATGAATTCAGACTCACGGGAAATAGTTGTAAGTTACTTGGAAGATCTAGGTATACCATTAGATGAAAATGGGGAAAAGCGCTCGTCCCTGCTAAGGCAATCAATCAAAAACCACGCTCAACTCAGAGCTGTCATAAAGGCAGTATTCGACGGTTCAGAGGTCTTCTAGTGTAATGGTGTGATCCTTCGCCAAATCTAAGCAGTCCGATTGCGCCTAACGAATGGCTGCTTTCGAGGCTCACGAATCGCCAACCTTGGCGGCCTACAATCGGCGTTTTCTGCCATTGCCTCCGTTTCGAAAGGGTTCCCTTTTGCGAAGAGAGCTATCACCGGAATTTGGCCAATGAGCCGAGGGCATCTATATCGCGCTCCTCGTACAGATAGGCTGATTGGGTGACCCGTTGACTCTCTGAATTGAGCAACTTATTTCCGGGCTGTTGCTGCTGGGTTGCGAGCAGATGCTCGTCGATCTTCATGGCAGAGACACAGCAAAGAGGAATAAGCTATGACGCAACGTCATCGCAATGACGAGTCGTACACCCTTCACTACGACGTCATTCGCAATCTTACATCGCCAGCGGAAAAATCGAACGGGGTTCAGACCTGGTTCGCTAATTTGAGCGCGCGCGAGGTTCTCGGCATCGACACTCGCGATAATCTGCGATCTTATATTGCAGAACATGCGGGATCAAAGCGCAATGCCGTTCATAAGCAGATCGAAAAGACTATCCTCGAGCTCCCGGATCGGTTCATCAATCGCAATTCGGGCGTGACGATCACGTGCACGAACTGCGTCGTAGATGATACGCGGAAGGTAGCGAAGCTTACCGATGCAAGCATCATCAACGGTGCGCAGACGCAAGGCGAATTACGTAGGTTTTTCTCTGCATTGGAGGAAGACGAAAGCCTCGATTTCCAGGTCCGTGCGGAGATCATCATGGATCCCTCGCATGAATCAATTGTGGAAATTGCGATTGCCCGGAACACCGCCACGTCGGTCCGCAGCGTGTCGCAGGCGGGCGCTCGCGGCTATCTTAACGCTCTGAAGAACTCGATCGAAGCGGCTTTGCCCGGCGAAACGCTGCAGCTCAGTGAAACAGACACTGTCGGGCTCAACACCCAGAGCGTTCTACAGTACGCGCGTCTGCTGATGCCCAACAAGATTCTGGACGACAAGGCTCCGTCGCGAAACTTCGCCTACAAGCAAGGCGGCAAGTGCCTTACTGATTTCAGCACTTGGGCTCACAACCAGAACGCTGACGAGACCGCACGTTCCCTTCATGATTTCGTGGTAGACATCGCGCCGATCGCCGTCCGCGAATATCGCCGCTGGGAGGCGCATGATGGATGGAACGGCCATCGCCTTCACGAACGAGGACGGTATGGAGACAAGCCGGTTGGTGGCCGGCCAGTTCGACGTGATGCCAAGTCTGGAAAGGTGATCTGGGTTGCGCCGGGCATTATGTTCCCGCTGATGTCAGCCCTTTCGGCGTTCGTTGTGCAGCAGGATGGTCGATGGGTAATGAACGCTCCCGACCTTTTTAAGGAAGATGAGCTTATCCGGCGCGCTGTTCAGCAGTTCCGGGCGCTAGATCGTGAGGTAACAGTTATGGGGCGTTCGGAAGCTGCCTATGACGCACTCAGTATTTATACCGAGACAATTGCGAGCGTCATCGCGTCGGCTTGACGGTCAAATGATGCTCTGCCGCGGAGCGGGAATACTCGCCCGATCTGTCGGCAGACATCTGCCTATGCGACCGTCAGAACGAGCCCGATCCAGGGTATCTAGTGCGTTCGAATGATTATTACGCACCTTCTGACTCCCAGAAAGCATGAGAGGGCGGAGGGTTATCTCTACCGAGGAATGGCCGCTTACCACCACAACCATTCAGCCCTTCCTTTGATGCAGCCGCGATATCGTCGCCTGATCGACACCAAATAGGGCTGCAACGGTTCGCTGTGTATCGCCAGCGGCGAGCCGTTGTAGCGCTTCAACCTGCTGGTGAGGAGTAAGGGCAGCATGCCGGCCAAACTTCACGCCACGTGCCTTGGCCTGCACCCTGCCGGCGGCGGTGCGTTCCGTAATACGATGGCGCTCATAGCTCGCGGCTACACCCAGCACGGCAATAATAACCTCCGCAAACTGGGAAGTAGTGTCCACCATCGGCTCTGCGATCGAGCGGAAGCCAGCACCAGCCTCCTTCACCGCGTACAGGATATTCAACAAATCACGGGTATTGCGAGCAAGGCGATCGGTGGACGTCACCATCAGCACGTCACCGGCATCTAGCGCGCCGATCGCGCGCTTGAGCTGGAGGCGTTCAGCTGTCGCAGCGCTGGTCTTCTCGCGGTAGATCTTAGTGCATCCCGCCTCGTCAAGCTGGGCGAGCTGCTGTGCCAGGTCCTGACCGGTCGATGAGACGCGTGCGTAGCCATAAATCATGCCAGCAATGTGCATCGGATTTATGCATCACGGAAGTGCCCGATTTTATGCAGTTTTTTATGTGATGCAAAACTTGTGATTTTTGCATCGCTTTGGCGATTGGCATGCCAGCTCGCTCTTTGCTGGCAAGGTCGTAAGCTACGCGGGTCAGGGAGTCGCAGATGAAGAACAAGGCATCAGTATGTACCCGGGTAATTTCGGGTGTCGCGATAGCAGCCGCAGCGATCAGCGCTCATGCGCAGTTCGTCCCGCCCGATGGATACAGTGGGGGCGGGTCACGACCAGGTGTCGCGGTGCCCTCAGACCCCAATGCACCGTCATTAACCCGCATCCCTGATACGGCGTTATGGAGCCTGATCCACGTCGATCCACTCTACATGCGTGGCTCGGCTGTGGGCCATGCCAAGGTTGTTGGCGCATTTGCGATAGCCGAAACGAGCAAAGCACATGTCGTTGCGGCATGGTCGCCCGGTTTTTTGCCAGTCACCCTCTCATTGAGCGACGGTCGCTGCTACGTACTTGAAGCCGATTATGAGGGGGGTACGCTCTCCAACGGCCGGTTGAGCAAATCGGGATGCGATGGACAGCGGAAGTCCGATGAACCGTCCCTTCCGCTGCCTCCTCCCGGCCGCTCACTACGCTTTATCGGGACAGCATGGGGCTACGGCGCGTGGGCCGATGATCGGGCAAGGACCACCATTATTACAGCGCCGGGAGCAACGACCTTCCAGCCTCTCTTTACGGCTCAAATGACGTCCACCGCCATCATGGCGATGAACAGCCCTGACTCGCCGGGCGGGAATGTGACGTTGGTTGGCAAAATCAAAGGTCAGCTGACAGTCGTCACGCTAGAGGTCGAGTACTAACCTTGATGCAAAACTTTTGATTTTTGCATCAGGGAATGGCCGGTTTGGGAGGAAAGCGGTCAGGCCGCGTTGGGTGAAACCCGACCCATAGCGACATTTTACCGTCCCGCCGCAGGTTTGCGCGTTCGTTGGATAAGTGCTGCAACCGCGCACAGCAGCCAGAAGATGCCCACCAGTAGCATGACAGGGTTTGGCGCTGGGTTATCCCACCACAGCCACACATGGCTGCCGCCAATCAGGGCAGATAGCCAAATTGAAACAGCGTACCGATCGGTGTGGTGTGCCCGCATGCGGCCGTTCTACAGCCGATGGGAAAGGACGCAAATAAGTGATCAGGAATGACGGTTAGGGAAAAAAAGCGGACCGACCGCTTTCGGGAAGACGCACTAGAATACGGTCACCGTGCATTGCCGCCTTGTGAGCAGCCACGTCTGATACGAGCGTTTGGAGCTTTAACCCCTTCGCTTCTGATACGAAGATGAAGCACGCCAGCCAGCAAGGGTCTACCTACCAAAACTGTCCGAGAAACGCTGAAGCCGGGGCCAATTTGACACGACAGTGCGTTGTGTCAGGATGTTACTGATCAAGCTCACGATGATAATAACTGGAGGAATTCATGCTTTCCATCCTGGTTGCCGCTGCCGCTGCATTGAGCGCGCCCACTGCCTTACCGAATCGGGGCGTAGATGCGCCTCGTCCGAATGTATGGGATGGCATCATCTACATGCCAACGCCGATCACTGTTTCAGCGGACACGACGCACCGCACCCGCCTAGCGGCACTTCGTACCGAAGCGCTAAAGCTGCAAGCCATCGACGGTGGAACCCTGACCCCCGAACATCACGCTCAGTTGCAGACCAAGCTAGATCGGATCCAGCTTCGTTATGCAGAAATGCGTCGCCGGGCAGACTTGTTTTCCGTCGATGCAAACGGCCACTCGCAATACACTGCCCATACCCGCCCATCGGTCGTGTTCGCCCCCAACCTGCGCCGGACCACCTCCGTAGGCAATTAGGGGCTAACTGAACGAAGGACTGCTTTTAGTTGGGATGAAAAGTATGGCGACACCGCTGCGAGCGGCAATCTCGGCTGTGTAACTGGCACCGTTAGCCAGAGCTCATTGAGCGATGCCGCGACGCCAGTAGAACATCAATGCTGACAGGGAGGCTAATCCCAAGACTGAACCGAGGGCACGGAACTGGAGGATGTTCTCGGGTTCTGCCGTAGAATGCCCCCCGAAACTGCCGAGAGCAAAACCAATAGCAAGAAATAGCCCAGCTACGCGAGCATGGGTCTGGTGCCCCAGCCACCCTACGACAGCCCACCCCAGAAGCCCGTAAATTAGGACGTTCGCGCAAACTGTAGCGACAGCGGGCATGCGGGATGTTTCCTCAGATAGTTGGCATCATCGTAATGAACGGATGTCCGCTTGCAAGACCGCAAGTTGCCCACCGGAACGTCCGGGAGTGGGCGTTCCTGACGTTGCAAAAGGGACCCCTTTTGCGACGTCACTCATCAGGGCGGCCGAATAGGCGACCGAAAAACCCTCGCTTGGATTCCGTTGGTCCTGGTCCGGCCAGCAAGCCGATC
>Ga0265797_10012362_pt1 | contig 10470 bp, 9 predicted proteins | sample P2T30metagenome_FD_192433 | JGI IMG/M metagenome (GOLD analysis project Ga0265797, IMG submission 192433) | Plant litter microbial communities from East Loma Ridge, Irvine, California - P2 T30 | ecosystem: Environmental > Terrestrial > Plant litter > Unclassified | place: USA: California... | reverse complement strand
GCTGCCCAGGTTGGCGGCGCCGAGACCGATCAGCTCGCGGTTGCTGTGCAGCTTCTCGGCGCGTTTCAGGGCCAGGGCCTGGGCCCCGGACATGCTGATCAGGAACACCATGAAGCCGATCAGCAGGGCCGGCTGCAGCAGCGCCTGCCAATGTGCGTGCGACACGCCGAAAGTGAACAGCGGCAGCCCGGCCGGCACCGCGCCAGTCGTGTGCACGCCGCGCGCCTGCAGATCGAGCAGCGGCACCAGCGCGGTGGCGCCGAGCACCACCACCATCGGCGCGAGCTTGGCGCCGATGTCGGCGCCGGCCGCCGGCACCCCGAACCGGCGCAGCAGCGGCGCCAGGTGGCTGCGCGCGAACAGCAGCAGGATCAGGGAACCGATGCCGAGCAGCGCGCTGGGCAGGTGGAGGTCCGGCAGCCTGGCGCCGAGCAGGACCGGCAGCTGGCCGAGGGCAATCACGACCGAGGAGCCGATGGTGAAGCCGCTCATCACCGGGCGCGAGAAGAAGTTGGCCATGAAGCCGATGCGCAGCAGCCCGCACAGCAGCAGCACCACGCCGGCGATCAGGGCCAGCTGGGCGGCCAGCATCGTGTACAGGGGGCTGCCGGCCGCGGCCAGCGGCGCCAGGCTGGAGGCCGTCATCAGCGAGATGATCGCCATCGGCCCGACCGACTGCGTGCTGCTGGTGCCGAACAGCGCGTACAGGGCCGGCGGCACGATGCTGGCGTAGATGCCGACCACCGGCGGCAAGCCCGCCACCAGCGCGTAGGCCATGCCCTGCGGGATCATCATCATCGCCACCACGATGCCGGCGCTGATGTCGCCCGGCAGCATGGCGCGCTGGTAGTGCTTCAACCAGTGCAGCATTGTGTTTCCGTTTTTAAAATCGTGTTGTGGTTGGGTGGGCGCCCGCATTCAGGTCGAAATAGCGACCGTACGGTGGGCACCCTGTGCCCACGCGGAAGCATGCGTTCCGGCTGCTCTATTGGAGACGGGATCACCGATCATCCGTCAACGCTCGATCGAGCGTCATGTTAGCGCGTCGTTCCGCGTGGGCACGGAGTGCCCACCGTACGGTCGCCACCCGGGTGAACGCGCGGGCCGACACCGGTCACGCCGTCATTGCATCGCCAGCTCGACGCAATTACGCCCCGCCCGCTTGGCCCTGGCCAGCGCGGCGTTCACGCGCACCGTCAGCGAGTCCGCGCTTTCCTGGTCGCCGAGCTGGGCCACGCCGAGGCTGACGGTCACCTGGTCGCAGCCGGGGATCAGGGTCGAGGCGATCGCCATGCGCAGTTTCTCGGCCATCTTGAGGCCGTCGATGGCGCTGGTGTGCGGCGCGATCACCTGGAAATCCTCGCCGCCCGAGCGCACCACGATGTCGCTCGAACGCACCAGCTTTTGCGCCGCTTCGGCCACCGTGCGCAGGGCGATGTCGCCCACCGGGTGGCCGTAGCGGTCGTTGACTTCCTTGAAGCGGTCGATGTCGAAGGCGATCAGCGCCAGCGGCAGGCGGTAGCGCCGGGCGCGTTTGATTTCCGCTTCCAGCAGGGTTTCGCCGTGGCGCCGATTCGCCACCCCAGTTAGCGCGTCGACCGTCGAGATATGGGTCAGGCGCGCCAGCAGTTCCTCGCTCTCGCGCCCCATGTCGGCCAGGCGCAGGCCGACCGCCGCCAGCGCCGCCACATCTTCCAGCGCCGCCAGCGCGTCCTGGCTGAAGCGGCGGGGAGCGTCGAACAGCAGGCACAGCGACCCACGCGCGCCGCCCGGCCCACCGGCCGGAATCGGCAAGCCCAGCACCATCTCGACGCCATGCGCGCGCAGCGCCGCAGTGAGTTCCGGCTCGCCCGACTTGTCCGGCGCATCCAGCAGCGCCAGGGAGTTGGTGGCAGCCGCCAGCAGGCCCGGGAAGGCATGGCGCAGCGGCGACTGCAGCAGGCGCTCGCCGCGGCCCAGCACGCGCGCCAGATTGAGTTCGCGATTCGGTTCACGGTGCATACCGTGCTGGGCCTGCAGCTGCAAATCGCCGCCCGGATGCACGCAGAACAGGGCCGCGTGCACCACGCCGGACCAGCTGCACAGCGCCTCGCACAGGCGTTCGGCCAGCGCGGCCAGGTCTTCACCTTCGCCCAGGGCCGCCTGCACGCGGGTGCGCAGCGCGGCCAGTTCCGCGAGTTCGGTCTCGCGCGGCGTCGGCGTCGGCGCCTGTACCTGCGCCTGTGCCGGGCCGGTGGCTAGCGCTTCGTCCAGGGCCGCCTCCAGGCTGTCCTGCGCCAGCGGGGTGATGGCGTAGGCGAGCGGGCCATGCGCCATCAGCGCCGGCAGCCAGCGCGCGTTCGAGAACGGGCACAGGACCAACACCGGGGCGCCGGCGCGGAACGCGACCAACTGCGCCAGGCCCGCCAGGTCGAGATCCGGATCGAAGCGTTCGAGGTCGATCACCAGCAGGTCGACCGGCCCGCGCCCCAGCACCTCGAGCGCGGCCTCGGCGCCGTCGGCCAGCGCCAGGCTGGCGAAGCGGCTGCCGGCTTCGGCCTGGAACTGCGCGCGCCGCGGTGCGGCCGGGTTGACGAACAACCCGGTACGTTGGCCTTGCGGCTCGGCCTGCTGAGGCATGTTTTTCTCCTTGTCATGCATATTCGTTACGCCATGCAACTCTACGCCGTGAATTTTGACATATTCGCATACCATCGAACAGGACGTTCGCCCTTGTGTGTGGAACCGCACCGTCGCGCTGGCCGCGTGCGGCCGATACTGGCCCGGTCAAGAACCCGTTTTCAAAGGAAGCGCAATGGCCAACCAGGACGATGTAGCAAACCACCAGAAGGCAATCCAGAACCGCCAGGACCAGCTCGACGCCAGCAAGAAAGACGACGAGGGCAGCAAGCCCGTGCAGATCGGCGCCGAGCAGCCGGTGCCGCCGATGCCCGAGCAGCACCTGGCGAAACCCGGCCTGGAAGCGCAGATGGCCGTCAAGCCGCGCTTCATGGCCGAGCACTACAAAGGCAGCGGCAAGCTCGAAGGCCAGGTGGCGATCGTCACCGGCGGCGACTCCGGCATCGGCCGCGCGGTGGCCGTGCTGTTCGCGCGCGAAGGCGCCGACGTCGCCGTGCTCTACCTGAATGAACACGAGGACGCCGCCGAGACCCAGCGCTGCATCGAGGCCGAAGGCCGCCGCTGCGTCACCATCGCCGGCGACGTCAAGGACATGGAATTCTGCCAGCAGGCGGTCGACGCCGTGGTGGCCGAGTGGGGCCGCCTGGACGTGCTGGTGAACAACGCCGCCTTCCAGGAACACGCCAGCAGCCTGCTCGACATCACCGAGGAACGCTTCGACGAAACCATGCGCACCAATATCTACGGCTACTTCCACATGGCCAAGGCCGCCCTGCCCTACATGAAGCGCGGCGCCGCCATTGTGAATACCGGCTCCGTCACCGGCCTGAAGGGCTCGAAGCTGCTGCTCGACTATTCCTCGACCAAGGGCGCGATCCACGCCTTTACCATGTCGCTGGCCGCCAACCTGCTGGACAAGGGCATCCGCGTGAACTGCGTGGCGCCGGGCCCGGTGTGGACGCCGCTGAACCCGGCCGACCAGTCGCCGGACAAGATCGTCCACTTCGGCGAGAGCACCACCTATGGCCGCGCGGCCCAGCCCGAGGAACTCTCGCCGGCCTACGTGTTCCTTGCCTCGAACGCCTGTTCGAGCTACATCACGGGCATCGTGCTGCCGGTGACCGGCAGCGTCGGCGAATAAGGAGACGACATATGGCACGCAGCATGTGGAAGGGCGCGATCAGCTTTGGGCTGGTCCACATTCCGGTCGAAATGTATCCTGCGGTGAGCAGCAATTCGCTCGACCTTTCCATGCTCGACCGCCGCGACTTCGCCCCGATCGGCTTCAAGCGCTACAACAAGAACACCGGCAAGGAAGTGTCCTGGGACGACATCGTCAAGGGCTACGAGTACGAATCCGGCGAGTACGTGGTGCTGTCCGACGAAGACCTGCGCCGCGCCAATCCGGAAGCGACCCAGACCATCGACATCCTGGCGTTCGTGGATGCCGAGGACGTGCCGCTGCTGTACTACGACCACCCCTACTACCTCGCCCCCGGCAAGGGCGGCGACAAGGTGTATGCGCTGCTGCGCGAAACGCTGAAGGAAGTCGGCAAGATCGGCATCGCCAACGTCGTCATCCGCGTCAAGCAGCACCTGGCGGCGCTGGTGTGCGTCGGCGACACCATCGTCCTCAACACCCTGCGCTACCCGGACGAGATCCGCGAGACCGACGAGCTCAAGATCCCGTCGCCGAAAGCCAAGGCCGCCACCATCAGCGCCAAGGAACTCAAGATGGCGATGGCCCTGGTCGAAGGCATGAGCGAGGACTGGAAGCCGAACCAGTACCACGACACCTACCGCGAGGACGTGCTGGCCCTGGTGCAGAAGAAGATCAAGGCCAAGCAGACCAAGACCATCACCATGCCCGACCCGGACGAGAAGCCGGCCAAGACCACCAACGTCATCGACCTGGTGTCGCTGCTCCAGGCCAGCCTGGGCAAGAAACCGGGCAAGGCGGTGCTGGATGACGATGACGACGACGAACCGCCACCGCCGAAACGGGCGCGCAAGCCGTCCGAGGACGACGACGAGGACGAAGCCCCGCCGCCACGCCGCCGGACGGCCGCAAGCTCGCGCGAGCACGTCGCCGCAAAGGCTGCGCCGAAGCGCGCCGCCGCCAAGCCGGCGGCCAAGAAGGCAGCGGCGCCGGCGAAGAAAGCCGTCGCCGCCAAAAAAACCAGCACGGCAGCCGCCCCGGCACGCCGCAAGAAGGCGGCGTGACGGCGTATGGATGAATTCATCGACTTCCTCCAGTGGCCCGCGATGGCGGTGAGCCTGTACGCCGCCTTCCTGATCGGCTCGCAACGCGCCGGACGCCGGGTGTTCGGCTTCTGGATGTTCATCCTCAGCAACCTGCTGTGGATCGTCTGGGGCGTGCACGACGGCGCCTGGGCGCTGATCGCCTTGCAGGTGGCGCTGATGGCCATGAACATCCGCGGCATCTGGAAGAACGACAAGGGCAATACCAATGACCGCCTGCAGGCCGGCGCCGGCAACACGCCGGGCTGACCGGGGCAGCATTTTTCACGCGGCACTGCCGCTCACCCACTGAAGCTCACTCGAGGAGCTCACTCAAGGAGAATTATTATGCGCAAGATGATCATGATGGCGATTGCCGGCTTTATCTGGAAAAAGATCCAGACCCGTATGAACCGCCAGGGCAGCGCCCCTGTGCGCCGTTACTGATGGCAAAGGAGCCGGGGCTGCAAGCAGCCTCGGATTCCCTATCGAAATGGAACGATCATTAGGCAATATCTATCGAGACAATCAAATCAATCAAATTTATCTTTTACTCAGCAGTAATTAGAATCTCCCTCATCAAATAACGCAATGTTGAAGAGGAGATCGCATGAACCGCCCCCGCCTGACCACCGCCTCCGGCATCCCTGTTGCAGACAACCAGAACTCGCTGAGCGCAGGATCGCGCGGCCCGCTGTTGCTGCAGGACTTCCACTTGATCGAGAAACTCCAGCACTTCAACCGCGAGCGCATTCCCGAGCGCGTGGTGCACGCCAAGGGCTCGGGCGCCTACGGCACTTTCACGGTCACCCACGACATCACCGCCTTCACCAAGGCGAAACTGTTCGCCGAAGTCGGCAAGCAGACCGAGACCTTCCTGCGCTTCTCGACCGTCGGCGGCGAGAAAGGCAGCGCCGACACCGAGCGCGATCCGCGCGGCTTTGCCCTGCGCTTCTATACCGAGGAAGGCAACTGGGACCTGGTCGGCAACAACACGCCGGTGTTCTTCCTCAAGGACCCGATCAAGTTCCCCGACTTCATCCACACCCAGAAGCGCCAGCCCGACAGCAACCTGAAGTCGGCCAACATGATGTTCGACTTCTGGAGCCAGGCGCCGGAAAGCCTGCACCAGGTGACGATCCTGTTCTCCAGCCGCGGCACCCCGGACGGCTACCGCCACATGGACGGCTTCGGCAGCCACACCTACAGCCTGATCAACGAGAACGGCGAGCGCACCTACGTGAAATGGCACTTCAAGACGCGCCAGGGCATCAGGAACCTCAGCAATGCCGAGGCCGTGCGCCTGGCCGGCTCCGACCCCGACCATGCGCAGCGCGATTTGTTCGACGCGATTGCCGCCGGCGACTATCCGCAGTGGGACGTGAAGGTGCAGCTGGCCACCCAGGAACAGCTCGACGACTGGGAAGCGCGCACCGGCTGGAACCCCTTCGATTTGACCAAGGTGTGGCCGCACGGCGACTTCCCGCTGCTGCCGGTGGGCGTGCTGGAACTCAACCGCAACCCGCGCAACTACCACGCCGAGGTCGAGCAGGCCGCCTTCTCGCCGGCCAACGTGCCGCCGGGCATGGGCTACTCGCCGGACAAGATGCTGCAGGGCCGCCTGTTCGCCTACCACGACGCCCAGCTCTACCGCGTCGGCACCAACCACCAGCACCTGCCGGTGAACGCGCCGCGCTGCCCCTTCCACAACCAGCAGCGCGACGGTGCGATGGCGATTGCCGACGTCGGCGCCGCCCCGATCTATGATCCGATCGACGCGGTCGGCAAGGGGGCGCTCGGCATGGGCCATGGCGAACATGCGCTGCCGCTGTACGGCAACGCCGGCCGCTTCGACTTCCGCGGCCAGGAAGACGACACCACCCAGCCGGGCAATCTGTTTCGCCTGATGAGCGCCGAGGAACAGCAGAATTTGTTCGACAACCTGGCAGGTCCGCTGAGCCAGGTCACCGACGAGATCCTGACGCGCCAGTTGGCCCAGTTCGACCGCGCCGACCCGGCTTACGGCCGGGGGGTGCGCGCCGCCCTCAAGGCACGCGGCCGCAACGTCGCCTGACCGGCAGCGGCCAGTTGAGTCGAGGCGCCCTGTGGGGCGCCTCTTTTCATTTCCGTTCAACGCCTTGCCAGCGGCACCGACGTCACCGTGATCCGGGCCAGGCCCGTCTCCGGCACATAGCTCATCAACATGTCTTCACCGGCGGGACCGCGGTTGAATTCCATCGTCACCTTGCTGTCGGCCGACACGAACTGGTAGGGCTTGACGGCATACAGCCGCAGCGTCGTGTCGTGGTCGATGGTGGCGACGATGTAGCGCAGTTCGGTATGCACCTTCAGGTAACTGCCGTTCGACAAGCCATAGGCTCCGGTGATCTGCCGCGCCTGGTCGTCGCGGATACGCAGCGGCTTGACCGGCGCCGTGACCTGCACCGATGAGATCGCGTCGCCTGGGCCTGGCGCAGCGCCAGGCGTCTGCGCATGTGCGCCTGCCGCCGCCGCAAACAGGGATGCGCTTGCCATGAACAGTGAAAGTCGCATGATGGCTCCTCCTTGGGCCGGGTGTGCTTGTCCGGGCAGGATTGCGCGGGTACGCCACGCGGCCAACTCAGTCTAGGGCCGCCCTATCCGATGGCAAGCGCGGCGGAGCGCAGCATCACCAAACAATCTCGATTGGCTTGCGCTCGGATCGATGTGGCATAAGGACGGCAGCCGCTGCCACGTCGCAAGCACCCTCAGCGCATTGCCTGAATGCAAAACCGGGGCTACACTCGTCTTTTTACCGACGAGTCACCTGCAAGATGCGCGCCGCCAAACCGATCCGTTATGCTGGACGAATCACGACATGGAAAGATGAACAGGGCTTCGGCTTCATCACGCCGAACGGCGGCGGTGCGGCCGTGTTCGTGCACATCAGCGCGTTCGGCGGTACCGGCGCCCGCCCGGCCTGCGACGACATCGTGACCTACCACCTGGGCACGAATGAAAAAGGCCAGCCGCGGGCTCACGGCGTGGCGTTTGCCGCCGCAGGCAATGCGAGCAGCCGCCCGCGCCAGGCATCGGCGCCGCAGCGCAGCGGCCTGGCCCTGCTGCTCGCTGGCGGCTGGTTCGGTGTCCTGGCGATCGCGGTCGCTGCCGGCACCTTGCCCGGATTCGTGCCGTGCATCTATGCGCTGATGAGCCTGATTGCATACGCCGCCTATGCCGCCGACAAGACCGCGGCGCAAAACGGCGCGTGGCGCACGCCGGAAAACACCCTGCACCTGCTTGGCCTGGCCTGTGGCTGGCCGGGCGCCCTGCTTGCGCAGCAGCGTTACCGCCATAAAACGACGAAGCAGTCCTTCCAGATCGGCTTCTGGTGCACCGTGCTGTTGAATGGCGCCGCCCTTGGCTACCTGTTGTCGGCGCCGGGCGTCTTCCAGTAAAGCTGGCGCACCAGGCAAAAAAACCGGGCACGCAGGCCCGGTTTCCAGTTACCCGCATGGCGGGCGTGCTTATTCCTTCAGGGCTGCAGCCAGCGCAGCGATCTTGCCGGCATCGGCGCCCACGGCCTTGACGAGTCGCTTGCCATAGTCGGCGTCGGCTTTCCAGAAGTGCGACAGCATGGTGTCCCGGCTGTCGGCATTCTTCACCATCTTCAGGTCGCCCGAGAGGTTGACGATCAGGTCGTCGCGCTCCTGGCTGCCCAGCGAACGGTAGAACTCGCCCGCCTGGCGGAAGTTCAGCGTCTTCGCGATGCGCGCCTGCTGGGTGCTGCCGCTCAGGGGCAGCGCGCTGCTACGGGCGTTCGCGTCTTCCTTCAAGGGCGCCAGGCGGCTCGGTTCGTAGTTGACGATGCCCTTGCGGTTGCCGGTGCTGGCGGCGCCGTCGATGTGGTTGTTGTTCACGGCCACCAGCGGCTTGTTGATCGGCAGCGACTGGAAGTTGGCGCCCAGGCGGTGGTGCTGGGTGTCGATGTACGAGAACAGGCGGCCCTGCAGCATGCGGTCTTCGGAAGCCTCGATGCCCGGCACCAGGTTACCAGGGGCCATGGCCACCTGCTCGGTCGACTCGAAGACATTGTCCGGCACGCGGTTCAGCACCATGGTGCCGACCTTGCGCTCGGGCACGCCCGGCCAGATCTTGGTCGCGTCCAGCGGGTCGAAGTCGAACTTGTCCAGCTCGTCGGGCTTCAGTACCTGCACAGTCAGGTCCCAGGACGGGAACTTGCCGGCGTCGATGGCGCCGTACAAATCGACCGTGGCATGGCTGGTGCTCTTGCCCTGCACCACGGGAACTTCTTGCGGCCGCAGGTTGCGCTCGCCCTGCTTCGACTTCCAGGCAAACTTGGCGTACACGTAGTCGCCGTGCGCGTTGACCAGCTTCAGCGCATGCACGCTGCTGCCGTTCATTTCGCGGTAAGTCGCCGGGGTGCCGTAGTTGGAATACACGCGGGTCAGCATGGCGGTCGCTTCCGGCACATGCGAGAAGAAGTCGAACACGCGTTCCGGCTCCTGCACGTTCGACACCGGCGAGGGCTTGAGCGCGTGGATCATGTCGGGGAACTTGATGGCGTCGCGGATGAAGAAGATCGGCAGGTTGTTGCCGACCAGGTCCCAGTTGCCCTCTTGCGTATAGAACTTGGTGGCGAAGCCGCGCGGGTCGCGCGTGGTCTCGGCGCCGGAACGGCTCGGGATCACGGTCGAGAAGCGCACGAACACTGGCGTGCGGGTGTTCTTCGCAAACAGTCTGGCCTTGGTGAGGTCGGACAAATCGTCGGTCGCGATGAACTCGCCATGGGCGCCGGTGCCGGTCGCATGCACCACGCGCTCGGGAATGCGTTCGCGGTCGAAGCGCTGCAGCTTTTGCACTAGGTGCACGTCTTGCAGCAGGGTCGGACCATTCGGGCCGGCGGTCTGGCTGTTCTGGTTGTCGCCTACCGGCGCGCCATTGTCCTTGGTCAGGGTCTGGGCCTGGGCGCCTTGCGTGAGGGCGATGACGCCGGAAGCCAGTGTCAGCGCGCACAGCGTCATCCGGCCGAGGGACAGGGAAGTCAATTTCATAGCTGCTACCTATCGATATTACGTTTGGGATAGTTATCCTAACCGCAATGCTGGCATAGGAGAAATTAATTATCTCTATGTCATCGATAGGAAAAGCCGACTAGCCATTCATCCTTTATAGCCCATCTGTTTCATCGCCGCCGTCAGGGTCTTGGCTGCCTTGGCATAGCCGGCCCAGGGTTCGTTGCCGCGGTCCAGGCGTGTATGCACATTCGCCACGGTCCACTGGTCGCCCGAAGTCAGGCCCTGCAGTTCGCTCCATTCCACCGGCACCGAGATGCCCAGCCCCGGACGGGTGCGCGCCGCCCAGGCGCAGACCGTCGTTGCGCCCTGGCCATTGCGCAGGTAATCGATGAAGACCTTGCCGACCCGGTTCTTGGCCCCGCTCTTGAAGGCGAAGCGGTCCGGCAGCGTGGTCGCCAGGTGCTTGACGATGGCTTGCGAGAAGCCCTTCACCGTGTCCCAGTCCTTGCCGCCCTTGATCGGCACCACCACATGTAAACCCTTGCCGCCGCTGGTCTTGAGGAAGTTCGGCAGGCCGAGTTCGTCGAGGAAG
>Ga0265797_10012360_pt1 | contig 10471 bp, 6 predicted proteins | sample P2T30metagenome_FD_192433 | JGI IMG/M metagenome (GOLD analysis project Ga0265797, IMG submission 192433) | Plant litter microbial communities from East Loma Ridge, Irvine, California - P2 T30 | ecosystem: Environmental > Terrestrial > Plant litter > Unclassified | place: USA: California... | reverse complement strand
CGTGCTAGGCGGACTCTCGACGTCTAGATACTGTTTTGGTCGTACGGCTTTGTCGCTCGAAGCCGTGCTGTGTGTGCTGACGGAGCCTACGCGCTGGCTTGGCTGTGAGGTGTTTCTGCTGGAAGTGGTGCTTGGAGTGTTGCGAAAGGCGCCAGGTATATGCCGCCATGGCTCCTCTTCGACCGTGTCGTCGTCATCGTCACTGCATGCGAAATCGTCGTCGCTAAGCGCATTCTCCTCGACTTGGCTTCGAGCAGTGGCTGCTGCGTTCAGAAACTCGTGTGACTGTTCTTCCCTGGCAGTTCGGAAGGAGTTGGCCCTCGAGCTGGCATCGCGGCCTAGCAGAGGCCTGGGAGGGTTCAGAACCATGCCCGGCGGCGTGTTGTCCGGAGTCAGCAGTTGCTGAAGGGTCTCCATGGGCGGCGTCTCGAGTCCGGTCCTGTGGTCATTGCTGTAGTCGTCTGGAGGCGTGGGTGGAAGTTGCATGTCTTTGGGAATAGGGTTAGTTTGGGCTTGATGGTCATCTCCCGCCGCCGTGGGCAAGTGCGCTATGACAGGGTCATTTGATTAATGGCCCTAGCGAGGTATAGTGGACGACGGATGGTTCGGCGGGTGGACGAGTTTGCGCATCTGCAAGAGCGGGAGTTGCAGGTCAGAGGCTAGAGGCTAGAGGAGCACGAATACGATAGGCAGGCAGGCCAGCCCTTGGCGGGTTAGGCTTCGGGAGTTGGCAGATGGTGACAGAAATATGGGCTGTCGCATGGGATTGGATTTACCGCCTGATTTCCATCGAGATTTAGCCCAGTTTCACGGCAGTCTTCTAATTGCACCAGCCATCTAATATGGATCAATACATGTACGCCAGTCGTACTGCGATGTCCTTCGTTGACGTCGATCTGACCACTCCTCATCGAGCATGTACAAACAATTGGACATGCACGCAATAGATACATCTTACATGCGGGCAGGCAGGCATGGCTTTTCTTGCTCGTAAGTGATATACCAACGGTTGGAGCTAGGCCAAACCAACAACGGCATTTCCATCATTTCCATGGAAGGAAGGATGGAGGATTTGCACAACGGTGGAACTGGTGACATCAACTCCACGCGGGGATTTCCAATCTGACCCAACGCGTAATCACGTTTCACTTTATCGCCTTCTCTTGTTTGTTGTCGGCACATGCCCGACCAACACCAACACCACCAACATCTCACCATCACAGCATCATCATCTCTCTGCAGTGTATACATGTACATGCACGCACCGGCCTTGACTCGCATGCATGAAACATCCCACCTGCCCATTTTGCCCGTCCAATCAGACCCTGCCCGAGGTATACATACATGTACTCTTTTTTCGGCATCCTGCAGCGCAAGCGTGTTACCTTGCACTCGGTAGTGCTGTTCTAGCCAGCGGTCTGACCGTCTACGACCATCAAAAATGGCATTCATTAATCCACGTATGAATTGCATTACAGGCTGGCCGTCATTTCATCTTCATACAACACCTCGACGTCGAAACTCCGCTATCTCGCTTTCCGAGTAACCCAAGCCAGTCAAAATCTCCCCAGTATGCTCGCCTAATAAAGGCGGCCTTGGTCCGACTCGGGCCTGAGTCTCTCCAAATTTCACCGGCGCCCCAATAGCCTTCCACTCGTTGGACTTCACCGCCTCCCACTCCAACCCTTGAACCATGCCACGCGCCTGCGTCTGAGGATGTTCGAATGCCTTCTGGATCGAATTCACGTTGCCATGTGCAAGACCTGAGCCGTCGAGGATTCTCGCCCACTCCTCCGACGACTTGGACGCGAAGGCTGCGTCGAATATCTCGTCCATGAGTGGTCGATGCTTTACTCTCATCGCATTCGTCGTGAACCGCTCGTCTTCGAGCAGATCCGAACGACCGATTCTTTCGCAAAGCGTACGGAACTGGCGGTCGTTGTTGGCGGCCACTGTCAACCACTGCCCGTCCTTACATCTCCAAGTATTGTACGGCACTATACTCGGATGTGCTGCGCCGTAACGTTGGCCTTCAACACCTCGATTCAGCCAATTTGCCCCGATGTTGATGAGCAGGCTGATCTGTGTCTCAAACAGCGAAGACGATATATGCTGGCCCTTTCCGGTGCGGTCGCGACTGTACAGCGCAGACACGATGGCTCCGTGTGTGTAAAGACCGGTTGCCATGTCCGTCATACCCAGTCCAGGGCGTACAGGTGGGCCATCCGGATGGCCAGTGATGTGCATCAGACCACCCTCCGCTGCGGCAATGGCATCGTAGCCCGCACGTTTGCTATAAGGTCCTGCTGCGCCGTAGCCAGATATCGAAGCGTAGACCAAGCGAGGGTTGATCTTTGACAGCTTCTCATACCCAATGCCTAATCTATCAGCAGAACCAGGCACGAAGTTCTCGAGAACGACATCCGAAGTTTTCGCAAGCCTGTAGGCGACTCCCAGAGCGTCTGGCTGCTTCAGATCGAGCGTGATGCTCTTCTTGTTGCGATTTACAGACGCAAAGTAGAAGCTGATGGGTCCGGAAGTGTCTTCCCAGTCTTCGGCTTCTCCCTTGCCCTGCCACGATCTTGTTTCGTCCCCTTGCAGCGATTCGACTTTCACAATCTCAGCGCCGTAGTCTGCTAAAATTTGGGAGCAGAATGGCCCAGCCAGGATCCGAGAAAAGTCGAGGACGCGAACGCCTTTCAGGGGACCATGATTTGAACCGGGACTTGTTTCAGCTTCTGGATGCTCTGGCTTTGAATACGCTTGCTTGCGGATGTCAAAGTATCTGATGCCATTTCTGCATGGTCGTTGGGCGTTCGCAATGAAAGCGCGGCGTCTTGTGAGGTGAAACATGGCTTTGGAGGATTGATTGCAATTCACCGTGTCCAACACTCGCAGTGAAATGATCAAACACCCCAAGTTGCAATGTCAGCCCGAATACAACACTAATTCTAACAACAATAACATCACCACATCGCTATTTGGGTTGTTGACCGCGCGGGGTGGCATTTCGCAGCCGAGGTCGAAAGTCAAGCTCACATTATTGCCTTCAGCGACATTGATAAAGACTGGAAGGAAGATGTTGAGTAGTCTTCCTCTGTTAGTGGTACAGTCCGACGGTCAAATCTCATCAGTTTCAACAAAATGTCGAGACACCGTATTCAGCAACAGATCGCATCACGGCTGTCTGGATTCCAAGGAACTCTCACAACGCCACTCATACAACTCAATGGATGTCAAAATCAAAATCGACTCTACCACAGATCAAAAACCGTGTCAACACAAAACTCCCTCAACCGACCTCAACAACGATCATACATCGCCAAAGCAACCGAATACCTTCCAGCCTACCCAGACTACAACGACTCTCAATCGACCGTTCGTGAAGCCATTGGAAAGATCTGCTCCGATTTCCCAGACTCCTACTGGCTGGAAGCCGACAACGCAGCGCGATGGCCGTCCGAGTTCCAAGAAGCCGTAGCACGCGCAGGCTGGCTGGGAATTATGATGCCCCAAGCGTACGGAGGCAGCGAGCTCGGTCTTGCAGAAGCGACAGTCATGATGCAGACAATCGCCGAGGCCGGCGGCGGCTACACAGCCAGCAGCTGCGTGCACATGAACATCTTCGGGCTGGCGCCGGTGGTCAAGTACGGCAGCGAAGAGCAGAAACAGCGTTTCCTCCCGCCCTTGATCGCCGGCGACGAGAAGGCTTGTTTTGCCGTGACGGAGCCTAACACGGGCCTTGACACCCTCAAGCTACAATCGCTCGCCACCAGGGACGGATCGGATTACGTTCTCAAGGGGAGCAAGATCTGGACCTCGACTGCGCAGGTCGCAGAGAAGATCCTCATCCTCGTCCGCACGACGCCACTGGAAGAAGTCAAGAAACCTAGCGAAGGCTTGACACTCTTCTACACCGACCTCGACCGCTCGCAAGTCGCGGTAACAGAGATCAAGAAGATGGGTCGCGCAGCCGTCGACACCAACTCACTCTATTTTGACGGGTGGCGAGTGCCAGCAGCAGATCGTATTGGAGCCGAAGGCGACGGCTTCAAACTGATCTTGCACGGCATGAACGCCGAGCGAATCTTACTCTCGGGCGAAGCAGTGGGCATAGGCTACGCAGCTCTGCGACACGCTACGCGATATGCAAAGGAGCGAGTGGTCTTTGGACGCCCGATCGGCCAGAACCAGGCAATTCAGCATCCGCTCGCCAGGGCTTGGTGTCAGTTGGAGAGCACACGGTTGATGATCATGCAGGCGGCCAAGATGTGGGATGAAGGTTATGCGACGGGCGAATATGCGAATGCGGTCAAGTATCTTGCTGGCGAGAATGCTTTCACGGCTTGTGAGACGGCGGTCTGCAGTATGGGTGGGATGGGGTATGCGAAGGAGTGAGTTGCTTTTTCTTATCTTGCCTTATCCCTCCTCTGACCTAAGAAGAGTTGACTCTAACAAATCTCTCAGGTATCATGTTGAGCGCCTGTTGAGGGAAGTGATAATTCCACGACTTGCTCCGGTTTCCAGAGAGATGTGTCTGAATTACATCTCGGAGAAAGTGCTGGATTTGCCTAAGAGCTACTAAACAAATCCACTCAAAGTAGCATTGGGAAAGCAACGTTCTCCGCTATCATCAAACAGAAACACTCAGATGTTCGCCGGCTGCGGCTCACCCGGCTTCGCGTCGTAGGCAATCCTGCCACTGGGCAGGAAGAAAAGTGCAACTCCCTTCCCACCTCTGGCACGAGGATAATGATGCGTGCCCGGTGCCAGACTCGTCCAGCCCGCTCCCCGCCAATTCTCTTCAACTGGCAAACCCTCCAATTCGAAAGTCGGATCGATCGGCACGACACAGTTGATCTCGCCGTACGGGTGCTTGTGGTATTGGCCGGCGTAGATTTCCTGCGAGTCGAAGAAGACGGTCGTGATGGACATATAGAGGGTTGTTGGACAGGGCGGGGAGATCTGTGCGAAGTGAGCGGGTTGATGGGAAGGTTAAGATTAATGATCTGTGCGGGAGGTGAGGTGAGAGAAAAGCTCGTAGTGAATGACAGAATACACGTACTCTGCCACGTCGATACTTCCTCCCGTCTAACTCGCCCGAAGCAGCCCAGCCTTCTTCGATCCCCCTTTTCACCAGCGAGCAGAAGTCTTCGTAGAATGGGTTTCCAGGTCCGTAGTCGCGGTTCAGGCGGTGTTCGAGGTCTTTGCCTGGAGTTCTGTTTGTTGACAAGAAGAGACGATGAGCAAGTCGTGCAGGGAAGGCATGCAGTCACGGAGGCGACAGATCTTTCCAAAGAGCTCACATACATATTTTGGACTTCTTGCATGAACTCGCCAACTCTGTCAACCAATTTGGCAGCTGCTGGGAAGGCGGCCAGGTCGACATCATTTGGCGAGCCACCGGGTGCGTCGCTGTTCATGGCAGATAAATCGGTGGCAATGCTGGATGGAGGATTAGGTGGTATCGGGGTGCGTTGGTCAACTTAGTTGCTGTGATGGTCGCAGTGGTTTCCTGAACATATCAACCGAGAATATAACCTTATGCAAGTCAAGAAGAGGGGTTGATTCGAATCGGATCGGCGTACCGGCTTTTGTGCTGCTACACTAGGTGAGTGTTTTCTGATGACCAACCGCTTCTCACTTGACATGATTAAGTTATCTGAAATCTAGCCCATCAGCTGTGCAAGCGCTAGGATGTCAGCTACATGCAGTGTGCTTTTGTACATTTTAATCATCAATCAACTTATCAAACTAACAACTGAAGTTCTCAGACTCGCCAATCTACCAATTTTCAGTCACCTTGATGGATTGGTAGTAAACATCACTGTTTATCGATACGTACGCTGAGTAGAATTTCTTGAGAACTGTTCAGGCACATCATTCTGTGAGGTCAGTTGTAGTTGATCTTTGGTCTTCGCCAATCTACAGCACTTTTCTAAATTGCTGTACTATAGTATACTCGAATGCACATAACTACCACCAAAAAACCCTTCTATCTCGGTCTAGAGATGACAATTCTGGGGCCAAAGTTCATCAGTAATAATGCATCCATACAAGAAGAGTAACAAAAGTGTATAGAAAAAGAACAAGAACGCTCAAATCAAGCCGGTCAGTCAGAATCCATCCCGCTGCCTTTGCCGAGAAGTGGCCCAGCCAAATGACCCATTCTCCTTTCCAGAAGATCCGTATCGCTGGGCAGCCTGGTCAGACCACCTTTGCGCATCGCCAAGGGACTCTTTCTCCCGCTGCCGTCGAGACGCTTGAGAGAACCTCTGCCCTGCGAGCTTCGCCGCCTTCTTCGGGTGTTGCTATCGGGCAGCGAGCCGCTCTGCCGCAGAGGAGTCATTTCCAGTGGTCGGTCTTCGGCCTCGCTACTGCTGCTTTCTTTCCGACGGTGGTGGCGCTCTCGCTGCTGCTGCTGCTCTCGTCGCTCGATGTTGAGGAGCGAGAAGTAGTCTTCGGAAGGCGTGATCGGCTCAGTGGTCATGGGAGTCGGCGGCTCACTCTGGGCTCCAGCTTCGCGCTGGTCGGCTTCGAAGAAAGCGTCCATCATCCAGCGTCGGCATTGATCGATGTAGTGCCAGCCCGGGTGAAAGACAGTGACGAATTGCAAGAAACCGTGGCTGACGCCGTTGATGATCATGGTTTCGACGTGCTTCTTGTCGTCGAAGACCGCTTTGTAGCTCTCCAGACCAAGCTCCTGGCGCTCGCGGAAGTGGTGCGCGTGCGCTTGACGCAGGCGGCCGGCGAAGAGGAATGTGTCGTCAGCAAGAGGATCCTGCTCGCCGCAGAGCATGTACACTTTCGGGAACCGTTGCAATATGCTCTCGGGCGCGAGCAACGGAGAGAGAAGGTAGTCGGTGGTGAAGTTCGGCTTGTGCTGCTCCCCGATGTACAAGAGGATCATGGCTCGCAAGAGCTCAGGCGGAAGGACCCGGTCGTGAAGCTGAGAGATCATGCTGGACATCTTGACATTGGTGCGGAGTTGGCGTGGCTGCGCGACGACTGTGGTGCTTGATTTGTTGTTGACAATCGAGGAGTCTGCACTCACAGTGGCAACAGGGAGCTCTGTGGTGGCTTTGTCGTCAAGGAGCTTATCTCTGCTGGAATCTATAGATGCGTCTATTTTAGGTGTCGATGGACGAGGTGTTTCGTCTTCGTCATCGGAGCCGTGTGGCGTCTTCGGGGTCAGTCGTCTGAAGGCTTCGCTCTTGCGCTTAATGAACTTTTTGTTCTGCTTTCTGTACTCCGGCTTGTTCAGCAGTTCGACATCCTCTGGCTTCATGAAACTGTGAATGTTCATCTCAAGCGCGGGATAAATCAAGATCAAAGCTTCCGGTAGTGGTATCATTGGTGTGCTCTTGCGATAGAAATTGATGTAGAGATCCGATGATGGGATCTGCAGGATTTTGATCATCAAAGCCGCGGCCAAGTTGCCCCCAGCACTGTCGCCACTTAACACGATCTTTGGAGTTGTTTGTCCAGACAATCCAATGCATTTGCCTTTCGTCGCGATGATCTGGTAGTAGGCGTCGAAGCACTCCTCGAGAGCGAACGGGTAAGGGTGCTCGGGAGCCTTCTTGTAGTTCAGCGCAACCACTGGCAGTTGGCTCTTGCCTGCCCATGCGAACAGCTTATCATCATGGCAGCGCGGATCCATGGCTACGAATCCACCACCTGGGATATCCAGAATGATCTTTGTTTCGTGCTTGAGTATCTCCTGAGGCTTGTCGTAGTAGAGCCAGAAGTCGATGGGATCGTTGTGCGGGCTCTCCTGTGGTCGCTGAATTTGTGATCTGATGGGCAATGTCTTCATGCACCACTTCGGCCTGACTAGCCAGGAAGCCAGCTTGATGTACGGCGTCCTACCTTTGTTCCAGCTGACGCGCATATGATCGATGTCACACCCTCCAGCTCGTATCTTCCGCACATACTCATCAGCCTGCTCGGCGCAGACCATGTAGTAGAGTGTTCCGGCGATGCTGGCAATGTCCCTCAACCACCTCGGGCGGATCCACATGGCCTTCCAGAAGCCTGCGTCCAGAGCCGTTGCCACCCATGTTGCTCTGAAGTAGTCCCGATCGTACTTGCCTGCGAGAGGCTCCTTAGGTTCCAAGCCCACAAGTCTGGAAAAGTTGCGCATCAGGTACATGTAGAGCATGGACAAGACCATGGTGTGCCATGGCGTGAGGTGCCTGGAGAAGAAGGCCGAGGCCTTACGGAGGATAGGAGGGCCATGGCGGTCTCCCTTGTAGAGGTAGGCTGACCACAGAAGCACCACAGTAAAGATCTGGTACTTGCGGTAGCGGTGGGAGGGCTTGCCGAGGGCGTGGTCTGCGGGAAGGTTAGTATCGCTGCAAGGCAATGCGGAAGGGTGCGGAGGGAAGGTTACCTATCATACTCCTGGGACTCGATCGCTGTGGCAGGCTATTAATACAGTCCAAGCACTCGTGTACAATGCAAGAGCCGCGTGGGTGTCCGAGGCATTCGACAAGACAGGTGAGCAGTAAGAGTAAGAGGAAGGCGAGTGGACGGAGGAGGGCGGATATGACAGGGCAGAGAGAGAGGATTACGGTAAGTGAAGCACATGGGACGTGAAAGTATCGAGACCGTGAAGTCGCGCACAAGACCTGATTCGCATGGTGAATGACTGACGGACTGTGGTGAGCGTGTACCGTGTAGCGTGAACGTGACCGTGGCTGGGTGCAGGTCGACGACGTGGAATGCCGAATCGACCATTCAGAGGCCGCCTCGAAGCCAACCCTAAGCCAGACGGAAGCATGTGAAAGCGGCGTCAGAGGCACGTGATGGGGGAAGTTCGGGACAGCCGAGGAGCGAGAAAGTTAGTAAGTCAAGTCAAGTTAGTCTTCTCCTTGGATTATCATGTGATTCTCTCATCAGTCATCGGAAAATTAAATGTGTATATTTAAAAAAGGAGCAGAGGTACCAGAGACGACAACCGAACTGGAGCACCACCACGTGCCTACCCAGCTTACATGCCCGTCTACACCATCACAACAACAGCCGGATATGACAAAGTACTGGGCGGACGAACACAAACACGCGCCTGCAATCAACAGTCTGCGCCCACCCGCAGTTCATGTCTCTTGCCAGTCATGCGAACGACGGCGAAACCAATTCATCATCTCTGACCGCGTGGGCTGAGATGACTCGCACCAACACTCCGTCTTGACACCCTGGCTACACCAAACCCGTATCCGCAGCCACTACCCGTCAATACATGTGAGTCGCCATCCTTGGAGAACACGTTCTCCATCATCTCATCTCCCAGCTGGCGGGAAATGCGCAGGCAGCCTGCAGCTCTTCTCCGTCGACACTTGTCCGCCTTTTTCGTGACATCTGCCTTGCCTGATATCGGGTTGCAACATCCCTCCACTGCCAGTCATGTCTGTACAACTGCAACGCAGCGGACATGGACCACTGAAAATTGTCCGGTTCTCGTCCTCAATCCAAGTTCTTGCTAGCAATGCAACGGCGACTCCGCTGCAACTGTCCGGCGAACATCGGGTATATTCGAGCCCAGTGCAATGGCGCGGTGCACAAGCAGTGCTCCCACACCTTCTGCTTTTGCTCCGATGGTGGGTCAACATCTGCGTCGTGTTCGTGATTGCGGTGTGCGGTGTGCGGACAGCAGCGGCATTCGAAACGAGTCACGGATAGTCTCCAGTGAGTCGTTCGCATGAGTTGGACGTGTTTGGTCCCCAGAGGAGTGCTTCATCCTCAGCTGATTCACCACGGAGCATGGTGAGCCTGCTGCTATCCGTGTCGCAGGAGATGGGCTCAATTTTATCTCGCAGTCGTATGAACACGACTTCCACCAAATCGATTTTGAGGCCACCACACCTACAGTCGCATGTGCAGTCAGCCGGTTAGTATGGCCATGAAGAGTCGCACAACACGTTTGCACTAATTGCGTGGTGCAACATTCCGGAAGGTCTCGTGTCTCCACAACAACTGCAGACATGACGAACCACGCAGCCCTGCGCCCTGAATCTCACGATCGTGCAGACCGACGGGGCAGCTCATGGGCTCATGTACTCCGTTTGCTTACCGTGTAGCAAGTTGCATAGCTTTGCCACGGAGCCTCCTTGCTTGCTGACCGCTGGAATGTCTCAGGCGCAGCTGACGTTTTCCCCGACCTGGCCGTTTCCGGGTGCCGCAAGTGTACGAACAAAGAACAAAGAAGGCCACTCCAAAGCAATGCAGTCTGGTTCACTAGCGGCAACATCGACTCCCTAACAATCAGCGCATGCTCTTTGATCCTTCGCTTGACCGTGCTCGTCATTGGACGACAAAGAAATGGGTGTCGCATACCACGGTAGGCTCCTTTTCGTCGCTGCTGCTCGTGCACGATGGATAATAAGGACAAAGCCACGCGACAGTGGCTCGCTCTTCCTGCGAAATGATGGCTACAGTACTTTTCACTTGTTACGCATATCTATTGGGC
>Ga0265797_10012359_pt1 | contig 10471 bp, 11 predicted proteins | sample P2T30metagenome_FD_192433 | JGI IMG/M metagenome (GOLD analysis project Ga0265797, IMG submission 192433) | Plant litter microbial communities from East Loma Ridge, Irvine, California - P2 T30 | ecosystem: Environmental > Terrestrial > Plant litter > Unclassified | place: USA: California... | reverse complement strand
AAAGCTCCCTCTGCGCAAAAGAAAGGCAAGCTCAAATCGGCAGATGTGGTCAGAGGTCGTCTGCCTCTGAACGAGCTGGTCCTAGTGACCGGAGCAAGAAACGACGATGTATTCCAAATTCCTGACAGGAACCACCAAACACTGCTCAGAGATCCAATCTCATCATCCGCTCAGCAGTTGATCGATGCAGTGAGCTCTGGACATTCGGAGACGACGCCTGCGAAACGCAAGGCGAAAGCCCCACTGAGCGCGATCAGAAAGCGACTACGCACTCCCACATCGGGACACAAGTCTCTCGAGTACTTGCGGAGAAAGTACAATGCGCCCCAAATCACACCAACAGGCGGCCAAGCGAGGCGGATCGTGGGTGATGGTTTTGAACGTGCAGAGCTTACTCCCAGCCATCCATTTCGATACACTGTCAAGCACGCGCGCAGACAACGTGAACCATTATTAGCGGGATTGAAGGCGCTCAGTCTGGTCAGTGGCCCGCTTCCTGAGGTTAATTTCACGAGCGAAAGCGATCCCAGCCAACTCAAGTTTACGAAACACGACACTTCTGACCGTAACGAGACTGCTTCGGGTTACGTAGCGCCAGCCGACGTCACATCGTCGAAGGGCGTATCGAATCCTTCGTCTAACCGACGCGTCAGCTTCAACTATGATGTCGAACGTGCCATTTCAGCTCAGTTGGCCTCGGTCTCCGCGCCAAGGAGACAGCCGAGTATCGCTCTGGGAAGTGAAGACGAAGTGGAAGAGGATGATGACGGAGACGAAGCTGGCGATGAGGATGAGGAAGACGACGAGGCAGCAGATACCTACCTCGATCAAGATGAGCTGCCTCCAGAGGAGCACCACATCGTTGTGGACGAAATCCGCGAGATCCGGACACATTTGCCAGGCGCCCATTCGCAGCCGGAAAGCCCTGCACCCGAGCTTGTCCTTAGTGCACAACGTAGCAAGCAATCACTGCCGCCAGGTCCCAATGGATTTGTTCCAGGTGCCAATCGTCCACGGACACCCAGCTTCTGCCGGCGCACGTTCTCGGGTCGAGCACTTTTGAATGAAGTGAACGAGCCTATCGTTGATGACTTTCATATCGATGATATGCTTCTAGACGACGATGGCAGAGATGACTTGACCACCACCCGTGGCAGTGTCGAGTACATCACGATCAATCCGAACCGCGATCCTCACGAGATCGCTGGTGGTGAGATACGCATGCGAACCCCAAGCAGAGACCCAGAAGGAAAACAGACATTCGGTCGCACTTCAAGCGCGCAACCAAGATCTATCCTCAAAAACAGCACACCTCATATCTCAAGCGACACCAATAGACCCGAGAGCACTGCTGCGAACACTCGCCGCAACAGCATGGTTGACGTGGAAGAAAGCCGGTATTTCAGCGCTGCAAAGGAACAGCTCGACTCTACAACAACCAAGCCAACCATCATTCGTAAGAAATCGAGCTCCCGGTTCTTTCCACCCATCGAAGTGCCTTACAGCGACGAGATGGTGCTGGAGACGTCTCCGAAGAAGTCCGACTACACGAACAAGAGCCAATTGCACCTCCTCAAGCGTACGAATGAAGCATTGTGGACATCGAGCGCTGCTCCAGTGCCACAGACGGATCTGGCGAGCTTGACCAGGAGCGTGAGCAGGGATAACGGCACGCTGAGCCAGTCAGTAAGGCGCCGAAGCAGTCTCAGGTTCCAGAGCCCAAACAAACTCGTTTAGTTTGGGCGGAAGGCAAACCTATGGATGGCATGTGGTCTCACTCTTCACCTCTTGCTTTGTAGCATATATTTTCACGGAGCATATTTGGTGGAGGTGTGATGTTTGCAGTTAGCTTGGTACGTGAGGTTACGATTGCAGCAAGATTTTTTCTGGTTTCATTGCGCGTGGTCTATGATATCGTGTCTTACTTTTCGACACCCATTCTCTACCTGACAATACCGCCAGTAAGAGAGGGGACAGAGCAGTTACCGGACTTTGTCTTAAGCGTAGCAAGACCAGTCTTGCCACTGTCCTTCAGCTGCTCGACGGCTGACACATCAAAGGCAATCTCCTTAGCCTCAGTAGTAGTGAAGCCGACCTGGCAGTAGTCCCAAACCTTCTTCTTGGGGTTCAGAACAGGCTCGGGCTCGCCCTCCCAGCCCTCGAAGTAGACGCGGTCACCAGCCTCGGCGGCAACAGGGGGGTCGACGAGCTCGACGGGACCAGCGTGGTTGTCCTCGACACCAGGTGCGAGGCGGGGAGAAGCGGCGAGGACCATGGCGCAGGACTTGATGCCACGCATGGTAACGGGCTTGAGGTTGCAGACGGTGACGACCTTGCGGTTCTGCATGTCCTCGAGGGGAATGAGGCCGTTAAGACCAGAGCAGACAGTGCGGACAATCTTGCCCTCGTACTCGGAGGTGTTGTCGGTACCGGGTGCGTCGCCGCAGTTGATGGTGCTGACGAACAGCGAGTCGGCGTTGGGGTGCCTCTCAGCCTTGAGGATGTGTCCAACGCGCAGGTCGATCATGGCGGGTGTGAGCGGCTTCTCGACAGCAGCGGCCTTGGGAGGCTTGGGCTGCTTCTCCTTCTTCTCCTTCTTGACACCAGGGACCTTGGCGGCGACAGCACCTGCGACATCCTTGGCCTTCTCGCCGGCCTCCTTCGCCTTCTCCTTGACAGACTCGCCAGCAGGAGCCTCACCACCAGCGGCGGCGGCCTTCTCCTTCTTCTTCTTCTCTTTCTCGGCCTTGGCGTCGAAGGTCTTGACGGGCGCAATGATCTGGTCAACGTCGACGGGGACCTTCTCGCTCTCATCGACCTTCAAGCTGAACATGGGCGAGTTCTGGACGAAGTCGAGGTGACGGACAATGTGGTGGTAGCCCTGCTCGCCAGTGCGCTGCTCGGGGGTCCAGAGCTTGATGATGGGTGCCAGGCGGGCGTACATGCCCACATCGGCAACGGAAGGCTTGCTGCCGAGAAGGGTAGAGCGGGTGGAGAGGTGGGTGTTCAAGGAGGAGAGGCGCTCAGCGGTCTTTGCGGGATCCTCAGTGGCAGTAGCGATGTGGGAGGAAGTGATGAGCCATTGCTCGATCTCGGCCTTCTCAGGCTGAGAGTACTGTGTCGACTGTCAACTACCTGTTCATGTATTTACCGTGTATATGAAACGTACCTCAACATGAGGGTAGGCGCTGGTGGAGAGTTTGTGAGGGTCGTCGCCAGCGTCCTGGGTCTGCGGGTATGAGTTGTTGATCAAGGCCTTGACCTTGTCGTCGATGTGAATGGAAGCCATGGTTCTGATGCTGGTTTTGGGGAATAGTAGTGCTCTGTGGCAGTTGTGAGTCGCAATCCGAGGCCAATGGGTAGATTGTTTTGTTGCCAATGCGCGTAGTGATAGTGGGGTATTGCGGACGACGGGTGTTAAAAAGAAGTGACGCATAATTTCTCGTTGGAGCGAGTGTTTGCCCCACGCTGGAGCGCTGGAGCTGGAGCGTGACAAGACGAGAGACTTCGAGAGCAGCGAACTGAACTCCGCACTGTTCACTCCTCCAACCCGTCTCCTGAATCTTGATCAACGTCGCTTTGCCGTATCCATTCACATCAGGTCAGGTCTTCGCTATCGTTTGTACTCTGCTATTCTGTAGACATCTGGACCACTTCTACACAAATGGCCTCGCAATGATGCGTCGCCTCATGCAAGTAGCCTTGTGATAGGTGTCTCTATCACGTTGCTGGAAATCATTGAAACGAGACCAGATCTGAAGAAGAAGGAAAGTTGTTTGCACACGAGAACGTCGCAGATGTCTACTATCACGGATTCAGCCATCGAGATGCGCCAAAAAAATGGATGTCGACCGACAAAGGCTCATCGCGATATGTTCGTCTTGCGACAAGGATGTAGTCAGTCGATAGTATGTTGCTCGTCGGTCTGGCAAAGAGGTCTGCTTGTCTTACTGCCCGATATGCATATTGAAGTGTTTTCTGTACCTTTCCACACGCATATCGTTGCTTGCTCTTTTCGTTTGATACAACCTGCATTCACTTCCGTTTGCTTATTCACCTTCCTTTGTATGAGATGTCTCTGCAAATTGGACGTTGCCTATAGATAGGCTGCTCCTCCGATGGTACCTTTTATCAGGACCCAACAACGCCATGGGTAACCAGCTCGTCACCGGAACGCGAGCCCTGCTTAGCATGAGCGGCATAGGAGCCGTAGTGGACACAGACACGGGTGAGATCGAGGGCACTGTTCCCATATCTCAGTTCACTAAACCGCCACTGATCATTTTCACAGAGCCCTTCTTCAAGCTCCAGCGCACCCAGGACAAAGGCTTCGGTCTATTCGCCGCAAGGAGCATTCCTCGCGGAACCCGCATCATTGAAGAATCGCCTCTTCTCGCTATGCCGCATGAGCAGGGTTGTGATCTTTCCGCGATAAACCTCGAAAATGCACTCCAAGGTCTCAACCGAGAACAACGGGACAAGTTTTTCGAGCTTCATCGCAACCGTGGTCTGTCCAGTCAGGAATCACAAGAACTCACAAATCTGAACCGCGGAGGCCTGGCCGACGCAGCTGCGATTTTCGAAGCAAACTGCGTTGAGATGTCAGAGATTAACACGACCAGAGCCGGAGTATTCGAGCATTATAGCCGCATCAACCATGCCTGCAACCCAAACGTGCACAACTCCTACAATCTGACCTTGGGAAAGCTCACTGTACACGCTATCCAACAGATCAACAAGGGTGAAGAGATCTTGACGAGCTACATCGATGGTACCTGTAAAACACGGCAACAGCGTCAAAAGATACTCATCGACTGGGGTTTCGAGTGCGGATGTAAAACTTGCACAGGACCAAAAGCTGCGGCCAGCGATGAGAGACGTGGCCGCATGTTCGACATGACCCAGCAGCTGGCGTTCTACGCTGCCGGCCAGAGACAAACGACAGGGTCCCCTGTACCGAGTGGCCCTACAAAAGCTCTCGAGCTAGCCAAAGATCTACTCAAGCTATACAACTTTGAGGGTATCACCGACCTAAGTCTCGTCGAGATGTAAGTGTTAATCTGTTCGCGGAAAGCCCGGCTCGGACCCTGCTAATGCAATTTTTTAGCTATCTCCATTGCTCTACGTACAGCCTCCAGTTAGGCCACTTCGACGAGGCAGTAGATTACGCCAAGAGACTGCGAGATGTCGAGCGGTACTGCATTGGCACTGGAGATTTACTCCTCGCAAACGGCATGCACGGCGCTGGGTCCTGGCTCGAGCACGTGCTAAGCAAGCGCGAGGAGGAAAAGGCACAGCGTCAGGCTGCCGAGGAGCTTTCGGAGGAGGAAACGGCGCATGAGACGGAGATGGCGCAGCCAAAGAAGAATGCGGGCAAGGGAAAGAAGAAGGGCGGCAAGGGAAAGAAGAAGGGTGGCAAGGGAAAGAAGAAGTGATTGCTGATCGGAGGTATGTGCGCGACAACGGCCACTGTATCTGGCTTATGCAGAGACTCTGAGCTTCATGTGAAAGTGAGTTGATATGAGTGAAGTGTAGCATGTTCGCGTAACTTCCCACGCTGCAGGTCATCGTTTGCTCTTTCTGTTTGTTCATGCAGGCTGCAGGCGACAAGTCGCGACAGCAGATGAGAAGACTTCGAGTTCCCTTTCTTTTTCTTTTTCCACAACTACACGTGTAGCCGGCATCTAAAAGACCACCATCGCAACCATGGCCATTGATCTGCCACTGGAAAGGGAGGAAAAGCCAACCAAGACCATTCCTGAAAAACGTGCTCAGAATGGCCTACCAACCCACAGCAGTCAAGACGAAGCCGCAATGAAACCCACGCCTCGTATTTCGCCTGGCGCCATTGTATGACGACCCAGAGCCGCTAATATCTTCCAAGGTGCAGTCTACGAACTTGTCATTACCAACGGCAAAGGCTATGGCCTCTTCGCAACCGAAAGCATCTCTCGCGGGACCCGCGTGCCCCAAGAATCACCCTTAATCACCATATCGCCTTCCTCATCGCCGCCAAAGAAACATGGTCTGCCTGTTCTTGACATCGGAGAACCCACCATGGCCCTCGATGGACTCTCATCGGAGCAGCACGAAGTTTGCTTCGAACTCTACCATGACCCTCATGCCGCAGTCAGAGTACGCAATCGGATCCACAAAGCCCAGGAACACTTCAAAGAAGAAATGGTCGGCCAAAGATTCCCAAATGCTCACAAGGTCGAATCTATGATCAAACTCCATGCCATCTATCAGACGAATGTGGTACGACTCGGCGACGACGAGACCAGCGGCTCAGGAGTCTTCCCGGTGGCCAGTCGTATCAACCACTCCTGTGTCCCGAACTTGCAGATTCACTACATACCCGAGACTCGAAAACTCGTTGCCCATGCCGTCCTTCATGTCAACAAGGGAGAGGAACTCACTATCAACTACTCCTTGAAGGTGTGGATTCCTCGGAAGCAACGCACAGATGTCTTTGGACGTCGCAGCTTCAGGTGTGCATGCAGAGCCTGTACTGGTCCACAAGCTGCTGCAAGTGAATCGAGGCGTGAGATGATGCTCGAGCTGGAGTTCGACCTGGCCGCCTTCGACAGACCTGACAGGTACACTCCGCACATCGGTACTCCACGAACACCACAACAAGCTTTGGAAGTGGGCGAAGACCTCATAGATTTGCTCAGAGCCGAGGGCATTGCTGACCAAGGCCTCCAAAAGGCGTAAGTACAAAATAAATTTAGTATCCAATGCAAATCCCGATCAAGCACTGATCAATGCTCCTAGTTACCGACGCTGCTCCAAGTGCTGCCTAAAGGCTGGCATGTTCGACAAAGCTGTCACTTTCGCCAAGAAAGAGCGTGATATCGAGCGCTATTGCATCGGTGCCGACACCGCTCAGATGGCTCATCTGGAGGCTGACCACAAGGGCGCCGAGTTCTGGCTCAAGTACGTTCTGAGCGAGCGACAACTGCACCATATCAAGCAAAAGGCCGCCGAGAAATGGCTTAAGGAGGAGATGGCACGTGAGTCAGTTGCGAAGTCCAAGAAGGGCGGCAAAGGAAAGAAGAAGTGATTGATGGGCAACCGTGCACAAATCACACCATCGCTGAGCGTTGCTTCGAAGACACGAAGGTTTTGCGCTGTGAATGAAGGATTTTACAGGGAGACCATGGTGTCTTGAGATTCCTCGCCGCTGCGCAAGAAGGAACGCTTGGGGCTCATCACCTGATCGCAATAGAAAAGCAGTGTGAGGCCTTTCTACTGAACAATGGATGTTTTTCGAATAATCTTGTTGACTCAAGGACTCAACTCCTAAACTCAAACCTGTGACCTCTCACGCTGCCAATGAGAACGCGATACTGTACAGAACCAAAATTTGCATTACCAGAAGTCTTCAGAGTACGCCAGGAAATTCGATATCGGCATGCGCTAGTCTTGATGTAGCCACCCATTTACACCCGCGAAGTCTAAGAGCTCTGCACCTTGTGGTCGCCCTGCACAGCCTGCGCATATGTTGGTGGAACATCGGTGCTTGGGCGCGACGACTCTGCTGGTGTGGGAGCAGAGGGTCCCACGAAGCCGTTCTGCTGGCCGGGGAATTGCGAATCCGGTCTGTTGTTGCCCACAGTGCCGTATCCTTGCTGACGAGTGCGCTGGCCGCCAGGCGCATACTGTGGCTGGCCTTGGACGTAGTAGTAAGTCACGTTTCCTTGCTCTTCGTCGTTGACTTGTTCGTAGGTCGGATCGGGCGAAATTGCGATAATATACCATGCGTGGAAGAGGCCTGGGAGGAAGCCGAGCACTGTTTGGAGCTTGTTAGTAATGTGTTGCTCAGATATCCTTGAGCGAAGTATGGCTTACTGCAAAGCGCAATGTTGATCAGACTGTCAGCAGAGCAGATGCCTCTCTTTACCCAAACCGCAAGAGGCGGGAAGATGATGGCCACAAGGCCGAGGAAGATGTCGCTACCGCACATTATGGATTGGTGGTGTCGGTTTGTTGCGCGGCGTGTGTCTATTGTGTCGAGAAGACTGCCAGGTTGAAGTGGAGAGTATCAAATGCCCTCTTCAGGTCACATGTCATGCGGAATCTGGATGCCTTGAATGCGGCTGTGCTGAATGACGACAAAGGTGGCGCTAGCGTGATGTTCCCCACTGCTCCTTCGTGCATATACCAAATCACATGTTTACGCGCCGTCTCTCAATACCGGTGAGTGAGCTTGTGCGACTCTTCGAAATGATCGTGTCTGTAGACTATAATCAATGCCCTTCCCCTCATCGGTTCGGTCAACCAAGTTTTATACTATTTTGCATCCGAACAACCACACGCTGACTCCCATGCGTCATGTCCTCGGCCATCCAACCCAAACTCAAAAGTGATACCAACGCGACTCGATCGTCCGCGCCGGAGCTGTTACACAAGCTGCCGGCTGAGCTCCGAAATTGGATCTATGAAGCATGTCTGATTCCTCGTGAGAAGCCCTATCAAGTCGAAAAGGGCGTCAAGCCCCACCAGACAAGATTTGTATACTCGAAAGGGCTTACCGACATGACAATGCCATCGATGGTACCGCCACGATATCTCGTACAGGAGCCTGCTTTGCTTCGAGTTTCGAAATCGATCCGCCGCGAAACCCTGTCTATTCATTATGGTACAAACATATTTCGCTTGCTCAACGTTGCCATCCTGAAAGACTGGTTGGTCTACATAGGCAGTGAACGGAGAGCCGCACTGAGACACATCCAATACATGGAGCTTCCAATCTCGCTGACCCGACTATTCTTGCGCTTCAAAGCGCCTCCCCTCTACCATACGCTACATGCTTTGGAGTACTTTGAGATGAGGCTAGCACAAGACGGCCTCGAGATCTCTACTGGGGCTTTGCATTTTCCTCTTTGTGTCAGGCACCCGATAGGCCACGAATGGCAGCTCTGTTTCTGCGGAGGTTTGAGACGTGTCGGCAATGAAGTCTGGTCGAATGCATCGGATGTGGCAAGACGTTTGAGTGATTACGATTGGCGAAGCTATGTCGATATTAGGCTGGCAGTAGAGCAGATTCGCGCTTCACTGAGAAAGAGTCGACCAAACCACTACGATGCAGTGCTGGCGCACGAGCTTGCGTTTGAAAGTGTGAAAGGATGATGTGCTGGTGTCGTCAGGGAAGGGCTCACCGTCAACGGCGGTCGTGTACTTCAGCACTTGTTGCGCTCATGTCATCGGACATAGGCACCTAGAAGACCGTATGTGCCGTTGAGATGCGTTCTCGAAGAAATTATGATGTTATTAGCTCAAGCCTCAATTGAAGTGCTAGTCTTCATCCTCGCGTCTGGTTCTGTCGGCACTTCTGCTCCTCCTTCTTTCGCCTTCTGCAAGCTCGAGATCGCCTCCCAGCGCAAGACCAGACCGGCTGCCAAGAGGTGCATCCGGCTCATCGCTGTAATTGTGCGCCCTTGCAGGCTCGGCATCATTTGTGCCTGTCTCACCAGCGTCTTTACCTTCTTCACGTCTGCCGATGATCACGGATCCTGCTACTAAGAAGCTTGCTCCGAGCCACCATAGACCTAGTTCTCGTTATCAGTACATGTAGACCAATCTAAGAACTTGTTTTGGCGCAAACTTACCAGGTAACGATTCATGGAAGATGATCCATCCCAGAACAGCCGTGAGCATGAAGTTCGCACTTGTATTGATAACGCTGACCCGGACTGTGCTGCTGGCAAGCGTGAGAGCACGTGTAAATAACCCCCACATGATTGCGTTGAAGAGCAGGTTCATTCCGAAGAAGAACTACGTAAGAAAAGTCAGAACTTTTGTATACAATTGTGTGGGCAGCTGTTTGTAGTCAGACACGTACGCCTCGGACCAGCGCTTCAACGATCAGACTCTCTTCCTTCATGCCGAAGAAGAACGACCACTTTTCGAACTCCGTTGTCGTAGTCATCTTAGCAAAAACTCCATTAAGTGACGCGCACGCGCCGGAGGAGATGGCGTAGAAGAGCCATTGAGGTTGAGGTGTTGCCATTTTTCAAATGTTGTTGGGTGTGTATGTGTTGTACAACGAGGTAGCGATGCTGAAGTCACGTAGCGGCTTTCGCTTGGCACTCAGGATGGCAACCGGCAATACTTAACCATATGCAACCTACATAATCAGCATCTGCTGTAGATTTGGAGTCATTTGAAAGGAAATTAAATTAGCGAAATCAATTGTGATGTGTCTTCAAGCCGCAGTTCTATTACAGATATCAAGAATTCAAGCATAGCCGACACATAACATCGGCTAATTGTTGCCAACATATTGGGGATCCAATGACAGTTTCGCGCAACTGTGCAACAGAAAATATGGTAGAACATTGGACTGGTAAATGCATTCTAGACCACCGAGCACATAGATAAGAGGCAGCGGATTCAATCATTCTCATCTCCATTGACATGTTCTGCATGGGTATCATTAAGTAGTTCTGCCCTTCATAGCCTCGCC
>Ga0265797_10012357_pt1 | contig 10471 bp, 6 predicted proteins | sample P2T30metagenome_FD_192433 | JGI IMG/M metagenome (GOLD analysis project Ga0265797, IMG submission 192433) | Plant litter microbial communities from East Loma Ridge, Irvine, California - P2 T30 | ecosystem: Environmental > Terrestrial > Plant litter > Unclassified | place: USA: California... | reverse complement strand
GCGCGAATGCACCAAAAGGACAACAAAGTGACCTCTGTGATTATTGTATAATGTGATGGGCTGGTGACGAAGTCACGTTCAATGTTCAATTCCTCGTATGCAATGCAAAAAGGTCTACTGCACAAACCAGCCAAAAAGAAGTCCATGAAACATCGCCAAAGGGATAGCAAAAAAGGGAAGTCGGAAGTCGAGGTGAGCCGAGTACGAAAGCCTTGGGCTGATGCTGTTTGTATACCGCCTCTCCGAGTGCTGTAGTTTGGAAAAGGACACAAAAAAAATTCCCGCTGCAGAATTATCGATCGAGAGCATGGTGATGTGTCTAGTTCATCAGGGCAAGAGCAGCGAAAACGGCGACGGCAAGAGTGCCGAAGGCAGCGTTGACGGAGGCGGCGCCACTGTCAGCCGAGTCGCTGTCGCTGTTGCTACCGCCGCTGACGGAGCTGCCCTCGCTCGGGTTGTTGTTGGAGGCGCCGCCGCGGTCGTTGCTGGTGTCCTCGCTCTCGGTCACACCGTTGCTGAGGTCGGGCTCGGTCTCACTGGTGGAGGTACCCCACTGAGAGCCAGGGCCGTCAAGACCAGGACCCTCGCCAGCACCGTTCTGGATCAGCTCCTCAGCCTCCTCAGGGATCTCGGGGAGGTTGTCGGTGTCGAGGGGCCAGTCATCGCTCTCGGCGGGGCAATCGAGGTGCTCGAGGTCACCATCGGTCTTGGCTCCTTGACGACCAGTAGGGGCGGGGAATTTCTCAAACTGAGCAGCGAGGCGGTCGAAGTCGTCGTTGGGCTCAGCACCGTCGTCGCCAAGCTCGACAATACCGTATCCATTGTCCTCGATGGTGAACTCGTAGGCCAGACCACCGGAGTAGACGGCAGTCATGTTCTCGCTCATCAGGGCTTCGATCTCGTTCCAGTCACGGCGGTTGGTGATGCAGCCGAACTCGGAAAGGAAGAGAGGGAGAGTGTAGTTGCTGTAGAGCTCGACCTTCTGGTCCCAGCCAGACGTCTTGAAGTCGGACGGGTCACACCAGGCGTAGTCGTTGAAGGCAAAGAAGTCGCTGCGGGCGTTGTCGTCGTCGCCGCAAGCGAAGTAGACGGCCTGCTGGTAGATGTTCTCCTTCACGTCGGCGGCAGAGTAGCCAACGGGGATACGGCGGTCCGCTTGGGCACCAATGTAGCGCTTCATGTCACGGGTGACTGCCTTAACGTAGGGAGCAGCGTTGGTGTTGTTCTTCATGTTGATGACCTCGTTACCGGAGTAGAAAAGCATAAGGTTGTCTGCGGTGATTGTCAGATTATTGTGCGATGTCCCCAAGAGAAGCAGTACTCACTGTAGCCGGCGAAGGCGTCAATGGTGGCGAACAAGTGCTGAAGGTACTCGGCGTTGTAAGACTGGTGCAGGGTCTCCAGACTCTCGCGGTTAAGAGAGTATTTGGGGGTGCTAGCATCGAGTGTGAGGTAGATGCCTGCTTCGTCGAGCATTGCCATAGCTTCATCGTGGGCTTCATCGTTGCCCTCGGCGTTGTCGACTGTGTAGATACGGATGGTGTTGATTCCCAGCTCCTTGAACATCTCAACGTCTTTCTCAAAGGTGTCCATGTCAAGGAGAGGGTCTTGGGCATCGGCGGCACCACCAGGCTGGTAGGCAACGCCACGGACGAAGAAACGCTCGTCACCAGCCATGAATGCATTTCCGTCAATGGTGATCTGCGATTGGAGTCAGTGGTGTTACGTCTGTCAGTCTGATTCACCGAAAGAACGTACGGGCTCGAGGTTGCCACTCTGGCGCTTCCTTATGCGGCCAAAGGCTCCAGTGACGAGGGAGGCCGCCGCAATGGCGGTGGTGAAAGTGGACTTCATAGTGTTGTTTGGTGCGAATGCAGTGTAATGGTAACGAATGTGGTGGTATAAAACCGGGTCAGATAATTAAGAAGGTAAGAGTTGATGAATAAAAGAGACTTGATAGCACCGAGACGAAGAAACGACGGGAAGGGACGAAACACCTTTGCAGCACGCAGGTCCTGAGGGTGAGAGTCGAGCATTCGTTCTTATCCATGGCATCGGCATACTCAAGACATTTCCAGGGATGCCCAGTCGCGGCCAAGATGTTACGCGCAAAACGCCCAGCTCGCCGCCCAGGCGCGCTGAACGCCAACCCGCCGCAGTGGCAATGCTGAGAGGCGGACGGCCTGCAGCTAGTCGATGTTTACGGTCGCAGACCATTTCTTGACTTTGGTCTGAAGCGTCTTGGACGTGGCGCAGTCGACGCGCGCATGCAGTTTGATGAGATGCATCTTAGGACGAGAGATTCACCAGGACGCCGCCCAGGAATTCGTCGGTCTTGGTGGGCCAACGAGGGCGTGGATTCATGGGGACCCGCGGATATATATCGCTCATCGATTTTCCGAATCCTGGCATTTCGACGGGTGCATATCATATGACATCCACTTCATCCATGACTTGTAGAGGAAGACATACATGTAGTGTCGTTGGACAAGACTTGGGAAGGACCTGTCCCCTGGGCGAGACCGATGTGTTGTTATTCGTCTTCGATCCATGGGAGAACCAAGGTAATTTCGCCTGTTCTGTGCACAGACATACAATCGCCGCCACCACCACTACCTGGCACCCCACATCAGGGCATTTATATATATGCTGGGGAGATCTCGAATCTCGAAGGATCTATATGCGAAACCTGAGAGACCATGACCGATGTCAACGTCCGGTAGGTGGTTCACGTAGACCACGTGCTTCATCTCTCTGTGAACTTATCAGCATACGACCTTGATCATAACTGGTCTGGTCAGTACATCAGTACCTTGACATTGAGAGACTGACGCGTGGCTGGGCGTCACCGGGAAGGACTTCCATATCCTACAGAGTTCCGCAAGGTTCAAGTAATGATTCGCTGGCGATGTCTTTATGATGGACAGGCTACAGCAGATGAATCGGTTGGATACATAACAGTAATCTATATAGCTGCTGATGTCTTCTTCTTCACACGTGAAACAGGTCGATCCTTCTGCAGCATGCGCTTAGGGTTAGGGTTGGAGCTAAAGCTTCAGACAACACGAACACAGATCACTGTGCATCAAGCCCTCTCTTTATCAACTACGGTCGAATCTTTGGTCGATTCGATCAGTTGGTCGTTGAGAATGAACCAATCATTGAATTGATGTTGGAAGCCGATGTCGTTCATCAAGTTACTAAACAAGTCACTCAACATCTCTCGAATAAATTAGGAAATCGTTGCGTAGGCTGAACGACAAAAGCTACGAGCAAAGAGACTAGATAGGTACACTACGTTACTGAAAACACCTACACCACACACTATGCGTTCCGACATCCTGCAACTTTTCAAATTACACAGCCATCCACTACTTCAACTTAATCTGCAGATGTCCAATCCAGCTGGACACCACCCTATGTCGAGCGGAGTTCGCAGTGGCAAGCTTGATCATCGTTGACGTTGTTGAACATCGTTGTAGATCTGCTGATAAAGCCATTCAAAAATGTGTTATCGGGCTGAGGCTCGTAGGATGGAGGAGGGCTGGTCATATATGCAACTGAACAACAACTTCGTGGTGATGATAACCTCAGATCTGAAGAATGCAAGATAACTGGCTCGATGCCAAATATGAGTAAAGTACAGTATATTACAGAAAGAGGAATTGCGCCCCTACCATGCAGTTCTATCGCGTCCGATCAAATGACACCCACAACGCAGTTGCTTCAGAACAAGCGTTCGCCACCGTGGCTTGCCGCTGCGTGTGCACCGCTCGTTGGCTCACGGGTGAATGCGTCCACGAGCACGCCAGTGGCTACGCTCACATTCATACTGTCAACGCCGACGTCGAGAGTAGTCTTCGACGGCGCACCGCGCTGAATGGTGACTTCCAGATCAGCCTTGGATCGCAGATTCTCGCGGAGGCCTTCACCCTCCGAGCCCATCATCAAGATGCAAGGCTTTGCTGCCAACGGGCTTCGTACCGAGACACTGGCAGAGGTTACTTGCTTGTTCAGCTTCTGCGATTTTGGGTCGGGTGCGACGGCAGCGCAGATCTTCCAACCTGCATGTCCACTCTTGTATATGAACTCTGCGGGCTTGGAGACTGCAAAAATCGGAATAGCTTCGCATGCGCCAGCGCTTGCTTTTGCCAAGATTGGAGAGTTGAGGTTCGCACAGGTATTGGTGGCAACAGCTACAGCATCAACGCCGTAGAAGTGGGCGGTGCGCAATATGCCGCCCAAATTACCAGGGTCGGTGATGCCGTCTAGGAAGAGGACGAACGGCTGACGCCAGGATTTGCTATCATACTGCAGGGCTGTAGTATTACCATTGATCGCAGCGTCCTCGGCATTCTGCTTCAAAAGCTCCAGAGGTACAGTGTTTGTCTGTGGGTCAGGTCTTCCTAGAGACACGGCTGGCCGCGCTGGAAGAGCAGACGCTTCCAGTACAGCACCGTTGTGAGGGCGACCTTCGCTGAGCTTGTCGAGGAGACGAGTATCGTCGTGAGTCTGGATCTTGATATCTGCCCTGCGTGCAAGTCTGAGAATTTGTTCCAAGTCAGAGGATTCGGATCCTTTCTTCACAATCAGTTGGTAGAGTTTGCGTGTGTTGCCGCGTAACGCCGCTACAACAGTGTTAACACCATACAGCCATTGGCTTGCGGCACTGGAGTATGGTATGGCAACTGGAACATCGTCATGCCGAATGCGGTCGCTTTCAAACGGCCTGGAGCTTCTGTCGGATGAGCTTCTGTCTCCTTCACGCGTGGTCCGCGCGCCTCTGTTGGAGGAGCTGGTGAGACTTTGTTGCCCGTCTCGCGAAAGCCGAGTGCCGCGATTGTACATGGAGCTTCTGTCTCCATCACGCGCAGGACGAGCGCTCCTGTCGAATGCATCAGCGGAGTTCTCTTCTCCATCTGGTGTAGGCCGAGCGTCTCTTTTGAAAGAAGGCTTGTCTCCAAACGAAGACCTGCCTCCGGACGATGGCTTGTCTCCAAAACGCTTAGATCGAGTGCCCTTCGAAAAGTACCCAGTACTGTCGCCGTATGCTCGAACGCCTTCATTGTCAAATCTTGACTTCTTGGGGGGTGATCCTTGACCATAGACACTCGTGCTACTCCTGTCGGAAAAGCGAGCAGATGGTCGGTCTCCATCTGGTTTGGGTCGTGAGGATTTGTCGAAAGAGTCAACGGGAGCTCTATTGCTATCTCTTGTAGCCTTTACGCTTCTTTCAAAAGCATCGCCACCATTCCGCGCATTGGCATTGTTCTTTCTGTCATCGAATCCGTCCTTCCTATCGCTCTTCCTACGATCCGCCCTTGTCTCCCTTTTATCACTTGATCTTTCTTCCAGGACCTCTCTTGGGCGTGCGCTTTGACTACCTCTCGTTTGCCATGGATTACGAGATGATCGAGACGCTGAAGAAGGCTTGCTCCTATCTCTGTTTGAAGGTGAGTTTTCCGTCGCTTTGATGCCGCGGTTGATGGCTGATGTTCGAGACACATTGCGTGTGAAGATTCGAGGCTGCCATTGAGGCGCCCGTATGCAGCGTTTTGTGCATATACTGGCCGCAGATAGAGATGAGGTAGCCATGTTGAAAATAATTCTGAGAGCACAAGAGAAATGTTGCGTCTTTTTTTATGAAGCATGTGAAAGTCCCAGATTCAGGGTGGTTGTAGGTTTCGGGCAAGTTCCCCGCAGCTTTCCACACGCAGTCGCGCTTCCATCGACGCGTTCACTTGACTTGCGACACGACAAGCAATGAAATCGCATGAAAGTCCTGACACCTGCCACGAACGATTCTCGATCCTTCACCCCTGATCGCTCATGTTTCCCATGTATGCGACTTCACTGGGAGTAGTGAGATGCGCTTGCGCTAGGAAACAAATGTAGCCAATTCGCACTCTACGACGGCCGGCCACCACGAACATCGCGAAACTGCCGAGATTTGGTAAACATGGCTTTCGACTTTGGGTCACCAGACAACTCTTCGGATAACGATGCCGCTGGAGATATCTCAGCTTGGCAAACAGGCGCTTCAAAGAAACGTTCGACGCCTCCACGTCGGACCTCTGGATTCCAAGCCGTGAATCGACCTGCGGAAGACGATATTGCCATGCAGTCAACGCCAACACCGGAACCAGAACCAGCGCCAATTCAGCATTACGGCCCAGCAGCTCGAATGCAGCCCGTTACGGAACCAACGGTCATCTCTTCTGGCGAAGAGTCCAGCAGCTCCGATGAAGACGAAGACGCGCCAATCGTGGCAGCACCAGAACAGGATGGAGAGGCGGAGGGTGATGTTTGGGCAGCTGTGGACGAAGTCATAGAAGACTTTGATGTCTTGCAAGAGGAAAATGATCAGCCTGAGCCCGATGCGAATGATTCGCCGGAGGACAGGGAGCTTTCAACACCCACTCACACGGCGGAGGTTGTCATTTCTCGTGACGAGCTTGATGAAGAGGAGCGTGCGGAGTTCATCGACCTTACAGCTCGTGCCTATATCGTTCGCCGAGTCTCGAATGAGCGGGAGGATGATGATGGAGTGATGCAGTACACGGTGACATTCGAGGATTACCACTTTGAAGAGGTATGTTTAACATGTGATTCCACGACTTGCATGTGATCGCACGAACATTGCCTGTTACTCATGGCCTTCATCCTGCGACTCCCACTCCACGCAACATTCAACATCCAACACGCAACATCCAATAGTTAACCGCTGAACCAGACATCCTTTACCGACCTGTTACGATATCAGAACGGCCAAGAAGCACTCAACAAGTTCGAAGTCGACGATACCCCTATCTCGGAGCCAGAAGCAGAGCACAAGACAAGGAATCGACGATCGAGCGCCAGAATGACTTCTTCGCGGCCTCGAGCGCGCCCTACAGAACACAAAAACTTCGTGAGCAGTACGGATGCGATCGAGCTATCGGAAGATGAGCTTGCCTCGGATAACAAAGGCCCGAATGCCCGTCGAAATGGTCAAAGGCAACGTCAGGATCAATCTCAGTACAACGAGCAGCCAGAATCCGACGACGATGATTCAGTCGAGGAAACTTACGCTTCCAATTCGAAGGCACGCCGTTCCGCGAAGAATGCTGCGCCTGCCAGAAAATCGCTCCGCAACTCCAAGCCCAATCGCCTTGACGACTCAGACCTGGACGTCATCGCAGCCTCGGACTCTGAGTCGGACGACTACGGGGCAGTTGTGCTCAGATCAGACGTACAAGCAGCCAACAAGCGCAAGCGCAGCTCACGAGGCGGTGCAAAAGATGCTCGCCACAGCAAGCAGCCACGCGAAGGCGAACGTCAAAGTGGTCGTTCGAACAAACACAACACCAGCATGATGGAGAGGATGGAGGATGATATCTATCGTTCCGACAGCAGCGGCATGGCGAAACCTCCTCCCAAACCCAAACCAACCTCTGCCAAGGAGATTTTCAAGCCTCTCCCGCGCAATGACGAGTTCAGGATGCGCCATTCACAGCATTGTGAAGTCTGTGCGAATGGCCACAACTACGCCCCGCTGGTGTACTGCCAAGGATGCACATTCTCATATCACAAGTCATGTCTCGGCCACCGCACGAACCGTGACCACTTGGTCACCAAAATTGGCGAAGAGGGCTTTGTCTTACAGTGCAGACGATGTGTTGCGGCGGTCCGCAGGAAGGAAACCACCGCACCCGATCAAGGAAAATGTCAGGATTGTCAACATCACGGCGCGGGGTGCCGTCCATTCCGGCCTCGAAAGACCCCGTCGCAAGAGCAACGTGAACGAGAGGAGAACGATGGTGTTGACCCTGTGTACGAAGTTGACCCGGAGCGGATCAACAACTCAGAGAATGTATTGTTCCGCTGCGTGAAATGCTTCCGTGGCTTCCACTTTGAGCACCTGCCATCTCGTACCGACATGATGAACCTGGACTCTGAGGCTGATGCCGAGCAGCGATTCCGCGAGTACAGCCGGGATTGGCAGTGCAAAGACTGCCTTCAATACACCAGCAAGGTATCTGGCCTCATCGCTTGGAAGCCGACTGACGAGGACAACTACGACGATGCCATGATGGTCGATGAGGTCAACGAAGATGAGAAAGCATACCTAATCAGATGGGAGAACCAGTCCTACTTCAAAGCATGCTGGATGCCTGGAGCGTGGGTTTGGGGCATCACATCAGCCACAATGCGCAAGGCGTTTGCTAAGCGTGATGAGGCCAAGAGACCCAAAATGCGCACAGAAGATGCCATCCCAGAGGACTTTCTGCGCACGGACATTGTGCTCGACATCAAGTTTACAAGTATCGTGGACATCCGGACGGAGGATATTGACAAAGCTCGCATACGGGAGGTCGACCAAGCCCTCATCAAGTACAAAGGTCTGACTTACGAAGACTCCGTCTGGGAGAAACCGCCAGACCCAGAAGATGGAGAACGCTGGACCGACTTCGTGACTGCGTACAACGACTGGGTTCTTGGTCGCTATGTAAGGCCGTTAAATCCGAAGACTCTGAAGTCGCGCCACGACAAGACCAGAAAGTTGGAGTTTGCAGCCCTCGAGAAGCAGACTCAGCCAGAAGCGGTCCAAGGTGGTGAGCTGATGAAATACCAACTCGAGGGCTTGAACTGGCTTTACTACAAATGGTACCAGGCCAGCAACGCCATCCTCGCTGATGAGATGGGTCTGGGAAAGACTATCCAGATCATTGGCTTTCTGGCCACAATGGTTCAAGACCACAACACATTCCCGTTCCTCGTCATAGTGCCCAACTCGACTTGCCCCAATTGGCGCCGCGAAATCAAACGGTGGGCACCAGGGCTGCGAGTAGTCACCTATTACGGGTCTAAGGAGGCCAGAGAAATGGCCTATCGCCACGAGATGTTCCCAGAGAGTAGCAAGGACCTTCGCTGTCACGTGGTTGTCACTTCCTACGACGCTGCGGCCGATGACAGCTGTCGCATATTCTTCCGCGGTCAACAGTGGCAGGGCCTGATCGTGGATGAAGGGCAGCGTCTCAAGAACGAGAAAAGTTTGCTGTACTCTGCGCTGGGAGCCCTCAAGGCGCCTTTCAAGGTTCTCATGACTGGTACACCCCTCCAGAACAATACGCGCGAACTCTTCAACCTTTTGCATTTCCTTGACGAGAAACACAACCCGGAGGAACTTGAGCAGGATTTCGCAGATCTTGACCAGGCCAAGATCATGAAGCTGCACGATCTGATTCGACCATACTTCTTGCGTCGTACGAAGGCTCAAGTCTTGACATTCTTACCACCGATGGCGCAAATCATCCTGCCGGTCAGCATGAGCGTCTTGCAGAAGAAGGTGTACCGTACTATCCTTGCCAAGAATCCGGACCTCATGCGTTCGATCTTCAACCCGGACCAGAACTTGGGTAAAGGCGAGAGAGCCAGCTTGAGCAACGTGCTCATGCAGTTGCGGAAGTGCCTCTGCCATCCGTTCGTCTACAGCAGAGGCATCGAGGAGCGACAAGATAACACAACTCTCTCCCATCGTAATCTCGTCGATGCAAGCAGCAAGCTAAAGCTACTAGAAACTCTACTGCCAAAACTACGGGAGCGTGGCCATCGTGTCCTGATCTTTAGTCAGTTCCTGGATATGCTTGACATGGTCGAAGACTTCCTCGACGGCATGGCGCTCATGTACCAGCGCCTTGATGGTTCGGTGAGCAGTTTGGAAAAGCAGAAGCGTATCGATGAGTTCAACGAAGAAGGCTCGCCATTGTTCGCGTTCCTGTTGTCGACCCGTGCAGGAGGTGTGGGCATCAACCTGGCCTCTGCCGACACAGTCATCATTCTTGATCCCGACTTCAACCCTCATCAAGACATCCAAGCTTTGAGCAGAGCCCACCGCATCGGTCAGACGAAGAAAGTCCTTTGCTTCCAGTTGGTCACGCGCGCTAGTGCAGAGGAAAAGATCATGCAGATCGGCCGCAAGAAACTTGCACTTGATCATGTTCTAATCCAAGAAATGGACACAGACGAGGCGGACGAGCAAGACTTGGTCTCAGTACTACGTCACGGTGCTAGTGAGCTCTTCGAAGATGATGGCGAGCACGACATCGTCTACGACAACACCAGTGTCGACATACTGCTCGATCGAAGCCGCATCGAAGACACAAATGCTGGCGGCGACAAATCCGCAGAGACTCAATTCAGTCACGCTCGAGTTTGGGCCAACAAGTCGGGTGGCCTCGAAGACGTATCCCTGGAGCAGAGTGGAGAGTCCGCACCTGATCCAGGCGTCTGGGCCAACATCCTTAAAGAGCGAGAGCGCGTCGCAAATGAGGAAGCGGCAGCAAAAGCTGAAGCATTGGGCCGGGGCCGCCGCAACAGGGGCATCATCGACTACGCTGGCGACAGGCTGCCTGACACTGAAGGGCTCGAGCTCTCGCCGGCTAAGAAGCGACGCCAGAGCAAGAACCCCGACGAAAGCGATACTGACTTC
>Ga0265797_10012356_pt1 | contig 10472 bp, 7 predicted proteins | sample P2T30metagenome_FD_192433 | JGI IMG/M metagenome (GOLD analysis project Ga0265797, IMG submission 192433) | Plant litter microbial communities from East Loma Ridge, Irvine, California - P2 T30 | ecosystem: Environmental > Terrestrial > Plant litter > Unclassified | place: USA: California... | reverse complement strand
AAGGACAAAAGTGGAGCACGTGATGTGATTGCCCAAAAGGGCAATCACAGCTCAGGGTCCTGAAGTGAAAATCTGTGAAGAGAATCCGACTAACCAGATGCTGCACAGCTCCGACAGAGACTGCGGCTGGTCGCTCATGATGACAATATCAGCTGGATCAGGGTTGTGCAGACGTCGTAATCATGCATGGATCGAAGCGATGTTGAGATGAAGAAAGGACTTGTACAAGGTGGGGTTCCGAACGGAGACTCTCAATGTAGTGGTCTTGTCCCGCAGTTTCAGCAGCCAGCCGCCGACGCCGAAAGACCTTCAGACTCCAGGGAAAAGTGGGCTGCTGCGATTAGCGAAATCTTGACAGTAGTTCCAGCCGATTCAAGTGGACGAATTAGAGGCGGTAATCTAAGGATGTAGATTCGTAAGGTAAGGAACTGGGGATGTCCAGAGTGAATGTTAAAGCATCTTCCCAGCACGGCGAAGCCGCTCTGTGGGGCTCTACTAGGATTTGACGATTGTCGAGTGTGGAGAGCCGGAGCGAGAACACCAGCACAGCCAGGGCTATAGGAGCCACGTCCGGTCAGGATGGGCAAGGAAAAGTACATCGTTGTAGCGGTGTTCTGCTGTATTCGATCTCAGGCTCGTCATGTGTGGCAGCTGATGGAATATAATGCATCGGACACATAAGACACGCAGTGCGTTTGCAGCCGCATTAGCTTCCGGAAATATTGGTGGAGGGTGTGTAAGACAGGAGCAGCATATCGAATGGTTGGCCTGTGGCGGCGGATGTCCGAGGGAGCGGCGAGCAAGGAGCAACACAACAGCTGCACCTGTGAGTCGTTTGCAGTGATACATGGCTTCTTTACTGCCACGAGCACACCCGATCGTACTGCCACTGTGAGGGTGTGACTGTCAGCCGACGCGAGCATGGGGCACACGAGGCCTTGTCCGCAAGCGACAAATATTGCTATGGAGATGCCTTGCTAGCAAGGTTTGTAGTACATGGATTGGGGACGTCAAGCGAGCCGATCGATGCACCGAACACTCTGTACAGAGAAAAGTACATATAGGGCATTGAGAGGGTGGGTTCTCGCGTAGTAGTGTGCACGCTCATGTCGTTCGAGGAGAGTGAGACAACTTATGGGCTACCCTGTATTATCGGACACGCGAGGTCATAGTGCCCCTTTCCATAAGCAAGCAGCTGTATCACAGTCGAAGCAAACGACGACGACGATGATGATGCTACCTTGCCGCCCTAGCGCGTCTACACGCCCCCGGAATAATCCCTTGGAGCATCGCGGCGACAAACGAACAGCGTTTGCGCAAGGCCAGCTCTTCTCTGCAAATCTGGCAAGTGCTGAGAACAGTCGTCTGCATGTGTGAATCGTGTTGCGATAGACTTCCTTGAAGGTTCCCATCGTGCTGTGCCTAAGAGCCTGAAAGGCCTGACAACGCAGCGCTATAGGCGCCGCTCCTTCGGATACGGCTTCCGCACTGCATGCCGGGCGCATTGGCTTTAGTTGATCACACCCGCTAGGCCTGCATGGCCTGCAGAGGCGTCCGGGCCTGAGCTAGAGTTCGGTACAAGGGGTCAGAAAGTCAACCCCCCGGCGCACTCTCGGCATCCTGCTCAGCCGTCGTTCAAGAGGCCATCGCCGGCCGTGCTGCACTCTATCTGCCGCTCGCAATCAATAGTGCTCTCTTCTCTCGACCACCTCCCCCGGACAGCTCAAGAGCTGCTGCTGCCCGTCGCTGCTGTGCCTGCGAGCAAACGGACTCGCTATCTCTCAGGACTCTGGACGCTGGAATCGTCCGCTGGGGACAGACTGTCGCAGCAACAACTCTCATACTAGATCAATAATAGGAGACAGGCACCTACCGTCCGCACGCGTCTCTCGCAAACCTTACACTAACCTACCGAGGCTCTGGCCATCACCTTACATCTGTGTGCAGCAGCCTCTCACCCTAATCCTTGACAAATACCAGTCAACGACTCCCGGCGACCTGTTATGGCGCCCTCCTTCACCTCCAGGCCACGTTCGAGCGCTAGCCGTCCTCAGAGTCGCGACGCCGACGACCTCGTCATTCCCAATCGCACATCCAGTCTGCACAGTCGCATTGCGCAGCCCACTGGCCACATGAGCCAGCCAAAGGTCAGCCAGCGCGCTCCCAAGACACTCACCCATGCCTACATGGTATGTGGTGTTGGCAGGGAGCCGTCGCAATGGGCCAGAGCACCTACGCCACCACAAGGAAAGATTGGGCACATGAAGGGTGCAGTTGGTCAATTCTGGTTGCCTGAGATCTTGGGAAGCAGTCCCAGACTCGAGCAGGACAACGAGATTGCCAGGTCGCTCCACGCGGCGATGCGAGTAAGCTACCATCTGCTGTATCGCGTCTACACAATGGAACTCTGACTAACGATCATAGGCATGTTTCCCTCATGATGTTGAGATCTGCACTGGAAGCAGCCAGCCTCACTGCGTGCACCACGCATTTGTCCTTCAGCAGGACTCTTCGCACACTTTGTACGGCATTGCTCTTCGTGTCTGGTCCCGTGCCGACGACAAGCGTGCAGAGACCATCCGTGATCTCCGTAGACGCACAGAACCAGATTACTTTGATACCCCGGGCGAGACCTACTGGATTCCCTACTGTCTGAGTTTCTTGTCTCGCTACCCTCTCTACAACCTTCTGGGCGACTATCTTCGTGGCATGTGGATCCACTGGAACAAAGCAACCAACCTCTTCCACGCCGAGGAAGTATCACGCATCCTCAGTTTCCCTGCACCCAGGCTTAACGATCTTGTGCGAATTGATATGAAGGACTACGCGTTGTGCTACCAATTCCCCTCTTCGCCAAGCGGATTCCAAAACTTCGCCATGTGGCCATTGTTCTGTTGCTTGAGCATCCCTAACATTGTCGGTGTACTCGAAGCTGCTGTTTCGCCTACTCGTCGCATCATCTTCATCTCGCATTACCCTGCAATGCTGACCATCGCAGCCGAGACGATTCGCTACATGGTACGCGTGTATGAGTGGAGCGGCCTGTACGTTCCGGTCGTTCACGCTCGCCACGCAAAGGATTTGGTCCAGGAACCCGGCCCATACATTCTTGGAATCACTGCAGAGTGCCGCACTCTTTTCACAGCACCACCAGACGCTCTGGTTGTCGACTTGGACCGCAACTTTGTCCTTACTTCCAACCCACCCAATGCCTGGACCGCCAAGCAGCGATCCAAGCTGGTCAACCGCATGACCGAGTCGCTGAACGGCAATGTTTCGCCATCAGGTGTTCCCCAGCATCTGCGCTCCGCATACGGTGGCGGCAAGCTCATTCCCGCAGGCCAGATCATCGTCATGCGCGGCGAAGTTGAGAGCGTTCAGGACCCTGGGTGGTGGAACCAGGACGATGTCATGAAGGTTATGGACCATGCATGCGAGAAGCTGGTAAGTGCAAAAACTCACGACTCCTAGACAACTGAGCTAACTCGTACCCAGGGCAAGAACACTGGCCTCAAGGCTGTCTTCGGTGGCTCTCAGAAGAAGCCCTTGACGACCAAGGTGTCCATGCGCCACCTTAACGAGATCGTGCGCGAGCGCAACCAGTACTCGCGCGACGCTCAGGAAGCGTGGCAGGACTTCATTAACCTCAAGGGCCGTATGGACAACGAGCTTACCAAGGTCACCAAGCGCAACAACTTCTTGGTCGACGAATTGGAGAGCTGGAAGCAGCAGTTCCTCAAGTTCCAAGCCTTTGCTGAACAACTCACAAAGGAGACAAATGAACTCAAGATTAAGATCGAGAACCACAAGCGTGAGAACCGCCGCCTTGGTGCTCAGATTGACCAAGAGAAGGAGGTTGTCGCTAGACTCACAGTTCGTTTGGCTGGCACCGAGAAGCAAAGAGACGATTCCCTCGAAGCCCTCGTACTACAACAGGAGATTGCGGAGGAGCTCGAGCGCGAGCGTAAGCGCAACAAGAAGGATCTGTCTGCTCTCCAGCACACAAACACCACTCTCCTCAGACAGCGCGATGAGGCACAACGTGTGGTTCTGCACCTTCGTGCACTCATCGATGGACAAGCGCATCACATGCAACACATCGTCAAGACCATCAGCGCCTCGCCTGATGGCCTCGCCGCAGATGTCGAAGCCGAGCAGGCCAAGGACGAGCCCGTCGCCGCTTCAAGAAATTCTTCCCGCAGCAGCACCAGGGCATCATATAGAGCGGCTGACGATGACACCTCTCGTGATCTCGAGTCCCGCCAATCAACAGCACGCAAGAGCCAGAGATTCTCCATGCTCAGCATGAGCGATGTTGGCGACCGTAACCTTCGTGACAAGACTGACTCTATTGCTTACATTATTCGCAACATTTCCGAGCAGTGCGCAGCCGCTGTCGAAGGTCTTGACTTGGCTCGTCGTGCAGACAGTGTCAGCACAGACAACGACGACAACCGCTCCGAAACCAGCAAGCGATACAGCAAGAGGCGCATGCAGCGTATGTCCTCGGCGGATCTTCTCGAAGGTAGCAACGCCTCTGGCTCAGAGTACGGCGATGCGCAAAGTGAGGCTACGAGCTACCTCCGACCTCACCGTCTTTCGAGCATCCCACCCACTCCAGAGCTTGAGCACAACCGCAGCTCCACCAGCATGAGCCTTGGCAGCGAGAGCACCGCTGCGACTCCTCAGCGTCAAAGTATCAACAGCCAATACAAGACGATCCACGAGGACATTCCTGAGGTGCCGACGCGCATTGTCGACCACGAAGGAGTTGGCGAGCTTGGCCCTGAGGCCGTTGAGGAGCCCGTCTCCTCAAAGTTCAACCACAACGCCCTCCCACACAGGAGCCAGGAGGCCACGTCGTAGATTGCCATTTTCTGGCCGCCACAGCCTACTCTTGCGTTGTTGCTTTCGTGAGGGATCTTGGCGGACCTTGTCCCTTCCGAGAAACGAGATACCTCATGCGCGGCGTTTCTTTTCAGCATACCCTTACTTGACCCTTTCTCGAGATATCACACGTCCCTTTTGAACGAAGAGGACGATTTGAAGCCAAAAGCATGGTTTCGCTGCTTTTGCAGTTTGCCTTTCTAGCTATATCTCTTGGCCCTTTCACGTCCATTTTCACGGCCTTATTTCCTTGCAATTTCGCTTCTACCCTTTCTTTGTACATAGCCATACCCAACACTTTACGATAATCATCCAAACATTTTCCACACATAATATCATCATTCTAGCTTGCAGGTAAATCTCAGTCACGGCCAGGTTGCGCTCATAATTTGTCTGATGGGACGCGCCTGCCTTCACTCTGGCAGCTTGTCGAGCTAAAATTGACCTCACCATTCACAGCTAGAGACTCGCTTATAACACGCACATCACATGAACACTGCCAACAGCACTGTCAAACTGCGACATAAACACCATTACGCTCACTTGTCATGGATTTCCAACTACGCTGCAACCACTTGCGCTGTCGCGACAGGCTCAAAGACAAAGCCGTCGTAACCACTTGCAGCCACATCTTCTGCCTCGCATGTTCCGACTCTTCCACCCTCGGCTCCGGCGAAACCGCAACCAGATCCTGCCCTGCGTGCGGCACCACCCTCGACAAGCCCTTCGACGTCACCGTCGCCATCCTGAGACCCACCGACGACTACAAGATGAGCATACTCAGCGGCCTCAGCCCGACCATCATCATGGAATGTGCAAACAGCGGCACGGCATTCTGGGCGTATCAGAGCTCGCAAGAGATCTACTACCAGGAACACGCCAACAAAAGCTTAAAGCAGCAACTGGACGTCAAGAACCAAGAGCTGAGTGGAGTGAAAGCCAGCGCGCGCGACGAGATCGGCAAGCTTGTGGAATCGCTTCAAGATGCTTCTGACAAGATCAGCAAGCTCACTCGCTCACTCGCTGAGCTGGAGGAAGGCCGCAAGTCACTGGAGAGAGACCGCAATAGGTTCCGTTTGTCGTACGAGAAGCTTAAACAGAAAGCTCTTGTGCCGGAAATCGAGAACGCGGCGGAGGAGAATGCGGCTTATGCGGCTCAAAGTGGCGAGTATGGAAACATGCACTTGCCTCGCAGTCGCACTGGGAGCGAAAGCAGTGGAGGTAGACGCCAGGGCAACGATTTTTTCGCAGCCCCAAACCACAATGCTCGCCACAACGTGCAGAGCGCAAGTAAGTGTGACCAAAACTGCTTGTGATGAATATGACTGACCTGCGCATAAGGATCGCATCCACAGATGACGCCTTCTGCTCATCGTCAACAGCCTCAATCCGCGTACGGCATTCGCGGATCTCACCTCGCTCCAGGCTACACATCACTGTCGAACAACCATCCCGGAACACCGTTCCGCCAGCCGCTGGGCAATGTCGATCAGAAACCATACGCTGGAGGTGGATACACCATGAGCGGCATCAAGATTGGGAGACAGCCAAGCGGGTACATGAGCCGATCGGGGATGAACAGCAGTCGCCCGATGGGAGGAATGAGCTTTCGTTGACATCTGAAGGCGACCAAAGCATGTCTTGTGGGTGGATCTGTCGGGAGAGAAACTGCTCTGCATCTGGACGCGGCTGATACGTTTACACGGGACTAACGACTTTCTCCTACGCTGACCAAAGCCGATATTGTAAAGGCAGAATTGGTCTTTCGTAGTACACAAAATCAGATGTTTCGCAAGTTTGTCTACTACACAACCTTGATGCTGAAGATTCCCCTCGTTGTGTTGTGTGTGTGCACATGCAATTGGCTTGCGAATCGGTCTATTCGTGGAAGTCATTCATCACAGATTTACAAAATAAAAGATCTGCCATCGTGCCGCAGCGGGTGATGCACCAGATGTATCACTAGTGGGAGATCTCATCGCTAGACTTAAGCCCCAGAAGCCAATTGTTTGTTCGATGCCTGCTTTGGGTAATCGCACCATCAAATACATCAGAGCTCAGCACCAGAACGTCATAATTTGTGCCGTAAAACTACGTCAGTACACGAAAATCGGACCCCTACTTGCAGAGAAGCGTCTGAATCTCACGTCCAGTCGCCCGCATCATATACATCCTGGGGTTTAGAGGACGCAATGCTCGTCTAAAGGCTGGGACAGCCGTTGAAACGATGGGGAATGATGATAAACTCGATCTCAACAAAAGGTGGAATACGGCATCCATATCACACGGACCTCAGATGCCATTTGGTCGAGCCGATGATGTGCTCCATCCATGCGAGCCAGGTGTAGCTTGGTCGATTTCATTCGAGAGGCAGGTACGATACGTTCGCTTTGACTCTATGGAGAGTATCTTATATTGTACATCTCGACATGGCAGACGAAAGGAACCAGGACATACTTGATCTGGATCCTGTTCGACCGGCTTTGTCATCAAGCCAGAGCAGCGTACGCAACTCACACCATTCGCAAACAAAGTCGCCACCAGCGACTCACCCATCTCCTCACGTCCTGGGAGCGCTTCAGGCCGAAGGACTCACAGTGGACAACGGTGGCGCGGTCACATTCGCTGTATCGAGTCCCGCTCATCCTCGACAGTGGCCGCCGCAGCGCAAAATCTACGATACAGCCGTCATTTGTCTTCTGGAGTTCCTTACCACGGTAATCAGTAATTCTGGTTCCGATGTAAGCAGAGAAGCTGGTTCGGAAATTGGTCTCTCCCGTGAGATGGCTATTTTCTGCTTGACCACTCTCTACCTTCTAGGCCAAGCATTTGGTGGATTGCTCCTTACACCAGTATGCGAGGCGTTCGGTGGCAAGCTCATCTACGTCGGGTCATCTGCAGGCTTCACTGCCATGTGCCTGATGATCGGTCTGGCGCCATCAATTGGTACGGTTGTGGTCGGCAGATTTGTCTCAGGCGCGCTGTCTGCAATGCCTACCGTCGTTGCTTGCGGGAGTATCGAGAACATGTGGGACACCCAGGACCGCATATGGGCCGTCGATATCTGGGCAATTGCCGGGTTTCTAGGTATGGCTATCGGGCCAGTGTATGCGGTGTATGTCAGCGAGTCAAACATGGGGTGGTAAGTTTTGCATCGGACCCGCTTGTCAGGACCGAAGACTGACATGTATCACAGGCATTGGGTCTTTCACGGAGCCTCGATAGCTGTGGGTTTGACAACCGCTCTGGCCTTCTTCATGCAAGAATCGCGTCCAAAGCAGTTACTTCGCAAAAAGGTCAAGGTCGTCTCACGGAAAGCAGAAACGAAAGATCTCGAAGGGCAAGCCGAGACAAGTGTTCCAGGGCCAAAAGAATTCTTTCAAACATCTCTTTCTCTGCCACTGCGATTGTTCTTCACCGAGCCCATCGTATGCTTGAGCTCTATCATGGGCGCTACTGTTGTTCGTTCCACCCTGATGCTCTTGTCACGCAGCTTGAGCTCGCCAGCTGACAGTATTACAGGGGAGTATCTTTTACCTCTTCGCCGAAGCCCTGCCCGTTGTCTATACCGAGTCTTACAATTTCAGCACACGCCACGGCTCTCTGGTATTCCTGGTCCTTGCAGCTGGGACTCTACTCTCTCTCCTACCTCGTTTCTACGATATCTATATCGCCAAACTCCGCGCTAGCCAACAAGAGGATCCTGAGCCGGAAGACAAACTCTTTGGCTTCCTCCTCGCCGCACCCTTGCTAGCGATCAGCTTATGGTGGTTCGCCGGCTCCGTCCCACCATATGTGAGCATCTCGCCCGCAGTCTCCATGATCCCGCTACTCCCCATTGGCTTCGTGGTGGTGGAATTCGATTACGTGCTCTCTGGATACTTGACTGACATCTACGCGACTCACGCTGCATCGGCGACTGTGGCCATGTGTTTTCTCCGCGCCGTACTTTCAGGAGTCTTCCCGCTGTTTGGAAGGCAAATGTTTGAGGGGCTAGGGGCGAACAATGCGACTTTCATCCTGGCGGGTCTGGCCACGATGTTTTGTGGTGTGGCTGAGTTGTTCCGAAGGCATGGGAAGGCTACCAGGCATAGGAGTCGAGTTGCTGAGGAGAACGGGGAAGATCCGACGGTGATGCATGGTTGAAGGGTCGAATCAATCCTGTTGTATAGCATGAAGACCATGCGATGATCAGGGGCTTCATTCACAGCATCAGACGGGGCTTGGCACTTCGATAGAGCCTACATGTATATCGTATTAGCCAATGAGCTCGATTTGATTAATGGAAAGATGCTGAAACATCCTCGCCCTCTTGTTGGGAGACGAACTAATTTGTCCAGCGAGAGTCCTAGGTCACTGCACACAAGGACATAGAAACCTACATGCGCCACAATGATTTCTCGGTGGTAAGAGGCACGAAACTTGCGTTCAGAAGCTCATATAGCTGATCACCCACAAAGCACGAAGTCTGCGCTTGAGACGACAGGTCAGTTCTTCATTCTTTTGCAGATGACAGCAGTCCGATGACCAGAACTCCGGTGAACGTAAGATTGTTTCGCGGCGGAAGCAGTTTCCACTTACTGACAAGCATCACCACACCAAGCTCTTTTGTGCCAGTCTCGCCACGGTACCCACATGCACCTATCATGAGTGTAATAAACGTCATGACCATGGTCGCTATCGAAGCGAGGCGGACACCGATGCCACCTATATCAGGACGAAGAGCCGAGCAAATCCCAATATACCACAGTGTGACCAAGCGTAGAGAGGCCCGCGATCTAGAATCAGACTCCGTACTGGTATCCCAGCGGCAGGGGGAGTAGTACGGACTTTGAAGCCAGACCGCGAGAGAGGAAGTCTCATCAATCGTCGTGAAGTTCGCTCATCCAGCCGACGAGGCAGCCATGACTGCCGGTGTCCGCGTCTGGGTCTTGAATCCAAGAACTTTGCTGTGTAACTGATGAGGCAAATGCATACACCGAGACTTAGCGACGTGCGAAGTGCTATGTCTGAGCCATGTACTAGACTCTGATCCTCCGCCTTCCTCATTTCTGTGCGAATTGAAGCAGGCAAAGGACCGATTGTAACTGGAGTTTTAGCGAAAGGGAAACGAACCGAAGTAGTTCTAGTGAAGGAACAAGAACGTCTGATACAACATTGGTTCTTGAGCGAGGTAATTCAAGACTCACGTAGGCATCAAGGGCTAATCGCTAGTAGCTGCAAGCCACACAGTAGTGCACAGCAGTGCTGTCCCAAAATAGCAATCATGATGGCAATAAACTGTCGATTTAAGAGTAGCAGTTCGATAGGAAGTATTCCAGATCCTCGAACAACCGCTGGACGAGAATTGTGACCGTGAAGGAATTAAAGGATGCGTGTAAGCACAACTACACTCGTATGCCGTGATAAATTGTTCAAAAATTATAAAGATTAGTCGTACTACGGCAGGTATTGATGATCTATGTGAGTGAAGTTGCTGGTCTTCATCCTGTCTTGGCACAACTCCAAAGCCGGAGTTCTCGGGGTGAACTTGAGAATCCTACATGGAAAGATCTAAGAACTAGCCCACCAAACTACCTTACACA
>Ga0265797_10012355_pt1 | contig 10474 bp, 15 predicted proteins | sample P2T30metagenome_FD_192433 | JGI IMG/M metagenome (GOLD analysis project Ga0265797, IMG submission 192433) | Plant litter microbial communities from East Loma Ridge, Irvine, California - P2 T30 | ecosystem: Environmental > Terrestrial > Plant litter > Unclassified | place: USA: California... | reverse complement strand
ATCAGGAAGGGAATGTGAACCATGTCCACAGGGTGGCGCCAGAAGTGAGGGATCAGACGGACAATCTTCGTAAAGAAGACCCAGACGAAGAACAGAATCCAGCACAGCGATTGCGTCTCGGGAGAGCATGGAGCCAGAATCTTCGACAGGAGCCAGGCGAAACCGATGTCGATGAAGAGGGACGGGTTCTGGAACATCGAGAAGTAGATGACATAGAAACCCCAGGCGTACTGGCGGGAGCACCAGTAAGTCTCATTGCGCATGACCGTGAAGTTGCCGCGGAAGCGAGCGCGGGCCCATCGCAAGCACTGGTGGATGTACTTCCAGTCCTCCTCCAAAGTCGTCTCAAGATGAACAGATCTCTGAATAGCGATGTTCCAGCCCCGGGCATAGCAAAATCGTGTTAAAAACTTGTCGTCATCTGAATCGAGCTTTTTGCCCATGAATTGCCCATTCTGGAACTGGTTAATGAACTCGTCGGTCTTGAGAATTGAGGTCCGGTATGCAGCGGAACGGCCGGAGAGAGTGGAGATGCTGCCATCAATAGCGTTGGATGTCAGGTTGTTCCACACACGTCTCTCTATATACGAGACGCCCAAAACGTTGCCGGCAGAACAGGGGGTCCATGGAGATCTGGCAGTGCGACGGACTCTCTGACAAGAGCCACCAGCGCCAACCTTCGGGTCCTCGAAAATTGCAACCAAGTGCTCCAGGTAGTCAGTCGGCCAGAAAACGTCGTCGTCAGCCCAGACAATGATGCGAGTTTGGATGTGCTTAAGAGCTCTGACCATCTGTGTCCTCTTACCAAGACGGGGAACGCCAAGGACCTTGACATGGCTGAAGTTGTTGGCATCGCAGAGCGCACGGCAGGCCGAAACATTCGAGTCCAAGACAACGCAAAAGATGGCACCAGGTCTACAGGCAGCAACACGTCCAATGCACTCAGCGAGCTCGACCGGGTTCTTGAACACGGTGGGTATAATTACACTGGCGTCGGCTGGGGTGTAGTTCGGGGACTTCGGAATCGGGATCGGCTTGTAGGTGAGGTTGGCGTAGATACCGACGAAGAGACGGGTGAAGCGGAGGAGGAAGCAGAGAAGGGTGAGCAAGACCAGCAAGATCATGGTCATGCTGGAGCCGCCCTGCTCGGGGCCGGCGGAGTTGACAGCGTCAACCCTGAAGCGACCCATGCTGGGCAGAGAAGCGGGTGGTGGTGGGTGTGGTGGAGGTGTGGGTGGTGAACTCGGAGGTGGAGGTGTGTCGTTCGTGGTGTAGCTTTTGGATCCGCTATGCAAAAAGTCTTCCGGAAACTTTTGCAGCAAAAGCTGGTGGAGGGAGTAGAGAGTGTGTAGAGAGTGTGGTAGCCCGATTGGATGGGCCGGAGCGGATGCCAAAAACAATTCTGGTTGCCTCGAAGTGTCGCATTATATATCAATTAGTCCATGTCGAGGTGCTGGCTTGTGAACAAGGGAGCGACAAAGAAGCGTTGTATCTCCATTGTGACCTGTGAAAGAGTTCGTATGGAGTGAGGGTAACAATGGCACTGTTGGGAGTGAAAGCCGTTTGTTGGTTGGGACGAGAGATTGAAACCATTGGGGTTGGACAAAGGTGGCTTGTGGGCATCAAAGAAGGAAGGCACGACCAACAATGTTTCAAGCAATTTTGGCCTGCTTTGTCGTCAGCACAATGGCATTGGAAAAGATTTTAGACATGGTATCCATCACCGAGTTAGCTGACATACTCACAAATCCGTTCCATGACGACAGCGCCAACCCAGTGAAGAAGATTCATCAATATATCTGCGAGATTATTAGCGAAGCTCGAATCGTATCAGATCAGATCAAGGAAGATTACACTAAGGAATCAACCGCGGAACACCAAACACCAAACACCCAAAACAGGCAGCAGTCACAAATATGTGCCAACACCAAGTCATAATAGGAGCCTGTGGCCATATCACACACTCTTTCGTAGAGCGTGTATGTGTGCAGGCACTGTACTCGCATTCTTCAGCTCGAAACATGTTTCCGGCTTCGCACTACCTGACAACTCGTACCATCCGCACACCACGATACTGTCATAGCTGCGGTCCGGCACCGTCGCAAGACCATCATGACCACGGTAAGTGCACGGTGAACTCGCTTTCGGCTCAGTTGGCAGCGCTTTCAATCGTGCCGCGAAGGTAGGATGCAGTGTTGAGGGCGGCGTGTGAAGTTGGCAAGTGCCGGATAATAGGATAAAATTGTACTAAGAAAGGAATGCTTGAACCGATACCTGTCGTCTGTCGAGATATTTCGTGTAGCACTTGAGTCACGCGAGATCGAGGTGATGTCCTTCGTGGAAGTTTGCCACATGCCCGGCACGTTGCGTGCTTAACTCACTTTTCTTTGTCCGAACGTGGAGTTCTGTTGTTAATTTGGCCTCCCTACGGCACCGTGCATTGAACGCAAACAATGAATTCGTCGTATTGGTCGATTGTTCGCTACAGGCACTCTGGAATGCAAGACTTTGGATTGATACTGCGAGTGAACCCATTGCTCGTTGCGCGTAAAGATAGACCGGCACACGGGGTCATGGCTTGCGTGGCTATTGAAGCCCTAGTAGGACGCCAGTTCCAGAGTCTCATGGCTTGTAGATCGTCCATCGCGTGTCGCTCCACATGTCTCAAAACATTCTCGTCCGCTCGAGCAACGCAAGATACCACTGTAACGTCAGTCAGCAAAGAGCACGATACATGGTCGCACAAATCCAGGTCACACCACCGAGGTACAAAACCGGTCGCACACAGCCATCGTTACCAAATTCCTCGTATCCGCATGCTGCAGCATACATCAGCATCTTGGATTCTGTCAGCTGTGGCGCCAGAGTCAGCATACGCTCGAGAATCCTGGACCTGAATTACCCTCGCACAGTGGCTTGCGAACGCCTCACTGGCTTGCGCCTGCGACGATCAACACCATTCATCAAGCCCACTGCATGGCAGAGCTCCAGTGAGTTTGAGACATCGCGCGGCGTACAAAGCTGACTCTTTGCGATGGTGGGAGTCATGATATCGTATCGATGCTTTTTCGCCTCCTACGGCTTGCTTGACGGGCGCTCAGACATGCAGTTGCTTAGATTAGTGAGGCGCAATAGTACATCGCACTGCTGCAATGCAGGTCGAAGGAGCGGTATTACGACCAGGGTTGATGGATGCAAGCTTCCCATTTCTCTTCCAACATCGTTGCTCAGTCTTGTATCTTCGAGGAGGTCTCGCATTGTCCAAGGCTGCTATAAAGAGTCTTCTCATCCCAGCGATGTTAGTAGGAGCATCAGCAATTGACTCTCGCATTCGATCAGTAGCTTCAATTACAAACAAACCATGTTCACTCCAGTCGCGCTCGCTATGGCGGCTCTGGCGTCATTTGCCTCAGCCAACCCTCTCACCACGCCTCCCTCGTACCTTTCCCCTTACCCTACTCCCTGCAGCTCGACGATGTGCGTAGACAACATCAACAGCTGCGGCCAGACTACCACGTCGTCGTCTGCGAGCACCAGCTCGTCTTGGACCCGGCCGCCTTGGTACACGACAAGCTCCCGGACTTCTTCGACCATGACATCTTTCGGCTACACCTCCAGCACCACCGGAGATGCTTTCCCGCCTACCACCACGCGGTCAACAACAACAAGCTCAACCTGGACCAGACCTCCATGGTACACGACCAGCTCCTCCTCTTCGACAACTTCTTCATACACCTACACATCCAACACAACCGGTGATGCATTCCCTCCTACGACCACATCGTCGTTAACTACCACCGGCTCATCCTGGACAAGACCGCCGTGGTACACGACTAGCTCCACCACTAGCTCCACGACTTCATCCGGCTATACATCCAGCACAACCGGTGATGCTTTCCCACCAACCACTACGTCCTCGTCAACCACCACCACTTCATCCTGGACACGACCACCCTGGTACACAACCAGCTCCACGACTTCGTCAGGGTATACCTCCAGCACGACCGGTGATGCGTTCCCGCCAACCACGACGCGGTCGACCACCAGCCGGTCGTACACCAGTAGTTGGACCACGAGCACCTCTTGCTCGAGCGGCTGTGTGCGCAAGTGTGTGGACCTGATTGAAAGCTGTGGCAACTTTTATGGTGGGTGTTACGATGAATGCCCTGGCAAGCCGGTGCCGACGTACACGCCGACGGCCACGTGCACTCCGCCTTCGGGCCCGAGCGGATCCTAGGGACTCCAGATATGCCATGACCGACTGAAGGGTGGAGTTTGAGTTGAGAGCTGAAGACGATACTGGCTATCGTGACGACACTGGAATCGGATGGAAAGAGTTGGTTCGTTCGTTTGCGTGATGTTACATATCTTCTCCTAGTATACAAGTAGTCAATCGTATGTGAAGTGCTTCTGGTCGCCGTTCAGTGCCGTCAAGTTATTGTGCAGAACAAAGCCAGTCGTCCGTCGCTCCTTCCCACTCTAAATTTAGCCAGCGCCGTCGCGTTCTCTTTTACAAGCCAGGCTTCCTGCTTCTAGCACCCGTAGGTATCTTACAAACTTCCGCTCTCTCGTTCCCTCACTCTTGAAGTCTCCCATGATTCCCAAATCTAGAAAATCGAATCCTTAATCTCCTTGAAACTCTTGACACTGCCCTGCATCTTCTTCGCCGTCGCATTGTCGCCACGCTCTGTGTGCTCGTGAATGTTCAATTTGTAATGTTGGTCGTCACCGCCCTTGTGCTTTCCTTGCACCACATTCTCCCTCAGGATCTTGGTGACGGACTGCACGTGCTTGACGGCATCGTCGACCTCTACGGTGCCGGGTTCGAGAGTTTTTGAGATGTCGTAGGAATCACGGGCGAATTTGCGGGAGGCGGTGAGTGTTGGTGCGTCGCCTGTGAGGTGGTCAGTATTACCATCTAGAAGTGAGGCGAGATGAACGGTATATCGGTCTCACACACCCTTGAAGGCGATGTAAGTTGCGCGGAGGAGGCTGCGGTATGTTTTGAGGATGGCAGCCTTGCTGAAGACTTCCGGAGTCGGCATGATCTTTGAGGCCATGTTTGAGTGAATAATTGATTAATCGATTGATTGACTACGACTACCGAAGTTCCATGCTCTCGCGGTGCAGGTGGTCAGCACAAGGCCATAGGCACTTGCGGGCGAAGGGTTTAGAGTTCCGCACGGGCCACCGACTTGAAATTCTTGGGGAGACAAAATAATGAACGATGAGCTCGCTGCGAACCTCCTCCTCACTATCTCCACCCACATAACACATCACAATGGCTCCCATCCAGATTTCCGCGACTCTCCCGTCGCTCCCCAGCGACTGGTCTGCCGAGAAGGACTTCAAGGCCGTCTCCGGCGTGTCTGCCTCCCAGAACCGCGCCATCGAGCCCGTTGGCCCTCACTTCCTCGCCCACGCCCGCAGAAAGAGACACCAGCGCACTTTCTCCGAGGATGAGCGCATCCAGGCCGCCACCACCGCCAAGAAGGTCGAGACCGAGGACATTGGCGAGATCAGCGAGGACGAGGACCCCATGATGCTCCAGCGTGAGGGCAAGGACTGGAAGTCCCAGGATCACTACGCCATCCTCGGCCTGAGCAGGTACAGGTGGCGCGCCACCGAGGACCAGATCAAGAAGGCCCACAGGAAAAAGGTCCTCCGCCACCACCCCGACAAGCGTGCCGCCCAGGGCCTCAGCGAGAACGACAACTTCTTCAAGTGCATCCAGCGTGCCACCGACATCCTCCAGGACCCCGTCAAGCGCAGGCAATTCGACAGTGTCGACGAGGCCGCCGAGGTCGAGCCCCCGAGCAAGAAGGACGTCCAGAAGAAGCCCGGCAACTTCTACAAGCTGTGGGCACCCGTCTTCGAGGCTGAGGGTCGCTTCTCCAAGGTGCAGCCCGTGCCCAAGCTCGGCAACGAGAACAGCACCAAGGAGGAGGTCGAGACATTCTACAACTTCTGGTACTCTCTCGATTCATGGAGGTCCTTCGAGTACCTCGACGAGGATGTGCCCGATGATGGCGAGAGCCGTGACCAGAAGAGACACACTGAGCGCAAGAACAACAACATGCGCAAGAAGAGAAAGGTCGAGGACAACCAGCGTCTGCGTGCCATGATCGACGAGTGCTTGGCTCTCGACGAGCGCCCCAAGAAGTTCAGACAAGAGGGCAACAAGGAGAAGAATAAGAAGAAGGCCGACAAGGAGGCTGCCGAGAAGGCCGCTAAGGAGGCTAAGATCAAGGCGAAGGAGGACGCCGAGAAGGCCGCCAAGGAGAAGGAGGCTGCTGAGAAGGCTGCCCGTGAGGACGGCAAGAAGGCCAAGGAGGCCGCGAAGAACGCTGCTAAGAAGAACAAGCGTACCATCCGTGGTGCCGTCAAGGACGCCAACTACTTCGTCGACGGCGAGGCTCCCGCTTCCCAGATCGACGGTGCCCTCAACGACGTCGACTCCATCATCCTCAAGCTCGAGGTTGAGGAGCTCGCCACTCTCGCTTCCGCGCTCAACGGCAAGGACAAGGCCGCCGTCAAGCAGGTCTTCCAGGACGAGAGGAAGAGGCTCATCGAGGCCGGCAAGGCCAAGGACGGCGAGCTCAAGACTCTTGCTTAGATGCAAGCAGAGAGAGATTCAGGTGGTCTTTGACGATTTTGTTATAGCCCAGCCAGCGGTTTGCATACCTTTGTTTTTTGTGTAGGGATAGACGGTAGAGCAAGAAATCTTGAGATGCCACAGAGCAAAAGTTTACTGTTCAATTTTTACGATATCGATGTGGTGCTGCAACCTTTCCCATGAACGTAATGCAAATTACACATGTCGTAACTAAACATGACAAATCTAGATGTTTCATCTCTCCCCTTGCTGATGATCATCTTCGACTACTGATCTGTTTCGCACAAGAATTGTTGCTGCGCCCAAGTCAGCTTCCAACCTCCTGACTTCTACAAATGGACGCTCGGCACAAATATCAAAAGCTGGAAGCATGGCTGTCATTGCTACAATGGCTCGACGAAGCACCATCCCAATATCCAAAAGTGCAGATCAAACCGATGCTTGCAGACACAACATGGCCGCTACAGATCCAGTATACTATGTCGACCAGCCTTACTGCATAGCTTCGACTGGGCTATACAAATGGTATGTCGTCTACAATGTCCTTGTAAGTGTGGTTGACGTCGGTGCCTCGTGAAGAACCAGGTGCCCAGTGCTTGGTGGTTTGCTTGCCGATGGCTCCACCTCCACTTCTGCCCGCACTCTGCTACGACCACGCGCTATACTACAGCGAGTTCGTCACTTTTGCTGACATCTGCTCCTACACCGCACAGTCATTGTGCGAATCCTTTTGAGCTCTGATTAATCCTTCAATAATTGGCGAAAATATATCTGTTTAACCAAAGCATCTCCAACACCCAGCCCTCTCTCAGACAGCTACATGCAAAAGTGGGGTCTCGTTCACCAACATCCCAGCAGCACCACCACTTGAGTAGCCGACGAGCGAGCGAGCGTCACTACTCCGATCCAGCCAACATCAATACCAGCCCAGCACACCACAACGGGCACCAACACATCAATATGGCCTCCTCACCCTCGCCCTTCTCCACCCCCAAAGCAGGCTCCGCCGCCAACTCCCCACGCACAACCAGCACCCACCTCCCCGACCGCTCAGTCCCCAGCTTCGCCCTCGACGGCAGCAAACCCAGCTTCATCCCAGCCTGGCGGCGTCCCACCCTCAACACAGCCGGCGGCGACGAAGCCGGGCGCCGTCCCAGCGTGCAATTTGTTCCCAACAGCAAGACCGGCACCAGTTCGCGCTCCAGCTCGGCGCGCCCGGCGACGAGCGCTTCCAAGCATTCGATGTCGGCTTCGAGCGCGAGGCGCATGAGCTCGCCGCCGCCTCCGGCGCAGTTTAGGCCGAGTGTGAGTTTTGATACGTTTAAGAATAAGGCGGCGAGTGAGTTTAGTCTTACGCTGGGGAGGAAGCATCGGGATTATGAATATACGAAGAGGTCGAGGACGTTCTTGGTTGGGACGGATGCGAATGAGTATTCTGATACTGCGCTTGAGTGGCTTGTGGACGAGCTGGTAGACGACGGCGACGAGATCGTGTGCTTGAGAGTCGTGGAGAAGGACAGCCATGAAGCGAGGAAGTGGAGCGGCGGACAGGGCGAGAAGGGCTACAGGAAAGAAGCCGAGCGGTTCATGGAGACGATCGAGAAGAAGAACACGGAAGACCGCGCCATCAGCTTGGTGCTGGAGTTTGCGATTGGCAAAGTCCAGGAGGCGATTCAGAATATGATCAAGCTGTACGAGCCGGCGATGTTGATTGTGGGTACGAAGGGAAGGAGTCTCACTGGCTACCAGGGGTTGCTCAGTTCTGGCTCCGTCAGCAAGTACTGCCTGCAATACTCGCCTGTGCCGGTTATTGTTGTTCGTCCCAGCAGCAAGCGAGAGAGCAAGAAGCGAAAGCGTCTGCAAGACCCGACGAGGAGAAGCTACAGAGACATCCTCGACAAGTCCGAAGACGCCCCTCGAGGCCGTGGTGGCCATCTACTCGACGAGCGAAACCGCATGAGCATTATGGGCAGCGATCTCGGCGTGCTCGGCAGACTGGAAGGCGATGACGATCCCAATGCCGAAGCGAAACGAGTTGCCGAAGCCATTGGCTACCGTGTACACCGTGGCAGCGGCTCAAGCGCCCAAGGAAGTAACCTAAGCAGAGTCGCAAGCGCCGCCTCCGGGCCCTCATCAGACAGCGACGACGACATGACGCTGGGCGAAGAGCGCATTCTCAAGTCTCCAACTATGGGTGCTCTGGACTCGCCCTACGTTTCAGACGAAGAAGACGAAGACCACGATTACACCGCCGCTCAAATGGGAGAGAACATGCGTCCTGAAGATGAAGCTGCCATGCTTGCGTACGAGCGCGCCATGAAGGTCGTCGAGGAGGAGCAGGAGGAAGAAGAGGCGCGGTTGAAGCGAGAGGAGGACAAGAAGAGGCGCTATCCGAGTGGCATTAAGCGTGCCGGTCGTAGTACGAGCCGTGGGCGTGGCAATGACGACGACGATGAGGCTAGAGGAGCGAATGTTTTGGGCCTGCTTGCGCAGCTCGATAGAGGAATTGTCAAATGAGGGCGATTTGATGTGGATGGGAAATACACGCAAGGCGAGTGGATTGTTACTGTTACGCACACGAATGAAATAATCATACAACGTAGATCGACCCAGGACTTTTACCACTTTGTTCCTGGAGATTCATTGGTGAAATGTGGGCCTTAGCTGCTGTGAAGGAAAGAACGTCAATTTACATCGCATGCGGCAGGCACGACCGTGACAGCCTGCTCTCCTCAAACCGCCACTCACCTCGACTTCACTCCCTCACTCTCCAATTCGAATCGTGAGCGCCATCAAGGCAAGACAAGAAATACACAACCATCAAAGATGACTACGGCGACAAAAGGGGAAATGGAGCGCGCAGACACCAATATCGCGGTCCCGCACAGCACGCAGGACGCTGTGAATGCCGTCTTCAACACTGTAAGTGATGCTCCTGTTACAGAACCGATTCGATGCTGATGTAAAGACAACCTGAGCTTCTCTTGATGATTGTGTCACACCTAGACACCACGGCCCTCACTCACGCACTCTCTGTCTCGAAATACTGGCAACAGGCCATACTCGGCACCTTTGAGCTTCGCCAAACCCTATTCCTCGAACCTCAATGGACCGGTGAAGGCCACCTCGGTATGCAGCGAAGTAGAACGCTCCCAGGATGGGAGGCGTCCATTCTCCAAGAACCCACTCTGAGCAGCAACATGATCGTTGCAACGCACCCTGCTCTGCTGGTGGAACCCGGACCCAGACTCTATCTCGACGTCTCGCAAGTCTACCGCATCTTCAAGAGTATCGCACCTGCCACATTCATTACTCAGCCACCGTTGCAGAAAGTGGGAGTCGGCTACTTGGGCTCCAATGCAGTGCAGCGCAAGGAAGGCGTGACGTTTGGTGACGTGGTCGAGTATCTGGGGAACAGGAAAGACCGCAGTGTTATCAGGCTCATGTCTTTTGGAGTTGTGGCGAGTGATGCCACTGCGGTACAGTTGGCCCGCGAGGCGCCGAAGTTCAAGATCAGAGCTCACAACCAGGTTGCTCGTGAGGGAGGTGTGTATGGGCCGTGCTGAAGGAGATATCGCGAATGTATGTTATGGTTACGGGATACTTTGCAGACCAAGACTGAGTAGCAGTATAATCACACGCCCATGGTCTCGTGTATTATTCATGGCTTTCGCTCAAGGTATTGATTGTAGCACAAATTATAGGCACCGATCCACTATCCATTCACTTGCCACATGGATGTCGGCCAGTCACATGTGACTGCAAGTGCCGATGCTACAACTTCGCCTCCACCAAGTGAAAGAATGTCCACGCCACAGCAAATATCAAACTGTCGCAGCTGCTTGACCGCTGACTGCA
>Ga0265797_10012354_pt1 | contig 10475 bp, 9 predicted proteins | sample P2T30metagenome_FD_192433 | JGI IMG/M metagenome (GOLD analysis project Ga0265797, IMG submission 192433) | Plant litter microbial communities from East Loma Ridge, Irvine, California - P2 T30 | ecosystem: Environmental > Terrestrial > Plant litter > Unclassified | place: USA: California... | reverse complement strand
ACCCCCACCTTCTTCAAAAAGTCTACCTGCTTCCCCTTCGCAAACTCCATCGCCCAGTAATTCCCATCCCACCTCTCCCACGCGCCCTTCCAGCTCGTATCCAACCACCCCGTCTTCTCAACCGGATACAAAGACCCCATGCCGGATTTCCGTACTTGGTCCATGATATCGGTCGCAATAGTTCCACCCCTGGCTATCGATCCGCGTGGTTTGACACTGGCCTTGAAGATCTCTACCTCCCGCGCTTCCTCAAGTTCCTGTCTGTAGGTATCTAGTCTGGCTTCGCGGGCTTGGATTGCGGCGGGGAGGTGGCAGCGGGGGATGAGCGGAGGCCTCTTGACGCGTTCGAGCGGATGAGTCCAATCCGATATCGAAGAAGGGGAAGTAGACGATGAGGTATCGCTATCAGGTGTGCGGCTACCAGAGGTACTAGATGAACGGATAGGAAACGGTGCTTCGCGCATAAACGCTTGTTCAGTCTTCCCGATGTGAATATCCCGGGCTTTGACGCTCTTCCTCAGTCTAATCACCGCGTCTTCCAAGCGCGTGTTGACGCCTTGTTCGCGCTTGTAGTCTCGTTTTAGGGCCTCCCTTACTTGGTCTGCTACTGAGAGCTTTTGTTGGAGGCCCTGGACTTCCCAGTGGGCGTGATCTTTGACTTTCTGGTAGTAGTCTCGAATGTATCGGAAGTTCTCCAGCTGTTGCTCGGACATGTTGGCTTCGAATGCCTGACTGCATTGTTCGAATTGGGCCTTGTGTTCTTCTAGTTCTTCCTTCCAGGTCTTGGCCTCCAGTTCCAACTGGTCGTTCTTGGGGCGAAGCACTGCGAGTTCTTCTTGCGCCTCGGTGAGGTCTGACTGTAGTTTCTCATTTTCAGGCTGGAGCTGTGACAGTTGTTTCTTCGCTTTGGCGAGCTCCATCTCTGCATCATGGCGCTTCTTTTTTTCCCGTTCGTAGTACTGCTCCCATTCATTCTTACCAGTTTGCATGGGATGCGGACTTGGTAGACCGGGGCTCAACAGCCCCTTCCTCTCGATTTCGATGGTCTTTCCCAAACTATTAATCTCATATTCTTTCTCCGCTACCTCACGCTCCAAGTCTACGATCTGCTCCCGCGACTCTTTAAAGTTGCCATTGAAGTTCTTGATCAGTTTGAGAAACTCACCTCGCAGTTTTCCAGTCTCATCATCTTGCGAAAGACTCAGAAAAACAGCGTCGAGCTCTTTGGCCTCGCATTTCGAGATCATTGGCAAATTCTCGGCCACTTGGTTGACAACTTCACAAAGCGTACGGATAGACTCCTGGTTATTCTTTAGCTTCTCGTCCACTTCCCTCAGTGAGTCATCGAAATTCTTGCAGGCTGCAGTCGCATCTTCTGCCTCTGTTTTCTTCGCCTCGAGTTCCAACCGCGTCCGCTCGACCGATGCTCGGAGCTTTTTGTTTTCGGCTTCGACTTCTTCAAGAGGAGGTAACCCAGGCTCGCGTGCATTGCGCGCTGCAATCTTGGCTTCGCTTTCACGAAGTTGGATAGATAGCTTCTCGTACTCTTGCTTTAGGTTCGTCGCTTCTTCTTTGACGGTTTGCAACTCTTGCAGTACGGTTTCACGCTGTCTCATCGCCTCGTCGCGCTCTTCCTCTACTTTTTGACGTTTGATCTGAAGCTCTTGTATCTCTGCAACGATCTCGGGCGGAACGATAGGATTTTCCTCATTACCATGCGGCGATACGCTTTTAATCTGGTCTTGAGGTGCCGCGGCCTGGATTTCCACATTCTCGACATGATCTTCTTGTGACACTGCAGCCGTATCGTCTTGCGTCAAAGGTGATTCGCGCTCTTGTGATGCCTGAACATCAGGACTGGGATCTTCATCGTGATGCTCTTGTGGCTCTTCCTGGACCAAGAGATCCTCCAAGTCATACGGTTGGCCCTGCTCCTGTATGGTCAGCTCTTCTTGAGGCTCTGATACTTGCTCATGTGCTTGCTTTTCGAGCATTTCCTCTTGTAGCTTATCTTCCTCTAGATCCTCCTTCTCTAGCGGCTTTCCTTCCAGTCCCTTCTCTCCCAGGATAGACGCTGCTTCTTCTTCTTCTTCCTCTGCGCTTTTCTCGTCTTCCACATCGCTATCAAATTGACTAGAGTCGTCATCATCGACGCGTGCCTCGTCCTCATCATGCACTTCATCGTCTGCCTCGTCGTCATCTGCGTCCTCCTCATCAATGTCAACATCATCATCAACATCATCTACCTCATCACCATCTCCATCCCGCGTGGGCGCACCAGTCCCCCACCGCTGACGACTCTGCGGTCTACTACCAAACCCAGGCGACGAATGCTGCCGCATCGCACTACCTGGCCGGCTAGTCGGCTCCCTCATCGACGTCGACCTCTTCCCATACTGAGCAAGTTCAATCTTCTCGTTCTTCTTCGCCTCGGATGCTCTGGTCGGGGCGGCGAAAGATGAAGCATTCGTTCGTGTTAAAGGCCTGACTGTCCCTTGCTGCTCTCCTTCTGGAGACTTCGGAGATGCAGCTTCGTGGTCCGGGGACGGCATTGGTTTGGTCTCGTTCATGATGCGGGTTTCTGTCTGTCAGTCGCGTTTAATTCAGTACTGTTACGCTGAGCCGGGTTTACAGACACGTTTGCGCGATTCATATGATGTCGCGATATAAATCATTGGTACAAAAAAAACTTGCCGTTAGCTACATGAATGACTATTCTGCATGCTTGTCTCATTGATTGATCACTCCATTGTCTCGTCTGATGTTTTGCACATCACAGCGCTCCTCATACCGCATCAAGGAGCTAATGTCTAAATGACGCCGTGAACGAGGTGAACCATCTCAGCGACATAGTGAAATTGACGAGACACTGTTTCGACTTTCCAAGGAGGCAAAATGAATACTCTCTTTGTCAACGTTGCTACTGTGAGAATTGCAAGCAATTGGTATCAGCAGAAACGCAAGGTACTGGCTGTCGACCTCACAGCTGTGATTGAAGGAACAACCACTGAACAAAGTGTGCGCCGCATGACTGGCATATTGTACTGCGAGGATACCCTGACCTTCCTCTGCACTAGAACCAGCCATCTCATATCGCGCGCATTCGCGCAGTGTGATGCAAAGTTAGATAGCTCAACGAACGTACGTTGGGCAGGAAGATGCGAGCTAATGCGAACATGCACTTTCGCCACCCCTACAGGATTCAGCATTTCCCACATCCAGGCTGGCAGCCGTTGTGGATGGGCGTCGACCAACGACTGGGGTAAGCGACAGGAGCGCAGCGTTAGTGACATCACGTGCTAGCGTGTACCGACTCTATGGGGTGGCGTACCACGGTGCTAGCTGATTGAGGAAAGACCCATGTCATCTTTAAGCCGCATCGGTTCAGCAAGGAGATAAGGTGGGTGGAGTGGTGAGCGACGCTGACGTTTTAGCCGAATGGAATGGAGAAGGATTCAGGCCTTGACGTGAAATGAGGGGTAAAGCAAGAGGCGAATGTCCAGGCTGACGGTGGCGCTCAGTCTACAACGACCTTAGTCCACCGTTGGAAAGCGATGATCGAGCGGAAGCCCCGATCTTGCACGTGTTGTTGTGTGACAAGTGCTGCCCTGATGCTGGTGCGCTACTCGTCACATACCTTACACCTACTTTAGCCGGCAAAACTACGCGAGATAAGCGCCTTCGCGCCAGAAGCGACAGAGGCGTCCCGTTGCTGAGCGGCATGCTGGGATATTGCCTCGACGCCATAGATATATCGTAAGCTTTTGCCGGGAGCTTCGTCGACTGTGCCACTGTGCCGTGTCTTCTGATCGTTCTGGAACGGGTAAGTTTTCATCAAGGTACATTGAAGAATGTCAGGCAAATCGTGCGATACTTGCATGAGAGCCGTACCAAGCATCAATCGGTATATGGGTACCTCGCGGCATAGTTGCTGGATCGAATTGCGACCGTTGGCCTACTGCAAGAGCGCATACTAGCGTACCAGCGCCAGCTTCCTGGTGCCGGAGGCGTGTATACCTGAGGTGACTAGGCAACTCCAGCATGCAAGATGTCATGCAACTGCATCTTCAGCGCGAGTGTGCCGGTGGCGCGGCACTTGTCGTGCTGTGAGCAGAAAAGGGCCGAAGCTTGAGCGTAGCTTGCTTCGAGCGCAATGATATTGGTGGTTTCGATCACACTATTGACGGAATTCCCGTGCCAGAAGCTCGTCCCATGGTAACAATGCTGGGAAGTGGGGTAGACCGCTCAACCGCCAAACCCTTCCAGCAAGATGGGGGCTGACCTTGACTCTTAGCGTCCGCGGAATGGTAGTACAACATCTCTTGGGTAGTTATTGCAAGGTACCGAGCGTTTTAGGTGTAGATAGTCGTTGTAAAAAGTGGAAAGAGGCGCGGGGAGGTCTGTGACCGAGAACATCCGGGTCGATGACGGGTAGAACCAGCGGATCCTATCTCTCTAGCCCGCCGACGGGATCACCGTATGGCAAATTGCGGAAATGGTTTCTTGCAATTGCGATAGCTGGCGAAGGTAACGGAGATATAGCCTATCTAGGTAATACAGAAGTTGGGTCAGTGGAGGCAGACATTGACAGCTACAGCGTCGATCACACACACATGCGCAGATGATGCTCTCGACACCTGTGACTACGAGTAGCTCGAGTCGACGATGCTATACCCACCATGGTTACCTATCATGTGTCCTGGTGTAGTCCTCCACGATACTGCCAGAGCACTTTGGCATGGTGATAGTCCGTTTGCGTTCATTCTTGGGTACACCGGTCGGAGAAGCATGCTCAAACAGTACAAACTCATTCAAGCCTCCTGGTTCAAAGCAATACTCCAGACAGTGGTCTCCACTTTTGTTTCGCGCTTGCTCGAACCAATCACTATCGTCTTTGAGGCTCAGCCAAACCTGGTCGCACAAGGCTGTAACTGTTTGGTCGTGGTGCCGAAACGGCGATAGTACGCATTCCAAAGGCAGGTCCCCATGTCAACACGATCGACCGGAAGCAACCGAACTTCTGCTGTATGCATGCAATATGCAGGACCTCGCCCAGATGTCCGCGGCCTGTCACCGAAGGACGCTGAGTGCCTGTTGACTGTGACGGGCTTACCCCAAATGTCGTCGCTGCAGCATGTTGGGTTCAATAGCCGAGAGGCAAGATGGACGGAATTATTCTGAGCTTGAGCGGTCAACACAGACCTGAACCTCGCCGCGGGGGCGCATCGTAACCAGCCTGTCGGGATTGCCGTACCGACCCTACCCTTTGTCCGGCGACCGCAAAATCATGATAATGTGTTTGAGATCGAGTGTTTGAGATGTGCTTAGTTTGTCGCCGCCTGTAGATTGACTGCGTAGTTGCATTTTGATGTGCGGTGTGGATGTTAGAAATCGTTGTGTCGTGGTCAGCCCTGCCAAGTATGACCAGCTGTCAGGGTTCTGACATAGAGGACTGCAGCCATCCGTGAACAGCACGTCAGGCTTGACTACGTAGCGAAAGAACCCAAGTTTTGGTCGACCAACCACGTTCGGCCTTGGGAAGATTTACGGTCATGTACCATCTATGTCATTGGTTGCTGGGAAAGGGGACCGCGAGCCCCCGGTGATGCAATTGGTGCAGGAATGCAGCCCATGTTCTGGCGGAACATAACTTCAGGGGTCGTTCTGGAGGCTAAAGATACCAGTGAGCGTGTGGCTTGCTATAGCGAGCGCCCAGTGCACATGACTGCTGCAAGCCATAGTACACCCCTGCTAAGATTGGTAGACAGCTTCTTGGGGTAGGCGATTTGAAAGGAAGGGCGCCTAGATTGAGAGTAGCTTCCGTCTATAGCTGTCGATGTGGAGGGGCTGAGGGCCGCTTTCCACCCCACAACAGGACGGACATGATATTTTCGACTTCGAAACGTGAACGGACCAGAAGGCTAGGTCTTGCGCCATTTCACAGGTAGTTCATCGCTTGAGAGGTTCGCAGGCCAAAAGCAGCGCGACGTCTGAGTGTGTCAAGCGCGCCCAGCCAACACCAATCCGGTAGTGCCTTTGTCCATGTTCAGACGACTAAGTACACTATACACATACGTGAGCAGTCGACCTCGAGGTTGTGTAGTCGCTACAAATACCTTCTGGCGACTGATCCCGGACAAAGAATCCTTCTCCGTTGATTTGCCCTTCACACTTTGCTCGAGCTCTGCCCTCGCCACAAAGAGACACGGGCCGGAACAACACAACTCAAACAGTACGGCGGTGTCTGACTTGCAAGTTGGTATCGCATAGTCGTCCACGCTGATTGTCTCTGCACCAAAGCCTTGGTGCCGGTGAGAAGCGGGTAACTGCAACAGGTTCGTTCCCTGAACACTTTGCGAACTGCTATGCATCATTGCGGTGAAGCAAACCGAGCAAAGAGCGACACATTCGCTAGACGTACTGACACATATCCAGTACAATATCTGGAACAGAACAGTCTGATCCAGCATCTTCTCGAGAGACTACCGAACGCATCTCGGTATCCAGCAGCAACAAAAATCCTTCGGTCTCCATGTTGCGCGGCCTTTGACCAACACAAGAGTCATTCCATCCATTGCAGTTGCGCTTGCTCGGTTCAACTATCGATCTCCGTTGCTTAAGCGTTGCGTTGAGTCCGGAAACAAGGCCAATCGGCAGTCCGCAATCTCCACTGTCGCAGCAACTAACTGGTGCGTCAACATTCGCCATGATGAGGGGTGACACGCTCGTCCAACAACATCCTCCGACCCCACCGAATGCTGGGTCAGATTATCAGTCCGGACTGCACCCAGTTGCGCAATATGGCGTCGATCGCGGCTATTCGTTCAGTGAGACAGGGTACGGCTCGCCAGGCTCGGTGGCGCACGAAGGGATCCCTTCACATGCGTCACATGCCGACAACCATCCTCGTGGGCTCGGACTAGGTATACAATATGTAAGAGTCCCTGCGTCTTCACACATGTAACCATGCTGATCGAGGTACAGGAGGGATATGGTCCACCGGCGGAGTATTACCAGAACGGGCCGTATAACGGCATGCAGGTAAGTAATGTCGCCGGTTGTTTCTGACCCGATTGCTAATGGATGATAGAACGAGCAAGCCTTGTTCTCGCCACCGACACCAAGATCCGCAAACGATGAGGATTCCGGACGTAGGACAACTCGTAGCGGACGAGCAACGACATCGTCCAGTTCTCCACGTCTGAACGAGACCAGCCCTAGACGGAAAGCGACACCAAGAGTGAAGAAGCCGAAAGCACCGAAGAACGAGAAGCACAAAACGCCCAAGCTTACTGCGCCGCTGAGCATACTGACGAAGGAGCTACATCATATCCCGGTCAAAAATATGGAGGAATGGGTGAACAGGCCAGCCGGTGTCAGGAGACGCGAAGTTGAGAAGAGGAATGGATACATCACTCGTCCCATGAACTCGTTCATGCTGTACCGGTCGGCGTTTGCGGAAAGGGCCAAGTCGTGGTGTCTTCAGAACAATCATCAAGTCGTATCGTCCGTAGCGGGGGAGAGCTGGCCGCTGGAGCCGCCGGAGATTCGCGAGCTATACAACGAGTACGCAAAGATCGAGAGGATCAACCACCAAAACGCACACCCGACGTACAAGTTCTCGCCTAGCAAGACAGCAGCGCCGGCTCGTAAGCGAAGAAGCGAGTGGTCTGACGAAGAAGAACCCAGCGACCTTGACGATGCCGAATGGGCTCCCGGTGGTGGCAGGTCTCGTCCCCGACAGGCCAGGAGAATCGATCGATCATTCAGCTACCCGTCAAATGGTGTTGCTGTAGAGTACTTCGATCAGTCGTTCGGACCGAATGGCAATGGTATCAACCGATCGTCCTGGGAGATGACAAACGAAGGGCGACCGATGCCGATGCCGATAAGCCACAACGAGCTCTACAACCAGTACTACCAGACTGCCGCCTACCCGAATATGCAGATCAGTCCGACCTACGCAGACGACATGCATATGAGGAGGGTAGACACGCCATCCTCTTCCATGCAATTCCACTCGAATCCATCGATGTTGGGATTGCCTGGAGGTAATGCGAACGATCTTCTGCAACAGCTACACCCGAATATGAGTTCATCATTCGACGAGGGGCAGCTGGATCCATTGCTGTTGGCTTACGACGGAGGAAGTCATTCAGACATCGATCCTTCAGCGCTGCAGAACGCCGTGTACCGGAATCCTCATCCGGACATGCAAGAAGATAGGCTTGAGCAACACAACCTTGATGGTCTGTTGGATCTTCCGCATGATGAGTACCAAGCTTGGCAGTCAGACCCGACCATGGTGTCGCTCGAACAAGAGTCGGAGTTTGATAAGTGGATGGGTGAGCAGTGATCTATATCACGTTAGCTAGTGCATTCTGGGTGGTTATGTTGCTCTTACGCTTACGTGCGACGTCGTTCATGGCTGTTACCGTTTTTTTCAGCATCGTTGGGTGGCTTCTGATGAGCGCTTCCATGGTGGGCAGCATTCAAGGCGTTGATCGGACCAAAAGCTCGGGGGCTCAAAGCATTTAGACATGGTGTTATCGCATGCGTAGATCGAGATGTACATATTAGGTCAATCTTCCTTTGCTCTTCTCTCAACGCGATGCTGACGTGATGTCGTGTTCATCGTGCGTTTTACCGATCCATCTTTCCGTGTGTGTGATAGCATGTATAATGCCAGCCGAGAGTCTGGCGATGCTGGCGAATGAGGTTGCGTGGATTGCTGGCGTTGTGAAAGGGATTGCCAGAAGAGGTTTGAAGTTGGACTCGACAAGCCAAGACCCGTCCCCGCCCCACCTGCCCCCGCGTCAGGAACGCGCCTGCCTTCGGGGAGGGTCCAACAAATGTTACTGTTACATCGCATGCGCCTATCGCTCTTGCTCGAACTACAATCTTTGATTCTTTTAGTTAACAATCTGCACAATCGCAATTGTTGCTACCTTTCTACACACAGTATAGTAGATTACAACTTCTGCGCATCCTACAAATCGCAGTGACAAGACGCGTTTGCTTGGTCGTCACATCTCTGTACCACCAAGAAAACACATAAGGACCCAAAACACACACCACAGCTATGTATGGAGAAGCGGCCAATAAATTGGTAGAACTACAACAACCACATCTTCCTACTAAACAGCATCTCTAACCCTCCCAGGTCCAAAACGCCAAACGCACCCTCGCCCTCCCCCATCTCCCACCCTACGCCTCGGAGCTCACGCGCTCCATAGTGCGCGAAGTGCGCGACCTCGACAAAGACGTTTCATCCATCCTCGCCCCCTACAGTGGGTCTTTCAACCCCAGCGCATCCCCCGAAACCGCCTGCGCCCTCCTCGTAAACCACCTGTGCATGCGCCGGAACAAGCGCTGTCTACTCGCCTACCACCGCGTGCGGAGCGACAAGCTCGAAGAATACTGCTGGGAAGGCGTTGACGTGCTGGAACAACAGGGCAGCAAGGACCATAGTGGAGAAGGGGGGAGGGGCAGTGGAATGGGCGCTGGAGGCGGGAAAGAAGAGAGTAGTTTGAGTCCTGAAGAGGAGGAGTATGTGAGGCAATACAGTGATTTGCTTGCTGCATACAAGGGGCAATGGACGGACATTGATCTAACGGGGAGTCTGGAGCCGCCGCGCGATCTCTTCATCGACGTGCGCGTCTTGAAGGACGCGGGCGAGATACAAACAGAGTACGGGTACGTGACCGCCATCTCGGCATGCCGAAGATTACGACCCTTCCTTCCGCATCCGAAATATTGTATGCTAGTCGTCTCTGCTAACCGACGTCACAGCTCCATAACCCTTACCAAGAACTCCCAATTCTACGTCCGGCAAGGCGACGTCGAACGCCTAATTGCGCAAGGATACCTCCAACGCCTCAGCTAATCAACCTGCTACACTTCCTCCGACCGCTTCAGCAACCAGAAACCATTCCTTCGACCTCATCAGCGACCAAAATCAGTCCAATACATGAAAGATTGACCGCAAACCTCACCCCACCTACCCTTTACCAAGTCCCCACCTGCGATCAACCCTCTCCAACGAGAACCCTACCAACCAACCAAACCCCGCGGAACGTCCTTCCGCAGACCTACCCTACCGCGTGCATCCTTCGCCATGCACCCTCCACCGCTACACCCCCCATTCTGTAAAACCCGCCCTGAACCTGGGTTCGCCGAGCCGCATCCGAGACGAAGGGATCTCCAGATCCAGCTGGAGCGAGTGGCGTTTGGGGGCGGCAGGGCTGTGCTGTGCGTCTTTTCTGCGAGCAACGCACGCACGCACGCACGTACGCGCCTTACACCTGCATCTGCATCATCAACAGAATAGTCCAGGTTCCTTTTTCGCGAGGTCAAGACATGTATCGACCCTGCAGGTGGTCCTGGACGCGGCCTAAAATAGGCGGAGATGCACGCGAAGGAGATATGCAGTGTTGCGGCGTGAGGTTCGGCGGTCGGAGGATGGAGGATGGAGG
>Ga0265797_10012353_pt1 | contig 10476 bp, 7 predicted proteins | sample P2T30metagenome_FD_192433 | JGI IMG/M metagenome (GOLD analysis project Ga0265797, IMG submission 192433) | Plant litter microbial communities from East Loma Ridge, Irvine, California - P2 T30 | ecosystem: Environmental > Terrestrial > Plant litter > Unclassified | place: USA: California... | reverse complement strand
TTATGGCCAATCCAAAGTGTGAGGATTGTGGCGCAAATGTTGACGTGACACCTGATGGAACGCACGGCCACTGCGCAACGTGCAACAACGTATGCAGCATGCTGCTCCCGTGTCGACTTGAGCGACGGCTGATCTTATGTGCAGATCATCGAACTCGAAAAAGAACCGAGCAAGGACAAAGCAAAAACGTCCGACGGCGAGTCGAAGTCTAAACAAGAGGCGAAGTAGGAAGTTGACTATGGCGATGTTTGCCTCTTTCAACATGCTTGTCGGCAGAGTGACCCGTTCACAACCATGTCTTCGGGTGGAAGTGTCGATATCGAGTGCGTAGTCGATATACCTCGATAGCCTGCGTGTAGTTGTGTGTACATGTATGTATACTAGAGACGAACACACTCCTCGTTCGTTTCACGGCCGACTGGCAAAAGCGAATAACTCACTGGTCATGCAGCACATGCGAATTGCACATCTGCAAATACAATCGCGTATCGGATTGTTGTGGCTTTTCTGTTGACGTGTATCTCTCACCAGTCTTGTCGCCCATTTCCTGTGCCGTGCTTTTTGAAGTACCGCGTTGGAGGGCGTGGGCTGGTTGAAATTGCCTCAAAGAAGAAGATTGCTTGTCCAGCAACACACGAGCCGGCAAAGACTTCGAGGGACATCTAGGACTATAGAGATATCTCTATTTAATCAATGGCCCGTCCAACAGTATCATAATGAGAAATTCAAGGTATTATTATTGTTCTGGAGCTGTAGATACTCACCCCAACCCCAACCCTAAGATACATGTCTGTCTCCGTGGACACCCTCTACAGGTCTGATGTGCTAAATTATGTAGCCAATAGATATCAGAGATACTCGCTGCAAGGGTGAGTAGGATACTCACCCAGAGTTCGTTGCAGATAGACCACAACGCGGCTACTATCTCCGGTTGATACCGTACGTAGACTAATGATCATGTGGATAGCGATACCTCGAAAATTTCGAGGTTCTTCGCACAAACATAGTGTTAATCTCTGCAGTATGTCGTCGAGTTCCAATTTTGGCACCAAGTGCCTTGGTCCAAATTCCAACAGATACTCGACACGAGGATGCACCTAACGCATTGCCAGACAGCACAGATCGACAGGCACAAGTACCATCAGGCGCCGTTCACCGTCATCCCGTAGACTACCAGGGAGCGCCGTTGCCCGGTCCCCGCATTTTTAATCGCCGAGTGTTGACAGGACTCAAAGCGAAACCCTTAGAACGTTATGCAACGGACTTGGAGAGCTGACACTCACTCACTGACCGTTGTGAAGCTCCCAACGCTGTCACCAAATACCACCAGCAAAGAATGTAAGCTTCGCTCCCATCGAAGACCGTTCTGTCGCTCTGTGTCGTGACGTACTGTGCCTGACCTCTGCCACACACCCCTGTCACTAGCGATTCCGGTTTTTGACCAACCAGCGGTCAAAGCATTTAACTAACTCTTTGTTCCAGTGATTATTGCCTAGATTCGATCAATTATACAACCACCGAGCAGCCAGACAGCCTGCGCAACACCAATTCGCCCTGCGCCGGACATCCGATGCTGCCGCTGCAACACACCTCACTCGTTTCAGCAAGCGCGCTGCACTCCCGTCCCAGATGAGCGCTCTCGCCCAAACCTCAGCTTCGCCCGTTCAACAGCCAGACTCGACAATGGCGGCCAACGAGGCAAACCCAAAGCAAGAGCGCAAGAAGTTGTCGAGTAAGCTGTTCCGCTTGGATAGCCCGGCGAAGAGCAAGCAGACACTCCCGGTACCGCGCATCAATGGCGAAGGTGAGCACAATTGCGGAGCGCAGACAAAGGACTCATGACATCGCTTTGTCGCAATTCCAGGCAGCAACCAGATTCGGCAACGCAGAATGCTAATTGCAGCGCAGGCGCAGAGAACAACTTCCGCATACCGTCGATGGTCTTCGACGACAGCACAGACGCAAACAGCTTGAGCCCGACACCTGACCCAACCCGATCTTCACCAACGCGTAACATACCTGGTGCCGTACGACGAGTCAGCGATTCCATCGACGTTCTTGCGAACAGCGACATGCCTCGTGCAGGCACACTCTCACCCACCAACGAGAACCAGTGGTCCTCTGCGGTTGGTCATGCTACGACAAACGGAAAGAGCGGACGAGTCATTGAGCGACTCATGGCTGAGAACGATCGCTTGAAAAGAGAACTGGAACTACAAATACTACGGTCGCAGGAGCTGGAGCGCAACCTGGAGACTATGAGGCCGCAAATCGAAGCGTTGAGGACCGAGAACGACAATTTGAAGCACGCTAATAGTGTGGATGGGACTCTTCTGTCACGGCGAGACCGCAAGATTGAGACATTGAGGGTGGAGGTTGCAACAGAGCGAAGCAGGCGGGAAGCATCGGATCTACTGGCAAGACGATTGGAACGACAGAACGAAGAATCGCAAGATACTGCAAAAAGAGACATGCAGCTAGCTCACGAGGAAGCCAAACACGCGACCACACACGCCCACATACTGGAGCAAAGTCATCGCCAATTGGCCTCCGAGTACCGGCAGCGAGCCGAGCGATGGCAGAAAGATATTGCTGTCCTGAAAGCACAACGCCAATCACATGACGAGAAGCTTTCTCGTTATATCGTAGTTAGCGATCAGATGCGCTCCGAGACTGATCAATTGAGGAAGATGCACGCAGAAATGACGGAACAATGGGACGAGTACACAAGGGCGAACGAGGAATGGAAGGCGGCGCTGGAAGATACCGCGAACTTCGAGAACGGCAAGATGAGAAAGCTGAGTGAGGACATGGAGACCATCACGAACAAGATGAAGTGGGTGATGGGTCTCGAGAAGTCGAGAGCGAACAACGCCTGAAGCGGTTGAGTAGAGGTGGTTTCTTATTTCCTTCTTCTTTCATTGTACGGCATATTGGAAACGGCGTTTAGGGCGGAGTAAGGCAGTTTGGGCATTTTGACTGTCATTGTCATTACGCCGAGGAAGGGCAGATGTACAGGCTTATCATCGTGACGAGCGCGATGGTAAATAGGTACAGAATTTGATAAGACAATTGACTGAGGCTACTCATGCCTACATTGACTCTCGACAGAAGAATGAAGGTGTTGTGCTCTCACGTGCTTGCCATGGCGTAAACACGTCCGCGCCCATCGCACCTTCCTTCTGACCTCACTCTTCGTTCCTCAGGTATCCACCGCTTTGTTTGGACTCCGCGTCCGCACAACATAACCAAAACAAATCTCACCCGTCACACATCATCGCCGACTTTTCACATGCCATCACTATGGCGCACCAGCTGTCAACACATGCCACCGCTCACTACATGCACGCTTCGCTAGAGCAATTCAGCCGTGTCGCCGTCCAAGAGATCATCCAACGATTCGAGGGAGCCGCCACCATCATCCACACCGATCCAGGATCTTACTCGCTGAAGTACGACGAGAGCGACCACGTCTTCTCGCTGATCTGTCAGAGCCATGTCGGAGTCGCGCTGAATGAGAAGCTGGGACACATCATCCGAGATTATGTCGCAAGTGGAGCCACGACTGTGACGAGGTTCGCCGAGTGCGACACTGAAGACCTGTTCTGCGACGACGGAGAACAACTCGAAGAAGAAGCTTCGCCGCCGCTCCCCGACACATCGTCGCCGCTAGACATACACGTGGCCAACTTCGATGGGATCAACCCTTCGGGCAGAGCAAATGCGTTCCGCATACTAGATCTGCCACACGCCTTGCGTATCCGGGCCAAGACCCGCCATGAGAATCTCGCCAATGCGATCACTTTCCGCCGTGTTCGGTGGGACCAATCATCCGAGAAGCATTTATTTGATGCCAGCGTCGGCCAAAAGCTCCCAGAACTAAGCAAAGAGGAGAGACATGACTTCACGACACTCCTGGAAATTCTAGCCTTCTCCGAGTTCACCGCCAAAGTCACGATCCCGAAACCTCGTGACCCGGAACCTGGGTTCAGGCATTTCGAGTTCGTCGGTGAAAGACCTACAGTCAGCCAATGGCTCGAGGGCACAGGGAATACGAGACAAATTGACCCTGAGGATGAGCCAGAGATGCATGGGGATGCACAAAGATTTGCCGGTGGACTGTCACTCCAACCGAATACTCTTGGCAGAGTGCGTAGGCCGCTGGGCATGACTCTTTCTGAACTGAGAGAACCTGAGACGGTAGTACAACCAGAGAGATCCGAGGGACAGATCAACAACAGCTTCGCAGCTCTCATGAACTCGGGTGCCGATGGTGACTCGGACACAGACTCCAGCGAGACAACCACCGACGAGGCAAGCATCATCGAGAGCATCAAACCAGGAACTATAGCGGAGCTAGTGCGAGCAGCATCGGATCTGTCTGTTACAGAAGATCTGACACAGCCGAGTGATTGGTCGGTGATAGACAACGGCAATGATGCAGCACTTGCCCGAACAACTGCTGTATCTGGGAGAGCGGGAGGTGTGATTACAGCTGGTCAAGAACCTCTTCGTCCTGAGGAGAGCTTTTCGAAGTACGACAAATCCTACGCCAACGTAGACGGCGTAGGTCTGTGTGGAGATGCCGTCAATCAAGTCAACTGGGAGAACGAGAACGCAACAGAGTTGTGGAAGCATCAAAACAACTCCGCTCCGCGAACCTACGAATCATTGGCTTTGAGTAGAGCCGAATCAGTGTCTACATCCAGGCAAGCCGGAAGATACCTGCAATCAAAGCCCATCACAAGTATAACTCCCATGAGCTATGCAGAAACCCCGCTTGGAGGAGACGAGCCATGGGCAAATAACGTCGTAGCTCCAACAATCATGGTCCCTATAGGTACACTCATCAACACAAATGTAAGCGTCAACGGCGATGGTCAGTCGAAGACACCATCATTCCCGCCTGGACTCTTCCCGCCGCTAGGCTCGACTGGAAAGCGGCAAACCAAGGAGACCAATGCATCGGCTGCACGAATGGGCAACTTCAGTACCGAATCCAGTTCCAACGCCACGATCACACAGCTGCAAGCTACTCAGACGGCTTCGCCTTCCGGTTCCAAATGCGAAGAAGAGGAGGAACTCCTGATGGCATTCGACGATGACGATCTCCCTCCCATCGAACGTGTACAGCCTCAACAGGAAGCCAGCCCGCGCCTTTACCATACGATGAGACAACAAGCGTCAAAGAACAGGAATCAGAAGAAGAAGCCAAGGGCAGATAACTCCAAGACTGGAGCTCGCCGACCGGCAAGGTTGGAGCTACCCTCACCACATCCAGCCCCAAAGCCGCCGAGAGTGACAACATCGGCAGAGATCCAGAAGCAGAAGCATGATGTGAAGAGCGAACAGCCTACCGAATCAGTGTCACTTGTCCGTCTTAGGCAAGCCATTGCCAGTCTTCTGAAGTCGTCACCTTATGACACTGGGAAAGCAGAAGTCGTGATCGAGTTTGGTCTTGCTCTAATGACTAATGCTGGGAAACTGGCTGAGAACAAAGCCCTGCGCTGCGCAGAACTTCAGGATGAGTTCGACAGACTCCCGGCTCAGCGCACATCCTTTCTGACTGCTCTGGGTCGCAAGAACAAAGATGGTGTATATCTTCTGCAACTTCCCACAACGCTCCCAGGAAGCGAATCACCATATGCTGGCAGCTCACAATTGGCCAACGCATGGTTAGATTGCGGACAATACGGCATGATTGACAGAAGGTTGTATGAGATCACGATCGTTGCACCTGGTGGCTGTGAATGGATGTTAGTCTTCGACCAGGAATCCCCCGAAGACGTCCAGATTACTCTTGCCGATGTTGAGCAGCAGAGCGTCTACGTTCATTACCCTCTACGGGTGTGGGATGCTCGGGCCCGAATCTTGCCTGCAGCCGGTCAGGAGCCCGAGAACGGTTTGAAGAGCAAGATCATGACCTTCCTCAACACCCTCAACACTCCCAAAGCAAGCGATGATGAGCGGCATTTCTTCGAGGCGACAATACCCGACGCTGCGTTCCGAGTCGCGAATGTCACTGCAAAGCGCGTGTTGACTACAAAACTCCGATCGGGAACTTGGAAAGTGACGCAAGCTTGTGCCCTTCATGTGACCTCGAACCATGGGAGTGTAACGGCGTACGCCAAATTTGGGGAGATCATGGAGGAGGAAGGCAGGATATGGTGGGAAGCTGCTCTACAGTATGATGGTCACGAGGAGTTTGGAACCACCATGAACGAGATTTTGGAACGCCTTGATGATGTGGGCTTTGAGCCGGAGCCGGAATCGAGGAAGTCGGGCAAAGCGAAGGTAAGCGACTACGTTGCTTTCTGGTGAGTGGTGGTGTTGTGGTAGTATTGTGGTGGTTGTTTTGACTCCCACCTGTTCACTCTCATCGGGACGTCGGCACACTCAAAGAGCCTTTCGCTAAACATAGGCGCTCTGCAAACTAGATAGCATTGCCCAAGACACGGCCATACTGCACATCATCACAACCGGCTCCAGCACACCGGTATTTCTGATCCTTGTATCTAAATACAAGGCTGCTTCCGCTTACACCAGAGCTAGTGTCAGTGCAGTGGCAATGATAAGGGCGAGGAGAGGTAAATAGTTGAGGCGATGTAGAAACCAATCGAAATCATCGCTCCCAATCGAATCTTGTCGATATCCGGATCAAGTCGTCCGCAATGATTCAGTGGCATACACTCCATTGGATGATTCGGATACACACCTGTATATTCCCTGCGTGTTAACATGCGTCCAGCTTTAGCCACCTTATCAGCCATATCTCAAAGGCAAGCACATCCGATTTGCAATTCGAGCCCAATAGCAATGGCGTACCGGATGCTGACATATAGACGAATCTTTGAAGGTATTCTCAGAGGTGAGAATAGCCATTTCTCTGTCCGAACCTGATGGTACCAGCATACTGAATATTGAGATATGAACCAAGCCTAGGAGTATCTCAATGGCTCTCAACGTGATTCCTTTCGCCATTCCTTTATGAAGTACGATGAATGCCGCGCAGAGTGAGCCGAATATGTCAGTGCATCCCCATGGCTCCGATCATGTCTCCTCTTGTCAACATGCTGGGTAGCACTGCGCGTGGAGCGGAGAGCACGAGTTCTTCTCAGTGGCGAGGCTGAGTGTATTTAGGTTCTGAGCATGGCTGTACTAGCGTAATAGGTGGTGAACCAAGGCGTAGCTTAGAAAGCGTCTCACGGGCTAGATTGAGCGTGTCATAGTTCTGCACACGAGGGTATTAGCGCACGTAACGTGTAAGAAATGTCCAGTCTGAAAAGGATCTCAGTGGGAGTCCTAGCCGAATTGAAATTTACAACGCTCGATACCACCTTAGCAGTATATTATGCAAGGAAACAGCTGCACGTAGACTCATGCCTAGCAACTCTATGCAGCCCCAAGGTATCCCAAACCTCTCGTAATGTACAAAGCCCAATCGATTTCCCACACCTTAACAATACACAGAGCTTTCCTTCCACAACTCCAAACATACTCTCCAAAATTCTAGCCCATCGCCCTCAGGAAGTTGTCTTCCTTGATAGCCTTCCTCCTCTTGTCCCGCATGGCCTTGGTCAAGCCGCTTCTTGCCTCTCCAGCCTTCATCGCTCCCTCCACACTGCCGTCTCCACCGGGGAGATCCACACTCTGCTCGTAGAGAGGCACCTTGGGCACGAGCGCATCCGGATTCTGGAGCGCGCGCTTGCGCAGGGCTTTGGCGGCGCGTTGACGCTGTTTCTTTGATTTCGCTGTTCAAGAATTGTCAGTAAAAATGTGCCAAACATATAACACCCCCTCAAGGGCAGAAAAGAACAGCAAGATCTCCTGTTCGAGCAAAACCCGCCCGGCAAAACAGTCCCATGGGAAACCCAAAAGGAAAGAAGAAAACATACCATAAAGATCCCCCTCATCAACAACCACACCCCCCACATCCGCACTAGTCTTATCCAACACCCTCCACAACCACGCCGGGTACTCCTCATCCGCCATCGCAACAGGATCCTGCTTGTCCTTGTAGAAGTTCAAGCCCTTGAGCACTGTGCCCGCAGGAACGGAGCTCTGCACTTTGGGCGCCGCACTTTTCGCCGCAGGAGCTGAAGTAGCCGGAGCTGGTGTGAGTGGCGTGCTGAAAGGCTGTGCGACGCCCGGTTTTGATGTCGCGGCGGGAGCGCCGGTGGGCGAGCGAGGAGTCGCTGTAGTGGAGGTTTCGGCTGTGATGGGTGTGGAGAGGCGGGAGGGGGTTGTGGTGAAGGCGCGGGCGAGGGCGGGCGTGCGCCGTGAGAGGCAGCGGGTGCAAATCATGGTTGTGAGGTTTGGTGTGTGTTGTGAGGTGTGCTGGGTTGGGTGTAGCGGTGCCAATGGCTGGCTGGCTCCTATGGAAGTTCGCGATGTTGAAAGTCCCAAAGCGGAAGGGCGCTCGGAGGAGAGCGTTCGGAGACCGGGATGGAATGGGGTCTGGGCACGTGATGAGTCTCACTTCGCTACCTTACCTTATCGACTCTACACGACGCTATGAATAAAGGTACCACAAGACGAAGATTGAATGTGTGCAATAGACATGTCTACGTTTTCATTCTTACAGTGACCTGGATTAATCAGAATGGCCGTGACGAGCGCGCGCTATCTGCACTGTTCCTCGCTCTGCACAGCCCAACAAATTATGAGAGATACAAAAAAAGATGAATCTTAAATGTCGATACCGGAAAGAAAGTAAAGCACATCAGAAGGGCAAAATAAAAATCGAATCCATTGTCCAGAACCGGGGTATAAGCGAGCGAGTACACACACCCTGGCCAGCCTGCCACTGCCACTCGGGTTATTTCATCTCGTCTCGTGTCTTTGCATCCCACCAGCGCCAGGTTGAATCCCCAAAAAGAATAATAAAAGAAAACACTTCCGTACTCCCAAGTCTAACAACCTCCCAAGATCAGATGCGCTGCGTCATTCTTCGACTTTCATACACATCGTGCGATTTGTGTTTTTTTTTTTCAAGGTTTGTGCTTATTGTTGTTGTTGGCAGAGGATTCATCCTCCACCGATCTCTGTACTCCGTTTGTACACTTCTCATCGAAATCCGGACGACGTTGCAGCGACGAGACCAGAGGAAACAGTTTCACCATGTCGGGCGGAAGGTCACAACCCGAATGAGGCTAGGCGCAAGACAATTCTCGCTAACCTTCCTCTTCGACATCGTCCTCTTCTTCATCGTCATCACTCTTGCTCTTCTTGCTAGAAGAACTGTCTTTGCTCTTCTTCTTCCCATTGGGCGTGCCGTTTTCGATGGTGTTGCTCATGTCTCCGGGAAGACCGCCTGCTTTGCCTTCCATGGCCGCAACCTCGTCTGCCGTCAAGAAACGGCCACCAGGACCGCGCGGTCTGCGCATGGCATGGTTGTGTCTTGACTCGTGCAGATATGGCTTACGTCCCTTGGAGGTCAGACGCAAAGCCTCTTCTAGCTTTTGACGAGCCATTCTGCGCTTGAGGATGCGATGGAATTGCTTGGCATTGACATAAAGTGGCGATTCTTCTGCACTTCCAGCAGCAGGGACGACCTCAGGCGATTGTTGCTGTTGTGGCGGAGGTGGAGGAGGTTGCTGCTGCGAAGGCTGTGTAGGCGGACGGATCGGAGCGCTCATAGCGTGCTGAGCTTGCTGTGAAGGCAGAGCCGGGCTCGGGACTGTATGTGACATGCGCCTTTGAGCTTGTTGCTGCATCTGCTGTGGAATGTTGTTTGACATTGACTGTGCTGTGGGCATGTTCATCTGGCCAGAAAGACTTCCAGGAACCTGCATAGGATTCTGCTGGCGAGGTGACTGAGGGCTTGGTCTCTGTAGTCCCGAACCATCGGTCTTGATCTGAGGCGAAGTTTGCGGCAACGAGGTTTGCATAGGGTTCTCGGGCATGGTGTACGAAGGAGGATACCCAGATGCAGCTGCTGTCGCTGCCATGGCCGCAGCGTGTGATGAATTGACGTTGACGCCGTATGGCTGTTGCATAGCGTAGGCGGCCGGATTAGGATAGGCCATCTGGCCCATCATTTGCGACTGAGCCATCTGACCTGGCTGTTGATGTTGCGGGTAATGCTGCGGTTGTTGCTGGGTTTGCAACACAGGGCTTGCGTGGGTTTGCTGAGGTTGATGTTGGGGTTGAGGGTATTGCGAGGGTTGTTGGTAGTGCTGTGCGTAGTCCATGATGGCGAATGGCAGCTGCGAGATGTGGATCGCGCGTGGGCCGTGAAGAACGTTGATGTGGGCTTCGGAATACGGTTAGGGTGAATCTTCACGCGATGCTCGAGTAAATGACACGCGATGATGACTTGTCAGTCGCGGCCCAATGTGAGGCGTGCGTTCGCGACCTATAGACCAGTACGACGCGTTACGTCGAGGCGTCGGCTATAGCGAGACAAAAACAGAGACAGCACAGAGCTCAGGGATAGGACGGCGAGGCGGTGCAGTGCAGACGAAGTTTGGTTGG
>Ga0265797_10012352_pt1 | contig 10476 bp, 9 predicted proteins | sample P2T30metagenome_FD_192433 | JGI IMG/M metagenome (GOLD analysis project Ga0265797, IMG submission 192433) | Plant litter microbial communities from East Loma Ridge, Irvine, California - P2 T30 | ecosystem: Environmental > Terrestrial > Plant litter > Unclassified | place: USA: California... | reverse complement strand
GCTCTGACGGGGCGCTCGGACATGATAATGTTCTCGAGTTCGCGCGAGTGGCGGAATTGGCAGACGCGCTGGCTTCAGGTGCCAGTGCTCGAAAGGGCGTGGGGGTTCAAGTCCCCCCTCGCGCACGAACGAAAGGCCCTCCTATCGGAGGGCCTTTTTCGTTCGTCGTGCCTGCTGTCGCGCCGCCGCCCCTGCGGCGCGACGACGGAAGGCCCTCCTGTCGGAGGGCCTTCTTCGTTCGTCGTGCCTTCTGTCGCGCTGCCGCCTCTGCGGCGCGACGACGAAGGGCCCTCCGGTGGAGGGCCCTTCTCGGTCGGTCCGTGAGAGCGTCACGGGCGGCGACGTGACTCAGATGCCGTCGACGGCTGCCTTGGCGCGCTGCATGGCGGTCTGCGCCGACTCGTCGTTCGACTGCAGGGACGTGCGGAGGGTGTTGATGATCGTGCGCACCTCGGTCGCGACGCGGTTCCAGCGCTGCTCCTTGGTGGCGTACTCCTCGCTCGAGCCGTCGGCCTGGTAGTCGGCCATCGCCGTCTTGACGTCGGCGTCGCGCTGCGTGATGAGCGCCTCGAGCCGACCGGCGACGGCGTTGAAGTTGTCCTGGGCGTTGCCCGAGGCCGCGAGGTCGTAGTCGCGGCGGTCCGTTGCGTTGGCCATCTGTCTGCTCCCCTTGCCTTATGCCTGCGTGCCGAAACGGGCCGACTCGAAGCCGGCGCCCGCCTGGGCCGACGAGGTCTCGTCGGCGATCTGCTGCTCCCCCTCGAGGAACGCGCGGTTCTGGCCCGTGATGCCGGTGAGCACCGACGACAGGGCCGCGTTGAGCTCGACGGAGATGCCGTCGACCTCGTTCTTGAAGCGGTCGAAGGCTGCTCGTCCGGCGCCGTTGAAGCGCCCCTCGAGCGGCTCGGCGGCGTCGGCCAGCTGGCGGACCAGGGCGCCGAGGTCGTCGCCGGCCCCGCTCGTCTTCTGGCTCAGCTGCGTGAGTGTCTCGCTCCCCATGGCGAACTTCATCATCGTCTCCTCGTGCGTCTCGAACTGGTGGTCGACATATGAGGAAACCACGGGGACGGCGCCTCCGCCACCCGTCCCAGGGGTACATCTCGGTCGCCGAGGAGGACGGACAGATCGGTCTGCCGCCCCCTTCGGTCGTCACCGACCCGCGCAGCTCGTGATCCGTTAGATTGGGGCGGTTCGGCGGTCGAGGGGACCTCGCCGGGCGCGCCGCCGGTCGCGGCGGGCGGCACGGCTGGTCCCGGGGACGAGAGGCGGCGCCGATGGGTGCTCTGGTGGGCGCGCGGAGCTGCGGTCGGTGCGGAGCCCCGCTCGCCACAGGCGGCTCGTGGTGCTCGTCCTGCGGCGTCCGCATCGTCCCGGCCGCACCCGGCAGCGCCATCGGCACCTACTCGGGCCTGCTCGCCGGCGTGCAGCCCGCTGCTCCCTCACGACGTCGCGGCGCCGTCGCGCTCGACTGGGGCGTGCCCCTCGCGCTGCTGGCCGTGCTCGTCCTCGGGGTCGTGACGGGCGCCTCCTCGGCTGCTCCCGGCGCCGCCCTCGTGCCCCTGCCCGTCGAGGTCGCCGTCGCCGCCGCCGCCGTGGCGCTCGTCGTGGTCGACGTCGTCGCCTTCGTCACGCGAGGCCGCTCGCTCGGCCGACTCGCCCTCTCCCTCCGCACCGTCGACGACCTCACCGGGCGGCCGCCCGCGGTGCTCCGCGTCGACCGTCGCGGCAGGTTCTCGATCCGCCGACAGACCGTCACCGTCGACCTGCGGCGCGGACGCGACCCGCTCACGTCGTCGGCGCCGGTGGTCCGGCGTCCCGTGCTCGCGCCTCCGGGAGCCGGCATCGGTGCCGGTCCCGTGCGGCAGCACGAGGCCGCCGACCCGGCCTGGCGCCCCGACGAGGCCACGCTCGGGCGGACCGGCTCGGGCCGGGCGACCCAGGGCGACGCCGTCGTCGTGCTGGTGCTCGACAGCGGCGAGCGGCTCGAGCTCGAGACGTCGTTGTTGATCGGCCGCGCACCCGTCGTCCGCGAGGGCGACGACCACCCCGTGTTCGCCTGGGCCGACCTCGGGCGGAGCCTCACCAAGACCCACGCCCTGCTCGAGTGGCAGGGCCCCGTGCTCTGGGTCACCGACCTCGGCTCGACCAACGGGTCGTCGCTCGTGGCGCCCGACGGCACGCGGCAGCCTCTCGTGCCGGGGCTCCGCGGCCCGGCCGCCGTGGGGTACACGATCGAGCTCGGCGAGCGGACGGTGCTGGTGCAGCCGTCCGGCGTCGTCGACGACCGCCGTCTCGCCGCAGGGGCGCCCACCCGGGCCGCCGTGTCCGCCGGCGCCGGCGCGCACGCGGCCGCCGGGACCTCCGGGGAAGGAGCGTCCCGTGAGCGGTGACCGCGACGTCGTCCTGCTCGAGACCGTCAAGACCCACCGGGCACGACTCGTCTCGGCCCTGCTCTTCGGCGAGCTCGACGAGCGCCGGCCCGTCGTCGACAACGTGCGCCGCCTCGTGGTGAGCCTCGTCGTCGCCGCCGTCGCCTGCGCGGGCTGTGCCGGCACCTCGTTCGTGCTCTCGGTCCTCGCGGACCAGCGGGAGGCCCAGGCGCAGCAGCAGCTCGAGCAGCAGCAGCGGTCGGGCAGCACAGGAGGTGCGACGACGTCGCCGACGCCGGCCGACACCGCCCCCGCCGACACCGCACGGACCGACGGTCCCGACCCCAGCCAGATCCCGACGACGGAGCCCCGATGACCGACTACACCCGTCTGACCATCGTCGGGTCCACGCGGCGCGCCGATCTCGTCGTGCCCGCCGACGAGCCGATCGGCGGCCTCGTGCCCCGGCTCATGGAGCTGCTCGGCGAGGTGCCCGGCGCGGTGTCGCGCCCGCTCGCCCTCGTGCGCTCGACGGGCGAGCAGCTCGACTCGTCGCTGTCGGCGGCGGAGCAGCGCGTGGTGGACGGCGAGCTGCTGCGTCTGCTGCGCGAGGACGCCGCCCCGCCGCCTCCCGAGGTCGCCGACGTCACCGACGTGCTCGCCGAGTCGCTCGCCTCGCGGCCGGGACTCTGGACCCGTCGTTCGAGGACGGCCACCGCGGCCGTCACGATCGGTGCGCTCTCCGGGGTGCTCTCGCTGGTCGCCGTGCGGCTCGACGAGGTCGAGCCGCTCGGGTCGCTCGGCGGCGCCTGGCTGTTCGCCGTCGCCGTCGCGATCGTCGCGGGCCGGTTCCGCGGCCGCTGGCTCTCGGTCGCCGCGACGGCCGTCGCGCTCGGCACCTCCGTGCCGCTGGCCGCGACGATCGTCGCGAGCGGCACCTCCGGCCTGCTCGTGCCCGCCGTGGACCTGCCGCTCGTCGCGCTGGTGCTGGTCTGGGCGGCTCTCGCCCTCGGGGTCGGAGCGGGCCTCGGCCACCGGTCGGCGTGGTGGGCCGGCGTGCTCGGCACGGTGCTCGCCGCGACCCCGGTCGTGCTGCGGCTGCTCGGAGTCGACGACGCCGGGGCCGTCGGGACGGGGGCCGTGCTCACCGTCGTCGTCTGCGGACTGCTGCCCTGGTACGCGATGAGCGCCTCCGGCCTGACCGGGCTCGACGACCAGGTCGTCGACGGTCGACGGGGGCGGCGCGACGAGGTGCTCGTCACCGTCTCGGAGGCGTACCGCACGCTCACCTGGGCGACCTTCGCGGTCGCCGGACCGATCGCCGTGACGACCGTGGCCCTCGTCGGTGCCGACGACCTCTGGCAGGTCGGGCTCGGCGTCGCCGTGGTGCTCGTCGTCGCGGCCCGCACCCGCGCCCTCCCCGTGGCCGTGCAGGGCTGGGCGCTCTGGGCCGCGGCCCTCGTCGGCCTCGCCGGCGGCGTGCTCGTGCAGGCCCTCGCTCCCACGTGGCTGCTCGTCGTCGTGCTCGCGGCCGGCGTGGTCGTGGCCGTCGTCGCGGGCGGCGTCGACCCGGTCGCCCACCAGCGCGCCTCGCTCCGCCGGTTCGGCAACACGGTCGAGGCCCTCGGCGTCGTCGCGCTGCTGCCCGTCCTCGTCGGCGTGTTCGGCGTGTACGGCGAGCTCCTGGCGGCCTTCTCGTGACCGCCTTCGACGCGTTCGTCCGGTCGGCGCCGCTCGCCCTGCTCGGCAGCGTGTCGGCGCGGGTGCACGAGCTCAGCACCGTCGACGAGGTGCTGCGGCGACCCCTCCCGGTCTCGCGACGCATCGGTGTCGTGCAGGCTCGGGGCGGCGCGGGCGCCAGCTCGACCGCCGGCTACGTCGCGTCGTTGCTCGCCCGTCGTCGTCCCGGGCTCGTGCTCGGGGTCGACGCGTCCCGTGGGCCGCGCGGCATGCTCTGGCACGCCGGGGCGCCCACGGGCGGGGGCTCGGCGCACCGGGGCCGTCGACGCGGCGCCACGAGCTCGGCGGAGGCGGTCGACGGCCTGGCCCGGACACCGTCCGGACTGTGGGCCCTCGACCTCGACCCCCGGGACGAGTCGCGCGCCGTCGCGTCCGCCGAGACCTGGTTCGACGAGGTGACGCCCGTCAGCCGGTTCTTCGAGCTCGTCGTCACCGACTGGGGAGTCCGCGACTGGCGGGCCGACCTGACGGACGTCGTCTCGGCCAGCCGCACGGTCTGCATCGTCGCCCGCGCCGACCGGCACGCGGCCGAGGAGGCGGCGGCCCTCGTGCCCGCGATCAAGGACCACCCCGACCGGCCCGACGTCGTGATCGCGCTCGTCGACGTGGGGGCGGCCGGGCGTGCGGCCCCGAGGACGGTGGGCGACGACCCGACCGTGCCCGTCGTGCACGTGCCCTACGACGCGAGACGCGGGGCGGCCCGGCCCGTGGGCAGCGCCGCCCTCGGCACGCGGACCCGCATCGCGTACGCGCGGCTGGCGGCGGCGCTCATGCCCGCGGCCGGCTCGTCGACAGCAGCAGGCGCAGCAGCAGCGGGCGCAGCCGCGTCGCCGCGGGCGGAGGCGACCTCCGCCCGGGACGCCGTGCCGGGTCGCGACCCGCACGCCACCGCCGGGCGCGACCCCGAGCGCCGCAGCGGGCGCCGGTCCGCCGGGTCGACCACCGCCACGCGGAGCCAGGAGGGACGGCGATGACCGTCAAGCTCGTCCACCGTCCGACCCGGATCACCCGGCCGGTGAAGCCGGCCGAGCACCAGGACGTCACGCCGCCGCCCCAGCTGGCCGACGGCAAGGTCGGCGGCGTTCCCGTCCAGGCGCTGCTGCCCGTGGTCGGGGCGCTCTCGTCCGTCGTGATGATCGTCGTCTACCGCGGCAGCTCCAACCCGCTGTTCCTGCTCGTGGGCGGCGTGCTGCTGCTCGTCGCCCTGATCGGCGGCCTGGCGGTCACCCTCAGCCAGCGCGGCAACGCCGTGCGGCAGCGCCGGGTGCAGCGTGAGCGCTACCTCGACTTCCTCGAGCGGCTGCGCGCCGCCATGCGGACCAAGGGCCGGGCCGTGCGCGCGACCGCGGCCGTGCTCGACCCCGAGCCCGCAGCGCTGCTCGAGCTCGTCCGCGACCCCGCACGGCTCTGGGAGCGCCGCCGTCAGCACGACGACTTCCTCTCCGTCCGGATCGGCGAGGGCGACCTGGCCTGGTTCCCGATGTCCGTCCCCGACGACCCCGACCCCGTCCAGCCGTTCGACCCGATCATGGTGAGCGAGGCCCAGTCGGTCGTCGACCACCTCTCGACGGTGCGCGGCATGCCGATCACCGTCGACCTCGACCGTGCCGGCTCGGTCGCCGTGCTCGGCGACCGTGAGTCCGCCCTGCGCGTCGCGCGCTCGATGATCCTGCAGCTGGCCGCCCTGCACTCGCCCGACGACGTGCACATCGCCGCGGCCTTCCCCGAGAGCGCGGCCGCCGACTGGAAGGGCGTCGACCTGCTGCCCCACGCCGTGGTCGACTCGCTCTTCGACGGGCCGGTGCCGGCGCGCCGGGTCGCGCCCAGCGCCTCCTCGTTGCTCTCGGTGATCGGCGGCGAGCTGGGCGACAGGGCGCAGGAGGCGGCGACCACGAAGCGCTCGATCGGGACGACCGCGCGCACCGACGGCTCACGGCTGGTCGTCTTCGTCGACGACTGGGGCCACGTCGCCTCGAGCATCCCCGTGCCCGACGCCGACCTGTCGCTGACCGACCTCGGCGTCACCACGGTCCACCTGCTCAGCGACCGCCTGCACGAGCCGTCGGACGTGACGCTCCGCATCACGGTCGAGGGCGAGGAGGCGGTCGTCACCGACGCGCGGGTGGAGGACGACGGCCAGGTGCGCGTGCAGCGGGCCGTCATCGACACCACGACCCCTCAGCTCTTCGAGGCCGTCGCCCGCACGCTCACGCCGCTGCGCCTCAGCCTCAGCCGCCAGGACGAGGTCGACTCCGCCCGCTCGATCAGCGTCACCGAGCTGCTCGGCATCGACGACGTCACCACGCTGACCCCGGCGACGGCGTGGACGCCGCGCTCGCCGCGGGACTTCCTGCGGGTGCCGATCGGGCTCGACGACTTCGGCGCGCCCGTGCTGCTCGACCTCAAGGAGTCGGCGCAGCTCGGCATGGGCCCGCACGGCATCTGCATCGGCGCCACCGGCTCGGGCAAGAGCGAGCTGCTGCGCACGCTCGTGCTGGGGCTCGCCCTGTCGCACCCCCCGGAGGACCTCAGCATGGTGCTCGTCGACTACAAGGGAGGCGCGGCCTTCGCGCCCTTCCAGGGCCTCCCGCACGTCGCGGGACTGATCGACAACCTCGCCGACGACGCCCAGCTGACCGAGCGTGCCCGGGTCAGCATCCAGGGCGAGGTCGTCCGGCGTCAGGAGCAGCTCCGCGACGCCGGCGGGGCCGCCTCGATCAGCCACTACCGCGAGATGCGGGCCGAGCGGCCGGAGCTGCCGCCGATGCCGCACCTCTTCGTCGTCATCGACGAGTTCGGCGAGCTGCTCACCGCCGAGCCCGAGTTCGTCGACCTGCTGCTGACGATCGGCCGCATCGGCCGGTCGATCGGCGTGCACCTGCTGCTCTCCAGCCAGCGCATCGAGGCCGGCAAGCTGCGCGGCCTCGACACCTACCTCTCGTACCGGATCGGCCTCCGCACCTTCTCCGAGGCCGAGAGCTCGATCGTGCTCGACCGGCCCGACGCGTTCCACCTGCCCGCCGTGCCGGGCTACGGGTTCCTCAAGGTCGACACGTCGGTGTACCGGCGGTTCCGCGCGGGCTTCGTCTCGGGTCCCCTCCCCTCGGAGGCGGCGCGCGCCCTGTCGACGGAGGACGTGCGTCCCGTGCCCCTGCTGCTGCCGACCTACAACGGCATCGCGTCGTCGGACGACGACCAGGGCGAGGAGGAGCTGAGCCGGCCCGACGTCGGGCGTGCGGTCATCGACGAGGCCGTCGACCGCCTCATGGCCGGCGGATCCGCGGTCGACCCGGTCTGGCTGCCGCCGCTGCCCGACCGGCTCGCCCTCTCGAGGGTCGTCGGCGAGCCCGGCGCGGGCGGGCTGCGCGTGCCCGTCGGGCTGCTCGACGACCCCGTGCGCCAGCGACAGGACCCCTGGCTCCTCGACCTCTCCCGGGCCGGCGGGCACGTCGCCGTGATCGGCGCCCCGCAGACCGGCCGCAGCACGTTCCTGCGCACGGTCGTCGCCTCCCTCGCCCTCACGCACACCCCCCGCGAGGTCACCGTCTACGGCATGGACCTGACGGGCGGCGGGCTCGCGCGGATCGAGGGGTTCCCGCACGTGGGAGGCGTCGCGACGCGCGCCAGCAAGGACCGCCTCCTCCGGCTGCTCGAGGAGCTCGCGGCGATGCTCGTGGTGCGCGAGCGCGTGTTCCGCGACCACGGCATCGACTCCCTCGCCATGCTCCGTCGCCTGCACGCGGCGGGCGAGGTGCCCGAGCTGATCTCGGCCGACGTCGTGCTCGTCGTCGACGGCACGGGCGCGCTGCGGAACGACTTCGCCGAGCTCGAGACGCCCTTCGGCGACCTGCTGCAGCGCGGCGGCGGCTACGGGCTGCACGTCGTGCTCGGCATGACCCGCTGGAACGAGCTGCGCATGGCGCAGCAGCCGCTCGTCGGGACGCGGGTCGAGCTGCGCCTGAACGACCCCGCCGACTCGGTCATCGGCCGGAAGCTCGCCCAGACCATCCGCTCCGACCAGCCCGGCCGCGCGCTGACGGACGACCACCTGTTCGCCCAGGTCGCCCTCCCGGTGCTCGACGACACGGACGACGACGACCTCGGGGCAGCCCTGGAGGCCCTCGCGCGCCGCTCGGCGACGAGCTGGAACGGGCCGGCCGCCGCGCCGATCCGCCTCCTGCCGACGGAGCTCTCGCCCGACGAGCTGCCGGACGTCCGCGACGAGCCCGTCGCGGTGCCCTTCGGCCTGCGGCAGGACACGATGCAGCCCGTGCTGCTCGATCCGGCGCTCGAGCAGCACCTGCTGGTGTTCGGCGACTCCCGCTCGGGCAAGTCCACCGTGCTGCGCGGCCTGGTGCGCGGCTTCGTCGAGCGCGCCTCGCCGGACGACCTCGTCGTCGCCCTGATGGACCTCCGCGGCGACCTCGTCTCGGAGGTGCCCGACGACTACCTGGGCGGACACGCCTCGACCTCGACGGACGCCCGGGCGCTCGCCACGGCCGTCGCCGGCGAGCTCGCGGCGCGCCAGGCGGGGGACCGGGCCGCGGGGCCGCGCATCGTCGTCGTGGTCGACGACTACGACATCGTCGCGTCCGGCGGCACCGAGCCGCTGCGTCCCCTGCTCCCGTTCCTGCCGTCGGCGCGGGACCTGCGGCTGCACGTGCTGCTCAGCCGGCCGGTCGCCGGGGCCTCGCGCGCGCTCTACGACTCCGCTCTGCAGACGATCCGCGACACGGGCGGGTCGTCGCTGGTGATGTCCGGCGAGCGGAGCGAGGGGCAGATCCTCCCGCAGGTGTACGCCGAGCAGATGACCGCCGGGCGCGGCCGGCTGGTGCGCCGGGGGCAGTCGCCCCGCATCGTGCAGGTGGCCGACTTCCGGCCTGCCGGGCCTCCTGGTGCTGGCGAGCCTGCCGGTGCGGGCGAGCCCTCCGCGTCCGGGACGGCGTCGTGAGCGGCGTCGCCGGCAGCCGTCGCGTCGTCGTCGCGGGCGTGGCGGGGGGCGTGGGCACCACCACCGTCACGGCCCTGCTCTTCACGACGCTCTCCGGCGACTCGTCGCCCCGGCTCGTCGACCACTCGGGAGGCGACCTCGGCGCACGCCTGACCGGAGGGGACGACGCGGGCCGCGTGGACCGGTCGCTGTCGCTGCACGACCTCGGGGCGCACGCCGACGGGGCCCTGATCGACCTGCTGGCCGAGCCCGACGTGTTCGGCGTCGTCGTCGGGCCGACCACCGAGGCCGGCACGGCCGACGTCCGCCGCGTGCTCGAGAAGGTGCGCGAGCGCCACGGCAGCGGCGGGCTGAGGCGCATCCTCGTGGTCGTCGTGGGCACCTTCGGCCAGCACTCCACCGCGCGTGCCGAGGAGGCGCTCCAGAACGAGTTCGGCCGGCGGTCGCTCGTGGTCGTCCCGCGCGACCCGGCGCTCGCCGCGGGCGGCCGGGTGCCGCTCAACCGCGTGAACGCCGAGTCGCGCCGTGCTCAGGCCACCCTCGCGTCGTACCTGCGCGAGCGGCTCGTGAGCCACGCGGGCGCGAGCACGACCGCGCCGCCTCCGGTCGCCCCGGGCCTCAGCCCACCGGCTCGATGAGCCTGGGCCCGGTGTTCCGCACCGAGCCGACGTCGCGCGTGACCTCGTGGTGCACGAGGTCGTGGGCCACCTCGAAGGAGGCGCGGTCGAGCAGCGAGAGCAGCTCACCGGTGTCGAGGTGGTCGCCCAGCCAGTCGTCGTAGGCGTCGGGCGTGAGGCAGGACGGCATCCGGTCGTGGACCTCGCCGGGCGCGACGTGGGCGTCGCGGGTGATGATCGACATCGAGAGCACCCACCTCGTCGGGTCGTCCTCGTCCTTGGCGGGGTCGGGCCAGGCGCTCGTCACGCCGGCCATGGCGAGGCCGGCGTCCGGCTGGTGCACGAAGTGCGGCTGCTTGCCCGTCTCGGTGACGACCCACTCGTAGTACCCGAGCGCCGGCACGATGCAGCGTGCCTGCGCGAACGGCCGCCGGAACATGCCGCTCGTCGCGACGGTCTCGACACGGGCGTTGATCGGCTGGGGCCGCTTCTTCAGGTCGGGGTACCAGGAGGGCGTCAGCCCCCAGCGTGCCTGGGCGAGCTCGCGCTCGCCGTGACGCGTGCGCACCACGGGCACCGTCGTGGTCGGGGCGACGTTGAAGTCGTCCGGCAGGGTCCCGAGGCCGGCGAGCAGATCGGGCATCAGGTCGGACGTGGCCTTCGCGATGACGTAGCGGCCGCACATCCTGACAGTGTGCTCTCGTCGGGGAGCCGGCGGAAGGGGCTGTTCGGCGGTTCCCCTCGGGGGCACCCGCGTGGTTCACTGTGGCCACGCGCGGCGGCGCCGCCGCTCGGGAGC
>Ga0265797_10012350_pt1 | contig 10478 bp, 10 predicted proteins | sample P2T30metagenome_FD_192433 | JGI IMG/M metagenome (GOLD analysis project Ga0265797, IMG submission 192433) | Plant litter microbial communities from East Loma Ridge, Irvine, California - P2 T30 | ecosystem: Environmental > Terrestrial > Plant litter > Unclassified | place: USA: California... | reverse complement strand
CCAACTGAAAACTAATCATTCTCCGCTTTAAAGCTTGCTTCATGTTTAACAGGAAAATTAAGCGAATTTGCAATGAAACACATTTTATTCGCTTCTTTATGTAAGGCTTCTGCGAGTTCGAAATGTGCCTTATCCGCAATTAATACCTTCGGATGTAATGTTACTTCTCTAAACTTACCACTTCCATCTGCAGATTCTTCCATGGTTCCTACAGCCTCATCTTTATAATCGATAACCACAATTTCGTTTTTTGAACACAGGTGCAAATACCAAAGCATGTGGCAACTCGAAATCGAAGCCAATAATAAATCTTCAGGATTGTATTTAGATTTATCACCTAAAAATGCAGAATCCGAAGAACCCGAAATATCGGCCTTACCAGTTACGGAAATTAAATAATCGCGATCATAAGAGCGATAATCCATTGTTCCAGAGCCTTTATTGCCCGTCCACGTTATTGTTGTTGAATATAAATGATCTTTCGGCATAATATATTTAGTTATATTTTATAATCCAATTTAGTAAAATAACCTTGGAAATATCCGCATGAGCACAACTGTTTATAATTTAGAATGAGATCAGAAAAAAGGAACGCGGAGTAAAATCAAAAGTTAATCGCTTTCAGCTTACAAAAGCTGCGCTAACTTCTCCGCCAATACCTCCGAAATCTTCCGGTAAGAATCAAATGTCCAGCCGGCAACATGTGGGGTTAAGATAACCTGATCATTGGTTTTCAGCTTTTCATACCAGTTTTGTTCGCCCAAAGCTGGAAATTTTTCTGCTTGCAGCACATCCAATCCCGCTCCCAAAATTTTACCTGAGTTAATAGCATTTAATACCGCCTGGGTACTCACAATCTCGCCCCGGGCCGTATTGATGAAGAAAATAGGTTTTTTGAAGTGAAAAAAATATTCATCATCCACCATTAATTTTGTTTCCGTAGTTAAAGGAACATGTAAACTCAACACATCGCTATGTTTAACAATTTCCTCCATACTCACCTCCCGTGCAAAAGCATCACTAAACCCTGTTTTATACTTATCATAAGCCATCACGTCTACTTCAAAACCTGCAAGTTTTTTCGCAAAACTTTGTCCCATGAAACCATAGCCAATAATCCCAACTTTCTTACCTTTTAATTCATAACCACGGTTTCCTTCACGATCCCATACCCCGTTTCTAATTTGCTGATCGGCCCTGCGAAAGTTATTCATTAGCGATAATAACAATCCGGTGGCGTGCTCACCAACGGCATCGCAGTTTCCCTCAGGCGCATTTATCAACGCCATGTTTCTTTCAAAGGCGATTTTATCATCTATATTATCTAAGCCAGCACCAGCCCTGGCTACAAACTTTAAATTTGGAGCAGCGGCAAAAATTTCCGCGTCTATTCTAAACTTGGTTCGTACTGCAATGCCAACATAGTCTTTAATTCTCTCCAGCGTTTGCTGACGTGTAATTTGTGGCTCATCATCCACTAGATAGCCCATTTCTGTCGCACGTTGTTTAAAAATCGGATGTAAATCGTCAACTATTAATATCTTTTTCATCTGTAAGTTTTTGTTTTAAAGCTAATACCGGTGTTGGTTATATTCAACAACGAAACGGTTATTCAGCAAATCGCTTATATTTTTATTCATACCTCATTATTTAAGGTGATCTTCGCGATAAACAAAAGTAACATTTTAAGGAAACGCTTAACCTGCAAAAAGCAGTAATAATTTGAGAAGTTGGTAAGTTTAACGCCCACAAGAATATTACGTTAAAACCGCTGTAATAAAATAGTTACGCCTCTCTAATTAAACTAAGTTGCCGTTACTTTGTCTGCCTTTACAATACACACACAAATTTTAATTTTTAATGAGACTTTTACAATCGCGAACATTACCCATAACCCTCCTACTCTTCAGTTTAACTTTTAATCTTTTTGCCCAAACTGCTACCAAAGCGAAAATAACCGGAACACTAAAAGATGCAAAAACACAAGAAACCATTCCATTTGCAACCGCAGTTCTAATTGACAAAGCCACAGCAAAAAACGTTAAAATAGCACAGACAGATGTGAACGGAGCATTTGTAATGGCCGATTTGCCAAAAGGAAACTTCACTTTTAAAATAAGTTTCGTTGGTTACCAAACCATGGTAAGAGATAACATTGCCATTACCGCAGCAACAGGCACCCTGAACTTTGGCGACATTAAAATGAATGCGGCAAAAGGAAATATTTTAAGTGAGGTAACGGTAACAGGCCAAAAGCAAGGCATGCAGATGGGAATCGATAAAAAAATATTCTCTGTTGATCAAAGTGTAATTAGTGAAGGTGGTTCAGCAACGGATTTATTGCAAAACGTTCCTTCTGTTTCTACTGATATGGACGGTAACGTAAGTTTACGTGGTTCATCAGGCGTGAGGGTTTTAATTGATGGTAAGCCATCATTAATTGCCGGAGGAAACGTTGCACAAATCTTAGCGTCCATCCCCGCCAGTTCTATCGAAAGTGTGGAAGTGATTACCAATCCATCTGCCAAATATGATGCAGAAGGCCAATCTGGAATTATCAATATTGTATTGAAGAAAAATACTAAACTTGGTTTTAACGGTTCTGCTGCCATCACTGCCGGTAACCGAGATAATTACAATGCAAACACCAATTTAAGTTTCCAAAACAGCAAAGTTAACCTCTATGGAAACTACAGTTACCGTTACGGAAACCGGATTGGTGGAGGTTTTCAGGATATTACCTATAAAGGTGACTCTGCAAGAACTGCCTTTGCAAATCAGGCCACCCGCTCAACTTCTTTAGAGAAAGGGCATAACGCTAAAGCTGGTTTAGATTATTATTTGTCTCCTAAAAGCATAATCAGTTTATCGGGTGGTTTCAACTCAAGGGAAAATGAGCGAAATGAATTACTAGATATCAGACAATTGAACCGTGCGCAAACGCCGCGGTCATTGAGCAATAGAACAAATACTAACGATAGTTACGGAAGTAGTTATGATTTGAACCTGGATTATGTGCAGAAGTTTAATAAACCGAAAGAAGAATTAACCTTCAATTTCGGTTATTCGGATGGAGACAACAATAATGATCAAAACTACAGTACCACTACAACCAATAGGAACAACACTCCTATAAACGAAAACCTGAGTACTGTACGTGTGTTTAACAAAGGTACTAATTCAAATTATAACATTCAGGCCGATTATAGTCTTCCTGTAGGTAAAGCAGGAAAAGTAGAGGCCGGATATCGCAGCCAGATTCGTTTAGGGGATAACAATCAATATGCAGATTCTGTGTTAACAAGCACCAACGTTGTTGTGGAAAACAATAAGTTGATTAATGATTTTAATAGTAAAGACCAAGTTCATGCGCTTTACCTGAACTATCAAAATCAAATTAAAGACTTCGGTTACCAATTGGGATTAAGGGCTGAAGATGCTCGTTTAGATACCCATTTAGAAGGTTACACTAACAATGTATTAACTACCAGCGAAGGCAATATTCACTACAAAAGGTTATACCCAAGTGTATTTTTAACGCAAAAATTAAAAGGTGATAATCAGGTTCAACTAAGCTATACCCGCCGGGTAAACCGCCCACGCCCATGGGACACTAACCCGTTCCTTGACGTTTCAGACCCATTAAACTATAGAGGTGGTAATCCAAATTTATTACCAGAGGATGTGCACTCTTTTGAATTGGGTTACAGTAAATACTGGAAAAAAGTGACGTTAACTTCGAGTTTATATTTCCGTCAAACCAATGATGTAATTCAAAGGGTAAGAAGTTCGCCAGTTAATGGTATTATCACTTCAACGCCTCAGAATTTGTCACGTCAGATTAACAGTGGCTTAGAACTGATCGGTCGTTTTGATTTAGTGAAGGCTTTAAATTTCACTACAAACGTAAACCTTTACCAGGCCAAATTTGATGGCGATGCAAGATTTGACATCCCCAATAGTAAAGGTTTTAGCTGGAATGCCAACTTAACCGCAAATCTAACTGTAGTTAAAAACTTATCCATCCAGGCACGTGGAGATTATCGCGCACCAGAAGTAATGGCACAAGGTAAACGCAATGCCATGTATGGAATTGACGGCGGCGCGAAATACGATTTCCCCAATAAAAAAGCTTCTTTAAGTTTCAACGTAAGGGATGTATTTAATACCAGAAGATGGAGCATGACCACTGAAGACAAATTTACAATTGTAGATTTCGAACGCCAAATGCAGGGAACAATGGGTAACCTGACTTTCTCTTACCGATTCGGAAAAACAACCTTCACCGCCACTAAAAAGAAAAAAGAAGATCAGCAGGAAAATCGCCCTGATGAAGGATCATTCTAAATTCATTGAGAAAAAGGTATTCCAAATTAACGGAATACCTTTTTTTTATCTCCTTATTGCCCGAAAACCGATATTTACTATCTTGCGCCATGGAAGAACAAAATCCCTGGAAAACATTAGCAAGCGATGTTAAATACGATAACAATTGGATTCGGGTTACCGAACATCAGGTCATTAATCCATCTGGCGGTACCGGGATTTATGGGGAAGTTCATTTTAAAAACTTTGCTATTGGCATTTTACCACTGGATGAAGAACAAAATACCTGGCTGGTTGGACAGTATCGTTTCCCGCTGAAAGCATATAGCTGGGAAATTCCGGAAGGCGGCGGACCGTTTCATGAAGATCCACTTGAAAGTGCCAGAAGAGAACTGGTAGAAGAAACCGGCTTGAGCGCAAAAAACTGGAAAGAAATTCAACGTATGCACCTTTCCAATTCGGTGAGCGATGAATTAAATATTATTTATTTAGCTACAGACCTCATTCAAGGCATTGCAATGCCCGAAGAAACAGAACAGCTCCTAGTTAAAAAACTTCCTTTTGAAGAGGTTTACCAAATGGTGCTAAGTGGCGAGATTACTGATTCAGTGAGTGTGGCTGCCATTTTGAAAGTAAAGCTGATGATTTTAAACGGCGAGATCTAATCATTACCTTTGCCGAACCAATATTTTAATGAAATGAGCAAGCTTATCGGATATATTTTAACTCCTGTTTTTTATTTTTTCTTTGCTTTAACACTTTGCGTTTTCCATCCAATACAGTGGATTTGCCATAAGTTTTTTGGCTATAAAGCACATAAGGTTTCCGTTGATATCTTAAATTTTTTCCTCACTTATTGCCAGGTATTTTTACTGAATTCGGTGACTTTTAAAAATGACTTTAATCTTCCAACAGACCGACCTATTATTTTCGCAGCCAACCACCAGAGCATGTACGATATCCCATCGCTGATCTGGTTTTTAAGAAAGTACAGTGCAAAGTTTATTTCTAAAATAGAACTCACCAAAGGGATTCCATCTATCTCTATTAACCTACGCTTAGGTGGTGGAGCAAACATCAATAGAAAGGATAATAAACAGGCCATCTCCGAAATTATTAAGCTTGGCCGGCGGATGAAAGAAAATAACTGGAGTACGGTTATTTTTCCTGAAGGCACCAGAGCAAAAGAAGGAAAGGTGAAAACCTTCCAGTTCGGTGGTATTGCTACAATTTTAAAGGTGGTTCCAAATGCATTGGTAGTTCCGATAGCAATAGAGAACTCCTGGAAAATTGTGCGTTTCGGCATGTTCCCACTCACTGCTGGTCATGCGCTAAAATGGACAGTGCTTCAACCGATAGAACCCGGCGATAAAACCGCTAACGAGCTCACATTGGCTGTTGAAACAGAAATCAGAAAGGTGCTTGGGCAAGTGAACTATCAAGATTAAAGTATCAAGACTTAAGTAACAAGATATGAGTAGCAGGAATTAAGACTAACGTATCAGATATCGAGACCTATTGTGATTGTAGACCTTAGACTAGATACTTGATACTCATAACTATAAACTAAAGACTCCCAACTAAATATTCTTATTTCCAATTACCCTAAAAAATTCATCGCGATAGGTATCTCCAACAGGAATAATTTTCTGATTAATGGTAATTCGGCTGCGTTCGATACTTTCTATTTTATCTACCGCAACAATGTAGGATTTATGAACACGGATAAACTGACTTTGCGGTAAAGCTTCTTCCATTTTCTTCATGCTTTGAAGTGTAATTACACGTTCTGCTTTCGTAAAAATGGAGATATAATCTTTTAAACCTTCAATAAAGAGAATGTCGTGCAGGTAAATCTTTTGAATTTTATGCTCCGTTTTTACAAAAATGTAATCCTGAACCGGATTTGCTGGAGCTGAAAATGGCGCTGGCGTAATGATTGGTTGGGCTACGCTTGCTGGTTGTTCAACAGGCTTAAATTGATTATGAACCTTTTCAACCGCTTTATAGAAACGATCAAATGCAATTGGCTTTAACAGATAGTCAGAAACATTAAGGTCATAACTTTCCAGCGCATATTGCGGATATGCGGTAGTTAATATATAGTGGCACTTATTCCCTGCAATTTTCAGAAATTGAATCCCGGTAAGCTCCGGCATCTGAATATCCAGAAATACCAGGTCAACACCACCAGCTTGAACAATTTGTAAAGCCTCTATCGGGTTTTCACACCTTTTCACAAAGTTTAAGAAAGGTACTTTAGATATATAATCTTGCAGAATATCGAGCGCTAAAGGCTCATCATCAACAACAATACAGTTTAAGTTCATTTTAGGTTAATTTATTTAATGATTTTTATTCGAATTCGCTGGTCTTGGTTCCCGAATTAAATATCAATCATCAGTTCGCAGGTGTAATGGGTAGCCGAATTTACAACATTTAATTTATATCTTTCTGGATAAACCAACTGTAATCTTCTTTCTACATTGGTTAAGCCCACTCCACCCTGTGCATCTTTATTCTGGTTATTCTTTTTATTAATTACGCTGAAATGAAGTATCTTTTGGTTAGCAATAATATTGATTTTAACAGGATGCTCCGGATCATTAACTACGCCGTGTTTAAAAGCATTCTCCACAAAGGAAATCAACATCAGGGGAACAATTTTTTGATCGTCAATTTGGCCGTTCAAAGTAAGTTCAATAAAGGCGCCATCCTTAAACCTGATTTTTTGCAGTTCAATATAATTGGTGAGATAATCGACTTCCTTACTTAAAGCCACTGTGGGCGTATTGCTTTCATAAATCATGTAACGCATAATTTCTGAAAGCTTCATAATGGCATCTGCAGTTTTCTCTGATTTCTGGTAAGCAAGAGAGTAAATATTATTTAATGAGTTAAAAAGGAAATGAGGGTTTAACTGAGACTTTAAAAATTGAAGTTCCATTTCCCGGCGTTCGCTTTCCAGGTTGCGTTGAATGCGTTCATTTGCAAACCAGTCTGCTGCAATCTTGATGAGGCAACTCGAAACCAGGAAGAAACCGCATAGAAATAATTGTGCGAAGAAATACTGGTCTACGGTAATGGTTTTTCGCTTGCCTTCCATCATGTATTCCATCATCTCCTTTGGATTTAACACCGCAACCGCCGTTTTTACAAATGCCGTTGCGCCCAGAAGAATGACAAAGAGAAAAATATATAGAAAGTATTTTTTTTTCTTTTTTATGAACTGGGGAATGAGGATGAGGTAGTTAATATAGAAAAGAGAAACATTTATAATTCCGAATAACACCAGCGATAACAGGAAGTGCTTCATGTTCTTTGTATCAGAATCAAAAAAGACACTTAATGTAATGATAATCACTATAACCGCCCAGTACAATGCGTGCAATATAATCGGGCCTTTACTTTTCGTCATTATGTTTCGCTTATCGCAAATCGTATTTATCCTTCGATTTGTGCATCCAAAGTAAATAAACTTTCCTTTTTAACCCAACACAATCTACCAACTGGCTTTTTTTTTCTACGAACGGCCCAAACGCCAAAATTTATCGACGAACGCCAAATTCACCCGTTGATCTAGAATCTTGAACACTTGGTATAATAGATTTTAGCAGCTTGCTTTTCTTCAGTTTCTTTGAATCAACAAAACAAAACAACCATGAAAAATTCATCAGCAATCAACTTCACAACACAAACAGTAATTACTGATGATGCTTTCACAGCTGCTCAAATTAAACTCACTCTTATGAAAAAATTAGCCAACACCTCGCCATTCTTACTTTTATTATTACCAGTTTTTATGATGATCGTTTTAACACTTACTGTTAATACAAATCAAAGTGAAACAGAAATGGTAGTAAAGCCAGCTAAAACATCTGCAGCTATTGTGAAACAGGCAACAGCTATTTTCAAATAAAAAATGAGCAGTTTTGCTATAGAAACCGTTGGATTAAATTTTAATTTTGGGCAGCAGGCCATTGTTAAAGACCTTTCATTGCAGGTTCCAAAAGGAAGCATTTATGGCTTTCTCGGGCCGAATGGTGCTGGAAAAACAACCACTATAAAAATCCTGCTAAACCTGCTAAAATCTCCGGCAGATCAGGTTTTTATCTTCGGGAAAGAAATCAATAGTAATCGAATCGCCATCCTTAAGCGCATCGGTTCTCTGGTAGAGCAACCCGCTATTTATGGCCACTTGAGTGGTAAAGAAAACCTTATCAACCGTTGTTTACTTCTCGGCATAAAAAAAAGCAAAGCTGATGAAATGTTAACCTTAGTGGGATTAACTGATGCCGCAGATAAAAAATCAAGCAAATATTCGCTCGGAATGAAACAACGACTAGGTATTGCACTTGCCTTGATTTCGGATCCTGAATTGCTGCTTCTAGATGAACCCACCAATGGCTTAGACCCGAACGGGATCATCGAGATTAGAAACCTGATGATTGATCTCACCACCAAACATAATAAAACAATCCTGGTGTCGAGCCACCTCCTTTCCGAAATAGAAAGAACTGCTACACATGTGGGCATCATCAACAAGGGCCAGTTACTCTTTCAGGGAACTATTCAGGAGCTTCAATTACTTAACAAGCCTTTATTAGAAATCGAATTGGATAATGTGGGCGAAGCTGCAACACTTCTTATGGAAAACGGATATGAAATCGTAGCCAAAACAGATGCAAAGATTAGTATTCCGTTTGTTTCTCAAAAAGAAAGCGGAACGATTAACACCTTGCTCATTCAAAACAACTTCACTGTAAGCAGCCTTTCACTACAGAGAAAAGACCTCGAAAACCTTTTTCTGGACATTACTAAAACCGCTTAAAAATGCGCTCTTTATTCATCTCCATTTACTCAGAATTCTATAAATCCAGAAAAACCCTTGCTTTCTGGGCATCTATTTTACTGCCCCTGATCATTTGCGGACTGATCACCTTTGGTTTCTACAGCAGTTCAGAAAAGATCTTGAACTTGCATCAACCCCCAATGATCCTTTGGTTACGTTACATCAGTGCCGCGCTTAACGTAATGGGAATCTTAATCTTGCCTTTCTACGTCATTTTTATGGCCTTCTCGGTAAACAACATTGAACATAAAAATGATACCTGGAAATCGCTGTTTGCGCAGCCGCTGAACAAATTTTCTATCTATGCGGCCAAGTATATCTATGCAGTGCTACTGATATTGATATCACTATTTTTATTTGCCGGACTTACTTTTGTATTCGGACACTTATTACATCTCCTAATTCCGAAATACAGCTTTGATCAATATGATCCATCATCGATATTAATTAAATTTTACGCCAAACTCTTTTTATCATCACTTGGAATTTTATCTATTCAATTTCTACTGAGTTTACTCTGGGGCGATTTCTTAAAGCCAATGGGAATCGGCTTCATCGGTACCATTATGGGTATTATTACGGCAAATGTAGGCTGGAAATACGCTTACCTAATCCCTTACAGTCATCCTAATTTGGTTTTACACAGTAGTAAATCAGCCACAGATGTATCCACATTTCCAATCTTCACACAAGAAATATACACCAGTTTAATTTACGCCGCAGTGCTTTTTATCTTAGGCTATTTTATAGTGCTTAAGAAAAGTATCAAGTAACTATCTTAGCAAAACTTGAAACTACAAAAGCCTGCTTTTTTGATAATTTCTTATCAAAACGCAGGCTTTGCTGTTTAGAGAGAGAAGCGTTAAATACAGAGCGTTATTCCTTTAGCAGGACAAAATTCTTTGTTTGAAGGCCCAGACAATGAGCTGGTAAGAATTGCGTAAATCAAGTTTCCTTACCATATTTCTTCTATGTGTATTTACAGTGTGTTCACTAATAAAAAGCATATCACCAATTTCTTTACTATTGTACCCTTGAGATAGAAGACGTACAATGTCTATTTCGCGTTCAGTTATCGAATTGCAATTTTCCTGACTTGAAACACTGTTCATCTTTTAAATTTAGATAATACGATTGCTAATTAAACCGGTGATAAATCTTAATGGAATATAGACTCAATACTATTAACGATTACCTAGCTTAATGAACCCTGGGCAAGTGTTTGATAGGAGCTGATCTGATTCCAAATTAGTTTTTGTTTGTTTCTATAATTCAAATGTAAGCAGCCATACTGATTTAT
>Ga0265797_10012349_pt1 | contig 10478 bp, 6 predicted proteins | sample P2T30metagenome_FD_192433 | JGI IMG/M metagenome (GOLD analysis project Ga0265797, IMG submission 192433) | Plant litter microbial communities from East Loma Ridge, Irvine, California - P2 T30 | ecosystem: Environmental > Terrestrial > Plant litter > Unclassified | place: USA: California... | reverse complement strand
TTCACAAAAGGAATATTTTTTTCGGACTTACCCTTTTTTGCGACAAAAATAATTTCACCAAGTATTATGCAATACAAAGTACCTGCACTACATTTGTACTGTTCCTCACCTACTACTAGCCCATACCGCCCATGAAACTAGAGAACACCCAGGTGCAGATGCGCAAAGGCATCCTCGAATTCTGCATTCTGGAGATTATCGGCCGCGGGGAGGCCTACGCCAGCGACATGCTGGAGGAGCTTACCCAAGCCCGCATGATTGTGGTGGAGGGCACGCTCTACCCGCTGCTCACGCGCCTCAAAAATGCCGCCCTGCTCGACTACGTCTGGAAAGAATCGACTTCTGGCCCACCCCGCAAATACTACACCCTCACCGAAGCCGGCCGCCAGTTTTTGGAAGAGCTGCGCCAGACCTGGGAAGACATGGCCCTCTCGGTGGGCATCATCCGCCAGCCCCGTCGCCCTGTTTAGCCAATCTGCCTTTTTCGCCCCTTTCTCAGCCTAAAACTGCCGCGCTTCGCCGCCTGCGGCCTTTCTCATGAAAAAGAACATCAGTATCAACTTGCAGGGTATCATCTTCCACATCGAAGATGATGGCTATGAAGTGCTTAGCCGCTACCTCCACGAGGTGAAGGCGCACTTTGCCAGCTACCAGGGCCACGAGGAGATAGTGGCCGACATTGAGGGCCGCATTGCCGAGCTGTTTTCGGCGCGCCTTTCGGCTATCAAACAGGTTATTACCCTCACCGACGTGGAGGAAATGACCGCTAAAATGGGCCGCGTGAGCGACTTCGCCTCCGAGCCCGACGAAGACGACGCGGCCTACGCCGAGCCCACGGCCGCCAGCCAGTCGGCCGGCTTTGGGCGCACCGCGGGCGGCGCTACGCCGCCTTTTGGCACGGCGGGCACGGCCGACGGCCAGCCCCGCCGCCTCTACCGCGACCTAGCGCACCGCAAAATAGCGGGCGTGTGCGCTGGCCTGGCCCAGTACTTCGCGGTAAACCCGCTGGTGGTGCGGCTGATTTTCCTGGCTTTAGTGCTGCTGCCCAACGTGTTTGGAGCCTATGACCACATTCCCGGCACGGGCGTATTTCGCCACCGCTTCGACTTTGGCGGCCTGGCCCTCATTGCCTACGTCATCCTCTGGATAGTGCTGCCCAAGCGCGACGATGCCCCCGCCCCTATCGATACCCTCGATTTTGGCGGCTCACTCACCGGCCGCAAGCTCTTCCGCGACGTGGATAGCGGCAAGGTCGGCGGGGTTTCGGCCGGTTTGGCCGCCTACTTCCGCACCGATGTGGTGCTGGTACGGGTGCTGTTCCTGATTAGCCTTTTTTTGGGCGGCTCAGGCTTTATCATCTACCTGATACTGTGGATAGTGGTGCCCGAAGCGCGCACCGTATCGGAAAAAATGCAGATGCGCGGCGACGCCGTAACGCTCTCTGGTATTGATAATAACCTACGTAGCAACGCTTTCGATAGCGACGCCACTACACCGGTGGGCAGCCGCTCGGTGGGTACGTTTCTAGAGGGCGCGGCGCGTAGCGCCAAGCCCGCAGCCAGCTTTTTGGGCACCATCATTCGCTGGGCAGTAGGCTTGTGGCTGATTTTCTGGGGCGGCTCGTGGCTAGTAGCCGTGGTAGCCATGCTGGGCGCGGCCCTGAGCATCATTCCCTTTACGGCCGTGGAGCACACCAGCAACGGCTTCCTGTTTGACAACGAATTTGGCGCGGTAGTCCGCAACCTGCCCCCGTGGGGCGCGGTAGCCGGCGCACTGCTCACCGGCATTCCGGCCCTGATGCTCATCTTATTGGGCCTGCGCCTGATTTTGCGCCGCTCGGTGCTGGGCCGCACCACCGGGTCGGTGCTGCTGGGCCTGTGGCTGCTGGGCGTGATTGGCTCGGTAGCAGCTGGCTTGCAGGTGGCCCGCGACTTCCAGGCCAAAGGCACTTATAACACGACCATGCGCCTGGACGGCCTACTTAGCAAGGGCGTCGTACTCGACTCGCGCAATGTGGAGGATAATATGGAGGGAGTAAGCTTTCACGTGGCGCTGGCCGACAGCGGCAAAGCGCCTTATATCGAGCAGGAATTCCGGGCCAACGGCCGCACCGAGGAGGCCGCCCGCCTCACGGCGCAGCAAACGATGGTGTACAACATCGACCAGCGCGACTCCACCATCACCTTCGACCAGGGCTTCCGCCTCAAGGACAACGCCCCCTTTCGCAGCCAAAAGCTGAGCTTGACGCTGTACCTGCCCCTGGACAGAGTATACCGCCTCACGCCCCGCTTTATCGAGCACCTCGACGACGACGACTTCACCAACAACCGCCGCCCCGATACTAACGGCGACCGCTCGTACCGCGCCCGCTTCACCCGCGAAGGCAAATTTACCTGCCTTGATTGCCCGGCTTCGGATGATGAGGACGCTGACAACGACGGCGACGGCGACAACGACGGCGACGAAGTAGTGAACATCGACGCCGATGGCACCAAAATGAAGGTGCGCGTGAACACCGATGGCGACGAGCCCACCGTGCGCATCAGCACCAGCTCGCCCAATTTCAACACCGACCCCGGCCACTACGGCACCGGCCGCAAGACCCTGAGCAGCGGCGACGATTTCGACGAAATCGAAGCGGCCGGCCTGTTTCGGGTGCTGGTGCGCCAGGGTGCTAGCTACAAGGCGGAAGCCGCCGGCCGCACCGGCGACCTCGATGATGTGCGGCTCGAAGTGCGCGGCGACCGGCTCATTATCCGCAGCCGCCGCAACAACGGCCTGTTTTCGGGCTTCGGCAACCACCGCAACCCGATACTGGTAACCGTGACGCTGCCGAGCCTCAAGCGCCTAGAGCTAAGCGCCGCCTGCCAGGCCGACGTAAGCGGCTTTCGCGACGAAGACCTGCGCGTGAATGCCTCCAGCGCCGCCTCGGCCCGCCTCAACGTGAACGTGCCCCACCTCGAAATAGACCTCAGCAGCGCCGCCCACGCCGAGCTCACTGGCACGGCCAATGAGCTGTCGGTAGATGGCTCGAGCGCCAGCTCGCTCGAAGCCCTGGGCCTGCGCGCCACTAAGGCCTCGGTCGACCTCAGCAGCGGCTCCGAAGCCAAAGTGCGCGCCACCGACGAGCTGAAAGTAGACCTCAGCAGCGGCAGCCAAGTGAAATACGCCGGCAGCCCCGGCCGCATCGAAAAAGACCTCAACAGCGGTAGCTCGCTAGAGCAAGTAAAGGATTAATCCTTATGTTCTTGCTTACCAGCACTTAGGGCACAATAGTTAATGCCGTGTAACGCCCTCAATAGGAATCGTTACACGGCATTAACTATTATGCCTTAAGTACTGGTAAGCAAGAACTAATTGCTATCAACTATCCACCTATCTGCTTGGCTTTGTAGCCTTCCTTTACCAGTACTTCGAGCACCTTAGCCCGGAAGTCGCCCTGCACTACTATTTCGCCGTCTTTGGCGCTACCCCCTACGCAACACTTAGTTTTGAGGAGTTTACCCAGGGTTTGCAGGTCTTCGTCGCGGCCCACGAAGCCGGTGATGAGCGTAACCTGTTTGCCGCCGCGCTGCTTCTTGTCGAGCTGCACGCGTAGTTGCTGTTGCTGGGGCGGCAGCGTAGTAGCGACGACGTCGTCAGGGGTCTGGTAAGAAAAATCGGGGTTGGTGGAGTATACCACACCCTGGCGCTGGTCCTTTTTCATGACTCTAAACTACGCGGCGGCCGGCACTTGGGCCAGCGCCGCCTGAATACCGTCCCAGAAGGCCACGCGGGCGACCATACCTTGCTGAGCTACTTCGGCCGCCTGCTGCCAGCGCTGCGGGTCGGTACCGCAGAGGTCGCGTACCATCTGGTGGGCCAGCGGGGCGTGGTGGTCTTCATCGAGCTCAATGTGACGGTTTAGGTAATAAATAAACGTGTCGAGCTGACCGGGAAAGCGCTGCCCCAAATCGGCTACCAGGTGCCGGAACATATCGGGGATAACATCTTCGCGCCCAAACGTGAAGGCGGCTGCCACCGCGTGCGGCTGTCCGGCCGCAATCACGGCAAAGGTCTGCTTCACAAACTCCTGCACGGCGGCCGGGGCCCGCGCGGCCGCCAAGGCCGCAGGCACGCTAGCCCCTTCGGCCAGGGCGGCGAGCAGGCGCTCGGCGGGCGCGGTATCGGCCCCGGCCTCGCGCATGGCGCGCAGGTACAGCTCGAAGTGGCTGGTGGCCTGGCCTTCGGGGTCGAGGTCGGTTTCTTCTTCCAGCACTATCTCATTGATGAGGCGGCGCGTGGCGGGGCTGCCAGTGGGCACCCACGGCAGCGTGGTGCAGGTGAGGTCGCGCTGCAAGGCTTTAAGCAGCGACATAAAATCCCACACCGCAAAGACGTGGTGCGCCATAAATACCCGCAAATCGTCGAGCGACTGGATGCGCCGGTACAGCGTGTGCGCCACCATGCGCTGCCGCGCCGGCTGGAGCTGCGCCTGCAACTCCTTGATAAAGTCCTGAGCCATTTTTTCTGCTTAAAAAGTAATACTTGCTTAACAGCTCAACGGGGCAAAAGCTCACGTGCTGCCAAAACCGTGCTGCGAAGCAGCTTACAGCTAATACGAGGTTCACTAAGCACTGGTAGCCATGCCAGCACCATTGTGGCACGCCGAACTCGGCGACGGGTGCCATAAATAGGCGCTACGGCACAACGTAACTGCCGATATACCGCCCCCACTCACTGCTGTCACGCCAACGTGGCCTACGTTTCTGGATAACATCCAGAAACGACAAAACCCGCTCTGCTTGCTACAGAGCGGGTTTATTGTAGTCCGTAGGGGAATCGAACCCCTGTTGGTAGAATGAAAATCTACTGTCCTAACCCCTAGACGAACGGACCGGGTTATGATAATCTGGTGAGCGTAACTACTATGTGAGGGTTTAACCTCTAAGTAGTCCGTAGGGGAATCGAACCCCTGTTGGTAGAATGAAAATCTACTGTCCTAACCCCTAGACGAACGGACCGGGTTATGGTAATCTGGTGAGCGTAACTACTATGTGAGGGTTTAACCTCTAAGTAGTCCGTAGGGGAATCGAACCCCTGTTGGTAGAATGAAAATCTACTGTCCTAACCCCTAGACGAACGGACCATTTTTGTTTTGGTGGTGCAAAGGTACGTCGATTCTGCTTCAAACCAAATTTGAGTGCTAATAAAAACGCTTCTGCACAGAAATTATGCTGATTTTCAGTTGAAAAAAAACTGCGCGCCAGTCTTATTTGTTGAAGCGGGCAGGAGACATAAGGACGGATAGGCGGTAAAGTCGCCTTAACCCGTACCTTCGCCCCACATTTCACTGGTGCCGCTTAGGTGGCCCGACCTACTTCCATTTTTCCCAACACCATGGCAAAAATTAAAGTCGCCATTAATGGCTTCGGCCGCATTGGCCGCCTCACCTTCAAGTCGCTGCTTGGGCGCGATAACGTGGAGATTGTGGCTATTAACGACCTCACCGACAATAAAACTCTCGCGCATCTGCTCAAGTACGACTCCGTACACGGCCGCTTCGACGGCACCGTGAGCTACGACGACAACAGTTTGACCGTGAACGGCCAGCACATTGCTGCTCTCGCCGAGCGTGACCCCAAGCTGCTGCCCTGGAAAGACATGGGCGTAGATGTAGTATTGGAATCGACGGGCCGCTTTGTGGATGAGGCCGGTGCAGGCCAGCACATCACGGCTGGTGCCAAAAAAGTCGTAATTTCGGCGCCCGCTACCGGCAACATTCCGACCGTAGTATTGGGTGTGAACGAAGACACGCTGACCGGCGACGAAACCATCATTTCGAACGCGAGCTGCACCACCAACTGCCTGGCCCCGATGGCCAAGGTACTAGACGATGTTTTTGGGATTGAGAAGGGCTATATCACCACGGTGCACGCCTACACCTCGGACCAGAATCTGCAAGACGCGCCCCACAAAGACCTGCGCCGCGCCCGCGCCGCTGCTTACAGCATCATCCCGACTAGCACGGGCGCTGCAAAGGCCGTAGGCCTGGTGCTGCCCCAGTTGAAGGGCAAGCTCGATGGCATCGCGATGCGCGTGCCCGTGCCGGATGGCTCGCTGACCGACCTGACCGTAGTACTGAAAAAGGAAGCTACCAAGCAAGAAATCAACGACGCGCTCAAGGCCGCTTCGGAAGGTGCCATGAAAGGCATCATTGAGTATGCTACCGACCCCATCGTTAGCATTGACATCGTGGGCAACCCGCACTCGTGCATCTTCGACGCGGAGCTGACCTCGACCAATGGCACGCTGGCCAAGGTAGTAGGCTGGTACGACAACGAGTTTGGCTACTCGACCCGCACCGCCGACCTTATCCAGAAGCTGGGTGAGAAAATGAATGGTTAGTAGTTAGTTATAAGAAACTAGTTGTTAGATTGTAGCACTACAACTGACAACTAAACACTGCCCACCAAAAAAAGGCCTGCCTGCTAGGCGGGCCTTTTTTATTGTCTTGTTTGAACAGTCGCTCAGGCGGCGCTAAGAAGTATGCCGCGTACTTGTTTCATTTTTAATCCAATGGCGGGCACCAGCCGCCATACCGATTTTCCGGCGCTGCTGGCCCAAAACCTGGGCTCAGCAGCCCAGGGCGACTACGTGCTGCGCCCCACCGAAGGGCCGGGCCACGCTACCGAACTGGCGCGGGAAGCAGCCCAAGCGGGTAGCCGCGTAGTGGTGGCCGTGGGCGGCGATGGCACCGTGAATGAAGTAGGGCAAGGCCTTATTCACCAGGATAATACCGCTATGGGCATCGTGCCGCGTGGCTCGGGCAACGGACTGGCCCGCCACCTCAAAGTGCCCCTGAATATCGGCCGGGCCCTGCGCCGCCTGCGGCAGCCCACCTTCAGCCGCATGGACGTGGGGCGGGTGAATGGCCGGCCGTTTTTCTGCACTGCCGGGCTGGGGTTTGATGCGCGGGTGAGCCAGCAGTTTGCCAAGGCGGGCTCGCGGGGACTGAGTACCTACATGCGCGTGACGTTCAGCGAGTATCGCACCTTTGAGCCAGTGCCGATAGTGGTTGAGACCAACGGCGTAACCCTCGATACCGACTGTTACGTGTTAGCCTTTGCCAACGCCTCGCAGTACGGCAACAATGCCTACATCGCGCCCGATGCTAACCTGCAAGACGGCATGCTCGACATGTGCCTCATGGATGCGCTGCCACCTTGGCGCGCCGTGCAAGTGATGCTGGGCATGGCCTTGGGCACGCTGCCGCGCACCGGCGGTGCGGCCTACAGCCACACCAACCGCGCCACGGTGCGGGCCGCTACGCCCATCGGCTGCCACGCCGATGGCGACTACCTGGGCCACGCCACCGAGTTCGAATTTGACCTGCTGCCGCTGGCCATGGAAGTGGCCGTATAGTGCAGGCAGTCAGGGCAGAATGACATCATAATACCTTGGTTAATAACGACTATAAATCTAGCAAGTCGTCGTCTTCAACCAGGTGGGCAGCGTGGGCGGGGCGGTGCTGGCGGGCATATTCGGACGGCGCCATGCCGTAGATTTTCTGGAAGGTCTTGCGGAAATACTTCACGTTTTCGACGCCCACCTCAAACGCCACTTCCGAGATGCGCAGGCCGGACTGGGCCAGCAGCTGGGCGGCACGCTTCATGCGCACGTCGCGGATAAACTCGACCACCGTTTGGCCCGTCATGCTTTTGAGGCGGCGGTACAGCACCGATTGGGTCAGGCACAGGGCGTCGGCCAGCACACCCACGCTCAGGGCCGGGTCGGTGAGGTGCGCTTCGACGAGGCGCATGGCCTGCTCCAAAAACAGGCGGTCGGCGTCGGGAATGACGACTTCGGTGGGCTCGAGCAGCAGCTGGCGCTGGTAGTACTCGCGCAGTTGGCGGCGGTTGCGCAGCAGGGCGGCCACTTTGGCTTGCAGCACCAGCGGGTTGAAGGGCTTGCTCACGTAGTCGTCGGCCCCCAGGCCGAGGCCCTCTACTTCGTGGAGGGCGGCGGTGCGGGCCGTGAGCAGCAGCACTGGAATATGGGCCGTTTTGGGGTGCTGCTTTAGCTTCTGGCACAGCTCCAGGCCGTCGCTGCGCGGCATCATCACGTCGCTCACTACTAGGGCCGGGTTTTGGGCCAGGGCCACATTCCACCCTTCGAGGCCATCGGCGGCGGTCAGCACCTCAAAGTCGGGCGCGAACAATTGCTGGAGGTACTGGCGCACCTCGTCGTTATCCTCCACCACCAGCAGGCGCGGCAGCGTGGTGGGCTCGTTGCTGAGGGCGAGGGCGTTATCTACTTCAGCCGCCAGTTCCTCGCCTGCCGGCTCGGCGGGCGGCGCTGCTTCGGGCGCCAGCACATCGGCGGGGTGCAAGTGGGCGCGGCCAAAAGGCAGCCGCAGCCGAAAGGCCGAGCCCACGCTCACTTGGCTTTCCACCACGATGCCGCCCCCGTGCCGCTCGGCAAATTGCTTAACCAGCGACAGCCCAATGCCGGTGCCCGTCATGCGCAGCGTGTCGGTGTGCGAAGCCTGGTAATACGGGTCAAAAATGTGCGCCAACTCATCGGCCGCGATGCCCGTGCCCGTGTCGCGCACACTGATTTCTAGATAATTGCCAACCAGCTGGCCCTCGGCAACTACCGCTTCGCTGCCGGCCGTACCGACTACCGTGGCCGCCACTTCGATGCGGCCGCCCTCGGGCGTGTACTTGAAGGCGTTGGCCAGCAGGTTGGTAAGAATAATTTCGAGCTTGCTGCGGTCAAAATACAGCCTCACCTCCTCGGCGGGCACGTCGAGGAGGTAGCTGAGGCGGCGCTCGGCGGCTTTTTGCTCAAACATGGCGAATACTTCGGCCACGAAGTGCAGCACCGGGCCGTAGCTGGCGCGCAGCGGCACATTGCCCGATTCGACCTTCCGAAAATCGAGCAGCTGGTTGACCAGGTCAAACAGCTTGCGCGTCTGGCGGTGCATGAGCAGCACCTTGTCGCGCAAGCCGCTCACGGGGCCGTGCGCGCCGATTATCTCCTCCATTGGCCCCAGAATGAGAGTGAGCGGCGTGCGCAGCTCGTGGCTCACGTTGGTAAAAAAGCCGAGTTTCAGGTTGGTAAGCTCCTTCTCCTTTTCTACCTGAAAGTGCTCTATGGCCAGCTTGGCGCGCAGGTTTTGCTGGGCTACTTCCATGCGCCGGTATACGACAATGGCGGCCACCAAAACACTGGCGTAGAGCAGGTATGCCCACCAGGTTTTATACCACGGGGCCAGCACGTCGAACTGCATCGTGGCCGGGTTTTTGGCCCACACGCCCTCGCCGTTGTCGGCCTTCACCTCCAGAGTATAGTGGCCGGGCGGCAGGTTGGCAAAGCTGGCCGTGCGCTGGCCGGGCCGCGGGTACACCCAATCCTGGTTGTAGCCCAGCAGGCGGTAGGCGTAGTGGTTTTTCTGCGGATTGGTATAATTCAGGGCCACAAACTCCACCGAGAAGTCATTCTCCGCGGCCCGAATGGTCACCTTTTGGGGCCGGCTCAGGGCCTGCGGCAACACCACGCGGCCGTTGAACGGGCGGCCCACGGGCACCGGCTGGTTGGCCACGCGCAGGCCCGTGAGCTGCACGCGCGGCGGCGTAGGGTTGGCCTGAATGGCCCAGGGCTGGAAGTAATTAATGCCATTGATGCCCCCGAAATAGAGCGTGCCATCGGCCCCGCGAGCGGCGGCCCCAATCTTAAAGGCATTGCTCTGGAGGCCATCGGCCACGTCGTAGCGCAGGTAGCGGCGGGTGCGCGGCGTGAAGCGGTAGAGGCCCGTGCCGCCCACCCAGATGTTGCCGGCCTCGTCGGCCAGCAGGCCCTCCACGTCGCTTTCGGGCAGGTAGCGGCTGTGCTGCCGCACCACGTCGCGCCCTTGCGCATCGGTGCTGAGCTGGTGCAGCCCGCCCCCGATGGTACCGAGCCACAAATCGCCGTTTTTGGCCAGCAGCAGCGGCCATACGTAGTTGACGCGCAGGCCGGTAGTGGGCCGGGCGGCATCGTAGGCAAACTGCCGCAGCAGGCGCAGCGAATCGGCGGTGGGGCGCAGCTTGAGTAGGCCCGCGTTGCGGGTACTGGCCCACAGCACGTCGCGCCGGGCATCGTAGAGCAGGTAAGTAAAGCGGTTGGTAGGCAGCTGCTTGTACGCGGCGTCGTAGTGCGCCAGCAGCTGCCCATCGGGGCTCAAGCGAAATAAGCCCTGCGAAAACGTAGCCACCCAAAGCGTGCCTTGCGCATCCTGGGCCAGGTGCTCGATGCTGGTAGTGGCCAGGTCGAAGCCGCCCGGCAGGCGGCGGTAGGTAGTCAGCTGCTCGCGCCCGCCGGTGCGGCGCAGGGCCACCAGCCCATTGTCGCGGGTGCCAAACCAAAGCGTGCCATCGGTAGCCTGAAATATCGTCGCCACGTCCACGCCCCGCACCGTGTCCGACTGCTGGTTGAGGTAGCTGCGGTAGGTGTGG
>Ga0265797_10012348_pt1 | contig 10479 bp, 5 predicted proteins | sample P2T30metagenome_FD_192433 | JGI IMG/M metagenome (GOLD analysis project Ga0265797, IMG submission 192433) | Plant litter microbial communities from East Loma Ridge, Irvine, California - P2 T30 | ecosystem: Environmental > Terrestrial > Plant litter > Unclassified | place: USA: California... | reverse complement strand
CGCTGGCATGCCCATTTCCGACGTCTTCAAGGACAACATCGGTATCGGTGGTGTCATGTCGCTCCTCTGGTTCCGCCGCCGTCTCCCCGACTACGCTGCCAAGTTCCTCGAGATGGTCCTCATGCTTACTGCCGACCACGGTCCCGCCGTGTCCGGTGCCATGAACACTATCATCACCACCCGTGCCGGCAAGGATCTTATCTCTGCCCTCGTTTCTGGTCTCCTGACCATTGGTTCTCGTTTCGGTGGTGCTCTCGACGGCGCCGCCGAGGAGTTCACTCGCGCATACGACAAGGGTCTCTCTCCTCGCGACTTCGTCGACACCATGAGGAAGGAGAACAAGCTCAGTAAGTTTTGTCGCAATTAAGCAGCCGCTGGAAATTGTACTAACCTCGCTCGCAGTCCCCGGTATCGGTCACCGTGTCAAGTCTCGCAACAACCCCGATCTCCGTGTCTCCCTCGTCAAGGAGTTCTGCCAGGCCAACTTCCCTTCCACCAAGCTCCTCGACTACGCCATTGCCGTCGAGACCGTCACCACCAGCAAGAAGGACAACCTTATTCTCAACGTCGATGGTGCCGTCGCCGTCTGCTTCGTCGATCTTCTCCGCAACTGCGGTGCCTTCTCTGCCGAGGAGGCTGAGGACTACCTTAAGATGGGCGTGCTCAACGGTCTGTTCGTCCTCGGTCGCTCCATTGGTCTGATTGCCCACTTCCTTGACCAGAAGAGACTGCGCACTGGTCTCTACCGCCACCCCTGGGACGACATCACCTACCTCCTCCCCGAGATGGCCCAGGGTAACGCACCCGGCCAGGCCTCTCGTGTCGAGGTTTCCGCCAACTCTGTCAAATAGATTATTTGACAAAGTTGTCGCTGTTTGTTCCTGGCTGTCTCTAGTGTCATCGTTTTGGCGTTTGGGAAACGGCCTTTTCCATGGCTATTGATCATTTTTTTTCCCCCGAAGACATAGATGGGATTGTGCGACCGTAAACCGGTCCGGTGTAAGAAGAGACAGAGGCGGAAGCCGTGCTGCATGGTAACGCGTTGATAACGAAACCCTCGCGTTCGCTCGCGAGCCCGTCCAAATACGAAATGTTGTAATGTTCACCCATTTGAATGTGTCAATCTTCAAATATCGTTCCCGTGGTCGCGCTTACAAGTCGATCTACGCATCCCATGCCGGAAGTAGTTACTGTCGCCAGCATTGAATTCGGCTATCACGTTAGAAGCGAGGCGCCTTCTTCCATCGTCCAAAGAAAAGGCTGAGAGACCCCGTAGGCAACCTGGTAGTGACGACTCAACAACCACGTTACAAACGATGTGTTTTCCATCTTCGTCCAGAGATCTCGTCGATGTAACCCGTCCGTTTTCCAAGTAAAGCACCTATCGATCAAGTCCCAGCTCTAGTCCAAGTCCCGGTTCTGATTCCGTGCCCGATCGAGTCCAGATCTGTCCTACATTCCAAACCATCATTTTGAAAAAAAAAAAAAAATGAAGAACAAGAAAAGTCCAGAATCCGAGGCGCGAGTGAGAAATCGTGGAATGTCCAAGACCAGAAGATGATTTCATTCCGAGAAGGCCAGGAATCGAAGAGGATCACTACATGGGTAGATGAAACTCGACTCTGTTGTAGAACGCAAGAACCCCAATACGCTTTTGTGTGTGAAGGGAAAAAAAGAGAGAGAGAGCATGGGTATCGGTGGCTTTTTTTGCGCCTTGGAACCACGAGTATGGTCTTGCCTTATTTTACCGGTAAGTGGTACCCTTATCGCGCTCTCCCCCCCGTCGCCCGTCCGTCCACCTTTCCGACGGCACGTGAAAGCCCGCTATGCATCCGGGTTTCTCGGATATTTTCTGTACGAGGCATGTGGAAGTTCCGCTCGACCGAGGGATTCAGGTTGGCGTAGGTAGTACATACATAAATCAAGAACAACACGTAGCTTACTTGCAGCAATGGGAATTGGAACTCCACGTAAGGCACTGCTATTACTATTACTACTACTGATGCTAACGTACACCTATCTTTTTTTTATGATTTTCATATAATCCATCGTTAAACTCTGACCTTCTACCATCACCACCACCACCACCACCTACTACACTTTGCTCGCTAGCAAAGTCCGCCATGCAACTCAAACTTTACATTGCTGGATTTCTGCTTCTTCAAGTCATGTTTGGCGGTTTCATCCTCCGACATCTGTACATACACGGCCGACTTGTCAAGGCTGCGGGTTTCCTTTTGTTGGTTGCGTTCTGGTATATTGTGTTCAAGTTCTTTGAACAGTATGTAGAGAGGCAAAGGACGGGACTTGGGGGATAGATGTTGGAGATGTTGTTGAGAGGCTGTAGGTACAGGCTAATCTGGTATCCTGGGTTGTGCTAGTTTTCCCTTTTGTACGGGCAGGTAGTAACGGCATTGGTCCTTATCGTCAATGTAAGTCAATGTAAGCCTCGTAAGATCAGTGCGCAAGAAATGCGTCTCCGTTGACATACGAGCTCGTACCGGCTACTCTAGGTGACTCGAGTCAAGGTGGGTGCCAGTGAGAGACGCGAGGTATTCACTGGGGTTTCTGTGGATGAGTCTGCATTTCGGCCGTTACTATATAAGTACATGCTGTTTGCCTATTTGGGGCCCTTCCAGTTACTGTGTCCCATAATGATACACTCAGCCGTTATGTCCTGATGTCTGCATCCCTGATAATCAGTGGCAGTGGCTCTCGTCACCCAAGTCAGAAATGAATTCCCTCGCCTTCAAAACCATTTTTTGATCCGGTCTCTCATTCCTCAAGCATCATCCACAATTCCTTCATCTCCCTCATCTTCGCACAAACGCCCGCGAGCAAAGGGCGGCGGCGAGCGACGCAGACTGTCATCCTCGTTGTGCTCATCGTCGTCGTCCCTGTTGTCGTGGGCGAAGACGAAAGGCTTACCGTCTTCATTTTCAACCACGCGGCCGAAAAGTCGCATAAGATCGCCAACACTCAACATCTCTTTGCGCTTCGAATCGTCAAGAACGGCGTCGATGCTGTCCTGCTTGTCATCTTGAAGGGCCGATATGGCGGCGTCGATGGTGTTCTTCACGCACACTTTCGTCATGGCTGTTTCCTTGGTCTGGCCGATGCCTTGGGATGTCTGGTTAGCTGGGTCGAGGCTGCGATGATCGGAATGTTCACTCACGGAAGACGCGGCAGAAGGCTTGCTGTTCCACTGCTCGGTTCCACCAGGGGTCCAGCTGTGAAGTGTTAGCTCAAGGTCTATTGCGTCAATCCAGGTGTATTGTGTTCTTACCGTAATGACTCGATTGGCCATGGTGAGGTTTAGACCCAGACCGCCACACTTGAGAGACGCGAGCAGAATGCGGACGTTCTTTTTCGGATCTCCAAAGGTCTTGATCGCCTTGTCTCTTGCATCGTGAGACATGGATCCGGTATACTTCTCGAACTCCCACTTTTCGGTTTTGCAGATGCGGCCGAGTATGTGCAGCATGTCGATGAATTGCGAGTAGCAGATGATCTTCACATCGGGATCTTCTTCGATCCACTCCAAGATCTGTGCTTTCACGGCAAGGGTCTTCGCAGAAGGCAAGACTTCCCCGTTCATCTGCAACCAACTCTGGATTTTGCTTTTCTTGGAATTGGCTTTGGCGTTGGCGGTAAGAGCTGGGCTTGGCCTGTCACTATCAATGTTCTCGTAGACAGGTTTGAATTGGTCTACTAAGCCCTTGCATGGTCTGGCATCTGTGTAGAACTGCCCGCACTCGTTGCAGCGATGGCGTTCCATCGCACGACGAGCGAAGCTGTCCTGAAGGTCTTTGACTGTTTCCTAGTCAGTAGAAAGATCGATCGGTGACGAGGAACTCGTACTCACGGCATGAATAGCAGTAGATGTGAAAACAACTCGTCACATGTGGGTTGTCTGGGGACTGTCTGCATCCGCAGCAGAGGGTACGGGAAGCAATAGCTTCAAACGAATCCGAGTCCATGAGGCTTTTTAGGTAGCGACCGAATTTGTAGGTGAGTCCATGGCTCTCCCCAACAGGTTGTTCGCCTTCTTCGAAACCCAGCGCATGATTTGGAACGGTCTCTGTCTCGGTGACAATAGTGGCGCCCTCTCTGGCATCAAGGCTTGTGGCGTGAGGATTGACCTTGAGCTTCTCTCGTAAATGGATGAGGAGCGCCCTTGATTCGTCCGATAGGTCGTCGAATGAAATTGTCCATAGTCTCTCGAAGTCCTCACGCTCGAGAAGGTCCATGATTGTGCCCTGGACGAGTAGGACATGCGCAGTGAGCTGTCTCAGGCGGAGAATCATAGTCCACATGTGGCTATATCGCGATGTTAGCAAGCCCTGCATGTGTAAATCAACGAATACATACCCGTATTGCTTGTCCAGGTCGCCAGACTTCGAGAACGAGTTGATACGGGTTATAAAGCGTGCCTTTACGATCTCATAGACGTTTCGTTCGATCTCGTTGAAGTCAAGCCAGAGGATTGTCTGCTTCGGCTGCGGTAGGTCGAGGAGTCGGGCGTTGAAGAACGTGTCGAGGTGAGTACGCCTTATCATGAACTTGCGCAAGAATACATCGAGTTTCTCCAAGCCGCTGGGGTCATTGAAAGAGCAGAAGTTGTTTCGAAAGAGCTTCAGTGTACCAGTGTGAGGCTCCCTAAGGAACTTGAAAGTGCTGTAGAACTCGTCCACCCTGTTGAGTATGATTGTTCCAGACATGGCCCAGTGATGCTTCGCATCCAGGGCGCGGCACGCCACGGACGTCAGGCTCTTGTGATTTTTGATGACATGGGCTTCATCCAGCACCACCCTGTGCCACTCGATCCTGTGTAGGGCACCCCTTTCCTTTTCGTAGTGGTTCTTCCACCACTCGGCCTTTTGTTGCGCAGTCGTATACTTGGCAGGTATCTCGCTTTTCGGATAGCTCTTCTGGACTTGTGTGTAGGTCGTGAGAACAATATCACACTCTTGTAACTCCTCGAGCTCTTGATTACTTTTGATCTGGGCTGAGGCGTGGTATTCCTTGACACGACCTATCCCGTACTTCTTCTCCCTGTCGGTGTGTACCTTGTCCGCAATCTCCTGTCGCCACTGAGACACGAGCGCGGCACTAGCGACAATGAGAGTCGTATGACACTTGGTCGCATGAAGCGGTTTTCCGTTCACAATGTTGCATAGCATCATGATCGTCTTTCCGAGCCCCATTTCGTCCCCGAGAATGCCTCCCCTAGGTGCTTGTTTCGCATTTTCGCGCTTACGCATGAAGGCGACCCCAAGGACTTGGTAGTGTTTGAGCGTCACTTTCATGCCTCTGATTCTCCAATTGCCGTCGTCAGCAGGCTTCACGACACCGCGACCAGTAAAGTCTTTAGTAGCGTCTTCAAGATACTTCTTATCGGCTTTGGCGATTGGGCGATACTCTTCGGGCACACTGGCGATGAGTGTTTTTAGAGCTGTGTCTTTCCTTGTAAAACCAGGATCGAAACTCGGTTGGTTCGGAAGATCGCGGTTTTGCGCAGCATCGTCAAAGACATTGCTGTTGGCGGTATTCAGCAGGTTCGGTTGCGGCGGCCCAGCATTTCGTCCTTTTTTCGAAGCGCTTGCAGTCTTGGACGCCGGGGTCTTCCCATTTCCCTTGCTCTTGCTCTTTATCTCCGCCTTGTGACGGGCTTTTGCGAGAATTTCTTCTGTCTTGTCAACTTTTGCCGCTTTACCACGCTTCTTTGGTGGCTGTGTGCTTGTAGGCACTTTACGCTTAAGGCCTCGCTGCTTTGATCCTGCCTGGTCGTCTGAAGATTCATCGTTGGAAGCCGAGAAAAACCTAGCAAAATCAAGATTCTCTCGCATGTCATCTTCTTCTTCATCTCTGTCTTCGGGTACCGAAAGTGGCGAGGAATCAGAATCAGATTCGCCGCATGCGCTGTTTGAGTGCAGCCTTGAGATCCTTGCCAATTCAGCGTCTTCGGCCCGCTGGTACTGTATGTCCTCTTCCAAACTAAGAGTTCCGCGCCGACGTTTTTTTGCGACGTCCTGCTGGAGTGCTGAGAAAACCTCGGCCGGATCTGGAGTTCCAGGGCGGCTGTCGGTCACAAAGATATTATCGCTGGCGGTCTGAGCTGGTGTCCGTGTGAGCTTCACCTGTTGTGAGTCGTTGCGGAATTGCCGAGCCGTTTCCTGAGCTCCTTTCTGCATCTTGCCCAGCAGCTTTGCTCGGTACAGCTTATGTGCATCATCAGGAGCACTAAGAGCAGCGGAAGTAGCCTTCGGTTTTGACAAGACAGATGATCCAAGATTCGGCGAGGTAGCAGCTTGGACTGTCTTGCTCGGCGGCTCATGGAATGGAGATCCGAGAGAATGCACATTTGGGGTTATCGACGTATCAGCTTCGTAATCTGAAAGGAGGCTGATAACCTCGCCCGGCTCGGTGTTCTGAAAAAGACCATCATCGTCTTGCGATTCTGACTTGATGGGAATTGGGCTGGATGATCGCTTGAACGTCATTTGACCAGGAGAGGCAGGGGTGTCCGGGTTGTCGGGATCCATTGTGTGTCGCAGGAAAGGGTGTGGAGTAGTGTGTTGTGTGAAAGATAGTGGCAGTGGTGATGGTAAAGGTAGGGAAATGGAGGAAGTGGATGTCATTGGAGAAGGAGAAAATGAGAAGAGAACGTGTTTAAGTATTTGATGAACTGCTCAATCACATGTTCAAGAGAGCATGCTGAGGGCAATGGATGCATGCATCTGATGAGAGAGCAAGCGAAATGAAGTTGGAAGTGAGCCGCACGTGATCTGGAGTGATGGTGTTGGAGTAGCGTCTCCGAGTTCAAAAGGACGAGCCATGGTGCTATCAGCAACGTTGCGCATGCCTTGAAAACTGCTTGCTATTGGGAGAGCAGTATCTGCTGCAGAGTATCTCGGCGGCACCGTGATATGTTCGCGGTGCTGTCAGCGCGTATGTCCTGCTGTCTGGAAAATCTTACTACTGAGAACAGATGAGCAGCCTGATTTTCTGCAGCTACCTCCAAATCGGCTCATCATGAACTCTGCACAAATCGAACGAGCGAAGCCGGACAGATTGCTTTATCATGTCTCTGGCCGAATCCATTGCCTGCCAGTAGTGTCACTCGTAGTCAATATATATGGAGGCTATCGGGGGTCGTCGACTGATCTGTTTTTGTGTTTCGTCAAGCTCCAGATGAAGACATATCTATTCCGGTGCTGGTACGATCGTAAGCATTCATGTCGTCCAAAAGGCACGTGAGGTGAAGTGTTGTCTGCGGTCGTTCTCAGAAAGCCCCAGGACACTAAAAAGGCTCCACTCTGTTTCCGTCTCCGCATACTTCCGCGGGCGGCAGGTGGGGTATAGTTACTTACTCGATCGCGGTCAGCAATAATCCAGAGGCACACGTGAGACAACTTTGCCCGTTGCAAAAGACCGCCGCTGTCGATCTGAGCTGTCCTGGTTCGACAGCATCGCCAACGCGTCACTCTGCGCCCAGCCTTGCAAACAGCCGATTGTCGATCCCGCCTTTTCGATAGCAGTGTCAGTGCCGGCGGTACCTCACGCTGTCTTCGTCTCCGAGGAGATGCTGAACATGCCTTGAGAGGCTAAGCACTGTACATGTAACATCATGTCACAAAATCGTGCGCAGGATGCGCATCAAGCGACGTCTGGCGACGCAGCCCAAGCCCCCAAGCCCAAGCAGCGTAGCCGGAAGAAGCATGCCTTGCAAGAGGACGACGACCCTTCGAAGAGGCGCTGTGTCTCCACTGCCTGCGTAGCATGCCGGTACGTCTCCGTCTCTTCCGATGCAACAGCCCATCGTGACTGACCGTACTGTCAACGCAGCAAGCGTAAAAGCAAATGCGACGGGAACCAACCGAGTTGCGCCGCCTGCGCCCAAGTCTACAACACCGAATGTATCTACTCTCCGTGGACAGACCACCGCCGCAAAGGTGTATATAAGCAGGACGCAGACGGGCTGAAGACGAGGAACAGCACGCTACAAACACTCATACAAGCCATCCTCAATTGGCCAGAGGAAGATGTTCCTGGTCTTGTGAGTGAAATTCGATCCTGCGAAAGCTTGGACGATGTTGCCGAGAAGATTGTTGCAAAGGAGAACGGTCAAGATGCAGACGAAGATGAGGAGAACGCTGCAATACCAGATGATAGCTCTACCACCGATGGAGCGACTTTCGAGTCCCATCTCTTCGGGAAGATGGGAGATCTGAGGCTGGACGATGGATCCGTGCGATATATTGGTGGTACTTCGACATTGATCCACTTGGACCACAGCGACGTAGCACCCGACCCAGACGAGTTCGAGCAGCAAGAAAACCCAATCACGTCCTGGTCGAATGTAACGAAGGATCCGGAACTTGTCCTCCATCTTGTCAACATGTACTTCACGTGGCACTACACATTCTTCACTACCATGTCAAAGACTCTATTCTGGCGCGATTTTTCTCTTGGGAAACCTCCTGCAAACAATGTCCGGAAAACGCACTACTGCACTCCTTTACTGGTTAACGCAATTCTTGCACTTGGCTGCCATTTCACATCCAATCCTGGCGCAAGAGACGACCCTGAAGATTCGGCCACGGCCGGCGACCACTTCTTCAGGGAGGCGAAGCGACTGATCATGGAGAATGATGAACACGAGAAGCCACGTATGACCACAGTACAAGCGATGGCGCTCATGTCTGTCAGAGAGGCAGGATGCGGACGTGAAGCCAAGGGTTGGATATACAGTGGGATGTCATTCCGCATGGCGAGTGACATGGGACTCAATCTGGATTCCGGGAACATGACTTTCAACAAGTACGTCAACGGAGACGACGCTGAGGAGGACGTGCGACGAATTACATTCTGGGGTTGCTATCTGTTCGACAAGTGCTGGTCTATGTACCTCGGTCGCCTGCCGCAACTCCCTACGCCTATGATCACAGTGCCCAAAACGGAGGTATTTCCGGACGAAGATGCGACTCCCTGGTGTCCATACACAGATTCTGGGTTTACGCAGGCCAATTCACAGCCGGCGCGCACCAGAACTGTTGCGTTGCAGATAACCAAGCTGTGCGAGATCAGCAACGATCTACTGCAGAATTTTTACAACCCTTCAGACCTTGCCAAAGCAAAGGGCAAAGCTGGCGAGCTCAAGAAACTGAGTGACATACACACCCGCCTCGAGAGTTGGCGGCGCGACCTACCAAAGGAACTCGAGCCAAAGGAAGGCGGTCTGTCGAGTGTACTCACCATGCAGTAAGTAATTCCACCACCTCGTTGAAGCCACGACTAACCCAATAAAGCATGTTCTTCCAATTGTTATTCATCCACCTTTTTCGGCCGTTCCTCAAATATACGCAAGCGACTTCACCTCTACCTCAGACAGTGAGCCCTCGTAAGCTCTGCACTCAGGCGGCCGCCATGATCTCGAAGCTTCTGCGCTTGTACAAGCGATCCCATGGTCTGCGACAGATCTGCAACATTGCAGTCTACATTGCCCATTCTGCCTGTACTATCCACTTGCTGAATTTGCCAGACAAGAATGCCCGTCGAGACATTGTTCATGGTGTCAAACACCTCGAGGAGATAGCCGAAGGATGGCTTGGCGCGAGACGGACGCTCAGCATACTCAGCGTGCTCGCACGTAAATGGAATATCGAACTACCCGAGGAGGCAGAAGCAGTTCTCTCTCGCACAGAAGCCAAGTATGGCGCTTACACGGGTGATGTCTCATCACCATCGTCTGAACAGAACCAGGCTTTGAGGCAAGCCATCAATTCGGCGCCCATCATGGCACAACCAGCCTGGCAGGTCCCAGCTTCTGCGCCTATGCCCGAAGGATTCTACCCGACTACCGAGCAAGCACCCGCCGGGCAATTCCTTCGACCACAAAGTAGCAGTGCTAGCCAGCACGCATCACCCCCGGAGTTCGACCCCATGCGTGGGCAACAGTACCCGCAAGTCGCTTCAACCATGAACCAGCAACAGATGTCCAGTGGACATAGACATAACCAATCTGTGCATGCGCGAACTGTTGGAAACAGTCCTGCTGCTATGTTCGGAGGCGTGGAGCAACTACTGCGCGACACCTCGGACTGGGCGTACCGGGATCAAGCTCAGCTCGCCACTGAGTTCGGGAATTGGAATGCAATGGATGCTGTCGATCCTCCTAGCAATTGGCTCAGTGGCCCGAATGGAGCTGGAAGTGCCTCGTTTCCCATACAGCAACAATTAAACCGGCAGATGCAGCAACAAATGCAACAACAGATGCCACATCAGCAACCACAACAACAGCAGCACCAGCGGCAGCAACCTCAGCAACCACTACTACCACAACAACAACAACAACAACAACAACAACAACAACCCGTCACGCAAGCTATCTCGCAGCTCGCCAGTATGGCGCCTGCATTCGATATGCCAAATGCCGGGCGGACTGATAGCATCGCAAGCTCGAATGCGAACGCGTAT
>Ga0265797_10012347_pt1 | contig 10479 bp, 12 predicted proteins | sample P2T30metagenome_FD_192433 | JGI IMG/M metagenome (GOLD analysis project Ga0265797, IMG submission 192433) | Plant litter microbial communities from East Loma Ridge, Irvine, California - P2 T30 | ecosystem: Environmental > Terrestrial > Plant litter > Unclassified | place: USA: California... | reverse complement strand
AGAAAACATGTGTGGGGGTTGACTCCACCGTGGGTTCAAATCCCACCGGTACCGCCAGAGATAGAGCCCCGAAACCCCCGTAATTACGGGGGTTCCGGGGCTCTTTTCATTGTGGCGAGAGCGCAGCGGTAACGCAGCAGTAACAGACACGCTGTAACGAAGTGTGAGCAACCACTCTTGCGCCCTCGGACTGGCGGGCTTTACGCCAGCGTGGCGGCCCAGCTAAAGCTTGTGAGGGTCGTCAGCTCCCCCGCCCCGAGCTTCTTCGCGATCTCCGGGTCCGGCCTTCATTTCGAAGTCGACGATCTCCTGTCGACGGGCATCGCGTTCGGCGCGGAGCGCACTGTCTCGCAGTCGGTGGTGGGCGCCGTGAGGGCTGCTGGTGTGAAGAAGATCTGTCCCTGCACTTTTGGCACTTCAGGCCTGCCTTCAGTTGGCCCTATCCGTCAGCCTCATCCAGTTCCGTGTCACGCCAATGACCGACGTGAGTTGTGGAGCGGCAACAGCCTCAGCCCGCTCAGAAGGCCGCAAATTTAGACGTGGTGGAGCTGGGATGGCCGACCCACCTCGGCTTCTTGCCTTGGCACCCAAGACTCGTCCATTGACCGCAGTCGTTGGGGTCGTCGTTGGCCAGGGCCAACGTCGTTAGTTGTTACCTCATTCATAATCGAGAATGAGCATCATTCAGCGGAGCCAGGCTTGCTGGCTCATCGGGTGCGCGAAGGAGGCACGGGAATGGCAACAGCGAGTGAGCGCTACAGGCGTCACAGTGTGTGGGAGACGGTGGGCCTGAAGCGCCAAGCACTCGCGGCCGCAAGGTATGGAGACAAGGACGCCGAGGCGCTAAGGGCAGATGTCGTGGAATGGTTGCTTGAAGCTGAAAAGACAAGGCTGACGCGTCAGCCAGCCCTCTATCTCGGCGTCCTCGATGCCCTTCAGGACAACCTGAATGCGCTCGGCACCGCCGAGGCTGACTTTTACTCGTTTATGTTCAGCTACCCCCAGCAGCGAGAACGGTTTCTCGTAGCTATACGAGCGCTACCCCTTCCGCCACCGAAGGACTTGAAAGACACGTACGTCCGTCTTCTCGATAAAGAGATTGAGGCGCGGACAACTCGCCTCGATGAACTCGAAGCGCGAGTGGCTGAGACGGAAAAGTCGTTGGCCGAGCGCCAGAAAACCCTCAAGCAATTCGAGGACAAGGCTGAGAAGGTCGCGGCCGCCGTTGAGGGGGAACGGCTTGCGGTTAGGGAAGTCACAGCCGCAGCAAGAGAGCAGATTGAGACTGACTGGGGGGAAACGCTTGCTTCTTGGTGGGTGGACAGGAACCAGTTCGACAAAGAGCAGAACTCCGCGATTCTTTCGCACGCGGCTTCGCTAGCGGCAACTGCGCGGGCCGGAGAGGCACTTGCGGAACACGCGGCCGGAAGCCTTAGCGCTGCGGATTGGAGTGGCCGCGCAAAACGAGAGAGACGAGCGGCGCAGTGGATGCGCTTTGGCGCTGCTGCCGCTTTTATCTTCGCTGGTGCTGTGGGCTGGTTCATTGTGACTGAGGCCTTGCACAACAACTTTGATCTGACCGTGGGGGATGGAATTCTGCGAGCAAGCGTCGCGGCAGTGATCGGCGCGTTCGGCGCGCTCCTCTTGCGAGAATCGGGGAGGCACTTCCGTGAGGCTGACACTGCGGAAGACGTTGCTCTCTCCTTGAAAGCTCTGGCGCCGTTCTACGCGGGCTCGGACGAGGAAGTCCGCAAGGCAGCGCGGGCCCAGGTCGGTGACGCTGTGCTGGTTAAGAACATGCTGTCTCGTTTCGCCCACCGGGACGCGGCCAAGCATGCTGGCGAGATCAATACTGCAGACTTGCCCAAGCTGGTCGACGATGCGGCTCAAGCGCTCGGCAAGGCGGGACAAGCGGACAAGGCCTGAGCGCAGGACGTTCTCCGGAGCCCGAGCTCAGCCACGCTTTAAACACTGAAGTAATGCGCGCCCCGTTAGGCGGTCGTTCATCGGGACACCCGCGTGCGTCCGTTTCGGCCGGCCAAAGTCACGTGGCGTCTGACCTGCGAATTCGCGTATGCCTGTCCCGCAAAAATGCCCTGACAAGGGGGCCTAAACGCTACAGTCATCAGATGCTCATCGGTTACGCCCGCGTCTCGACCTCAGGCCAAGATCTCGCAGCACAACGTGACGGTCTTGCAGCGCTCGGTGTTGACGATCGACACGTGCATGTTGACCACGGGCTCTCGGGCACGACTCGAGCCAGGCCGGGTCTCCGTGAGGCGCTGGCGGCGTGCCGTTCTGCTGACGTCCTAGTCGTTACCAAGCTCGACCGCCTCGCCCGATCGCTGCGTGACGCGACCGATATCGCGGACGAGCTGACGAAGAAGGGCGTTGCGTTGAACCTCGGGGGAGCGGTCTACGACCCCACCGACCCAGTGGGCCGGCTCCTATTCAACGTGCTAGGGATGGTGGCCGAGTTCGAGGCCGACCTGATCCGTGCCCGCACCCGGGAGGGCATGGCGATCGCGAAGGCCGCCGGCAAGCTCCGAGGCCGCAAGCCCAAGCTCACGGCCCCGCAGGAGAAGCACCTCGTGCAGCTCCACCGCACGGGCGAGCACACCACCAGCGAGATCGCCGAGCTGTTCGGTGTCGCTCGGTCGACGGTCTACCGCGCGATTCAGCGAGGGGCGCAGGCGTAGCTAGCGTTCGTCGATGACGGTTCCCTGCGCTCTACGATTACGCGTGTGAGTGCCCCAACCACTGAACCGGCGGCCATCGATCCGCTTTTGCAATTTTTCCTTTCCGGGGCAGCCGTAACTCTGCTCATCGCGACGCTTCGCGGTCTTAGTGGCTTCTTTGGAGCTCGCGGGCCTCGCAAACGCGTGGAGGCGATCGAGGTCCTGCAGCGCGTTATTAAGGCGGCCCCGGATGAGGAAGTGGGCCGCGAAGTTCTTGAACGGCAACTAAATCGCGAGCTCAGATCGCTTGCCACCGCCCACGCTCGAGTGGACTGGATCAGCGGCCTATGGGGCGGCCTCGTTAGTCATTTTGGGGCGGTAGGAAAGGCGATGACGGGTCAGGTTGCTGGGCTCATTCTCGCGACCGGGTCGCTTGTAGTGTCTGTGGCCTTGGCGATCGTTGCCATCTTCCCGTCAACGGTCGGTGATTCGGCCGGCACGGCTGAGTCCCCGCTCGCTTTGATTGCGGGAGGTGCGGTGGCTGCGGCTGGCGCGCTCGTGGTGATGCTGCTTGCCCGTCGTGCGCGGCGGGAAGAGAAATCTCTGGTGCTTCTCAAGGACGAGTATGAAGAGCGTCGACGTCGGATGCTCTACTGGGCGCGCGTCGCTGAGGAGGCCGCTGCCGCGACTGAACCGCGGGTCGTGCCGGAATCGCACCCGTCATCGGGTGATGCCGCGGAGGGGCAGGGTAACCCTGCACCCCGAAGCGGATCGCCGCGTTAGTGCATGACAGGTCGCCGTCATGCTCTGCATCGACAGCACTCCCTGGTCTGCACGCACAGCTCACCAACCCCGAGGCTGTGATGAGCACCGCCCTGGCTTGAAGCCAGCGTCTTAAAGAGAAAGGCGTGCCGGCAGCCGTCGTCTGTCTTCAACCGACGTCGAAGACGCCTGGTAGGGCCTTCGAGAAGGAGACATGGCTGCAAGACGCAGCTGCCGTCAGGAGGCGGGAGGTGTGATCGGCCGACGATACGTCTCGTATCCCTAGGGATACGAGACGCACTCAAGAGGGGGCATCGGCCTCATTTGGGTCAGTCGCGGGACTGTCCAGCGGCTGACCATCGAGGGGGGCCGGCGATGACGCCGTAAATGACACAGCCAGTTCCGACGGATTCCCACGCAGTCAATGACAGTTCTTCCTGGGCGCTGGCGCCCACCAGGAACCGAGTCACTCCTGCCGAAAACCCGATGAGTAGCCCGGCAGCGGTGCGTCGGTGGCGAGACACAAGGCGCCCGAACTGGAACACCGGTTCAAGGTCAAGGGCTATCTCGAGAGAAGTCCCGAAGGTGTCCTCGACTGCATCAAGGCGGTTCCGAACATTGCGGGCCAGGTCTGGGTCGTCAGAGAGCGTCTGCTCTACCGACTCCGTGGCGCGTCTCAGGTCGTCGGCGTTGCCGTCGCCTTCGTGGAGTAGTGACTGTGCCGCCGCTACCTGGGATAGGACTTGATCGGCAAGAGGGGAGCCGTCGATGACCGCCTGCAGACGGCTCAGCGGCGGCTCGTCGTCGTCGTCCGTGGGGGAATGGAACTTGTCGCGGAGCTCTCCTGCTCGAGCCATGTAGAAGCTCGTCAGCTGTGACTGGGCACTCATTATCGACAGTGGGCTGACCGTGGCAAGAGCCCGTGAGGTGGCGACCATGGTCGACATGGCCTGGGCCGTCTGGAACAGCTCTGAGGGGAAGGTGGCATCGAGAAGGCCTGTTGTCAAATTCCCGACCAGTGTTGCCGCGGTCATAGCGCCGAGGGTGTTCTGGCCAAGGTCAGATGCGAGCCACTTGCTGACGGGTTCGAGCTGCAGGGCAAGTGACTGGTTGACGCCCACGTCCATGAGGCCTGGTTTGAGCACTGGAGAGTTAAAGATCGAGCGGTCGAGCATCGCTCCGAGCGACGACAGCTGGCTGCTCAAGGTTGTTGCGGCTAGGAAGTGGTCACCCAGCATCGATCGTGTGCCGGACCCCGAGAGCCCAGTTGCCTGACTGATGCCGAGAGCGTCCATGGTCGTCGTGATGGGCGCAATCTGCGCGGCAATCATCTTGTCCAAGGCCTGGGGTACCCGCATTTCGCGCATGGACCGGTCCGTGAACTGGGCGGCCAGGCCAGTGGCCCTGATGGCGTCGTAGATGCTGTCGGGCATTCTTCATCGTCTCAGAGGCAACCGACAATCCGCGCCGTAGAAGCGTGCATTCGCTGGCTAGTCGCTGGAGCACTTGAACGGGGATGTTGAGGAATGGCCGTCATGACGATGAGTAGCGTCCGGGGATGAGCTGGTTCGTCAGCCACCGTCCCACCGGCGACACGAGTGCGCCCGCCGTGGCTGCTGAAGTCACCGCGGTGACGCCTGCTTTGGCTCACGATCGGTGAGCTGGTTGAGTCCTCGATTACTGCATCTACGGGTGTCCGATAGGGGATCGGCTACTCAAACACGGCGTGCAGCTCTCGGACCAGCTGATCGAAGGTGCGCTCGTAGATGAGGTGATGTTGATAAGTGCGGACGAGGTACCGGCCCTCGTTGCTGCGCATGTGTAGCGCGACGGTGCTCCCACTTCCACTTCCACTTCCACTTCCGCTTGCGCTCACACGCCAAGTCAGTCGCATCGGAAGCTTTGCCTGGCCCCGCCGGCTAGCGCCCCACATCCGGTACGCAAACCGCGAGCCCAGATCCAAGGCGCCTTCTGCGCTTGCCTCTCGCGGTGCACGGCTTTTCTCGGCAAGCCACCTAGCCAGAACTTGGCTCGCGTCGTCCACGGTCTTGGGAGTGACGAGTTCGAGCGAACGAACCTCGGCTAGATCAATCACTCGACCCTTCTACAGCGTCGTTTGTTCTGGCGTTGCTTGCGAGGCCAAAATTTGTGGCTGTGTTGGGCTTGGATCGAGAACTTCGGGGCGGTTTAGCGCCCGATAGACGATCGGTTTCCGGGTTGATGGGGACGGAGACCCTGGCTGGCAGTCGAGCGATACGCCCTTGCTGTTGTCTGTCCAACACGGCAGCGTCTACCCCCTGCCGTTTGTTGCCCTGTGTCTGCGAACGAGGCGGGCAGTGAGAAAGATTAGGAGGGTGGCCACCGGGAGGAAAGCAAGAGTGGGCATCGACAGCTGGAGCCCGAGTGCAATCAGCAGGAAAGCGACACCGACGATCACTGCCAGAAGGATGTCTTTCATCGTGGGAGTCATCAATCTACCTTTCAGGATGCGGTGTGGACGGTCAAGGCGGGCCTGCGGCTGCGTTTCTCCGGTGCACAAGTCCTCTGCCCGGTAGGGGATTGTCTATCGAGACAGCCTGTAGCGCCGTTCCGGACGGCCTGAGTCGTTGCGAACCTTGACATCTTGGGTTGCGATCCAGCCTGCGCGCTCGTACGTTCGCACGGCCCGAGCGTTATCAGCGATAACCCACAACTCAAGGTCGGCGCTTGACGGCGCTGCGTGTTCCCGAATGTGATCGAGCAGAGCAGCGGCAACACCTTGCCCCCAGCCTGCGGGATCGACCGCCAGATAGAGCACTTCCGTGGTGACCTCTCGCGGGACCAGGACAGCAAACCCGAGTGGTGCCGATGGGCTTCGAGCCACGATCAGTTGCGCACCTTGGTTTTGCAGTGCCCCCTCAATGCCTGCCAGCTTCTCCCGGGCAGGGGCGACTATCGGCAGGGCATCACGGAGAGCTGTGGCGCGAGCCCAGATGCCGGCGGCCAGAAGTCGGGAGTTGGCACTGTCTTCGGGAGACACACTGAGCTGGTCACTCTTCGTCACGCCCTCATCGTTCCACGCGATCGTGTCCGATCACCTTTCGCTTAGCGAGACAACCCATGAATCGAATAGCGGCGCTCGATGCTGGCCGTCGCCCGACCCCACTCGCCGCCTGCGACGCGTCACTGATGAAGTTCGAAGACGCGCTGGTCTTCGAACCGCTCCTCGACTGACCAGACCAGCGGATCTCTGGTCTGGGCGACCATGAAAGAGATACATCCGGCTTCGGCCCGGGTGAGCTTGATGTGATTCGCCAGGTAGAGGCCGACGACCTCTGCCTGTTCCTCCGTGGCGCAGACGAGTTGACCAGTGAGATATATCTCGATCATGCGCCCACCGTACGGCTCTCTTGGCCGTCCGTTAGACGATCGCAGACCGGGCACTCGGGCGGTACCTACAGTCCTTTTCGGGCGGCCTCCTGGCAGAGCGTGGTGCTTTGTCCGTCGCACACGGTGCCCAAATAAAGGCCCAGATCGGCCGCGCCGGGGTAGTCCGCAAGGCCGAAGGCAGCGGGGTTGTCTTGGAAAGCGCGTGTCCACTCATCCACTGAGGTGCATTCCCGGGCTGTCCGCAGAAGTGGGCCGTTGGCATTGTCCCCGGCCGGGATGTCGGCTGCTTCCGCAAACGCGGTGACGCACGACGAGGCCTCGTCCTTCGAGCCTGAGTCGCTGACAACTTGGACCGTCACGGCCGCGATGGCGATCCCGATCCCCAGCAAAACAAACCAGAAGATTCGCGTTGCTCGCTTGTTCTCGGGTCGATCATCAGCCCAGGTCATGGACACATCCTCGCCGATTCCATGAGTCGGCCGGCTCATACTTCGGGTAGGAGCAGTCGGCAGACAACAGCTCTACGAGCCGCCAGGGTGCGTCCTAGGCTGGCAGGCTCTGAGTATGAACGCGCCCAGTGAGCTGCTCGCAGTCCTCGTCGACGCAGACAACGTTCCTCCGTCACGGATCGGGGCCGTCCTCGCGGAAGTTGCCCGGTTCGGGACCGCGTCCGTGAAGAGGGTCTACGGCGACTGGACCACCGCGCAGCTCGGCAGCTGGAAAACGGCGGCCAGCGAGCACGTCATTCAGCCCATGCAGCAGTTCGCCCACACCAAGGGCAAGAACTCGACAGACAGCGCACTCATCATCGACGCCATGGACCTGCTCTACACGGGCCGGTTCCAGGGGTTTTGCATCGTGTCGTCAGATAGCGACTTCACCCGACTTGCCTCCCGCATCCGCGAAGAGGGCATCACCGTTTACGGGTTTGGAGAGCGGAAGACGCCCACATGGTTCCGCAACGCCTGCGACCAGTTCACCTACCTCGACGTTCTCGGAGTTACCACCAGTGAGGCGGCCCCCACGGCGCCCACGCTCGAGCGCGCGGCGGTATCGTCGCCGCAAGATGACGAGCGTCTCATCGAGGGACTGCGGAGCAGCGTGAGCACGGCTTCCTCCGAGGACGGCTGGGCAAACCTTGCCTCGGTCGGGCAACTTTTGCGCAAGTGGCAGCCAGAATTCGACTCCCGCAACTGGGGCTACGCCAAGCTCTCAGAGCTCGTGCGTGCGACAGGACAGTTCACGGTCGAGCCGATGGCGACAGGCCACCGGGTCCGCATAGACGTTGACTCCCGATAGGGGACCCGTCACCGAGACGCGTTTCGGACTGACCTATTGAGACGGCCAGGGACGTGACTCGGTTCCCCTCGATACTCCGGGGCTAGGTAGGGTCGGCCGCGTAGATCAAAGCGAAGCCCTGGGGGAGCCATGCGAGCAGTAGAAGTCGTCATCCACAATGTGCGGAGCGTTCACGACGCCACGGTGCGCCTACAGGACGTTTCGCTCGTCGTCGGCGCCAACAATGCCGGGAAAAGCAACTTGGTCGACGCAATCAGGCTGTTCTACGCGGACCTCAAGTGGGACGAGTCCCGCGACGGTTGCAAGGTGGCATCGGCGGATACCGAGTCTTGGGTCGAAATCGAGTTCGAGCCGACTGCAGATGAACTGGCCCAGCTCAAGGACGAATACCGGAGCGAGCAGGGGACCTTCAGGGTCCGCAATTATCTGAAGGCGGGACCAGGCCCAGACGGAAAAGCTCGATCGGGCTTCTACGCATACGTCGACGGTGTGCTGTCCGACACACTCTTCTACGGTGCGAAGAACGTCGGATCGGCCAAGGTCGGCAGCTTGGTGTACATCCCAGCTGTCAGCAAGATCGACGACCACACGAAGCTTTCGGGGCCCTCTAGCTTGCGTGAATTGGTCGCCACCGTTGTGTCGAAAGTCATTGCCACGAGTCCCGCATACAAGGCTCTCACCGAGGCTTTCCAGACATTCGAGGGACAGATCAAGACTCACAAAAGCAGCGATGGATCTTCCATTGAGGCTCTCGAAAAAGAGGTGACTGGAGAGATTGCGAGCTGGGACTCGTCGTTCAATCTCGGCATCCAGGGCATTCAGCCGGAGGACATCCTCAAGACGCTTATTCGGCCGCAGCTCATCGACAAGACACACGGCGGAGAGATTGATCAGCTCCGATTCGGCGCTGGTTTCCAACGGCACCTCGTGTACACCTTGATCAAGCTCGCTGCGAAGCACTCGAGTGGTGCGGTGGCGGGGGCGGGAGCTGTCAAGAAAGAGTTCTCACCGCAACTAAATTGGATTCTCTTCGAAGAGCCGGAGGCGTTCCTTCACCCCTCACAAGAGGAAGTGCTCCACGAGAGTCTCATCGCGCTGGCGAAGGATGACGACACACAGGTGTTACTCACCACGCATAGCTCCCGTTTCGTGAGCCGCACCATGAACGACCTAACGAAGGTCATTCGACTGCGCCGAGACGCAGGAATTACGACTGCGTTCCAGATTGGGCAAGAGGAACTAGACGAACTCTTCCGTGACGCACTGGCGCTCGACGATTCCATCGTGCCGGGCGCTCTTGAGCCGGACAGAATCGATCGGGAAGCAGCCATGGCAGCTCTGAAGATGGAGCTCTGGTTGCAGCCGACTCGTGCCGCCGCTTTCTTCGCGCAGCGCGTGATCCTTGTTGAAGGGCCAAGTGAAGCAGGACTCTACGCGTACCTCACGACCCGAAATTCAATGCCTGTGCCGGCGAAGGGGATCATCATCGTCGACTGCATGGGCAAGTACAACATCCACCGCTTCATGGGTCTTCTGGCTGTCTTCGGTGTTGACCACTCGGTGCTGTACGACGGTGACAACGGCGGGAGCCGAGACACCGAGGTCTCAGCGGCCATCACGGCCGCGGCCTCGTCGTACACCCGGCGTGTGACCAGGTTCGCGAAAGACCTGGAGACTGAACTCGGCATTCCGCCCCTTGAGCGTCGCGACTCTCATCGCAAACCTCAGTATTTGCTCTACAACCTCGAGGCCGGACTCGTATCTGACGCTCGATTGACGGCCCTGATGGGTGAGTTCCAGCGGTTGGCTACCGCCGAGTAAGGGAGGCGCGCCGCGGTGTTCCTGTCGCCGATCTGAGGCCCTGGATGTCCCAAACTGATATAACATTCATTATGGTCGAGTGGGGTTATGGATGAACATGCTTTTGATCGCTCCATGAACGATCGTTTCTGACTGCCCGATAGGGAATCGGTCAGCGGGCAAGCCCTGACATGCTGGATGCATGACGGCATACGCGTTGGCGCTCTGGTTCGTGATCTTCCCGGCCATACTGCTCGGCGGTGCTCTTGTCGTCGTGGGCGCGATCAAGGGCCTTCGGGACGGACGAGCTGGGGAGGCCTTCTTCAAGACGCGTCCCTACAAGACCTGGGCTATTTCTGGGTTCGCCGTTATGAGCCTGGGCTTCGTAGCGATGGTCGTCTGGGTAGTTATGCAGCCCGCCTGAGCGGTGGGAGGGCACGGTGTCCGATAGGGGATCGGCTGGCGGTCACAATCGCACCCGAGCCACACCGGTGCCTTACGGTCGACTCAGGAAGACGGCTGCGGGTGTTTGAAAGGTGGATTGCCTTGAGTAGAACGAGGTTGCGAGTAG
>Ga0265797_10012346_pt1 | contig 10481 bp, 10 predicted proteins | sample P2T30metagenome_FD_192433 | JGI IMG/M metagenome (GOLD analysis project Ga0265797, IMG submission 192433) | Plant litter microbial communities from East Loma Ridge, Irvine, California - P2 T30 | ecosystem: Environmental > Terrestrial > Plant litter > Unclassified | place: USA: California... | reverse complement strand
CGAAGCGGAACGAACCAGACGCACACAGGAGGCTCAGAAGATCGAGGAAGAGTATGCGTCAAAGCTCAGAGCAGCTGCTTTAGATGCAGATGCCAAGCAACGCGAGGCGCAACTGGTCCAGGGAGAACTCACAAATGTCAAATCCGAGCTTGACCGAGAGAGGACTCTCAAGAACGGCCTCCAAGGCCAATTGACCGAAATGACAACACAGAACTTGACTCTGGACGCAGCGAACAAGGCAATGAAGGAAAAGATCGACTTCCTTGAGTCGGACAGCCAGGCGCAATCGTCAGCCTTCAACGACCTCCATAAGCGTATGCAAGATGCCATTGAGGCAGCAGAAAGGGCGCATGATAAGCTTCGTCAGGAGGAGACGCTACGACGAAAGCTCTTCAACCAAGTGCAGGAACTCAAGGGCAACATCCGAGTCATGTGCCGTGTGCGCCCAGCTCACGCAACAGAAAGTGACCCAGCGCGAATCACTTTCCCTGACACCGATACCGATAGCAAGGAGGTCGCTGTGCTCGGCCCGAACAAGATCAGTGCAACTGGCAAGGACATCACGGCCGCATACTCGTACTCGTTCGATCGTGTGTTTGGGCCTGTGGCGCAAAACGGCGAGGTCTTTGAGGAAATCAGTCAGCTTGTACAGAGCGCTCTCGACGGATACAACGTATGTATCTTCTGCTATGGACAAACGGGTGCTGGGAAAACGCATACAATGTCGTCTAGCGATGGTATGATTCCTCGTGCCACAACCCAGATCTGGGATGAAGCACAACGGCTGCAAGAGAAGGGATGGTGTTACACCATGGAAGGGTCTTTCATCGAAGTCTACAACGAGACATACAATGACCTACTCGGCCGCTCCGAGGACCTGGATAAGAAGAAGGTTGAGGTGCGGCATGATCCAGTAAAGAAGCAGACCAATCTCGAGAATGCTGTCAGTATCATGCTCGATGGACCAGGCCGAGTGGAAGAGATTCTCGAGACGGCCAGCAAGAACAGGACAGTGGCTGCAACCAAGGCCAACATGCGATCCAGTCGAAGTCACTCGGTGTTCATCCTTAAGCTTATTGGCACCAACGAGATTACGGGCGAAAGGAGCGAGGGTACACTAAATCTTGTCGATCTTGCCGGATCTGAGCGACTGGAACATTCCAAAGCTGAAGGCGCACGCCTGAAAGAAACACAGAACATCAACAAGAGTCTGAGTTGTCTGGGTGATGTCATCAACGCCCTTGGGTCTGCAAAGGAAGGCGGACACATCCCGTATAGGAACTCAAAGGTATGTTGTACGAAATCATGTTAAGGGAATGCACACTAACATAAACATAGCTCACCTACCTGCTCCAGTATTCGCTCGGAGGCAACTCGAAAACGCTTATGTTCGTCATGGTCAGCCCACTGCAAGCGCATTTACAAGAGACGATTACGAGTCTCAAGTTCGCAACCAAGGTGCACAACACACACATTGGCACAGCGAAGAAGCAAACTAAGACATCGTAATCTTCTTATCCATACACGTGCTGGTGTTTGTCACCATGTACAATACAATGCATGGATGGCGGGACGTGGCTATTCTGATATATTTTTCTCAAACAAGAGAGGTCTTGTCTGCAAATAGGTGTGAGCTTTTTTTTCTGTACCTGGCAGCGGTAGGTGAAGTGTTCAACGCCGACTTGCTCTTTTTTGCTACAAAGGAGTCTGGTGCACTGCGATGGGGTGTGTGGCGCGAGACCCCCATGGGGCTAGCAAGGCTTTTGCTCGGTGTATAGCTCGCGCGCGCGGCGTTTTAGGCTGGGTTTGGATAGTACCAATGATATGCTGAGTTCATGACGTATTCAAAATCTGAGGTCTTGATGCGCATGTGATGTTAGCGTTTGCAGGCGAGAATCCTGCAGGGCTACAATATTTAAACTCTTTTCGTTCCTCCTATCTCACTCTCTCCCTTCTTACACCGGAAAAACTTCATTTCGTTATATACCTTGAAAATAAACGTTCACAGGCATGTCTAGCCGTTCCCTTCTAAAAATGGCCTCTACTCTCACTCATGGCCTATATGTTGTGGAATTGAAAATCTTGATTACTACAATTTCTACTAAGAAGCTGCCTTGTATACCTAAGAAGTAGAAAAGAGTTACTAAAAACTCGGCAGAGGTGTAAAACTTTTCCTAGGTCCATCAATGAAAGAGATTGCGGAAATAAAGTAACGTAACTTGAATGCCATGTGGAAAAGACAAAGGCTATAGAGACGTGTGTGTGTGTGTGTGTGTATAAAGAGCTGGCGCTTCCAAGGAGTGTGTTCTTGGGCTTTTGTCTCGAAACGTACATTGGTTTTTTTGGATTGTGGTGTTGTGACACTAGTACATGCTTTGGAAAGAAGGCCACATGGACGCACATTTGGACTGCGTAGTGTTGAGAGAGAGACAGCCAAGAACTAGGATGGCATAGGGTTATGATGTCTTGCACAACCGACAGCATAGGCACCGTACCGGCTGGGAGGAGGCACAGCCAACCTACGGCTCTGAAAGGTGCTGAAAACGTGGATTATGGACTCGGTTCCGCCTGCCCCAATCTCTTGAATTCACGGAGTTTCCAAGGAAAAGCTGGGGGATCACTGTGGTCAGTGGTACCAACTAGAACAGCCGTGTCTCGCGTTCTCTTCGGCGTTACTGTTGGTGAGAAGAGAGCCCTGTGAGGGCAGATAACAAATCCATAACCTCTTCCTCCGAGCTATCTGCGAGCTCTATACTCAAAAGAAACACGGCGACTTTATTCCACAGCAATGTGATGTGAAGTCGATTCTTGCTGGTTGTGAAGAATGGTGCTAATGCGGAGAATAAGGTTTCACTAATGTCGCTTCGAGTTAGCACCGAAGTTAGTAGACCTTCGCACCGATTGACCCTCACCTTCCCTCATTTACCCCACATGCACGAGTCATATCTGTTGGTACCACAGCGGCTTTTCTCACATCGCTATCGGCAATTCCGCGCTGTCTCAGGTACGCCTTCTCCAAGGCGAATATGGCGAATGTATAGATCGGGATGCCCATTTGAACATGTTCCATTTAGGCTGACCGCATGTGCTTCATGCACGTGGCTCACATCACACAGAAAATGATTCCGATTGGTACCGGCTCGTGTTCAATGTCAACTCAACAATTAATTTCTGACGCATCTGGTCAACCCAAACGTGGTGACGTGATGTTGCTGACATTGCCAGGGAGGAATACGGGCTGTGACTTGACCCTTTCTCGTCGGGTACGTATCATCAAACGTTGGGTTTCAGAGAAGACCGCAATCCTATCCAGGGTATTAACCGTCCCGTATCTGTTAACAGCCATTCTCCACATGTTCGTCTTGCTCCAACTCGTTCTTCAATCATGTTTCGACACTATCATGCCGTCGCGTCGATGCTAGCAGTCTCCCTCGCAAATGTCATTTTCAATATACCAGACAGCACGCCAGATGGAACCGACATTCTAACGTCTGGCGTAGATGTGGTTGACATCCGGTGGCCCGAAAATTTAGTCTTCTCTCCTCCTGATACTAGAGTATATGGAGATCTTTACCTCATCACCAAGCAAGACGAGCGCATGGTTGCACGATTGACAGGTTCGTCGAACAGCCTAGACGAGAAGATTGCGCACGCTGATTTGTTTCAGAGGCTGTAGTTTTTGTCGGATTGAACGAATCGTTTACATACACGCTTCCGCCCAGTAACGAAACTCAGAGTCTCATGTTTTGTATCATAGCCACAAGCAAACCTGGCACATCGATATATAATGCAACAGAGTCGCGGGCACTCAGTCGAAGCTTCACAGCGAATCCTTCACCTCAATCTTTAGAACCATCGACACCGAGTCCGACCACAAGTACGGCGCAATCAGTGGCGTCGCATGCAGATAGCCCGATACCGACGAGCTATGGATACACCAAACTACCTCGCGCGAAGATTGCAGTCATAACCCTGTGTAGTCTATTGATACTCGTTCTGATCGCAGCTGGAATTCTCATGCTGGAAAAGAAGAAGAGGGGGGGAACAAGAAAAAGTCGTACTGTGATTGAGATTGCTGGCACTCCCGTGCCGCGTAAGCATGACGAGGATGCACATTCCGAGCTTCCTGCAAGATTGATACGGCAGGGATTCTAGATGGCTGTTATGTTACGTTGATACCAGCAGAGTTTTCGATTCTATAAAAGCAACTCTCAAAGTTGGCTATACCAGACTTACTTGGGAGGATTACGCAAGGGGCAGCTGGACTGCGCCTCGTGATAGTCGTCTATGGCACTGCAACCTTGGTAGTTAGAATGATGATAAGATGGTCATCAATACGCTGCTAATGTAGAGGAAGACCTGCATCTCATCACGATCTATCGCATTTATCTTCACCTTCTCCCGCCTCGTCTTCTACCACTCCTGTTCGATCCATCCACCCGACTTCCACTGAATAAAATCCCACCACGAGAGTAATATTACTCCTGTCACGCTGCGCAAGCACCCTAGAACTTGAACCTGCCGGAGTTCACAAGCTCCAACGCGCAAACAGGATAGTACATGGGCAACCGCGTGACCATCCCCTGCTCTTCGTCCCGTCCAAAGTGGGAAGCTAGACCCATTTCGGAGACGATACTCGATTTTTGGATCACCGCATAGGAAAATGATCCATGTGTACATCAACTCGCTTGTAGGTCTTCACCGCCACATTCATAGTACAGAACGCAGTCTCTAATTAGCAGGCGTACAGCGATGTGCAACACCCACCACAGCAGCGCATTCAGCTGGACTATTTACGCACTCGAGAAGTACACTAGGGATGATAAATAACTTTGCGTTCCGGTTCAAGGGCCATTGAAATGACCATACGCATCATGGGGCGTCGTGGAGGAGGCGCGGGTACGCCGTTTACTGTCTTTCCGGTGTCTATGTCTTCCATACTCATAAGGGACTAGGCGTAAAATGAAAGATGTCATGGAAAGCAACATAAAACAAAGAAGCCAGATGATAAGAAAAAACTAAACTACAGAGCGCACGTATTATACTAGTGAATGTCGATTTCGGTTTCATAAACTCTATGACCGTTTCATCTTTCAACTGTCAATCTTAGAGCAGCCACGCTTTAGAAGAACAAGTCAAATGCTAATCCAGCAAGATCCTACCCTTCATAAACCAACAGCAAGCCTAGCTCGCTTACCAAATCGTATACCCACCATCCACCAGAATCTCGCTCCCAGTAACATAGCTACTCGCATCACTCACCAGCCATACAGCCGCGCCCCGAAACTCCTCTGGCTTGGCGATCCTGTTCATAGGGATATCCTTCAACCACTCTTTACTCAGCTTCTCCATCTCCTCACCTTGATTCGCCTCTGTCTGAATATACCCAGGGCTGATTGCGTTGACGCGAATGCCATAAGGTGCCCACTCGGACGCCAACGACTTCATGAGGTGCGCCGACGCGGCTTTGGAAGCGTTGTACGCAGACTGCTTTTGCGGGCGGTTGACAATGGAGCCCGACATTGACGAGACGATTAGGATGCGACCGGCGACTTTGTTTTGGATCCACCATTTACCCGCCGCCCTGGCGAACAAGAAGGTCCCGGTCAGGTTGACGTCAATCATGCGTTTGAAATCCTCAAACGGGTAGTCTTCTGCTGGTGCGCCGCCAGTGATTCCTGCATTCGTGACGACAATGTCGACAGTACCAAAGTCCTTGATAATCTTGTCCCAGGTCGACTTGACACCTTCTTCGGACGAAGTGTCGCATTCGTAGCCGTGGACTTTGGGCTCAGGGAGACCATGGGCTTTTGCCTCTTCAACCAGGGCCTTGGCGGACTTATCGGCACCGTCCTGTTTGAGGTCTACGATTGCGCCGTGGGCGCCTGAGAGGGCAAAGGCAGCGAGAATCTGTTGACCCAGTCCTTGAGAGGCGCTTGGCATTTGTTAGTTGTTTTGGCAAGAGGCTTGGTTTAGTCGTCCCATGTGGACTTGTGGGGCACAATACCCGGTTACTGGACGGAGTTAGTACGTCAGCTAGGGACTTTTATATGTAGAGGGCTAACTTACCAACAGCAACCTTGCCTTCGAGCGAGAACTCAGGCAATGTCCTACGCTGGGTATGAGCAAGCCGAAGAGTGGATCTTGAGAGATGGGAGAGCGCAAGTGAGGTTCGTAGGATAGCGCTACGGGTGACGTACGGAGGCATGTTGAAACAGTTCTTAGTTGGTCGGAGTGTGATAGAAGATGATCCAGAAAACAGTGGTGTGATGTTAGTTCTTCTGCGTAAGAAGTGGGAGGGCCCGTCGACGTGGTTTTGATCTTTGCATTGTCTGCAAAGTACGATGTTGTGATGAAGGAATTACGTCACTTGTGCGTACAGTTGTGGGCGTAGGATTTGTATGTTTCCAATGGACGTCGTCGAAGTAGACAATACCACATGGGAATGAAAAGACTGTAGGAGATGGTGGGGGGATGAAAAGGGAAAGATGGAAGTGGTGTGACAATACAAATCTGTTGGGGTAGTACAAAGAGAGGCCTCACTTGGAAAGTCAAGATATTGTAAAAGTATTCACAGATTGGTATTCCTATCCCCTAAAACTCCCCGCCCATCGCTAATAGACCCATCATCATCATCTTCATGCTTGTAGAGGTAGCCGACATTGGTCGGTTTACATGACAATGCACCAGCAGGATTCGTCGCAGCCGCAGCAGTCGCAGGACTCGCCGCACTTGGTGATGGGGGCGGGCTTGACGATGGTGGAGACGGAGGAGGCGACGCTGGCAGGCATGATGAAGGTGTTGGTTCGGAAGTAAGACTAGTGGGAATGTCAGAGGAAGTCTCAGCAGTGGGATATCAAGAGGTGCTTACCCGAAGAAGTTTGTGGGGTAAAGTGAGGCTGAGGTTTGAAGAAGGTCGCTTCGCTGGTCTGTTGGGTACGCGGATGGAGTGTAGGTGAAGATGTAGGTTGGATGGATGAGTTGATGTGTGGATGAAGAAACCTCCTTGCAGCGAGCTGTGGCTCTTTATAACCGGGCATGACAGGGTAGCAGATTCCAAGTAGCAGCTCAGAGCTATGGCTGAATATGCCGCAACCGTCACGGCGGTCAGTCAGCCACCGTCATCGGCGTTGTTGGTCGTACCCACGAGCCATTGACGCTCAGACATGCACTTCCAAGTTTCGAAACCTGCCAGCTGTCAGACATGTCATTGGTCCTTCCGGTCGTCATGCACCGCCTCGCCGGCGTTTCCATCTCTCCATGCAGCTTCACTTGCGGGTGTGGGTGGGATAGTAGATGCGCGGGTCACGAACGTGGTGGCGCAGCTCCCACAGGGCCATTCCGTACGCGCAATGATTGGGCTGTCGCCGGTGGCATTCGTAACAGTGGTGCAACGAAGCATGCAAGCCCTTGCGTGGATGATGGCGGTGATTGCGTGGCTAAGCTTGATTAAGCTTTGAGGCGCCAATAAATGCCTCACAGATGCACGCAAATAAGCCTCGCCAAGCTGCCACCCCGGACTTGGCCGTGAATGTCAGCATTAGCGAATGTAGATCCCCTTGCTTACCAGCTCTAGACCCTCACTGTGCCACAGCAACACGGCAAATTGTTCATTGCATTTACATCGTCGTCCCGGGTGCGCACATTAAGACTGCAGCGTTTAAGAGTAGGTAGCGTGTCGGATTCAACCCAGCGGACACAATGTCACAGTGCATGCGCAATTCCGTTGTCTTGATGGTATCTGAGACGGCACTATGTCACGGCAATCTCACGCATCCTTCGGCGGCTTAATTACACGGCCTGTTGATGCCTGAACGTCACGGAACCCTTGTAATGAAACCGCGACATGCGCCTCAGTCTGTCGTCAGCGGCGGTACTTTGTCACTTTGTCGTTCGTCGAAGCTGCAGCGACCCGGGCTTTACGGCCGGAACGGAAGCCACATGCGAGATGAGGCGCAGCAGTGCGCGTAGTAAGCCGGATGGATGCGGATACTACTTGCTCTCGCCCCGAGACTACTCCGGAGGTGTCCGGCATGCACGTGACTTGCTCCCTGCTTCTGCAGCATGAACACGAAACTCTTCACATTAGCAAAGGACCCAACCTGTGGAGCTTCTACCCAAGTAGCGAAGACTGCTCGCTTCCCCGTGGAAAACAATAGCCACAATCACAGCTCAACCACGCTATCCCCCTCCTTTAGCCCACACCACTCAACGCTCTTGCGCCAGAGCGCCAGTTGCGTCTTCGCATCCATGCTGTCTGGGGAGCTGTCTACCTTCTGTTCTCCTTCAAAGTAACCCTCCTGTCCGGAAAACTTCTCGGCAACAGCCACCTCCACCACCGACTTCGCAGCCTGTTCGAATTTCATAAGTCGGGGAATGAACATCCTTAGCAAGGGTAGCAACCACGTCGCAATCATGGCCATGATCTGGAGGTATCGAGGGACGTGTGGTTGGCGAAAAGCTCGCGAGTTGATCAGATCGAGAGGATCCACAGCCACCGCACGAATAGACTCGGTGTCTTTCTTCTAGGATTCTAGTCAGCATCGAGAAAGGATGCAAGTAATGTAACCTCGTGACTTACTGCCTTGAGTCGCCGGTTGAGCTCATACATGACCATTATGGTAACCAACTTGCTGGTTCCATACCTTTGGAAGCCCCGCCCTGTTTCCTCGCCTTGTTTGTCTGGCTGCGGATGCACCAGCAACTCCAGATCTTTCGGTATGTGGGTTGGATATCCTCGAGAGAAGCTCGCTTTCTCCGGCCAGTGAGCCACACTACCCAGGAACACAATGCGGCCATGTACAGGATCCATCCCACCTAGGAGCCGGAGGCACAGGGAGAAGTGCGCAAGATGATTTACTGCCATTGAGAGCTCATCTCCGTCGGTTGAGTACTTGGGTCCACCAGATAGGTTCCAAGTCATCGCATTGCATACTATAGCGCTTAGGCGTGGCAAGATTTTCCCGTTGATTTCGGAGAGTAATGTGTTGCTAAAGCTGCTGGCTTGTTCTAGCGACGCGAGGTCGAGAACACGGATAGACACGTTTGCATCCGGTTGTTGAGCAAGCACACGGTGAAGCTCCGCCGTGTTGGGATCCTGTACTGAATTATTCCGTACGGTAAGTACAAGGGTGTATTGAGGATATGCCGTTAAGAGGTACTCGATAGCGGGGATTGCTAGCGAGCCGTTTGCGCCGGTGAAGAGTATGGAACCTGTCATGGCGACGATTTGTAGAAGGCAAGTCTCCGTCAAGCAGATTTCAGCAACAAAAATGTGCGAAAGAGTTCATGTGAAAGCAAAGCGAACCCCGTCTTTCGCTATCTATCAGATCTTGATGTCTTCTGCTAGTTGTTGGATCCACATCCACATCCCCTCAACTGGTGGCCTAGCCTTGGTATCTACCATCGCCCCCAGAAACCCCACTCTAAATCCGAGCTATGACATGTTCATCAGAGGCGATTCAAGTGCAGCTTTGTAATTTTTGGTAAGCCCGATGGTCTTGGATTCGCACAAGGCCTGGAAACAAGGCGAAGGAAGCATCATTGTGGCACAGGTCGAGCGGCAGCTGCTTCCCCTCATTTCTGGCTCTGTCTCTCCAATCTTACTCCAACTTCCTTACCAACCTTTAGCCGCATTTGCAGCTAAACGATCACACTATTACCCAATATATAACGCATTTCTTCCATGCATATACAGAAACGACACTCATTGCAAAAGTTCAATTTCTTTCACCTGACTGTTTTTCCCGCTAGGCAACAAAGGAACTTGGCTCATATTTCATAAATTGACACTCATGATATAGTGCTACTGAAAAGGATTTTATGCGTCCGCAGACATGTTTCTTTACTCATGTGTGACTGAGATGTCCTCCAAGAAGCACTACCCGCTCGACGAACAAGACATGTTTGTTGCTCAAGAGGCAAGTACATCCGCCGAGTCATCGACCTGTTCCCAATTATGCAAATGCCACACTCTGACAGATGATCAATGTCTCATCCAGAGACTCCTCCACACATGAAGCCCCAGCCTCGTGCAAACGCCCAGATTCTAGTAGCTCTCCGGAGAATCGGGACAGTGCATGTACCTCTCTCTTCACTTCTTCGGCTCGTTGACCTCCACTTCTTTCCATTCCAACACTCCAAAAGGATAGTTGGACAACTTCTCTGTCACCTCCGGTACAATTGCAAGACATGAGAAAGTCGAATATTTCTCATGGAATGTCACCGGCAGCGTTTCCAAAAGCGCTTGTGGCGTCCAATTGTTCTTGGGAGTCACCTTGCGCTCGTAGACAAACATATCAACACTGATAATATCAACCCGATAGGAGAGATGGGAGGAGAAAGGAGTCTTATCCGAGCAACCAGGCCTGATGCGATAGGCTCTGCAATGCTGTGCAAGAGGGAGATTGGCTATCATAGGTAAAGGCGTCAAGACCTGCGGACTGACTTGCTTCACCCTATGCATATCGATGTCGCCATTT
>Ga0265797_10012345_pt1 | contig 10481 bp, 9 predicted proteins | sample P2T30metagenome_FD_192433 | JGI IMG/M metagenome (GOLD analysis project Ga0265797, IMG submission 192433) | Plant litter microbial communities from East Loma Ridge, Irvine, California - P2 T30 | ecosystem: Environmental > Terrestrial > Plant litter > Unclassified | place: USA: California... | reverse complement strand
TCCGCTGCCGGAATGAGTCGGCATGCGAGGGTGTTATCGACGCTACACTCGAAGCTGCCGATGGGCGATGCAGGTACAGGGTGGTGGAATGCGAGGAATGTCTGGCGAATCAGCGGCGGCAGATGGGCGTGTGCCGGCAACGTGATTGGGGCAGAAAATGGGAGGCTGCATCGTGATGCATGCCCTTGGCCCCAAACGACGCAAGAGGCACGGCAGCGGCAGACTTTTCAACCGATGACCACAATGAGCAAAATGGCGGTGAAGCGGGTGCTAGCGCCGGCCAGCTCGATCACCCGCATACTGTCAACAAGTACTAAAGCTAGGGCAGCGGCACATCGCGCCTCCCTGTCCGCGTCCGACAAGACTTCAGAGGGTGACTGTTGGGTCGACTACTCGCACACAGCAGGAACCCTCATCGACGACAAACGACCATGTGGAGAACCGGCCTACTCTACCTCGACCGCGGGGACAGCTCCATCCTCAACGCCCTGCGCAATGCGGGGTACGACACACAACAACAGCCCGGCTCGCCGCAACGCTCGCCGTCGCGGCGCTTCTCCTTTGCAAGCGACACGGAAAGCGCGCTCGAGGGCAAGCTCAAGCACGAGATGCGCCAGCAGCAGGGCGTGCAGCACTGGGTCATGCCCGCCGACGTCAACAGCCTCAAATTTGCCAGTCCCCGCAACAGCCCGCGCACCAGAGCCATTGACCCAGCCGACGCCCTTGGCCTGTCCACCGACGCCACCCTCTTCGAAGAGCCTCTCCTCTACTCGCTGGACCGAATAAAGGAGGACGGCCCGTCGCCTGACTACTTCTGCTACGACGACCTGCAGAAATCTCCATCACTCAAGGGCGACAGCGAAGAGCCGGTATCCATGCAGAAGCGACGGCCCTCGCACCTCCGAACCCCCTCCACCCCCACCATCGAATCAAGAATTGCCAGTGCCCAACGGGCGTCGCGGACACTGCCACTGCGTGCCAAGACCAACGAAGGCCTTTTGCAGCTGCAAGCAAACACGTCCAAACCCCAGCGCCCCGCAAACACACACCAGCGCAGAATCTCGCTCGGCCTCCCCATCAAAGCTGCCAACGCCCAGGGCGACAACCCCCGCCACGCAAGCCCCACCACCACCCGCTCCCTCCACCCATCAACACCCAAGCGCCTGCCCAAGAAGTCGGGGCCCGCCTCGACAATCCAGCAAGAGCGCGACCTCGAGTACAAGCACCGCCACACCTTCATCGGCACCGCATCCCTAGACGACTTTCTAGAGGTCCTCGACGTTTCGCCCGAGCACACCACAAACAAGGATGCCATAGTGCGCGCCTTTATCCTCCTAGCGTCGAGCGAGCGCCTATTAGCCCGACAAGCATCACTAAAACCGGATGGGTGGAGCGTCATTGCACGAACGTCGGCAGAGACGGTCAACACCGACTACGTTGAACAAGCACACGCCAAGCTCGGCTCCATTGTGCTACGGCAGTTCCTGGACCTGATCACTTTCAACGAGGACGAGGAGGCAAACGCCATGAGCGTCGTCGAAGCCTTTACAGCCGCGAGTCATCTGGATGCACAAGCGAGCAAAGCTACAGGAAGTAAGGCCAAAGCCTTTCGGAGTTGGATGGTGAAAGCGCAACCCCAGTAGGGACGCTGATTTTTTTTCTAGGTTTTCTTTTGAGCACACCTCACTGCCCTTCTCATGATAATGCGACACGATGATGCCGAATGTCTTATGTTATTACTATACGCCATCCCCCTTCTCTTCACCACCCCTGCTAGTATCGCTTTTTCGCCTTTTCGCGCTTGCACATCCCATCCCGCTCAGCCCATAAATTAGTTGCTCTTCACCTCACCTCACCCTTCCTGAGATAGTTCCAATTCCCCGCCTTGTCTGTAAGGTGCGGCTATCGACCAGAATAGATCGTTTCGAAGCCCATCTCCGTCTCCACCGTGTATCCACTCATCATGTTTTCAGTCCCAGTTGTACTATACGCTCGTCCGCTGCAGAATTTGCAAGTCCCACCCGCGCCACTTCATCTTTTGGCGTTGATCATCTCTGACAGTGCTGTAGTTGCCCTACGCCCTTGTATCCATGTCCTTGTATCCTTACGAACGTCGATCCTGTCTTGTTAGTGACTTGGCCTGACCACTCTTGGTATTGGACGAATACTGTAGTTTTAGTAATAATTTGAAAGTGAAATTTAAGATTCTTGAATACAGTGGCCACCAGACTTGAACTGAGGGGTGCTTGATGTCACATGAGTTAGTGTAACATGCTTACATTAAGCGAATTCATCGCTGTTTCCAAACACAACTCCACACCCTTCAACCTCAGCAGCGGGTGGTGTCCCCACGTCGACGCCAAGAGTCATGTACTTCGCTCCGATGCAGCTGCTCGTTTCGACGAGATGCGCCTCTAGAGGCAGCATGTTTTCGCTGAAAAGTGTAAACACCTGCTTCGTGCCAGGCTCTCGCATATCCTCACAAACTCGATTCGCCTCAAAGTAACCTCAGCCTAGGAACCCAAAGGCCAGCCCGTCTCCTCTAAAAGGTGTGACGAAAAATGCACCACCAAGTAACCCGCTCAAGGCCAAGGTCACGTCTGCGTCTGCGGCCAAGGCCATCTCTGCAGCCGCTAAACTCGAAAGTAAGAAAACGCAGTACGACAAAAGTCGGTATCGGTTCTTGGAGCCCGACGACTTCCATGCGGTGGAGCGGAGCCTTAATATTCCACGTCTCACCAGTGAACGAAAAAAGCTCTTGCGGCCTGGCATCTGGACGGTTCTTGCTGTTATTGGCACCTATAGCGTTTTTGCCTATATAGATGCCAACTACGGCGAGGCTACGTCACCCGTTGCATTGCAACCCGGCCGCCCAGAGACTTCAGATTCGTGGTTTCTCACCCCCACAGTTATCAGAGACGGCATCAAAGCAGCATGGCAGGATCTGGACAAGCTTACCATCGGCATCATCGGTTTCAGCGCTGTTGTTCATGTGCTGCGACGTGTTGGCCTGTTGTCCCTGGTTAATCTCGTTCACGTCACCAGTTACCACAGATACACGGCCTTTACGTATCCTTTCATAAACAAGAACTGGCCACAGTTAGGACTAACATCACTTGTACTATGCTGGATCCTACCAGGTGTAGTGCGACACTTTGATGGCGACCTCTGGCATACAGCTGCATTCCTTGAGGGCGTTTCCCTCACCACGGCATACCTTCAACACGTTGTACTCGGGTTCACTTTTCCAACCCGCATCCTAGTCAACCGCGGCGCAGCGTACATGTGTCAAGCAATATTTGGTGCGTACTGTGTGGCCTATTCAAATGAGAAGATGTGGACCCCTGCGGGTATCGTCCTGCGACTGGATTCAGCGAACTGGGGATTGTTGTGGTTTGGTGCAATGCTCTACTGGTATATGCGCGCAGCAGGTGCTGTGAAAATACTTGGCCTTTTATATGGTCCAATGCAATTTGGGCTTGGCGCAGCCTATGTTCATTTCGATGGCAAGAACAAAGTTTGGAACCCGTTGGTTGGATATTTCTCAACACGCGATACTACCGCACTCTTCAGTGGTCAGTAGGGTCTTGTCCGAGTTCCGGATGTTCGGCACTGTATGTAGTCTCAACACCATGCACAGCCTACGCACAGACAGGTGCGCCACATTGTGCATCGTCAGTGTGGCGCATTGTTGCTCCTATTCGCAGGCAGTGGCGTATACCCCTGTCGTAGTGCCTCGGCTTACGGCTTATGCGGCATTCTGGTCGAATGGGATGCAACGGGGATGCGAAACTAGGTTGCCCGGCGTTTTCACGTCGTCAGCTCGTGGTAGATCAGTTAAATAACAGCACACATCCATTCAATCCGAATGCAATGATACACCAAGCTTTTGCCAGCAAGTTCCTATCGTATTTTCAACTATGCCGTCCAGCACAGTCAGTATACCCATCTCCCCGTGCCAGAGCATTTACTGATCGAGCATAGAGCAACGTCCTCCTCTACTTCCTCGCTATATGGGTTCCGTTTGTATCTGTTGCGATCAAGCGAGGCTGCACCGCCGACCTCTTCATCAACATTGCGTTATGCTGTCTCGCCTGGATACCCGGAATCATTCATGCCTGGTACATTATCAGCAAGTCGGAAAGGGCAGAGGAAATTCAGAGTACAGTGGCAGGAGCTGAGGAGCAAAAGTAGGATCGGCTGATCCGTAGAATGTGTTAAATTGAGAATCGCGGTCCGAATTTAAAGTCTTCCCTACAGCCTGATTATACACAATACAGAATGTAGTTTGGTGGCCACTGAGGCACGACCTCGACTGATTTACTCATTCGTTTTTAATCCAAGTTGGCACGGCAGCCTCTTGTTGGTTTAACCATAGTATGCTGGTCTAATTGATCATCACCAGAAGGTCAGACCAGCCATCAACTTATCACATCCCCCATCTAGTAGTCCTACATGCTCATCTTTGGGACAATGTATTAACAGCAGTAAACTAATAAGAAGCTCTGTCCTGTCAAAGCCGTACAGTTTATGATACTCTATCTGTATCCTGTCCAACCTTTATGAATTCCCATACAACCCCTTCAGATAGCCTGTTCCCTGTCCTTCCCAGCTTTTGTAATCCTCTTTCAGGATTGATCACTATAGGGCGAAGGGTCCACCAGTCTAGCATTTGCATGATATAGCCCCCCTCTGGCATTGGAGTAACGGTAAAGTGCCTCCAACTATCCTTCTGTTCTGCCGAACACTTTAGTCTCCCGTCCCGCCCGTGGCATAGAAACTTATTCGAACTGCAATTCCGAATACCAAACCAACCTTCGGTTTCCACGCATGTCCAGTATATGGACCCACGGCCGCCTATTGGGGCCAATATCACCTGCCCGTCAAGCAGTGTTATCACATTCTCGCTCAAGGCAGCGCGAATGATGAAGGTGGAATCGTGTGAAGGGATCGAACTACGCAAGTCGTGACCTCCCACAAAGTCTGCGGGGGCATTTTCCGCGGTCGTAACAGGTGTATAGGCGCTCCAGCCATCTAAATCTGAGACGGATACAGAACTAGGCTGGGTAGGGGCCTGGGATGACATTTTCCCCTAAGCGTAGGCAAGACGGTCAAATTTTCTTCTGGATAGTAGAATTTTAAATAGGTCCTTGGCTACTTACGGGTAGTGGCCCACTTCTCTTAGTCGTTGTCGCCGTGGATGACCTACAGTAGGTCGGTGTTGACACCGTGTGGGGTACCGGTAAACGATGACTGAAATTCTGGTGGTGGCTTTCCTGAATTTTTGGCTATTCCATTTCTGGCTTTCCGAACAACCAGCACGTAGGACTTGCTTGGCGATTCCGCTCACTACAGCGACAGGTTGCTCCAAAAGCAGATCAAGCTTAGATACAGTAGCGTGCTGCTCTGGATACGATCGCTCCATGCCTATAACTATATAGCCTGCCAGATTTTCAGCAGGATATACGCTGTCTCCAGTAGATCTGAGGCTGTTTGGGCTGGCGCTCGTGTGTACGACAGCAGGATTATAGGATTGTTAGCGCAGTCGGATTTCTTTAGTAAGATGTATAAAGTGTTAGTAACCCTCTAGATATAGGACGTCTATTGTGAGAACATCTACGCACATGTAGAACGCTAGCCAGAAGATCATACAAGAGCAATAGAGGAGGTCAACACAGAGAGCTTATTGGCATTGCTGGCTTAGTGGAGTGGCAGTGGCCGGCCTGTCCTATATGGCCTAGAGTAGGAGCTTCAACGTAGTGCACGTGCGCAGCGAGCCACGATGGAAGATGCAATGGAAGATGTACAGCGGGCACGCTGGAGTGCTAGTGAACCGAATGTGTGCGTAGTTGGCACTTCAATATTTCCATAACCATCCAACCCGTGACATCTCGCTAATACCAGAGCATAACACAGGCGGTGAAGTTGCGGCTCACATGAGCGGAAAAAGATGGCTATCAACGCGGCAACAACCAGGCCAGTCCGGGGCAAATAACGGGCGATTCTCCACATTCATACCCCGGCAAAGGCACCCTCGACACGGGACGGACGGCTTTAGCGCCATGCGACATGCGACATGAAATGCGGCTCAAAAACTGACAAGCCACTTGTTGGGAGTTGGCTCGGCCTGCATTACCGCACAAGCGCGGCTTCTGTTCATACGCCGACGTCGCGTACAATATCCGATGCCGGCTTTAGAAGTAGGATGCATCAAACAAGGACACAATAGCATCGTATTTCAATACCGGTAATGGTCGCCGAGTTCCCGAGCCAAGTGCTGCTTAAGGGCTGGGTGTCCAATGGAGCCGACAGCTAATGTGGAGAGGAGCTTATCCAGTCGCTGATCTCCACTCGCGTATGCGCTTAGCTACCACGACGCCACGAGGAGAAAATTTGAAATGGTTGGGATGTCATAGCGATGTAACGGTGTTTGGTTGAAGCCAAGACAGTGGGGTATGGTGGTATAATCTGGAGGCCCGCAGTGGAGTGGATCACTTGGTATCTCCGGCTTTCGTATATTAAGAGGGGCCCCCGTACGTTCCATGGAGGGTTGTTTCTCCGTCTGTCGCGTTGCAAGAGTCTTGAAGATGGCGACCCAGTACGAGCAGGAGAAGATTGCCACCCATGGCGCGGCCCATGTCGAGGAGCACCACAGAAAAGCTGGTGGACTCGCCGCCAACATGAGTCCTGAGCGGCGACAGCAGGTCGAGAAGACGCTGAAGCGAAAGCTGGACGCGCGGTGCTCGCTGTTTGTCCTGATTTACGTTATGAATTGCAAGGTCCCAACCTCATCACGTCGAGCTATTCTAACTTTCTCTAGATCTCGATCGAAACAATATTGCTGCAGCGCGTCTGGGTGGGTTTGAAGAAGACCTTGGCCTTACCGACACCCAGTATTCGACTTGCCTGAGTATCCTCTATGTTGGGTATATCTTGATGCAGGTTCCGTCAAATATGATCATCAACCGGATACCGCGCCCGTCTCTATACATTGGCGTTGTAATGCTTGTAAGTTCGAGTCTTCCTTTGAAGTTGTTGGATACATCAACTTTCAATCTACACGAGCTGCTGTGGATAGTAAATATAGTTGGATAAACCCATATTCTAGCTATACGAGCTATCATAGGCATCACAACTGGTTGGGTACATGCTGACTTTATCCTAGATCTGGGGCATGATCAGTACGCTGAGTGGCAACGTCACCAACTTCTCCGGCATGGTGGCTATTCGTTTCATGATTGGCTTTGTGGAGGCGGCCTTTTTGGTATGATGTTCTGATAGCAATATTTACTTAACACTAACCTTCTGCAGCCCGGAGCCCTCCTGATCCTATCAAAATGGTACACCAGACGCGAACTCACGCTTCGAAACGCCATCCTCTTCTGTGGAAACCTAATCTCAAACGCCTTCAGCTCTCTAGTCGGAGCTGCCGTTTTGGGAAACATGGAAGGCACTTTGGGGCATAGGGCTTGGCGCTGGTTGTTCTGGATTGAGGGGGCTGTCACCATGGCAATCGCCATTTCAGCAGTATTCATTCTGCCTGATCTTCCGCATAACTCGCGAGGCTTCACCGAAGAAGAGCGGGCCGTGGCTGTTCTCCGGATGACGGAGGATGTCGGCGAGGCTGACGAAGATTCATCTGAACAGTCTGCCTTTGCTGGGTTCTTCATGGCCGTCAAGGACCTAAAGATCTACGTTATGATGTTTACATTTACGGCATATGTCGTTGGACTGTCCTTCAACGCCTTCTTCCCTACCCTCACCAAGACTCTCGGATTCGGATACATCACCACGCTCCTCATGAGCGCGCCACCATGGGCCTTTGCTTGCGTGATCAGTCTCATCAATGCATGGCACGCTGATCGGCAACAAGAACGCTTCTGGCACATTGTCGGGCCCATTATTGTTGGAATCGTCGGATTCGCAATTTCAATGGCAACGTCAAATACGGCGGCACGCTACGTTGCTCTCTTCCTGCAGGCTTCCTCTTATGCGGGCTTTATCGTCTTCTACTCCTGGATCTCATCCTCTTTCCCCCGACCCCCAGCAAAGCGCGCCGTTGCCATTGCAATGATAAATGCCTTCAGCCAGCTCGGCAACATCGCCGGGTCGTATGTCTGGAACATGAAGGCCAATGGCTACCGAAACAGCTACGGAGTTGTCACGGCCATGTTTGGCGTTACAATCATGGGATGCTTCATCTTCAGGGTCATCTTGGTGCGCTTGAATAAGAGACTAGACGACGGTGTGGACGCCTGGGTTGTGCATGGAGATGTTGCAGAGCAAACTGCGGCAACTGAGGGCGTCAGTGTTGAGGAGGGCAAGAAAATGATGGGAGACTTTAGGTATCTCATCTAGATGGTGAAACGATGTATTATATGCAGATGTGATTATTACTACAGTTTTTTTCTCTCATCCCATACATGACAATGAGGTTATTTCCACAGAGGGGCGTGCACGGTCTATTTTGAAGCGCAATGACGCAGGCCAAAACAAAGTTGCTGGCCGCACACCTAGCACCCACCTGTCATCTCAAACACCCCATCGCGGCGCGCACCCCATCCTAGATCGTGTGGTACATTCGTTTCTTACCGGCTCGCATATTCGAAATACGCGCAAATGGCACCCGTTGCAGTCATCGAGCGCGAGGCGCCAGAAGTGGTGCCTCACGCGCCCAAGCCAGTGCGATCGCGCCTCCCGGCAGCCCTGCGCGTGCCAATTCTCATTACGCTGAACCTAGGCATAAACGCGCTGCTTTGGGAGTTTACGTCGAATTTCCTGCCCTCGGAGCTCGGGGCTATCAGCAAGGTGCCGAATGAAGATGATATCACGTCGGTTTACTCTCCTGTGGCGCGCATTGCTATGCGCTGCTTGACCGTCGGACTGGCCTGGTTCTTCAACTACGACTGTAAGGCGATGGACATTGTATGCCGGAAATAGCTGACAATCGCAGTCCTTGATGTTTCCGCACTCATTGTCCTCACGTACGCGCCCTACACGTACCTGATCAACACCTTTTACGAGATCTCGGCCTTGACTTCTGCCGTCGACCTCTGCATCGAAATCGTGTCCTTTGCCGTGCCCACGTACCTCCTGCGCCCGCGCTCAGTCGTTCATAAGAGCAACGCGCCCCTACGCAACCGCTTCCTGCTCAACAGCTTCCAGGTGCAGCTGTCGAGCACACTGTTGGCTGCTGGCGTATACGTCGTCGTGCTGTGGAGTGGACTAAAGACCGGTTTCCTCAACCTCTTCTTGGTCCAGTTCTTCGACATTCCTACTCTTGAGAATGCGCATCTCGAGACCCCCGTCTCGCTGGCCTTGAAGACGGTTGTCACTGGTGTTGCTGCTAAAGCCTTCCTGCTCAACCCATCGTTCGCCGCGCAACCGCTTACTGGTGCTGAGACACCGGTTGAGGAGTTTGATCCTTCGACTGCGACGCTCCCCCAGACCTTTGAACATAATTTTTTCAACTTCAGCAAGAGGACCCGCACTCTCATTCAGCAGACCATCATTTTGAACTCCTTCCTGTTCATCGGCAACGTGCAGAGGTGTATGACACTGAAGGGCACCGACCTCATCGGCGCACTAGGTTATGCAGGCGTGTGGGTGGTAGCGAATACGGTGATTTCGCTGTGGTTTGGATGGATTGGTGACACGAGCGCAGACTACGAGCCGTTGTAGAGGCGAAGAAAAATAATGAAGAGTGGGCTGAAGCGCGGGGGTCAACGGCATTGTGGGATTAGACATTTGGGATGCAGTGACAGACTGGACTTTTCGGACAAAGGAGCACCAGGCAACATTATAGCCATATTTGATACCAGTTATTTCATCTTTTTACTCGTCCTCACTCTGTATAAAAGACCTCCTCGGTCTGTCCCCACCACCCCGGTCCAGTCGCGCTCCCCTTTGCCCCCTCCACCGGACTCTCCTGCATGCCATCCGTCATGCTCCACCACTCTTGCACCTTTTTGTTCGCAGCCATGCGCGCCATATCCTCGTCAAATGCCTTTCCAACGTACTTGAAGCTCGCGAATAGCGTCGGTCGGGGCGTCATGGACAGGTATATGGAGTCTACCTTGTTAGCATGAAGGAGAAGCAGAAGGGCAAGACGTACAATCTTTAATGTTCGAGTCTTTGATTTGTTCAAGCACTTCAGGCCACACCTCTGCATGGCATTTCTTGTACTCTTCAATGCACTCGGGCTTCAGGTACAGCCATTGTCCAATTCGGCGGGGGCCTTGGTTTGTGGATGTCATTGTAACTGTTGTAGTTATTGTGGTCGTGGTCGTTAGTAGAGTCTAAGTTTGTGTTTTCTCGTTACTTGGGGGTGCATGGCGGGGAGCTTCTGTAGCTATTCGAGGGGTCAATCGGAGCTTGGTTCGGAGGACAATGTACCGAGGAGAAGCTTTGGCGAAAATAGCATTCGTTCAAGGAGCCGACAATCTTTCTTGTTTTGTTTTGCGACGAGCTGTTGAGCTGAT
>Ga0265797_10012343_pt1 | contig 10481 bp, 11 predicted proteins | sample P2T30metagenome_FD_192433 | JGI IMG/M metagenome (GOLD analysis project Ga0265797, IMG submission 192433) | Plant litter microbial communities from East Loma Ridge, Irvine, California - P2 T30 | ecosystem: Environmental > Terrestrial > Plant litter > Unclassified | place: USA: California... | reverse complement strand
TGAAGCTGTACAAAGGGCGGTGCCTACCGGATCTTGAGACCATTCCGAAAGTGCTTGAAGACTTTGACGAGATATGGCGGTACAAGATTGACCCTTTGTTCAATGGAGAATCAGACTTGATGCGCCAGTTCAATGGAGGTGGTTGGCTACGCAAATGTCTCTTGGGTGACGATTTGTTCCGGTGCATGACAGAATCGAGGAGTAGGAAGAAGGCCGATCGACAGAACCGCATAGACAGTGAACACATTGCTGTTCACCCTCAAAATCGGGACTGATAGAAGACATCAATCTGTGCGAAAGCACCAACAGTCCATCATGCAGACTCCATCTACGACTTGCTGCAGAGTGACAACATATGGTGTCTCTATCGGTATGTGAAGGGGTACATCTGGAGAGAAGCTAAATGGTGTTGATCGTCCACAGGACTGGTGACTTGGCGCGATTGTACTGCACGAACCAGTGACAAGGAGGAATATCGGTTTTTCCATTATATCACACAATAGTGAGCAATGACGGGTACTGTAAGACATATATGCAGTACACGCGCTGGATTCTCTAGCTCAGAGCGCCTCGTTGCTGCCAAGGATAGAAGTGAGTTGGCTGTCCGGCACGTGTCTTGCTGCTATTCAAACATTGAACAAAATCTGATTTCCTGTATTACCCGGACGCCGTCCCATCTCGAGATTCGACGTGAGATCTTACAAGTTCATCTGGAGAGCGATGCGCGTCAGGCCTTATGTCTTCCACGAACATCATACTTCCGTTCCCTCTCCGTATGCGTTGCACGAATCGCCCATCAGGCCATACCTGTCCCCAGCAACTCGGCGCGCTAGAGTCTCAGATCAACGATCTCTAGAGCCCAGAAGGAGAGTTGAGCTTGCGCGAATTTTTGAATCCGTCATGGATTTGGCACCTGAGAGACGATTTTAGACATGCGTACGTCTTGTGACTGGTTGTAGGAGTGTACTCATGCACCGTCCATCTTTTTCGTGTGCATCGCGTCTTTGCCGCTTATCAACAGGCGTTTGGTATTGTTTCCGCCATTTGACGAGACTGATCCGTCTCTCTGGAGCTTGCTGAGATGGGAGTGATGCGAAGCGCGCGTAGACTGTCGGACTTCCTTAATGTTGCGCTGGTAATTCTGCTCCAATTCCAGAAGATCCAGTTGGAATTTTTCTAGCATTCGTCCTTCTTCAGTCGAGTCTCCGATGGGACACATAGTGTCGCTTACGACGGTACTTTGTGTGATAGATTCGAGCCTGTAATCTGATATAGTTGAAACTTCTCGACGTGAAAGCGCATGAATGTTGTTGGCCTGATCCTGATTGAACCAGACAATCGATCGCGAGTTTTTCTCAGTGCACTGTAGCAGCATAAAAGAAGCTTGTCTACAGAGGTTAATGTGGGATCGTCATGAACGTGGAACGTACAGTACGAGAAAAAGACACATTCGGCAAACAGTTTCCCTCGGCCGAATCCTTCTGCTCGTCGTGCGCGGGTGTTTTCATCAATCCGCATCGTAACGCATCGCGAACCTCGCGTCAATGTACCAGGCTCACGCGTTATCGCTTCGGAGTTCAAAGCGCTTTGAAAATTGGTACCGCAGACCCGTCGTCCGAGACGGTACGGTGGCACTGGACATAGCGGATGATTGACGGCTTACATGATCTTATGCGTGGAGGCACTGAGAGGTCCGAAAACTGGTCTCTGGGACAGTCCATTTCCTGATAATGTATCATGAGTGCGAAATGGTCTTTACAGCCACAAGTGTCTGGTAGTATAGTCTGGAAAGCGTGCTCGGTTGGATTTAGTGATGAATTAGAAATGCATGATATCATTCCTGGAATCTTGTTATCCAAAGGCACTTTATGAAAGTCACGACTGTAGGATGTTCTCTTACGCAAACAAAGGGAGCTAGGAGATGTTCGCCAATACATTCACTTCAAGAAGAGAAATAAGAGAAAGATTGAACAGCAAATATAAGCTCGCCATCACGTTGTCCGACTTTCAAAGCTCGAGCTGCCCCTCGCCGATTGCTTTCAGAAAGTTTGTTTCGCTAATTGCCACACGGCCAAGCATCTTATCTTCCGTCATGATAACGACAGTCCTACTCTCACCCAACTCTTCGGTTTCCAAAGCTAACTTTCTAGACAAAAAGTCTCCGTACACCAGCTCTTCATCCGGCCGGAAGACGTAGCTGCCGCTCGTGAGCTCAATCGTAAGCGTCTTCCCCAGGCGCGTCCGCTCAATCATCAACGAACGCGCAGATGCAAGCGTCAGCTCGAGTAGCTTGGCATTGTCTTGAAGCGTACCGCATGGCGGGGCCCGACAGATTTTCGAAAATCGGATCAAACACGTACCCGACCATTGCATCTTGCTGGACGCAAACAGATTTGGACATATTGACGGCAGTGAGATATCAACCTCACGCAAACTTGGCAACGTGCTCAAATCATCACAAAGGTGCTCTGAAACTGAACCTTTGCCTTTTTGGTTGCCATCAACACAAGCATTGACTTGCTGATGGCACTGTGAGTTCGGATCTATGATCGCGGGTGCAAATCTGCTTCTTGGTAGGCGCGGAATCAACAGCTCTGTCTTGGACTCAAATGCTGCTTGCAAAGCTGTCGCCAGCGAGCCGAAGCAGTACGAGCCGTTGTCGATTGAGGACCGGGCTTCGCTGTCCGCAGGTGGGTGCCTATCGAAGATCCACTCAAACGGGTTTTCAGCTTCACCCGGAGTCGAGCAATCGTATACTGGTGATTGACAGAATGCGCCGGGTAAAGGACGATATTCTAACAATTCCAAATTACTGCTCGATGATTTCACAAGTGCGAGTACTCCTGAAGCGGATATAGTTGCGCTTCCGGTGATTTGGATGCTTCTAAGATTGGTCGCAGTCCTTGCAATTGCAACCAGGTCATCGTCGGAGATCGCCATCTGACTGGCATCTCCGGATAACCTGAGGCGATGGAGTCCTTCAAAACTGACGCGCGGGTCTTTCAATGGAGTCGAAGCTTCGCTATATCCGAGACAAGACTCATCGTCCGTAGCAAGTGTGAAGCTACGGATCTCGAGTGATTGGAGTGCTTTCCCTGGAGTCATTGAGGTCTTCAGGACGTTCGCCCAGTCCTCTGCTGTACCACGCCGTAGTATTGTCCAAGGGATGGTGAGTGATTCCAGATTGTAACAATATTCCACGATGGATAGGATCCGCTTGTCAGTTGCAGCTGCGTGGAAGCCGTTGAACCAAAGTCGTCGTACATGTTGCGAGAGTACGGGGTAATCATCAAAGAGCTCATGCGTCTTCCTCAGGCTGCCGTATGGATCACGATACACAATTGTACCTCGGGGATTTTCGATGAGCTCATACAAGGGATATCTCGACCGACAAGGGGTCAGATCCGCCCAGCGTCTTCGTCCAGGGTAGAATTGCTCGCGGATAGTCCTGAAACTTTGGAGCATGGCCCAATCCCCCCATCTTCGACACACGCGTCTTATCGACCAAGCAGCGTCCACGGTCATAGGCTCATCACCAAGCGGACTCCGGACGTATTTAGTGAGCCTTGGTGAACCCGGCTCGACTGGGAACTGCGAATTTTCCAAAAGGCCGTAGGTAAAGTGAACGCCATCTCTCTTGTTAGCAAACACCGCCCGCAAGAGGACGTCGTTCAACAATTCTGTCGGGAGAGTCGTGATATCCATTCCTTTGCGAGACATCTTACGCGTTACGTAATGCGCGAACGTCTCGTACTTTGGTGAGTGGTGGACGAAGTGGATCCGTCTATTCTTGGGGTATGTCGAACCACTGAATTGAGTAAGCTTTAACTTTACACCGACACATACAGTATTTGAAAGTATGCAGCGTCCTGGACAGCTTGCGGAGGAATGCTACGTTCTCGGCCGAAAGTGCGTTATATCCTAGTGGCGTCAAGTCGTCACCAATGCACGTAGCTCTAGCCTGTGAAGCTGCAGCATGCACGAGCGCCCACACTACAACATGTCTTTATCGGCGGTGGAGTGCATTCTATGGTGATTGGTCAATACGTACAACATGCGTTGTAAGACTGTCTCGTTTGAGTTTCCCTTGAATCACCACGGACTCAATGGAAGGCACTACTTGAGGTTTCCATTCAGGAGTATAGGCAACTTTCTCTCGTGGATTGGATCAAGAAGGTCCGGGTACTGGTCTCGTCTGAGGGCGTGGGGATGCTGCCATGGAGCCCTTCACGCAGCTTGCAATGGCCGAGAGCAAGCCGATCACGGTTTCTTCCTCTTCACGTGGCAACAACGAGTCAGGAGCTCGTCTCGGCCGAAGCCGAAACCAACTTTCTCCAGTGCTGAGCGTGCCGATCGTTGACCGGTCACTTATCGCCAATCTCGGCGCTCCTGTTGTGTTGATTGAATCCCCTCGGCCGAAAGCTAGGTGCTTCCAAAGCCAGATATGTATGCGCGCTCCACTCCCTCTCCCAAAGTATAGCCGCTTTCCAAGTGACCTTGATCCCTAGGACAAGAGAACCGACTCAAACATGCTTGATATACACATAGAAAGATTGGGCATTGTCACGAATGCCGAGATCAGTGAGTAACGGACAATTCACATCGCACCAGACACACTCACTTACTTTGCGCCGAAGTCGCCGCCATCACGCTTTATATCCTCTCAATGAAGGATCGAGAAACGATAGAAGCATCTGGACAGAGGAGGTCACTCGAAACGAACTCTATACCCAAAGAAGCGCACGTTCCACGTCGGTACGCCGCGGACAGATCCAGAGTGACTGCACCTAGAGATAAGCGCAGGCTTGGGCGAAGAAGCCGATGTAGAAGAAGAACTATTCTGGCATGTGGTGACGATAGAGAACAACCTCTGAGTGTGGCATTTGACCGGGGGCGAGTACCGTTGCCACTGCCAACCATATCAACAACAGCTTTTCCTCGAGGTCATGGCATTCGACACCGGATGCAAGGCGGCAAGATGAAGGTGCATTTGGCCGGGCAAGCCTGACACAGGCTGTTTGAGGATATCACACGCGCTGGTGGGAAACACAGGCGGCCTGAGAACCTGACTTCAATTCCTGAGATTTTTCCGAAACCCCGGAGCAGGGGAAGATGCTTGAAGAACGAGATGTCTCGATGTAAAGGGTAGAATAAATGGCACATCGCAATCAGCGCTCTTGTGACGATGCGGACGATGGTTCTTCACTAGGATTCCAACGGCACTCAATTCACGTCACATATCACTAGCATCATTGCACCCACCTACTGGCGCACGTGTTTCTACTTCCACAACATGACCGATTCATGACACGTGGAATTTCAGGTGGATGTTTCGATCTTGTCTCGTCACCAAAAGTGGCATCATGGTTGTTTTCCCGCTACTTGATGTGAAGCGCATGTATCGTTCCGTTCTCGCGGTGCTGCGATTCGACATCCGATGGCAACTGTTCTGGTTATCATTCATCTGCATTAAGCGAGCAAGGTTTCTAGCCGAGACGAGTCCGAAGCTACGTCCTAGACGTTATTATCGAAATAAATCCCCCCCCTCCCCCGAACCAGGGGCGGAACAGATATCATATCGGCGGACGATAGCAACAACATAGCGTAACCATCCACACTCAGTTCAGTATTCAGTATTACCCTGGTAGTCTTTTTTCTTGTGGATAGAGGCCACATAAGGTGTACACGTAAGATTCAGATGAACAGCGTACACGCTTACCATCTAGAACAACGGAGGCATCAAGTGCAGCGTGTGCAGTTGTACAATTTCTTCCCCTTGTGTTCCATGAAGGTCTGTTTTCGAATGTCTGACATACAGCACAAGCATGAGCATACGGGTTGGACAGCGCTGCAAGTGCTGATGCGTCCCAATAACGTATGGACGCTTGAACAGGATCACACTGAGCGAGCGACTTTGTCTCCACTTAAAATGGACATGAGTGGGGAAACCTTGGCGAAGCTGTAAGGGGCCGAGACGCTACGCGACGCGTGAGTCGGGAGAGAAGAGGACCAGATTGGAGACTAGCTATGTAACATGGCAGCGCTGGATTTATCAAGTTGCCCTCCGGAAAAAATCGACAGCGCATTGGATCGTCTCCCCCACGAAGCGCAGCTCGACTCGATTGTGGCTTTCCTGCAAAAGATTCAAACGGTATCAGCAGAACAAGATGAGCTCTGCGAAAAAGGAGAAGCGGTACAGACCTTTGTCGAAAAGAAGGATCTCTCACGACTGGTGAAAGAGCGCGACGGCAGCAATACCCTCCGGTTCCTCGAACAGATACTCGAATCCTTTCGTCGCAGGAGGTCAGAAAAAGAGAGGGACACATGGCTCCGGAAAATCAGGGAGGAGTCTACCTGGGAGGGCTTTCCAGATCACCTTCCCGAGTCCTTAAGAGTCAGAAAGAATGGGAAACACACCGAATTCGGGATCAACATGCTGGGGAAATGGTGCAAGGTGGCTCAGCTCACTTCTTTCGACTCGGCCGAAGACTTCTTCATGAAACAAGGAAAGACCGGTTGCATCAGCGGCGACAGATTGGAAGATGCAATCGAATACTTCCGTAGCAAAAAGGGACATGGGCTTCGTGAGGCCGGGAGGAGAAGCCGTCGACTGAGAAGGTTGAACGATGCTGAGATATCAAGTCTGCCGCCTGACCGTAGCGCTCTCGCTAACAACAGGCCGAAGAAAAGGCGACGTCTCTCTCTACAGAATGAGGGAAGCGCGGTAAGCTGGAGTGCACTTCGATGCCTGAAAGTTTTATCAGGAACTAATCAACATTTCTAGTCACCCAGGGGTTCGGAATTGAACGATGTGGAAGTAGCTTCTGAAGCTACTACTAGCATGGAACCCGCATCAGGAGATTGCGTTAGCGACGACATCCACTTCGATGGCAGTGGTGAACATGCGAATGGTAACAACGGACACATGTCTTCACGGGTCGCAACAGCCTCGCCCTCCATCGAGAAAGGACGGGCGCGACGAAGATCTGAGTCCTTAGATTTCGATAGCGAGCCCAGCGCGCCAGTGCATCACATCTGGAGCGATTCCGAGCAAACTTCGCCAGAGGAAATCGCCATAAGCTCGGACCCCGATTTTGCAGGTGCTCGCTTTCTTCAAAGCCATTTGAGCATACGGGAATCTTTCCCGCCAGGATTCGAGCCATCCGAGATTTGCAACAAAAACCTGCCATTGTACATTTGCGGGATCATGAAGCTCTTAGAGTTCTCTGATCACGAGCTGGACGAAGTAGAGTGCAAGAAACAATCTACCTTCAACAAGTGCCAGGAAAACACAAAGGTTTTGAGAGATTACGAAAGCAATATATCAGCAAAAAAAGTCGAGTTGGAGGAATTGAGGTCCGAGTGCGCGTCAACCGCATTCAATGGGGTGAAGAAATTTGCTCGCTTGCACCAGGTGCTTGAAAGGGACCTTGTGAAGCAGATCGAAGAAAGCCAGGACAAGCTGCAAAATCTCAAAGATTCAGTAGCCAAGTCGAATGCCGATCATCAGCGCTCGACATCTGCACTCGAAGAAGTACTTGCTCCGTACCAGGACCCGACATTCGAACACGAGCTGGACCGAATTATAATCAGTGCTTGGAAGATTTCACAACGGCTCATGACCTACCAGGAAGAGAATGATATCCCAAGACGAACTGCGGACACGCATGTCACGGGCTAAGCCAGGCAGTCGAAATTGAAGTGAAGAGACGGACTCCCCAGAAAGTCTTGTTGTCGCAGATGCACATACCATGGACGATCTCATTGGTTCTATCCCTACCAATACTCTTGACGTTGACCCACCCGCAGTGTCTGAGAATCGTCAGACTGCATATACGATAGAGACTGGATTACGATGGGCCTGGCATATGATATAGCCGCCGCCACGCTTCGTCCGAGTGTTGGAGGTGAGAGAAAAGACCCGAAATGCGGCTGGCACTTCCTTTTGAGTTACGGGATCGAGGTCGATGGTGGAGTTGATGGAGATGCGAAAACCTACGGGAGCGAGGACTTTGACGACAAAGTGTAAACTGGAGAGTAAATGCTGTAAAAAGTTGAACCGGTCGTGCAAGCCTTCCATACTGATATACCGATATTTGGGAAAATGTTGTCCTTCTCGATCCGGCTTTACGTCACACCCATGAGGTATTTGTAGTAAGAAACAATCTCGCATCCGAAAGATTTACATAACGTTCATATAACGATCGATTTTTCTTGACACCCGACTGGGTGGGCTTGTGTCTCGATCTGGATCTTCACCCAAATGCTGATGGAGGCTCAGCTTCGGGTTTGGTTGAGGCTCAATGCATTCTATCGCACCAGTAGTCGCGCTCAGTCTCCTCTGATTGGCAATAGTAATATTGTCGCCTTGTGCCGTGCGTTTTATGGCAGCGTAGTAGTCATCATCGGCCTCATCCTTACTCTTTACGTGAATCATAAGAATGACAAGTTAGTATGCTTGACTGCTCACTGGAGTAAGCTTCCCTATCACACTTTTCTACTCCCTAGGCAACTTCCTTGAAAACTCCCAAAGCTGGGTCATATTTAAAAAATGCTAGAATTACGTCAGTTGATCCCCGGGTGCCAAAAATGGATCAAGGGCAACACAACGCCGGTCGTGTTACTGGGGCTCCTAACAGCTATTTGCTATCCATATATACCAGAGACTTTGACAAGGACTACGGGATCGACTATAGAGTGTACCAGTTGCCACTACGGTTTATCACCGTCTGGCGTGTCCTCGCTTGCTTCCGACGTACTATTGTCTCCTTCTGATACACTATGATCTTCGTTAGACTTTTCTTTGCCCTCGTCCGACGTTGTTCTGTTTTCTTGTGATTTTATTGCGTTGGCAATGATCAGGACACCAAGGTCTTCCTTAGCCTTGAGGAGTTCCTGTCCTAAGCGATCGAGTACTAATTCGCTATCATATTTGCAATTGAAACTTTTGAGACTTTTCTGCCAAGTCATATCTTTAACTGTTCCCACTTTGTTGATGGCGAGATCGTTAGGTCCGGGGAATGTTATATTGCCCCACTTTGTTACACCCTCCTTGCCCTCCCCACATTCTTCTTGGCTGTATCTAGACTTAGTGCGAGATTATAACTTTCGACGGAGTTGTAGCAGATGTTACTTACTCGTAAAACTCACAGTATGTCCCTCCGCGTGGCCGAAACGAACGTACATTACCAAGAAGTTGTGCAGGGACACGTTGGCAACTTCCTGCTGGAAATTCGATGCTGTGGGTATCGGAAGGCGTGAAATTAGAATTGGGCTGTGACGAGATTGCCACTCGAGGAACTTCCAATATCTCTGTCTGGCATAAAGCTGCTGTTGCAAGTCCTAAAGATAGGAGTATGGTACGTGTCGTGCCCGTCATGATAGTAGCGGAGTGCCAAAACCTTAAGGTGAAGTTATTTCACCACTGTTAAATAAGTTAGTCGGACTGATTCTTCTAGCTTGTCATCACCACGCTTGTTTGCTACACTCATCATCTGGCCCTGTCAAAGATGGTTGATTAGCGGACGTCCAAAAATTGCCGTAATTTCGGTTTGCGAGACATTTTAATTCTAGCTTCTGTCTAGCAAGTTGAAAACCTAGAGAGACTGTAATACAATAGTAGTGTCTGCTGACAAGACAGTACAGGAGACTGCAGTATCGGCTTTGCTGCAAACATTCTCTGCGATGACCAGTATGGCTTGTTGTCATGCGTCGGGAAATACGACCGTGGCACCTTATTGGCTCTGCTACAACTTCACAAGAGTATCAGTATCAAGCCGAATGTGCAAAGTACTATAATGCGTCAAGGAAGTTAGAGCAGTGTTGATTACGCGATTCCGTCTTCACTCAGAGAATTTTGCAGATATCTCGTCTAAGCGACCACAGTGACTTAGCACACCGGACTCGTAGGAGGCCGATTTTTAGCACTGATGTACGGGTAACAATGGAGAGTGATCGTTGTAAGGCTTCGACTGGACCACTATTGGCACATCCTTATCAGTTCAAGCGAGTCGTTCACGGTCTTGTCCATTTTGTCGTCATGACCTCACTCGAAGACAAGTGTTAGTATTGATCTCTATTTGAGTAATACACCGTAGCATTATGAGTCAGCCAGTTGGCAGTCACACTAATGGTTATTTACAATATCACTCGAAACATGATGCGTAACTTAATCAAACAACTCAGGATGGAAGGGCTAAGGGTGTCGAACCCTCAATGACGTGTCAGTGAGGTAGCTCCAAGTTGATATTTTTTTTTCCATCATGCTGTATTCAAGCTATATAGCTTATGACAAGCCTAGCTATCTTCTAGGCGACTTCTCGGGCTTTTATCTGTGCTCTCACGTTAATCATTGACCGTACAATCCTGCTCGCTATCCCGACTTCAACAAGCCGCAACAGCTTTTGGGCTCTAGGCCCTCCTATGTTTATGTCGTTGTGACGCCTCCTATCTCCCCTCATCTATCTTCGTCCCCTGTCGTT